>Ga0209633_10001863_pt1 | contig 21058 bp, 14 predicted proteins | sample Cruoilmetagenom1_FD_187290 | JGI IMG/M metagenome (GOLD analysis project Ga0209633, IMG submission 187290) | Oil polluted marine microbial communities from Coal Oil Point, Santa Barbara, California, USA - Sample 1 (SPAdes) (version 2) | ecosystem: Environmental > Aquatic > Marine > Oil seeps ... | reverse complement strand
AGGCCGGCGTTTCCAGGAGCCTGCCCCCTCACATCGTACCGAATTTCAACGTGACCGCGACCGTATCGTGCATTCAGCCGCGTTCCGCCGTCTTGAATACAAAACCCAGGTGTTTGTTAACCATGAAGGCGATCTTTACAGGACGCGCCTGACCCATTCCATCGAAGTGGCACAGATTGCACGCTCAATTGCGCGCGCATTACATTTAAATGAAGATTTAACTGAAGCAATAGCGCTGGCCCATGACCTTGGACACACGCCATTCGGGCATGCAGGACAGGATGCATTGAATGAAAAAATGCAGGCATACGGCGGTTTTGAACATAACCTGCAATCACTACGAGTAGTCGATGAACTGGAGGAGCGCTATGCTGAGTTCCAGGGACTGAACCTCACATTTGAAACCCGTGAAGGCATACTCAAACACTGCTCAATCCCCAATGCAAAAAAACTCGGTGACCTGGGCCAGCGTTTTCTCGACCAAAACCAACCTGGCCTTGAGGCACAATTAACGAATCTCGCGGATGAGATCGCCTATAACAGCCACGATGTTGATGATGGTTTGCGCTCAGGCCTGATCAAACTCGATCAACTGGGTGATATAGAATTATTTGCCGAACCCTATCAACAAGTCATCCGCCTATATCCACATCTCAACGAAAGACGAACCATTTATGAAGTGGTGCGTCGTATTATTGATCAACAGGTTTCCGATTTGATCGAGACATCTCAATCCGAACTCAGGCAACAGACACCCGATAACATAGAAGCTGTGCGTCAATCTACCAAACCTATGCTGTTATTCAGTAACGAGATGCGCGAACAAAATCTACAACTCAAACGTTTTTTACGCAACAATCTGTATCGACATTATCGGGTTCACAGAATGTCTTCAAAGGCAGTCACTATTATCCATGAGCTGTTTGACGCTTTTATGCAGGATACACGTCTGTTGCCACCCGATACTGCCGAGAAAACCCGGCAGCTTGAGAGCGAACAGGGAGACAGTGGTCGCGCAAGATCCATTGCCGATTATATTGCAGGCATGACGGATCGTTATGCTATCAGGGAATATCAACGCGTTTTCCTGCCACTGGAACCCACCTGAGAGTCACTATGCTTTTCTAACACTCTGAAATTACTTTACATTTATGTCAATCTACTCATAATATCCATTAAGCTTATCACCGGAAAATACGATGCGGATTTATATGCAAACAGCGCAGATGGGCAATAAGCCACCCCGTTTCTACCACTTGCATATGCAAGAAGATCTACTCGAGGGGTGGACCCTGATCAAGGAAAGTGGTTATCAAGGAGCTGCAGGAAAAGTAACAAAAGAGTATTATAGCAATCACGATGATGCACTTGAGGCATTAATTGCAACGCGAGACAAACAAGTCACTCGTGGATATCGCATCGTTTTTGCTCAAGGAGAACATATTGAAGGGCATTCCTGAACAAAGTAACGATACTGTCCGGCAGCCGCAACCAGATGAATTTCCTTATCTGGAAACCTGCCGACTCTCCAGCCCACCCTTCTCTTCCACCATCGATCCTTCATCTGCCTTTGTCGATGAGACGTGGCAGCAAAACCTGGACCAACTAACACACCTGATCCAGTCCAGTGACCTGTTGCTGGCCGTCTCTGCCGAGGATGGGATGGGTAAAAGCACGTTATCGCAATTGTTTATTATGCAAGCGGACGAACACCTCAGATGTTGCCCCATCACAGTCACAGGCCAGCTGGATAAACATGGCTTACTGGAAAAATTATCAAACTGTTTTAATCTTCCGACCCATCTTGACGACCAGGCGCTAATGGATCTACTTCAGGAGCAGGGTAATGATCTGCAACGAAATGATATTATACCGGTCATCCTACTGGATGATGCCCAGCATCTGTCCGATGAAACCTTGCAATTACTGTTACAACTAGGCTCTACTACTAACCACGGTCCACATGATAAACCCTCTGCATGGCGGATTCTCCTGTTTACCACACCTTCCCTGACAACCAAGCTGATACAGCTGCAATCCCATCTCCATGTGATTCAGCTTGTCCCAATGGACAAACATACGATTGAACATTATCTGTTACACCGGCTAAAACAGGTAGGCCTGAAACAGCCATCCCCTTTTTCTGACAAAGATATCAATTTCATCTATCAGCATACCTACGGTAATATTAACCAGATTAATCTATTAGCTCATCAGGTGTTATTAAAAAAATCCACAAGGACAAATAAACCCATGAAAACTAAAAGCCAGGACAAAACACCCCTTGCTAGCAAGCCCATGGTCTGGGTAGCCCTCGCCATCGTTATCCTTCTGTCGATCGTACTGTTCTTTCAGAACAAGATTAATCAACTGGTAGAACCCGAGACAGATAATGAATCCATCCTCGCCCAATCATCCTTCGACCTGCCTGCAACAAAGGAATATCTGCTGAAAAAAATTCCCGACAGCCCGCCTCCCGCCACGGTTGAGCTTGACAGGAAAGAGGATACTCCAGCAGAAGACCATACCCCATCCACGACGTCTGAGGTGACAACGACTATAGCAGAAGAAAAACCTGAGCCTGTACAACCTGTCGAGATCATTTCTGAGCCGGAACCTCAGAAAGCTCCACCGATACCTGCCAAACCCCCTGCAAAAAATCCTGCCCGCAACAACACGGGAGCAATGGCCAGCCTTGAGGGCTTACTGGATAAAAACAAGATCAAAGATAAAGCATGGATCCTCGAGCAACCGGCAGCCTTCATGACCGCACAAATGATGGCCTCATCCAAACCTGATGCCTTGATCCGACAAGCCAAAAACCCGGCAGTCCAGGGCCAGGTGGCCATTTATCATATTCTGAGAAACAACAAAGACTGGTATGTCATGATCTATGGCAGCTATAAAGACAAGAGCAGCATGCGAAAAGCCGTGGATAAACTGCCTGCGACACTCAAAAAAGGCAAGCCATGGCTGCGCTCCATGAGCGCAATACAGGCTGAAATCATGTCAGGCAAAAAATAGGACATTTGCGACCAAAATTGATCACTTATCTGCGAGCCGCTATACTGCCCGATATTTGCTTATCCTGCATTCGTCTGCCAGGACACGACCCGGAAATATTATGAGTACAAAACCCGCTTTAAAAAATGATCGCCTGATAAAGGCACTCTTGCGCCAACCTGTAGACCGGACACCTGTCTGGATCATGCGCCAGGCAGGGCGCTATTTACCGGAATATCGAGCGACACGCGCCAAAGCGGGGGATTTTCTGACACTATGTAAAACACCCGAGCTGGCCTGTGAAGTGACCATGCAGCCACTCGATCGTTTCCCCCTGGATGCCGCCATCCTGTTTTCCGACATCCTGACCATCCCCGACGCCATGGGCCTGGGTCTGTATTTTACCGAAGGTGAAGGGCCCCGATTCAAGCACACCATTAAATCTGAACAGGATATTAAACAATTGGGCATTCCTGATCCTAATCAGGATCTACGCTATGTCATGGACGCCGTCAGCCTGATACGCCAGGAACTCGATGGACGTGTACCCTTGATCGGATTTTCCGGCAGTCCGTGGACACTAGCCACTTACATGGTCGAGGGTGGCAGTACCAAGGTGTTTTCCAATACCAAGGCAATGATGTTTGACCGTCCCGATTTAATGCATCAATTACTGGATAAAATCAGTCAGTCTGTTTGCAGTTACGTTAACGCACAAATCGAGGCTGGCGCTCAGGCCATTATGATCTTTGATACCTGGGGCGGTGCACTGAACACCCAGAACTACCTGGAATTCTCCTTGCGTTACATGCAGAAAATTGTTGAGAACATTACCCGGGAGTTCGACGGCCAGAAAATCCCTGTCACGCTATTCACAAAAGGCGGAGCTCAATGGATTGAAGCGATAGCCGATACGGGTTGCGATGCTGTCGGACTGGACTGGACGATAGAAATCGGTGAGGCACGTCGACGTGTTGGTGATCGTGTTGCACTACAGGGCAATATGGACCCTTGTGTCCTTTATGCCTCGCCCGACAGGATTAAACAGGAAGTCGCGCATATTTTACACAGTTTCGGAGAAGGCAACGGACATGTTTTCAACCTCGGTCATGGTATACATCCCACCATTGATCCCGAACATACTGCAGCACTCGTACAAGCCGTCCATGATCTCAGCCCAGCTTATCATAAAGAGGTAAAATAGCCTGTTACTGACTGGCTTCGGTGTACGTCAGTACACCGGCAGCCAGAATGCGGTCCTGCTCATCAACCACATTGACCTGGATTTCACCAAGCCAGTCAGGCAACAAGGTTTTTTTCGACCAGACACGCCAGCGCGGTCCCTGCACATTAAACGTGACTTCTGCCAGCACCTGGTTATTATACTCCCAACGATGTGTGATGGTTTGACCTTCGAGGTTTCTCAAATCAGTAAAAAAGTAAACAGACTCATGATCATTGGCCAGGCTCAGGAGATGATCCACCGGCTCATGCTGGCTGATGTCGCTGGTAAAATGTGATCGTCGTACTGTCCCGGTCTGCTGGGCTGGCATATCGGCTAATTCGTCGCTGGAAACTCCGTCATAACGGCTATCATTCGCGCTCGTCGAATCAGGCTGTTGAACCGGGGAATCGGGAGATTCTTCGCTTACCACGTCCTCGCGGCGATCACCTTCCTCGACCATCGAACCAGGCTGCTGGGCAGATGAGTCTGCCGATTGTTCGCCTGCGCCAAAATCTATGTAACCCCTGTTCTCGGCTGCCATCACACTATAAGTGAAAAATACCAACACAAGAAATTTCAAAAAGTTCATCCTGCAACTCCTTTAAATAACTGATTAATTATAGACAACAGGCTCTCATCAATACGAGACATGGTTCCCAAAGTCCCGATTATATGACCTGATTACGTACCTTTCCCTGCCTGAAAGATATAATATTATCAATCACTTCAGCTAACAAGCGTTGGCGAGCCTGCACAGATGCCCAGGCGATATGCGGCGTAATGATCAAGTTCGGCAGGGATGCCTGCAATAACACATGCTGCGGGGCTGGCGGCTCTTCTTGCAGTACATCAATGGCCGCCGCCGCAATCTCCTGTTCTTGTAAAGCATGCAACAAATCCATTTCGTTGACGATACCCCCTCTCGCCGTATTGATTAAAACAGCCTGATGCCGCATTTGCGCCAAAGCGCGCCTGTCAATCAGATTGCGAGTGTTATCCGCCAGCGGGCAATGCAAGGTCAGCACATCAGACTGTTGCAACACATCATTTAAATCATGCCTTCCCTGTTGTTTATGCAGGCTACCCGGTCGTTGACTGACCAGGACGTGCATACCAAATGCCCTGGCAACGCCCGCCACTGCCTGCCCTAACTCACCATAGCCAATAATGCCCATGGTTTTACCCGCCAGCTCGATGATCGGCTTATGCAGATAACAAAACTGCCCACTGTGCGCCCAACGCCCATCCTTCGCCGCCTGCTGGTAGTCAGGCAAATTTCTCATGAGAGAAATCAGCAGGCCAAAAACATGCTCTACCACAGAGGCAGTAGCATAGGCCCTGGTATTACTGACGACAATATTATTTGCTCTTGCACTCTCCAGGTCGATATTATTAGTACCCGTTGCCGCCACGCAGATCAACCTGAGCGATCGGGCCTGCGATAAGACAACATCATCAAGGACCACTTTATTGCTGATCACGACCTCTGCACCCGTTATACGCTCCAGGATCTGAGAGGGCGCGGTATTCTCATAAGCAAGCCATTCGATAGACGAGCGCCCGATGACTGAATAATCGATGTCTCCATTATCAATGGATGATTTATCCAGAAAAACCACACGCATTCGTTTAAACCCCTGTCTCTATCAGCAGACCCTAATTAGGCAAATAGAACAATATTAACAATTCACCCCTTATTTTTAACATTGTTTATATTACAATAGGAGTCACTATCACACAGCACACACGTACTATCGCTAACATATCAGTATTGGAGCCAGCATGGAAAACATCGATATTAACCATTTAATAGATACCTATATCATACCCTGGGGTATTAATATTGCATTCGCTGTCGCCATCTTCGTTATAGGGCGCTTCATTGTCAATCTTGTTTGCAAGGTCATCTCAAAGCTGTTGAAGAAGTCGAATATGGATATTATCCTGATTGATTTCATCACCTCCATTCTAAGAACGATCCTGCTATTATTTGTCGTTATTGCCGCCATGGATAAGCTGGGTGTCAACACGACTTCACTCGTCGCGTTATTGGGTGCTGCTGGCCTGGCTATCGGACTGGCATTACAAAGCTCACTGCAAAACTTTGCTGCAGGCGTCATGCTCATCGTCTTCAGGCCATTCAAGTCAGGCGATTTTATTGAAGCGGCAGGCATTGCAGGAACGGTTGAAAAAATCAACATTTTCAGCTCGACCCTGAAAACCGGGGACAATCGCGAAATCATAGTCCCTAATGGCTCTATTTATGGTGGTGTCATCACCAATTTTTCCGCCCGTGATACTCGACGCATCGACATGGTGGTAGGCATTGGCTATGACAGTGACCTTAAACTGGCACGCACCACGCTTGAGGAGATCATCAATGCCGACGAACGCATCCTCAAAGAACCATCTACCTTAATCGCGGTTTCCGAACTGGCAGATAGCAGTGTTAACTTTGTTCTCAGGCCCTGGGTCAATTCCCCTGATTACTGGGCGGTCAAATTCGACCTCAATGAGAAAATCAAACTTACATTCGACGAAAAAAATATCACCATACCCTACCCGCAAATGGATATTCACGTCGAAAAAGTGGTCACATGATAACAAGGGCCCGCGAAAATGGGCTCTAGTTCGTCAATCTCTACTAAACCATTGAAATATCAGGAAAATAACTTTTACATCAGCAAGCATATAATGTTAAACTAACGCTTCATCAGGCATTGACTAGCCACTCTATTCAGGTAAAAACACCCTATTATGAAAAATTTATCCCTCTTCCTGTTTTTATTAGTTGTCTCACTCAGCGCATCCGCACAAACCTTCAAAAGCGAATTCGGCTTTTCTGTCGAATTGTCCGATGATGACTGGCTGGCACTCAATAAACAAAGCGCCAAAGGCAACAATAAAGCAACCTCTCTGAAAAGCCTGGAAAGACTCAATATCAAAAGCGAAAATGCCGAGAAAATACTAAGCCGAATCGCTGACGCTAATGTTGAATTTATTTTTTATAAAAAAAACTCGGACAAAACATTTAATAGTAATATCAGCATCCAACGCGGCGCCGGCTCAACGGCCCGTACCCAGGAACAATCGGATGCTGCTTGCAAGACCCTGGAACCTGAACTAAAAAAATTATACAAAGAAAAGATCACCATCACGCAATGCGGCATGATCAAGCTGAATAACTACTCTTTCATGTCTTACGAATATAATGGCGCTATTGCGGGTGTCACTACGATTCAGCACGAATTCCAGATAACACCTAACCTGACATTCATTAGCATTGGCGGTGCGAAAGAAGATGCTGTCGAGCACATACGCGATACACAGATGAAGGTAGCCCGTGCCGTCATCAAGCACATCAAGGCATCACCTGACTATTTCAAGATATCCGAGGCCGCCGTCAAGGCCCTTCAGGAAAAGAAATACAAAACGGCATTCAAAAAACTGAAAATCCTTGCCGATGCCGGTGATCCTGAAGGGCTATTCAACCTGGCCGCATTCTATGAACACGGCAAGACAGTAAAGAAAGATCTCAAAAAGGCCTTTCAGCTTTATAACCAGGCGGCCCAACAAGGTCATCGGCACGCGATAACCAAGCTTGGCGATTTCCATCTCAATGGTAAGGCCACTAAGAAAAACGAAGAACTGGCAGCCAGGATGTTTTTCCAGGCAGGCTCCATGGGAGATCCGGTGGCGCAAAATTCATTTGCCACCATGCTATTTAACGGCATCGGCATTAAGGAAAAAGACCCCGCCAAGGCAATACAATGGTTTGCACAGTCAGCGCAACAGGGCTACCCACCGGCCGCGCGTAATTTGATAAAAATATATGAAGCGGAAATTGAAAGCAAAAACACCAAGGCCTACCATCCACTGGCAATGATCTACCTGCAAGGCGCCGGTGTGAAGCAAGACACTGACAAAGCCATGAAGATGCTTGAAAAAGCAGCCTTTGATGGTGTCGTGGAGTCACGTAAGGCCCTGCACGAAATCTATACGAAGGGACTATTCGGAATACCCAAAAACGAAGAGAAGGCCAAGGCCTGGAAGTAATAATAAAAAATGACACCTGCAAAAAAGGATACTCGGCGGGTAGGCGTTTTACTGACCAATCTCAGCACGCCTGATGCTCCAACACCGTCAGCCACGACAACGACTTCTACCTATGACGCCATATTCAAGACCATCAGGGATATCCCCGAAATACAACTTCTAGGTACACGACCAATACATCACTGCGCTGGTAAATAGCATTCAGGAACAGTGGGATGCACAGGGACAGTCAGAGATTACAAAATACAGATACCATCCAGGTTATTTTTCAAATGACTGCATATAAGTGTTCTGGTCATTAAACCTGATTTTAACAAAACCGTGATTCGTTGAATCGTGGCATGTATTACAACTTTTAATCATTGAGTTAAATGCATTCCAGGTGGATTCTGCATTACCAGACTTGAATGCCTTTTCCAGCCCGTTGAACTCGGGTAACAGAACCTTCTTTGTCATTTTGCCAATATCGAATTTCTTATACTGGCCGAAAGTCTCAAGATCTTCGATAGACTCTTCCAGCTCATGGATATAAAACGCGGCCAGCTCCTTGTTATCCGCTTTCAATGATAGCCCTGTCTTGTGTGTGAAATATTGCAGCTTACCCATTTTATCGATCAAACCTGATTCGCCACCAGCGGACACAGTGACTGGCAAAGCAAGCTGACTTGCCAGAATAACGATAAATGCTTTGCTCTTGAATAAACTCAATTCAATCACCTTGATCCTTTTCTAGGCTAAAACACTATCACCCATCAAATAAGTGTCAATTTCACGCGCGGCCTCTCGGCCTTCATTGATTCCCCAGACAACAAGCGATTGACCACGGCGACAGTCACCGGCCGCATAAACTCCTTCTACACTGGTCACGTAACGGCCATACTCTGCACTGTAGTTCGAGCGCTTATCATATTCGATATTAAACAGATCACTGACGTAATGTTCTGGCCCTAGGAATCCCATTGCCAGCAATACCAGATCAGCCTGCCATTCTTTTTCTGAACCCGCTATCTCTTCCATTTTCCATTGACCGGTATCTTCATCACGCAGCCATTTTACTTCTATCGTGATTAATGCCGTGACTTTATTCTGCCCGTCATTTTTAAATTGTTTGCTCAGGATGCAATAAGTTCGCGGATCATCACCTTGACGCTCGGATGCTTCCTGATGGCCATAGTCAACACGGAATATATGCGGCCAGGTTGGCCATGGATTATCATCAGCGCGACCAACAGGTGGTCTCGGCATCAATTCGAAATTGACCACGGATTTACAACCATGCCTTAGTGCTGTTCCAATACAGTCAGTACCTGTATCCCCACCACCGATAACCACAACATGTTTGTCTTTTGCACTAATATATTGACCATCTTTTAATTCAGAATCGAGTAAACTACGCGTATTGGCCGTCAAATATTCCATCGCAAAATGCACGCCATCCAGATCGCGACCATCAATCGGCAGGTCGCGCGGTGTCGTAGCCCCTGTTGCCAGTAACAAGGCATCGTTATCATTTTTCAACTGTGCGGCATCAATATTTTTCCCCACGTCAGCATTAGTAATGAATTCCACACCCTCATCACGCATGAGTTGGATACGTCGCTCAACCACGCCTTTATCCAGTTTCATATTGGGAATACCATACATTAACAACCCACCCAGACGGTCGGCGCGCTCGTAGACGGTTACCGAATGACCCGCCTTATTGAGCTCAGAGGCTGCGGCCAGACCTGCGGGCCCAGAACCGATAATGGCTACTTTCTTACCCGAACGCGCAGGTGGCGTTGATGCTTTTACCCAACCTTCATCGAAGGCCCTGTCGATAATAGCGCATTCAATATTTTTAATGGTCACAGCGGGCTCGATAATACCCAGCACACAGGAACCTTCACAGGGAGCGGGACAAACACGACCGGTAAACTCCGGAAAATTATTGGTTTTATGGAGACGTTCAACGGCCTCTTTCCAACGCCCGTTATAGACGAGATCATTCCACTCGGGTATCAGATTATCAACAGGGCAACCATTCTCCGACTGACAAAACGGTACGCCACAATCCATGCAACGCGCACCTTGTGTGGTCAGGTGTGTTTCATCATGTGGTGTATAAATTTCATTATAATCACCCAGCCGTTCAGTAACATCACGATAGGCTTCGGTCTTACGTTCGAATTCTTTAAATCCTGTTGGTTTTCCCATGATCTTTATTCTCTAAATCTCTATTAATAGCTGGCAAACTTTTCGCGAATGCCCGATGGACCAGCAAAAAAATCGTTACCGACGACTGACAGCCTCTGATGAGGCTGTCAGCCATGGCTTATGCTGCGTCGGCTTTTTTCTTATGTTCTTCAAGGACTCGTTTGTAGTCAGTCGGCATCACTTTTACGAACTGACCCAGAGTACCATCCCAGTCTTTCAACAGGCGTTTCGCCAATGTTGAATCAGTGAATGCCAAATGATTTTCTATCATTCCCCTGAGTTCAGCGATGTCATCCTTATCCTGCATTGTCTCCAGCTCAACCATACCCATATTACATTTGGTGGCCAGGTCACCTTGATGATCCCACACATAGGCAATACCACCACTCATACCGGCAGCAAAATTCCTGCCGACAGAACCCAGTATGGCAACACGACCGCCGGTCATGTATTCACAACCATGATCACCAATGCCTTCTACGACCGCATAGGCACCACTATTGCGCACACAAAAACGTTCAGCTGCCACGCCGCGAATATAAACCTCACCACGGGTAGCACCATACAAACACACATTACCGGCAATAATATTTTCCTCGGCGACAAAGGTGCTTTCACGTGACGGATAAACAATCACGCGGCCGCCACTCAAGCCCTTACCAACGTAATCATTGGCGTCCCCTTCCACTTCCAGGGTCACTCCTTTGGCCAGGAATGCACCCAGTGACTGACCTGCGCTGCCATTCAATTTGACATGAATGGTATCATCCGGCAATAAGTCAGCACCCCACTTTTTAGCGATCTCATGGGACAACATGGTACCCACTACGCGGTTAGTATTAATAATCGGCAATTCTATTTTTACTTTTTCGCCTTTTTCAATCGCCGCCTGAGCCAGCTCGATCAACTGGTTATCCAGTGCTTCATCCAGACCATGGTCCTGCTTAATGGTCTGATGCACCTGCACATTGGCATGTGGCTTTTGTGCTGGCGTCAGGATAGCGTCAAGATCAATACCATCCTTTTTCCAGTGATCGATCGTCTCGTCCAGTTGCAAGCAATCCACACGCCCTATCATTTCATTGACTGTACGGAATCCCATCTCGGCCATGATCTGGCGTAGATCTTCCGCCACCATAAACAGATAGTTAACTACATGCTCTGGTTTACCCTGGAATTTCTTGCGCAATTCCTTGTCCTGTGTCGCGATACCGACGGGACAGGTATTAAGATGACACTTACGCATCATAATGCAACCCAGTGTAATTAATGGTGCTGTCGAAAAACCGTATTCTTCTGCGCCCAACATGGCAGCGATGGCAACATCACGGCCCGTTTTCATTTGTCCATCCGTCTGGATCACTACGCGTGAGCGTAGATCATTCATGACCAGGGTCTGATGGGTTTCTGCTACACCCAGTTCCCAGGGCAAACCGGCATGCTTGATCGATGTGATGGGCGATGCACCTGTGCCGCCATCATGACCCGCGATAACGATATGATCAGCGTGCGCCTTGGTGACACCGGAGGCAATGGTGCCGACACCCGCTTCGGATACCAACTTGACACTGATACGTGCAGCCGGGTTGGAATTTTTAAGGTCATGAATTAACTGCGCCAGATCCTCGATAGAATAAATATCGTGATGTGGTGGCGGACTGATCAGACCCACACCCGGGGTTGAGTGTCGAATGCTTGCGATTTGTTCATCGACCTTGGTACCCGGTAGCTCACCACCTTCGCCAGGCTTGGCGCCTTGTGAGACCTTGATCTGGATCTCATCTGCATTGGTCAGATACCAGATCGTCACACCAAAGCGTCCCGAGGCAACCTGTTTGATAGATGAACGTCGCAGATCGCCATTATCATCGGCGCTAAAACGTCTGGCGTCTTCTCCACCTTCACCGGTGTTGGATTTTCCACCCATGCGGTTCATCGCGATAGCCAGTGTTTCGTGACTCTCTTGCGAGATCGAACCAAAACTCATGGCACCCGTTGCAAATCGCTTCACAATCTCGACCACCGGCTCTACTTCACTGATATCAATCGAGTCGCCATTGGCGCCTTTCTTGAATTGCATCAGGCCACGCAAGGTGCAATTACGTGTATCTTCCTCGTTAGCCATCCTGGCAAAACGCCAATAGGCGTCTTTGTCGCCGGTTCGAGCCGCTTGTTGCAGGTTGGCAATACTTTTGGGATTCCACATATGGCGATCGCCGTTGGCGCGCCAATGCATATCACCCTGGTTAGGCAGTACCGCTTCGCGAACCACGCCGCGTTCAGGGTACCCGAGCGCATGCCGACGTAATGTCTCGGCAGCCAGTACTTCAAAGCCGACACCCTGAATACGGCTTGGCGTATTATGAAAACAACGTTCAATGACTTCAGTGGCGAGGCCGACGGCTTCAAATATCTGTGCACCCTTGTAGGATTGCAAGGTCGAGATACCCATTTTGGCCATGACCTTGAGCATACCCTTGGCCACGCCCTTTCTATACGCAGCCACAATTTTGTCATCATCATACTGATCACTTGACAACAAACCGTCACGTTGAGACTGCCAGAGTGCTTCAAATGCCAGGTACGGATTAATGGCATCAATACCAAAGCCGGTTAATAAACAGTGATGATGAACCTCACGCGCCTCACCCGATTCGAGTATCAAACCGATACGGGTGCGCTCATGCTGACTGACAAGATGATGATGCACGGCACCCGTGGCCAGCAGGGCACTAACAGGAACCCGTTCCGCGCTGATATTGCGATCAGATAAAATCAACAGGCTGAAGCCATTATTGATGGCCTGGGTAGCTTCTGTACAAATACGATCCAGCGCACGAGTCAGACCCGCTTCACCTTCCGACTTTTCATAGGTGATATCGATGGTTTGCGTTTTCCAGCCACGATGATCCATGTGTTTGAGGGCAGCCAACTCTTCATTGGTCAGTATCGGATGTGGTATTTGCAAACGATGCGCGTGTTCTTCGGTGGCTTCCAGTATGTTTTTTTCAGGACCGATATAACACTCAAGCGACATAACCACTTCTTCACGAATAGAATCGATGGCAGGGTTAGTGACCTGTGCAAACAGTTGTTTGAAATAGTCGTACAACATACGAGGCTTGTCAGACAGACAGGCCAATGCAGCATCATTACCCATCGAGCCAACCGGGTCTCGCCCCTCCTTGACCAGAGGCAATAACATAAACTGCATGGTTTCAGTCGTATAGCCAAAGGCCTGCATACGTGGCAGCAGGTCATCAGGATTAAAGCCATGCGGCTCCTGGCCAGGCTCCAGTTGAGACAACAGGATACGCTGATTAGCCAGCCACTGATGGTAGGGTTGCTTGGAGGCAAACTCGTGTTTGAGTTCCTCGTCTGGAATCATTCGACCCTTTTCGAAATCGATCAGAAACATTTTTCCGGGTTGTAAACGACCCTTTAATTTTACATTTTTCTCATCAACAGGGAGAACGCCGACTTCAGACGCCATGATGACCTTGTCATCATGGGTCAGATAATAACGACTGGGACGCAGACCATTTCGATCCAGCGTCGCACCTATATAATGACCGTCACTGAAAACGATGGATGCGGGACCATCCCAGGGCTCCATCAGGGAGGACTGGTATTCGTAGAAGGCGCGTTTTTCTTCAGACATGGACTGGTCGTTTTGCCAGGCCTCAGGCACCATCATCATGACCGCTTCCTGCAGGCTACGTCCACCCATCAACAAAAACTCCAGCACGTTATCGAAGCTACCGGAATCCGATACGGCCGGTTCGATCACAGGCAGCACATGCTTGATATCTTCACCGAATAACTCACTGCTGGCGACACCCTCACGGGCGCGCATCCAGTTGGCATTACCCAGGCGCGTATTGATCTCGCCATTATGACTCATAAAACGTTTGGGCTGTGCACGATCCCACGAAGGAAAGGTATTGGTAGAGAAGCGTGAATGCACCATGGCCAGGTGAGCGCTAAAATCCTCGTCGGCCAGATCCGGATAGAACGGAATCAGCTGGTCAGGATTAAGCATACCTTTATATACCATGACCTTGCTGGAAAGAGAGCAGTAATAGAATAATTCTCTTTGCTGGATGCTCTCATTGCTGCGGATCGCATGGGTACTGTGTTTACGCAGGACATACAACTTGCGCTCAAATTTATCTTCAGACACACCGTTGGCTGCACCGACGATCAGTTGTTCCATGAAGGGCATGGCCCGTCGAGCCGTCGGTCCGATATCAGCCTTGATAGGATCAACCGGCAGGACACGCCAGCCAATCAACTGCTGTCCGGATTCCTCGATCATTTTATTGACCAACTGCTTGCATTGCGCACGTTCACTTTCATCGATAGGGAGAAAGACGATACCCGCTGCATAACGGCCTTTTTCCGGTAACTCCACACCGAGATCCTGACGCGCCACCTTGTCCAGAAATGCATAGGGCAAACTGGTCATGATACCGGCACCATCACCCGTATTTTTTTCACATCCACAAGCGCCACGATGCACCATACGTCGAAGGATATGATCGGCATCCAGGACTATCTGGTGACTGGCACGACCCTTGATGTCTGCGACGAAACCGACACCACAGTTTTCCTTTTCATGTATCGGGTCATACAGACCCTGCTTTCGTGGTAAACCGTACTGATTCAAGACCTTGTTATTTTCGCTCATGTCTGCCTCTAAACGTGTGGGCCAGATAACCCGGTATACTCTCATTATTCTGTCAAACCGCCATAATCATTTGCGAACGGCGGTCGGACATTTTAGCGGAAGCTGGGACTAAAAAAAAGTTTAGGAATATTGCTGAACTATCAATAAGTTAAAGCCGTTTTCACAAACCAGTGAATATCCACTCAGATGATGGGAAATATACTTGCAAATATCTTTACAATCAATGCCTTATACTCGTCGCGTGCAAGTAGTGGCAAATAGGGCAGGTAGATTACTCGCCATTATATGTAACCGCTACCGACATTCGGACAGTAATTGCTCAGCCATACGCACGGCCTGCTGGCCGTAGCCACCACCGAAAAGATTATAATGATTTAGAATATGATATTGATTATATAGAGTTTTTCTGACTTCATAGCCATCATCCAACGGCCAGCATTCCTGATAGGATGAGTAAAATTTGGCATCAAAGCCGCCAAACAACTCGGTCATTGCCAAGTCGGCCTCGCGGTCACCATAATAACAGGCAGGATCAAAGATAACGGGTCCTCCTTGCCTGTCATAAGCCGCATTGCCACTCCACAGGTCACCGTGTAACAGCGACGCCTGAGGTTGATGCGTGAAAAAATCCCCCAGACGATCGGACAACTGTTCGCAACATTTTATGCCATGACGATCCAGGCCCTTACTCGCAGCTAGCCTCATCTGGTAACCGAGTCTGTACTCACGCCAGAACGTGAGCCAATCATCTGTGAGGTTGTTGACCTGGGGTGTAGAACCGATGGTATTGTCTCGATGCCAGCCAAAACGAGCCTGGGTATGCTGATGCATCATGGCGAGCTGCCTGCCCATCTCCTCCGTGTGCCCACGGCCAGACTGCAATGCAATATACTCCATCACCAGGTAGGCACTTGAATCACATGTCCCACTAAGCAATGCTCGGGGGACACGTAGGGTGTTGGTTTGATACATGGCATCGAGCCCTTCATGCTCAGCTTCAAACATATCCAGTTGAGATGCGCGGTTAATTTTGACGAAATATTCCTGACCATTACCACTAATAAGGTAGGCTTCATTAATACAGCCACCACCAATTGATTGGCGTTTGTCGATAGTGAATATCTGTCCGCTATGCTGACTAATCGCCTGTTCGATGGCAGTCCAGTTCATGGTTGCCCCTGCATGACCGATCGATACCTGGGAAGCAATCGCTGACCAATGCCAAGCGAATTAAAAAAACGTTCAACTTTTTTGATATCCGGAGACCAGCGTAAATCTTCTGGTTCAAGCTGAAGCTTAATGTCGCATTTGATTTGTGCTAATTGCCTGGAAATAAATGCCAGATCACGATGTTGCTCCAGTAAACCCCTGATACGCTGGCCACCGCGTAGAGCCAGACCCAAAACCTGATCCAGGTCCTGATACAACTGCTCCAGGTCAACGAAGTGACTTAGTAACACCTGCGCCGTCTTTTTACCTACCCCGGGAACGCCGGGTATATTATCGACACTGTCGCCAGCCAGGGCGAGAAAATCCGCCATTTGCTCGGGGCGCACCCCGAAATGATCAGTAGCGGCATCGCAATCAAGTCGACGGTCATCTGCAAAATCCCAGAACAGGTCGCCGTGCTTAAGCAATTGCACAAGATCCTTGTCACGAGACACTATAACCATCTGGTTTTTATTGTGGCTATAACGCTCAGACAGACTGCCTATCAGGTCATCCGCTTCATAGCGCTTGCTGGCTTTTTCCGTAATACCGATAGCACGACAAAGCCGTCGGCACAATTGAAACTGGTGCTTCAATTCGTCTGGCGCTGGCTCGCGATTGGCCTTGTAGTCAGGATAAATAGTATTGCGAAAAGAAGACGTTAAACTTTCATCGAATAACGCTGCGATATGAGTTGGCCTTTCACGTTCCAATAGTTGCAGGATAAAATGAGCAAAACCATAAACCGCATTAATTGGATTCCCATTTTTATCCGTTATGCTGTCATCCATTGAAAACCAGGCGCGAAACACATAGATACTCGCATCGATCAGGTACAGTTTTTTCATGAACAGCATCCAGAAAATACGCATTGAATGTTTTACCGGGACTGGGCTCCGTGGTTTACCGATTAAATATTATTTGCGCGCGCGTATCAAAATGGAATTGATATTATTATGCAATAATCGATTACGCACACTGTTAATATCGCGAACAGAAACAAAAGGCCCTATCCTGATACGGTGCCAGATGTCACCATTCACCACCACTCTATCCACACTTGATTCTACACCCAACAATGCCAGGCGCGCCTTTAGGGACTCCGCCTCCTGCTTTTTACGAAAAGACCCAGCCTGTAATATATAAGCATGTTTCTTTTGCTGTGCGGCAGGAGACTGGCGTTCACGTTGTATCAACTCCTGTTCCGGGATGACAATTTCTGATTCAGGCAACACCGTATAGAATTCGTAACGCAGACTATTGTCTTTGATTGGTTTTGTCGCCGGCTTTGTAGCTGGCTTTGTTATTGGCTTCTTTTCCGGCTTTGATATTTTTTCTGTGACCGTCTTTTTAGCTAGCGGTTTTGTCTGTACCGCATCCCTGGACTCGGACATACCTGGTTGCTGACTGAGATACACCAGCAAGGCGATCAACAAACCGATCATGAGTCCGCTCAACATCCACACCCAGCCTGGTACCGGTTTTTTATCCGGCTTTCTCCTGGAATTTTTATAATCGCGAGCCATCAGCTTACATTGCCTCAGGGGCAGACACGCCCAGCAGTGTCAGGCCGTTGGCCAGCACTTGCCTGGCAGCCTCTATCAAGTTCATACGCGCGTCACGCAAATTATTGTCATCGACCAGAAATACATGTGCGTTGTAATAGGTATGCAGCCCATTTGCCAGCTCACGCAAGTAGTGTGCGAGTTGATGTGGCTCATGGTTGACAGCTGAACGCATAAGGGTCTCCGCGTACTTTGATAACAACACCATCAAATCCTGCTCATGGGTTTCAGTCAGCAGTGACAAGCTGGCCTGCCCCCTGTCGACGTCCCTGCTTAAATTTTTCTCTTGCAACTGACGTTGCACACTGCACACTCGCGCATGGGCATACTGTATATAGTAGACCGGGTTATCACTTGACTGGGATTTGGCCAGGTCAAGATCAAAATCCATGTGCTGCTCACATTTGCGCATCACATAGAAAAAACGTGCTGCGTCATTACCTACTTCATTCCTCAACTCACGCAAGGTCACAAACTCCCCCGAGCGTGTCGACATCTGCGCCTTTTCACCTCCGCGATAAAGGATGGCAAACTGAACCAGCAGCACATCCAGCTTACTGTCATCATCACCCAATGCCTTCAATGCAGCCCTGACGCGTGGCACATAACCATGATGATCTGCACCCCAGACATCGATGACCTTGTCGAAACCACGTTCCAGTTTTTCTGCATGATAGGCTATATCAGATGCAAAGTAGGTCGCCTGGCCATTGTCTCGCACGACGACACGATCTTTTTCATCGCCAAAGTCGGTGGAACTAAACCATAACGCACCATTTTTTTCATAGACATGCCCGGACAGCTGGAGTCGTTCGACTGCCTTATCGACCGCACCCGCACGCGTTAACGATCGTTCGGAATACCAATCCTGATAAACGACACCGAACTCTTCGAGGTCGCGCTTGATCTCGGACAGAATTGTTTCCAGCCCCAGATCGAATACCATGCCGTAATATTTGTCACCCAGTAATTCGCGCGCCCTGCTGATCAATGCATCGACATGTTTTTCTTTATCACCACCGGCCGGTTCATCATCAGGGATACCGACGAACACGCTTTCACGTGAATGACGCAGATCATCATTATTTTCTCGATGCAAGGTGGCGGCGATATCCCAAACGTAATCGCCCTTATAACCATTCACCGGAAAGGTGATCTCTTCACCACACAATTCCAGGTAACGTAACCACACACTGGCAGCGAGTATGTCCATCTGTCTACCCGCATCATTCACATAGTATTCACGATGTACATTAAATCCGACTGCTTCCAACAGGTCGGCGACACTGGCGCCGTACGCCGCCCCTCGGCCATGACCAACATGTAAGGGCCCGGTCGGGTTGGCAGATACAAATTCGACCTGGACAGACTTGCCTTTACCTATATCACTGCGACCAAAGGCCTCGGCTTTATCTAATACCTCGCCGATCACCTGCTGATACGATCCGCTTGCCAGAAAAAAATTGATAAATCCCGGTCCGGCTATCTCGGCCTTACTGACCTCGGCCGACGCTGGCATATGGTCAAGGATCTTTTGTGCCAACTCACGCGGATTACAACCGGCGGACTTGGCCAGCATCATGGCGATATTGCAGGCAAAATCACCGTGCTGCTTGTCACGAGCCCTGTCGACCTTGATAGACGGCTTGATATCTTCGTTCAGGATCGATTGCTGTACCAGCTCATCAAGTGCCTGCTGGATCAAATGTGCTATATGTTCTTTCATAGGGTCAGGGAAAAGATAAAGGATTAAAGGTAAAAGTGACGCACATCATATCAGGGAAGACCTAAGGGTAAAAGTTTCATCGCGTCAAAGCCGACTGCTTTCCCCTTTTATCTTGTATCTTTACCCCGCCTTCAAAACATATCTTGTGGATCAACATCCAGCGACCAACGGACTTGTCGTGCCGATTTCAGAGTCTCGATTTGTGTCAACCAGTTCGCCAGCAACTGATGTAAACTGGCACGATCGACTGACTGAAGCAGTAATTGCGCTCGATAACGCCCGGCACGTCTCTCCATCGGTGCAGGCACAGGCCCCAGTATCATCAATTGTTCTGTGGTGCCGGTCTGTTCAGCACAAGCAGCCGCCTCGCGTAAAAACTGCATTGGCCGGTCTGCCTGCGTTGCCTCGGCACGTAACAGGGCAAGATGTGAATAGGGTGGCCATTGCACACATTCCCGCTCCTTCAATAACACCCGCATGACGGTACGGTAATCCTGGGCAATCGCATACTGCAACAGTTCGTGATCAGGATGGTGTGTCTGGATCAGTACTTCGCCCTGGCGATCGGCACGCCCGGCGCGCCCGGATACCTGCAAAATAAGTTGGGCCATGCGCTCCGCACTACGAAAATCCGCGCTGAACAGACCCTGGTCGCAGTCGAGAATAGCGACCAGGGTGAGCTTGGGAAAATGATGCCCCTTGGCCAGCAATTGCGTCCCTAGCAGGATCTGGTCACGACCGGATTCCGCGTCTTTCAGTTTTTTCTCCATCGAACCCTTACGCCGTGTGGTGTCGCGATCGATACGCGTAATCCGTTCTTGCGGAAAATGACGGCGCAAGGCTTCTTCGGCCCGCTCGGTGCCCTGGCCAATAGCTCGCAGATCCACGCTACCGCAGGCAGGACATGCCCGTGCCAACGCCTGTTCGCTGCCGCAATGATGGCAACGTAAACGTCCACTGGCCTGATGCAGGGTCATATGTGCATCACAGCGCGGGCAATGACTGACCCAGCCACAATCATGACATAACAGGGTTGGAGCAAAACCACGACGATTGAGGAACAATAATACCTGGCCATCCTGATCTACATGCTCATGTATCTTGTTTAATAATACTTCAGATAAACCTTCATCCAGACGCTGATGGCGTAGATCAATCAGGCGCATGATTGGGTGGGTGGCCGCACCGGCACGCTCGGGTAACTCCAGCAAATGATAACGCCCCTGATCGGCGTTGAAAAAACTCTCCAGCGAGGGCGTAGCCGACCCCAGGATAACCGGGATTTGCTCATGCCGGGCCCTGATAACCGCCAGGTCACGGGCGTTATAACGAAAGCCATCCTGCTGCTTGAAGGAAATATCATGCTCTTCATCCACGACAATCAGACC
>Ga0209633_10001861_pt1 | contig 21064 bp, 22 predicted proteins | sample Cruoilmetagenom1_FD_187290 | JGI IMG/M metagenome (GOLD analysis project Ga0209633, IMG submission 187290) | Oil polluted marine microbial communities from Coal Oil Point, Santa Barbara, California, USA - Sample 1 (SPAdes) (version 2) | ecosystem: Environmental > Aquatic > Marine > Oil seeps ... | reverse complement strand
AGTTAAATGTGTTGTACCATCTTTGCCTTTTTCATCCCATTCTATTTCGTGCCAACTTTTCCAGCTTCCAAATTCTGCATCTCCGGGAAAGAGCATTACTTTACCTGAATCTATAAACTCAATGGCCAATACCGAACTCAAATTGTTAATGCCCTGAGTCAAACGTAAAGAAAGATTGGCAGCACTCATCAGCCAATCATAATCAATACGTCTATAATTATTTTCAGGATTTTGATATTCTTTAACCATCTTTTTTTCTTTCTTAGCTATTTTGCCTTGCAGCTCGAAATCAAAAATATGATCATTAATAAAAGGAGAAGATTCCGATTCATCTTCGTCAAAAGGAAGGGAAGAAAATCCGCGGACCAATTCGAGTTCTTTATTGTGTTTATAGGTTTCTCCTTCTTTACCCTCTTCTTTTTTTACATCTGTCCACATTTTAGGAGGTCCCAACACATACATTCTAATATTATCGAGCCCTTCAATATCTTCAATAACACTTCCCGTTTCCAGAAATCTAACCCGTTCCTTTTGTAACTTCTCTTTGACAATCTTCATTCCTTTTAGCCCGCCGATATATTCACCGGCTGCACCAATAGGGTCAGTGTTGAGATTACTGAGTTCAATTAAGGCATCTGAAATTCCTTTTCTTGCACTAAGGGCCCTTTCTCCGAGAGGCCCAACCCCATAAATTTCAGCATATAAAGGTTCTTTAATACTGTTGCTGAGCATTTCAGATGCAGTTGCCAACGATTTTTTCTTTTTCCCATAGTCCTTTTTCCATTCTTTTACCAATTGGTCGCTTTCATTTTCTGTCCAAGGAAGCCAAAGTTCTTTAACCTTAAATTCATTAGTGAAAATCTCTTCATTTCTTTGAAAACCCAATACATGGTCCTGATGCTCATGGGTGATCAATAAGGCATCTACTTCACCCTCGGTATGATCAATGATATCCCTGGTAAAAGGTTCCATATTCTGGCCTGAAATATTCTTCACTCCACAATCTATCATTAATTGAAACCGGGGTTTTTGATCATCATCACTCTTAAAAGAAAGTACAAAACAATCTCCGGTACCCATAGTATACATTCGAACATCACAACTTGTTATTTTCTTTGCCATTTTATGATTTTTTAGTGATTATGCAATAGTGCAAATGGTTCTTGTAACTCTGTATGCCTATTGAGGTCAAAGTATTTTTCTAGTTCAGACATCCCATTCATTTCTGAATCATACTGATAATTATACTGATCGTTCAGCCTTTTTTCATCAAGCTTCGTATGATCCTTACTATCAAAAATAGGTTTGCGAATTGAATACTTTAAAGATCCTGAATTGAGGTCAAAAATGAAGCTGGCTCCGCCTCTAAAACGCATGTATTCTTCTGTGCCTTTTTTGCTTCTGTATGTTCCGTCATTTTCAAAAACCAATCTTGCCGTTTGGACAATAGAAAATTTTATTTGATTTACTTTTTTACCTGTTGGCCCTACTCTTGAAATTTCTCTTAGATTGGTAATCTTAAAATCAGGTATTTTATCTTCTTCTTTACCGTTAAAGTTTCCTTTATTAATTCCGCATTTATAAAAACTACTTTGAATAATAATACCAGACAGTTTTTCAAAAGCTTCATTCATTGTTATTTGATCATATATCTTTTTATGCAAGCCAGGTGCTTTACCTTTAATTCCCTCAATATGTTCCTTCGTTTTTATAAAAACATCTTTTCTTTGCTGATTGAATTTCATCTTCCTGCTATATTCTTTTAAAACTTTGGTGATGACATGAACTGTCTCTTCCGATGTATTGTCAACTACAATCCGGGGATATCTCAAACTCTCAACACTTAACGTTTTAATACCTTTAGGGTATATACCTCTTCTCTTAAAAGCATCTATAAAGGCCAATCTATAATTATTATTGTCATCGGCAACCAAATCGCAATCTGCGGTGATAATGGCTCTCAGATACTCTCCAAAAGTGATATCAACAGGAGGGCAATAATCAAGTGCCCTGATGCAAATATTCAATATATGACCTGCAGTTTTTGCGGCCTCTTTTGCCAATCTATTGACCAGATCAGGATGTAATTCACCATCAGGCAACACACCACTTCCTCCTGTGGCAATCCTTATCAAGTCGGCTACTCTTGCCTTATATATGGTCAAGAAGGCATCGAATACAGCTGCTACTAAAATACTGCCGCGTTTATGGGGCTCAAGAATTGTTTCATATTCCGAAGTATCAGGCACTATTCGTTTCCATACTTTTTCTTTTTTATCAAAATATCCAATAGCATCTCTAAGACTTCCATATCCGCCAATAGCGTTCCCAAACTCTTGGGCGAGTTGCCCCAATAAGTTTTGATTTTCAAGATCTCCCTTAGTTTTGGCAATTTGACTTTTAAGTACTTCCGGCATGGTAAAATGCTGAAATAAAGCTACAATATCGGCAAAGGCCTCATGAAAAGCCAATACATCAGGGTTTGTAGGTTCATTATAATGCAGATTTAGTCCGTCAAGAATGGCATGTGCAACTTCATGGGCAATAATGCCATGACTTAAACAGGTAAATACCCAGGAGTTGGGCATGTGAATGTGTTTTTCGCTCGGTGTCGATCTGAAATATCCGAAAAGCAAGGCTTTCTTGGCCGGACTATAATATGCATTGGGTTCTCTTATAGCATGAGGATAGATTCGCAAGCGCTGTACATAAGTTGATTTGAAATCTTCTCCCCAGGCTTTTTCTCTCCAAATCACTTTCCGTCCAAGTGCTTTTTCAAAGTTTTTAATGGTTTTCATTGCCACCGCATACACCATCTGCTGATGAAATTGGGGATTGCTGTCACTGGGTGTCAATCCATATTCAGCTAAAATATATGGATCGTTCAAATTGACACTTTTATAAAAAACGCCATAATTGCCATCTCTTTTTTTTATAGTGGGGTCATAATCTATAACTTCAAGGTATTCACCGGTTGGGCCGGGAGATAGATCATCTTCCCAAGGTATATTGTACACTATTTCATTAAAATCTGATGTATCTGTTTTAAGAGATAAGGAAGGATCGAAAGCATAGCCTTTCAACTTCCTGCTTAACGGGCGTGGCGAATTTGAAGCGTTTGACATAAGTGTGAAATTAATTTTAAAACGTTGCTATGTAGCATCGTTAAAAATAGTTTTTACGAAGTTAATTTATTTAAAATCAAAAATCAAAGGGGATTTTTCCCCTTTTTCAAACAAGGGTTTATATTTTAAACAGCTATTAAAAGAAAGGAAGGTAAACAACCTCAAATGGAGGTTCTTTTGGATTTTATTTTCTTTTATAATAATTTTTCAAAAAAGGAAACCAGGTCTTACCATTATCCTTAGAACAACCTATCACCAATTCATTTTCTAACAGTGATAGTTGTTTGTATATTAATTTGAAGGTAAGCCAATCTCCATATTGATTTTTTGTTTTTATTCCTGAATCAACATTGTTGAAAATTAATATTTCATTGGTTACAGTCCCTTTATAAATATCCATAACGCCAGAGTTGATATCTAAGGTTTGCATCTTGTATGAATCTTTTTCAATATCACAACCCATAGTATTATCCATAACAATAATACCATCATCTTTGGTAATATTGACACTTTCTTTAATAAAGGTATCTTCCATAGAGAAATTAGCGAAACCATTGCCTGTTTTAAACCAACCTTGCGATGGTATTGAACTATAAGCAACCACCGTAAAATCACCGATCAAAAAGCGAATTTTAGCGAGTCGATCGTTTAAAACTTCTTTATTGATGGTTGATGTATACCCCAACATAACTATTGGTTTCGTTTTTGATTTAAGTATTCGAAAGCATTGCCTATACTTAAAGACGCCTAAAATAAGTTTGTGTTACGAACTTTAACATTTAAAATAGTTTTGTCTAAGAATTTAGCTGCCCTTTATAAAAAAAACTAACATGCTTTAAGGATAAAAAAAATAATTGTTTACTTGAATTTTCAACGGAGAGTCTTACTATTGAAATGCACTGACTAACAGAACCAGATTGATGAGATTCCCAACCATGGTAACGATCCAAGAATATTTTTTCGTCAATAAATTCATCAATAAATAAACAACAATCGTAAAAATTCCAATAATCAATGGAAGCCAATTCATAAAAATTGCAGCCATTCCTGCATCGTTAAGTATTCCTGATTTATGAAATAATACAAAGCAAAGAATGGAAACAACTATGGTGAATATTAAATTTATGATAGTATTGTGATAATATTTCATAGAATTTAGTTCAGACAAAAAAAATTTAACCAACTTGTATCTCTTGATAATTTTACTCTTATGAATAACACAAAGATACGGTAGATTTACCTTCTATTTAAACAATTCAATTTGGCATTAAGAAATAAGATCTATACATCCATTAATTTTTCCATTGTCATTTTTTCCCGTTCAGACAAATCGAACAAAATGGAAGGTAACAATTTGCAATATATAATTGTTTAGAGTTGATCCGTTACAAATGATATGTGAAAAACTTTCAGAGTTTTGAATTTACTTTAAGGTACCGACTCAATAACTAATAAAAAATTCCAGGAGCAAAAGCAATTCAATAGTATCAAAGAATTGGAAAAAATAGCAGCTCATTAAGCGACCTAAAAAGAATCTAGTAATTTGGTATATAAATAGGGGCTCACGTCTTTATAACCTGTAAATCCCAAAACTTCACCCTCCTTATTTAAAACCACCACATGCGGAAAATCGCCATCCAGATTATACTTTTCAGCCAGCTTAGTATTTTTTTCCTGTTGTTCCTCAGTTAATCTATTTTCTTCCCTTCTAGGAAAATCGGCTTTAAGCAACACAAAATGCTCGTTAGCATAGTCTCGAAATTCTTGATTGGTCCACATTTCTTTTTCTAACCTGAGACAAAGGCTGCTCCAATCAGATCCTGAAAAAACCAAAACGATTTTTCGATTTTTTTCACTAGCCATTTTTTTTGCCTCATCAATATCTGTAAGCCATTCTTGTGCTTGGGTAGTAAATTGTACGCACATAAAAAGGCAACAAAGAAGTACTATTTTTCTCATGTTGAACGGGGATTTTATACTGTATGTAACGCGTAAGGTCATGTCTTTAGTACATGTACATATTAATATTATTTTTTTTAACTAATCTTTAACGTTCATCAAAAAAAAGGTCGAGCTACTTTCGTATCTTCATTAAACAAAACACCTTTCAAAATCTTCCCAAAAAACAGTATAGGATTTTGTAACCACATCTGCATCTTCTATTGTGATAGGTACTCTTAAAGCTAAAGGCGCAAATGCCATTGCCATCCTATGGTCATTATAGGTTTCGATAGAACAATTTTTATGAATAGCAGTAGACGATTTTAAGTATAAACTGTTCTCAGTTATTTCTAATTCGGCACCTAATTTTAGGAGCTCATTTTGCAACGCTACCAAACGATCTGTCTCCTTAATTTTTAAGGTGTGTAATCCTGTCAAGTTGCAAGCCAAACCTAAGCCAAAACAAGTTACAGCTATAGTTTGCGCAAGGTCAGGGGCGTTTTGCAGGTTTAAGGTTTCGAATTTCGGATTTCGGGTTGTTTTAGTTAATACTATTGAATTATCTTGAAACTTAGTTTCAACTCCAAAATTCTCATAAATATCTATCAAACAACTATCTCCTTGTAAGCTTTCTTTTCGAAAGGATGATAATGCAATGGTTGTTCCGACCGGACTTAAAGCCATTAAACTATAAAAATAGGAAGCAGAGCTCCAATCAGATTCTACCAGTATCGTTTTATCTGTAATCCTGTTTTTCGGTAAAATCACAATGTGATTCTCTTCGAAAGAAGTCGAAACCCCTAATTGGCCTAAAAGATTCAAGGTCATTTCAAGATATGGTCGCGAAGTAATTTCTCCCAACAATTCTATTTCCAGTCCGTTTTCTAAAGACGGCGCTATCAATACTAATGCCGAAATATATTGGCTGCTTACATTTCCATTAATTTGAACTTTGTTATTTGTCAATTTTTTTCCTTTAATCCTAAGTGGAGGATAACCCTCTTTACTTTCATATTCTATTTCGGCTCCTAAACCTCGTAAGGCATCCACCAATATTTGAATTGGCCGATTTTGCATACGTTCAGAACCCGTAAGTGTAACTTCTCTCCCATCCAATACCGAAAAGTATGCTGTTAAAAAACGCATAGCAGTTCCAGCATGGCCAATATCAACTGTATCTTTTAATGAGCTCAGTGCATGCGATAAATGAATTGTATCATCGGAATCTGATACGTTTTGAAGTTGTAAATTAGGATACCATTGTTTTAGAATCAACAGTCGGTTTGATTCACTTTTTGAACCCGAAATAGTAATTTCTGCCTTACCTATCTGTTGATCAGTATAATCCAATAATAAATTCATTTATGAAGTATCAAATATTTATATTTTATTGTTACTTTTAGTTTTTAATTCAACTACCAACAACATGAAAAAAGTAACTTTCCTATTAGTCGGCATACTATTGCTAACTAGTTATTCTAGCAAGGCTCAAAAATACAAAAGAAAAACACAACAAAATACCATTCAATTTGCTGAAAAATACTATGATGCTATACAATGGCGAAACATCGGCCCTTTTAGAGGTGGCCGTAGTGCTGCCGTTACGGGTGTTTCAGGCAAGGCAAATCTATTTTATATGGGTTCAACCGGTGGTGGTATCTGGAAAACTACAGACGCAGGCAATACCTGGCAAAATATTTCTGATGGATTTTTTGGAGGTTCTGTCGGGTCAATAGCTGTGAGTGAATGGGATAATAATGTAATATACGTGGGTAATGGTGAAAAAACGGTTCGTGGTAATGTATCATCGGGAGATGGTATTTGGAAGTCAGTTGATGCCGGAAAAACATGGAAACATATGAGCTTGAAAAATTCAAGACATGTGCCTCGTATTAAAATTCATCCCAAAAATTCTGATATAGTCTATGCTGCAGTGTTAGGTGATTTATATAAATCTTCAACCGAAAGGGGTGTTTACAAATCTGTTGATGGGGGCACATCGTGGAAAAAAGTGTTATTCGCTAACGCGGATGCCGGGGCGGTAGATTTAATTATGGATCCTAATAATGCCCGAATTTTATATGCGACCACGTGGAATGTAAGAAGGACACCTTATAGTTTATCTAGCGGTGGTGATGGTTCTGCATTATGGAAAAGTGTTGATGGCGGGGATACCTGGAAAAACATTTCTACTCATGAAGGATTACCAAAAGGCCTTTGGGGGATTAGTGGTATTACCGTTTCACCGATAAATTCTGACATTGTTTGGGCATTGATTGAAAATAAAAACGGAGGTGTTTACAAATCAACAGATGCTGGAAAAACCTGGAAATTAATTAATAGCGAGCGTAAATTACGGCAACGTGCATGGTATTATACCCGTATTTATGCTGATACTCAAGATGAAAACGGATTGTACGTCTTAAATGTTAGATACCATCATTCAAAAGATGGAGGAAAAACCTATAGCACCCATAATGCTCCTCATGGAGATCATCACGATCTATGGATAGCACCGGAAGATAATCAGCGAATGATCATAGGTGACGATGGTGGTGCTCAAATAAGTTTTGATGCCGGAAAAAATTGGACAACCTATCACAATCAAGCCACTTCACAATTTTACAGAGTGACTACAGACAATCATTTTCCCTACAGAGTTTATGGAGCACAACAAGATAATTCAACAGTCCGTATAGCACATCGAACCAATGGGCAATTTATTTCTGAAAAAGATTGGGAATCTACAGCAGGTGGCGAAAGCGCCCATATTGCGGTTGATCCTACTAATAATGATATCGTTTATGGCGGTAGCTATGGCGGATTCTTAACCAGGGTCAATCATAAAACAAAAGAAGCAAGAGCCATTAATGTGTGGCCCGATGACCCGATGGGGCACGGAGCTGAAGATTTTAAATATCGTTTTCAATGGAATTTTCCGATCTTTTTCTCACCCAATAATCCCCGAAAATTATATGCTGCTTCTAATCATTTACATGTCACCTATAATGAAGGTCAATCATGGGAAATTATCAGTCCTGACCTGACCAAGAACGACCCAAAAACATTAGGTGCTTCTGGCGGCCCTATCACTAAAGATAATACTGGAGTGGAATATTACGCGACTATTTTTGCAGCCGCAGAATCACCATTTGAAAAAGATTTGATTTGGACAGGTTCTGATGATGGTTTAGTACATATTTCTAAAAATGGCGGTAAGGACTGGCAAAATGTAACTCCTAAAAATATGCCCGCATGGATGATGATCAATTGTATTGAAATTGACCCATTTAATAAAGGTGGTGTTTATTTAGTTGGTACTAAATATAAATCTGGTGATTACAAACCATATATCTACAAAACAGAAAATTATGGTGAAACCTGGAAACCCATTGTAAACGGAATTGAGAATGAAGATTTTACCAGGGCCTTGCGTGCAGATCCTAACCGCAAAGGATTATTATATGCAGGGACTGAACGTGGAATGTATATAAGCTTTGATGATGGCCATAGCTGGAAAAAATTTCAACTGAATTTACCTATTGTTCCTATTACAGACCTAGCTATTAAGAACAATAATTTAATTGCTGCTACACAAGGACGTTCTTTTTGGATTATTGATGATTTGACGCCTTTACACCAACTAAACAATACGCTGGTACAGCAAGATTTTTACCTATATAAACCTATGGATAGTTATAGAATGAATGGTGGCAATGGTAAAAGCTCAAAAACGCAGGGTCAAAATCATTATGGTGGTGTAGCTGTCAACTTTTATGTAAAAGACACCACTAAATCGGATACAATCACACTAGCCTTTTTTGATAAGAATGAAAAAATAATAAAGAGATTTACAAATCATCCTGATAAGGATAAAAAAGATGAAGGCTTAAAGGTAAAGCCCGGTAGCAATCAATTTAATTGGAATATGATGTATGCCGATGCCGAAAAAGTAAAAGGAATGATATTATGGTGGGCTTCCCTTAGTGGGCCAAAAGCATTGCCCGGAACTTATACTGTCGAACTAACTAAAAATAATGTGACGAAATCTCAAGAGTTCACTATTCTAAAAGATTCTAGAAGCGAAGCAACCGATGAAGATACAAAAGCCCAATTTGATTTTATTATTGAGGTTAGAGATAAAATGACGGAAATACATAAAGCATTGAAAAATGTTACTAAAGTTAAATCGCAAATTAAACAACTTAACAAGTCAATTACCGATAAAAAGAAGCACAAAGAGTTATTAGATTTTGCGTCTAAAATTTCTAAAGCGGTAACAGTCATTGAAAACAATTTGTATCAAACAAAAAGTAAAAGCAATCAAGATCCCCTTAATTTTCCAATTCGACTTAATAATAAATTGGGACATTTAAATTCGTTATCATCTATTGGAAATTTTGGGCCGACAGATCAAGCTGTGGCTTTCAAAAATGAAATTATAAAACAAATTGATAAAGAGTTGGCCGATCTATATACAATTTTTAAAACTGATGTTGTTGAATTGAATGCTAAGGTAAAAGAGAGTACGGTTGATTTGATCCAGTTGAATTAGAAAAAAAGCTAAGTAAAAAGTTGATTATTTGTCATTCCTGCCTTCGCAGGAGTGACAAGAGTACTTTAAATTTAATCATATCGATAATTTAAAACTATTCAAATCATATAGAAATCAATTAAGTAAACATAGAAATTATGATTCCGATAAAAATAGCACCTATTATTTTATTATTAAATTGATGGGCAATTCCATCAAAGGAATCGTTTGAATCTGATGATCCATTTATATATTCACTAAACACAAATTTAGGCTTATTAAATAGTGTCCTCCAAATTGTTCCATATATCCATCGAACAATTGCTCCAATAAAATTTAAAACAATTCCTGCTATTCCCAAACTTCTTCTTTGCTACTTCATATTTCTATTAGTGACCCAAATTCCGTATAGGGCACTTACAACTGATTTGGTAATAAAAAAACGTTTCCATTTACCATTGTAAAAATTTTCAGTTTTAATAGCTTCCAGATCAAAATTTAGTATGGAGGAGAAACTATTAAATAATAATGATATGATAACTAATGCAATAAAAAATAGAATGGAGATCTTCAATACGTTTTTCCAAAAAATTGCTGTTTTAACTTTTTCTAAAAATGTCATTTTTTTAATTTGGGATTATTGTGATGACGCTTATGATCTCGTTTTGTTTTGATTTCCATTCTTTTATCGAATGCGGTTTGCAAATCAATTCCCGTTTGGTTTGCCAAACAAAGTACTACGAAGAGCACATCGGCCAATTCTTCACCTAAATCTTTGTTTTTATCACTCTCTTTTTCACTTTGTTCACCATAACGACGTGCAATAATACGAGCGACTTCTCCAACCTCTTCGGTTAGCTGTGCCATATTTGTGAGTTCATTAAAATAACGAACTCCATGTTGTTGAATCCAATGATCTACTATGCGTTGTGCATTTTTTATGTCCATAACCATTAAAAATTGAAACATTTTAGAAATTCAAAGATAAGAAGTAATATAGCTATTATTTTCGCAAATACTTCAAAAATTCTATTCTTGATATTTCTTCTGCTCCTAAACTGGCTAAATGATCATTATAGACTTGGCAATCAATCAATTTATAATGTGTTTCTTTTAATTTTTGTACCAAATAGATAAACCCAATTTTAGAAGCATTTGATACTTTACTAAACATGCTTTCTCCACAAAATATGTTTCCCATACCTGCCTTCCCGGCAGGCAGGTCAATACCATATAATCCGCCAACCAGTTCATCATCTAACCAAACTTCCACTGATTTTGCAATTCCTAAATCATGCAATTTTGTATAGGCTTGTTGCATTTCTTTAGTTATCCAAGTACCTTCCTGGTCTTTCCTATGCATCATTTTGCAATTAGCAATTACATCGGAAAATCGGGTATTAAATGTAACTCTAAATTTTCCTTTACGAATCAACCTCCGCATACTTTTCGAAATCTTTAATTTTTCAGGATAAAGTACCATTCTTGGATCCGGACTATACCACACGATGGGCTCACCTTCATTATACCAAGGAAAAATTCCGCTTTTGTATGCCAATAATAATCGTTTAACTGACAAATCCCCACCAATTGCTAATACACCTTCAGGAGAAGCGGACTCTGCATTAGGAAACCATAATTTATCCGTTAAGAAAATCATAAAATTAAGCATTAAAAAGCCTTTTAGTAAAATTACTAAAAGGCTCATAAAATTTATATTTTCTTACTGTTAGAATGGCAAATCATCCAACTCTGTATCACTGATATTATCTGTAGATTCGAAGGCATCAACAGCTTCTATTGGAGGCATTTCATTTGGAACGTCAGATTGTACTTTTTCAATTCTCCATCCTTGAATCGAATTAAAATATTTGGCTTCTCCCTCAGGATTTATCCATTCTCTACCACGTATATTAATACTAATTTTCACCTCATCAGCCACACTATAATTGTCTAATAAGTCACATTTGTCTTGTACAAACTCTACCAAAATCATTTGTGGATATTGCTCATCAGTAGTCACGACTACTTCTCTTTTTCTAAATCCCTTCGCACCAAATGTTTTAGTATCGTCAATCTTTTTAATTTTCCCTGTAATTTCCATCGTTTTTATTTTATTAAAAGTACTTTCCAAGCACTCATTACATCATTTTTTTCTAAAAATTGTTGTGCAAATTTATGTTTTTCTTGCCTTTCTAAACCTATATATTGAGGATTATCCTTTCCAAAGTTATTAACATCTTGTTGATTAGGCAAGGCTTCCACATTGGCTAGCATTCCCAAATTATTGCCTGTAAGGATAGTACTATTCTTTATTTTTTCATGAATCTGGTCAACACCGATCCCATGTGTCATCAATGGTTTAGGTATTTCAAAAAATCCATTTTTTGCCCTTGAATAGTAATTCCCTCCAGCCCTGGAAACCAAATCTAACTTCTCTTGAACTATTACTTTATGCTCATCAAGTACATCCTCACTGATATGTAGTTTCAATACTTCACAAACAATTAAATTTCCTGCACCCCCCTCATTCCCTAAAGCGATTATTTCATTGACCTTACACTCAAATTGTACAGGAGATTCCGCTACTCTAAAAGGTTTTACCAAATCAGATGGTAGCATTGTAAATCCAGCTTTTTCAAATTCATTGACTCCCTTGTCATACTCTGTACTAGATAAGGACATTTGCTGTACTATAGCATGATTTACAACATTTATCACCACTTCTTTTACCGCATATACATTTTCCAAGGTATGTTTTGTCGTATTATCTCTAACACGCCTTGCCGGAGAAAAAATAAGTATTGGCGGATTGGCACTAAACACATTAAAAAAACTAAATGGCGATAGGTTTGGATTTCCATTAGAATCAATGGTACTTGCAAAAGCTATAGGCCTTGGTGCAACGGCACTTAATAGATAACCATGAAGTTGGGCGGTTGAAATTTTCGTTGGATCTATAGTCAACATTTTTGGTTTTAATATTAGCATCATCTCTAAAATACAAAAATACTCAATTAGTAATTATAATAAGATTTATTTTTTGCAGTTATATCAAGAGATAATTTTATATTTGTTATAATGAATCTCCCCAAAAATAAGAATGCACTTCGTTGGATACTTATAACGGCAGCATTTCTGTTGGTTGCTCTTATTTTATGGAATACAAACACATTTTTTCAAAAATTTAAGCAGGAAGAGCGCGCTAAAATGGAAGTATTGGCCATTGCTTATAAAAATATGAGTTCTCCTGATTTAGATGTTGATATAGGACTGGAGAGTAAAATTATTGAGAGCAATCAAAATATACCAATGATTGTAACTTCCGAAGATGGAAAGATAAACCGTTGGGCAAATTTAGCTTTTGAAAGAGGCCAATTAAATTTTGAAGACCTACCCACACAAGAAAGAATGTATCTTACCAGGCAACTGGCTAAAATGAAAAGTGATAATAAACCTATAATTGTGTCTTATGAAAAAGGGGGTACGACGGTTAAAGAATCTATTTATTATAGAGATTCTGACATACTCAATAAATTACAGTATTATCCAATAGCCTTATTATTGATCTTATTTCTTTTTGGAACTGTTATTTATTTGGTTTTCAAATCCAATAAAATTGCCGAGCAAAACAAATTGTGGGCCGGTATGGCTAAAGAGACGGCACACCAAATAGGAACACCATTGTCTTCATTATTAGGTTGGGTAGAAATTCTACGTATGGAAAAGACTGATGAAAAGACTGTCTCAGAAATTGAAAAAGATATTGAGCGCTTAAATACTATTGCAGACAGGTTCTCAAAAATCGGCTCTATTCCGAAATTATCCAGGCACAACATAGTTGCTGAAACTAAGAAGTCATTTGATTATTATGCTTCAAGAGCATCCAAACTCATAGATTTTCATTTTGATACAGACATAGATTTAAAGATCTATTCAATGATCAATCCACAGTTATTTAGTTGGGTCATAGAAAACTTAGTCAAAAATTCTATAGATGCTATGGACGGTAAAGGTATACTAAGAATTAAGGTCCAGCCTAAAAATAGCAAATACGTTCAAATATTAGTTTCAGATTCCGGAAAAGGCATCCCTAAAAGTATGTATACTAAAATATTTGATCCAGGATATACTACCAAAAGGCGTGGATGGGGCTTAGGACTATCACTCACCAAAAGAATTATTGAAGATTATCATAATGGTAAGATACAGGTTGACAAATCTGATCCTGATAAAGGTACTTCTATGAGCGTATTACTCAATGAAATATAATTACAGCATCTTAGGGTATAAAAGAAGTAGAAATCTTTTTAGCAATTGCTCCGAACTCATCTTTGGTCAGACTCACCTTATGTTTGAAATCGATATCTCGCATTGTATTAAGTGGAATCAAATGCACATGTACATGAGGTACTTCTAAACCAATAACCGACATTCCTACTCTTTTACAAGGTATTGTTTTTTCAATAGCTAAGGCCACTTTTCTAGAGAAATCCATCAAGCCTTGATATGTTACTTCATCCAGATCAAAAAGCTTATTCACTTCTTTTTTAGGAACTACCAATGTATGCCCTTTTGCATTCGGATTCACATCTAAAAAAGCAAAAAAATCATCATTTTCAGCAATCTTATAACAAGGGATCTCTCCATTAATTATTTTAGTAAAAATAGAACTCATTATATTATCTGGAAATTTCTAATATTTCAAATTTCACGATACCATTGGGCACATTAATCTCAGCTATATCTCCAACGCCTTTACCCAATAATCCTTTACCAATAGGGGAATTCACTGATATTTTACCTGTTTTAAAATCGGATTCAGAATCAGCTACCAAGGTATAATTAAATTCCATATTATTAGCCACATTCTTAATTTTAACCTTTGATAATGCTAATATTTTGGAGGTATCTAATTGTGATTCATCTATAACTCTAGCTGAAGCTACCACATTTTTTAATTGGGCAATTTTAAATTCCAATAACGACTGTTCTTCTTTAGCCGCGTGATATTCAGCATTCTCACTCAAATCTCCTTTATCTCTCGCATCAGCAATGGCGGTAGTAACCCTAGGCCTTTCAACATGCTCTAAGTGCTCCAGTTCTTCTCTTAACTTTTTTAATCCTTCAGCAGTGTAATATGATACTTTACTCATGATCTTGTATTTTAATAAAAGCAAAAATCCCAACCCGAAATAAAATGAGGTGAGATTCAGTACACAAATGTACAAAATATTTGTAATTTGCGTTGTGCAACAAAACTTAAATTAATGCAAAAATTAATTATAACCATATTTTTTTTGAGCTTACTTTCATGCGGAACTTCTGATGATGGCAACACTCTTTTACCCAATGTACCTGTTAATGAAACCGTTTTTTTGAATAATCCAAGTGCACTGGATTTAAAATTCCCAACAGGTTCAATTACTATCTCGGGGGGAATTGCAGGTATTATTATTTATAATTTTGATGATAATCAATTTTTTGCCTGGGATAGAGCCTGTCCGCATGAAGAGCCTCAAAAAAGATGTGTTTTAAATGTAGTAGATACGTTTTGGATGGAATGTTCATGTGATGACATCCGCTTTTCTATTCTCAATGGAAGCCCACAAAGTGGAACGCAATTTTCTGCCAGACAATACCGGGTTATAAAAAACGGTGACTCGCTTATTATTACAAATTTTTAAAATTTTCTAGTTTAAGATACTTATTTTTGTACAAAATATTTTAGGTGAACAATTATTATTCTTCTGATTTTAAATTAGGAATCCTTGGCGGAGGGCAACTCGGTAGAATGCTATTGGCCGAAACTCAAAAATTTGATATTTATACCTGCGTGATGGATGCCTCGAAGGACGCTCCATGTGCTACTATTTGTAATGAATTTTATCAAGGAAATTTATTAGATTATGATACTGTCTATGAGTTCGGGAAAAAGGTTGATACCCTGACCATAGAAATTGAAAATGTAAATGTTGATGCCCTGGAGCAATTAGAAATAGAAGGAATAACCGTTTTTCCGGCTTCGAAAACTCTTAGAACAATCCAAAATAAAATAAGTCAAAAGCTGTTTTACATTGACCATAACATTCCTACGGCTCCTTTCTCGCGTTTTGCTTATACAGATGAAATTTCTACCGCTCTGAAACATGAATCATTGGCCTCTCCTTTTGTGTGGAAAAGTGCAAAATTCGGCTATGACGGCACGGGAGTTAAAATTGTAAAAACCAATGCTGATCTGGAAAGCTTACCCAATGAAGAGTGCATTGTTGAAGAATTAATTTCATTTAAAAATGAATTGGCTGTCATCGTAGCCAGAAATGTAAAAGGTGATGTAAAAACATATCCGGTTGTTGAAATGGAATTCCATCCTGAAGCCAATCAAGTTGAATATGTTATTTGCCCTGCCAGAATATCTGAAGAAATTGCAAAAAAAGCAGAGGAAATTGCCTTAAAAGTTTCTCAGGCTTTTGAACATGTAGGTTTGTTAGCCGTTGAGTTATTTTTAGATCAAAATGATGAACTATTAGTAAATGAAGTAGCGCCCAGGCCACATAATAGCGGTCATTATAGCATAGAAGCGGCATATACGAATCAATTTGAACAGCATTTGCGTGCTGTTTTGAACCTTCCATTAGGTAATACTTCAAGTAAAATTAACGGAATTATGGTAAATTTGGTTGGCGAAGAAGGTTTTACCGGAAATGTAATTTATGAAAATATGGATACCATCTTGCAAATGGATGGTGTAACTCCACATATCTATGGCAAAAAAACGACAAAACCTTTTCGAAAAATGGGACATGTAACCATTGTTCATAAAGACCTGAACCAGGCTAGGCAAATAGCAGAAGAAGTAAAGAAAACCATTAGAGTAATTAGTTCCAAATAACAACATCCAAATTCCAGGTCTATCAGAATAACAATTGATACACTTACAATAATAATTTTCAAATCTATAACCCTATAAATCAGGGTTAATTATTTAATCCATGTTTTGTAATTTGAATATTAAGTTTTATTTGTAATTTGGTATTTGAAATTTGTTATTTTTCATTTATGATATATCAAGGCGTATTACAAAAAATGAGGACAGAAATAGGGCCACCTGTTCAGTATTATTTACTACTAGAAAATGACTTTATCAATTTAAATCAGGTCTTGGATAGAACCTTAGAAATCTCCTTTTTAAAATACGAATGCTTGAATTGCCATTTAGATAAACCTATTTACAGGCAAGGTTTTTGTAAGAGTTGTTTTTTTGAAATTCCGCAAGCTGCTGACTGGGTTATGCGACCAGAATTGAGCACAGCGCACCTCAACAAAGAAGATAGGGATCTGGCATATGAAAAAAGAGTGCAATTACAACCACATATAGTGTATTTGGCAAATTCCAGTAATGTTAAGGTTGGGGTTACCAGAAAAGATCAGATTCCCACTCGATGGATTGACCAAGGTGCACATGAAGCTATTGAAATTGTTGAAGTACCGAATAGATACCTTGCCGGAATTACAGAAGTTTCTTTAAAGGAACATGTCTCTGATAAGACCAATTGGCGCAAAATGTTGACTAATTCACTTGAAGATGTTGATTTACTTGCCGAGAAAGAAAAATTATCAGTTTATATTCCTGATGAGGTCAAACAATATTATTTAGAACATAATTCAAAGGAAACACCAGTAGAATTCCCTGTATTGCAATATCCAGCTAAGTTGAAAAGTTTAAATCTTAGTAAAACTCCGAGCTATGCCGGAATATTAAAAGGTATTAAGGGGCAATACCTTATTTTTGAAGATGATACAGTTTTTAATATTCGCGGCAGTGAAGGATATTATGTGGGGATTACTATAAAGTAATAAGAAGCCTTTAGAATGTAAATAATTCTTTTTTCATAGCAATTTTCCCATTGTCTCTAACTTTTTCATAGCCTTTTTCATAGCAGGAGAAAGGAATTTGATTTTTGTCGCTTACTCTAAAGACTTCTTATTTACTCTTTCTTTTTCAATTACAAATGTGGGCCGTTATTCTGTTTTAAACAAGAGGAAAAACCCTGAACTTTAAGGGGATTTTCCCCTGCAACAAAAAGGGGAAAAATCCCCTTTTTAATTAATCGTATTTATTAGTACTTTGCAGTTATCTAATCTTAAACCATTTAATTATGAAAATTTTAAAACCTTTTGCCACAAAATTTAGTGTATTTCTAATTGCCCTTTTTACGTTTTCAATTTTGGTTTCGTGCGAATCATGCCAAAGAACACATCATGAAACCAACGGCATAACCCAGAAGGATATTGATATAATGAAAGAAAATCATATTATTCCGCTTAAAGAAGCTGTAAAGGCATATGATAAATATTCTAAGGACAGAATTAAAATTTTAAAAGATACTCTAAAGAAAAAATACAAGGACGCAAATTTTAATGATACCAGAAATGTTTGGGTAGATATTACAACTATCAAGGCATATTTAAAATATATAGAACAAGAATCTAAAGATTCTATTGAAGGTTTAGCTTTTTACTTTAGTGTTAATTTAGATAGCAAAGAGGCAAAGAAAAATCATCAAACCTTTTTTATAGCACCCACTCAAAAGAACGGAGATATACAATCTGGTTTTACCATAGTAGATGGCAAAACAAAATTTTTATATGAAGCATTTGAAGAACATGATGATTCAAGGGATCAAAATATCCAAAAGGGTAGTTTTTTTAGTTTAATGCAAAGTGAAGATGGGTTCTTGTTTAATAGAACTGATCCTAACCCTCCTGGAAATAATAATTAGGTTACCAAATTTATAAATGGGCACTGATCTTTCAATATCATTAATAAAAGAATCTGGCAAATATTTTGAGTTTTTGGCGGCATTAACAGGTACTATATATTTTTATAAGTACAAACATACTTATTTAAAATATTTCTTGTTTTTGCTTTGGTTTATTACTTTTTCAGAATTTTTTGCTGATTATATATATGATAATAAGATTAAAGCTCTATTATATTATAATCCATCAAATAATTGGTATTATACTCATTGGATTTATAATGTTATTGATACTGTAAGTTTCATTGTATATTATTTTATCTATTACAATGCTGTATCAACTAAAAAGTTCAAAAATTGGATAAAAATTTTCGCTTTCTCCTATGTGATATTGTCAATAGCTAATTGGATTTTTGTACAAAATTTTTTAGGAGAAATGCAAAGCTATTTATTTATTATTGGAGCAATCTTTTTAATTATTTCGATTATATTTTATTTTATCGAACTGCTTAGATCAGATAAAGTGCTAATTTTTCATAAAAATTTACTTTTCTGGGTTAGTGTAGGGCTACTATTATTTTATTCGGGCAATATTCCTTTTGCTGCTGAATATAATGGATATGCTTTAATTCCGGGAATACATAAATTATTTCTAATAACAAATATATTGGCGATACTAATGTATCTAATTTTCATTTTTGGTTTTATATGGAGCAAGAAAGAGTCACATTAATTATCATAATAACTACTATCATAGTATTGGTCTTTACTATTGCTATGATAGTATTCTTTGTTATTTTTCAACATCTGAAGAATAAACTATTAATAGATAATAAAACTTTACGCAATATTATTAAAGAGAAGTTGTCTTCTTTTAATATTTAACTGTAAAAAAGCACGAATGTCACTCTCAACATTTAGACTTTTTGTTCCATTTTCGGAGTTGTTGGCAGCAATAGTTGGCACCATCTATTTCTACAAATACAAACATACACACCTTAAGTATTTTTTATATATACTTTGGTATATTGTCTTAACTGAATTTACCGGTTGGTATGCCGCCGAATATAGTTTCCTGGTCTTTTTTGACGAGGAAGGAAGGTTATATAATTTATGGATGTACAACTTAATGTATACCATTTTCTTCCCTGTTGTACTAACGATATACTTAAAATCAATAAATAATTCGGTTTATAAGAAATGGATCAAATTATTTATCTTTTTTTATATACTGATTTCCATACTAAATTGGTCGTTCATTCAAAGTTTCAAGTATGAGTGGTCTGAATTACCAGATGTAGCAGGCTCTTTATTTTTAGCAATTTCAGTTATATTTTACTTTATAGAACTATTACGGTCTGACAAGGTCATAATTTATCACAGAAAATTATTATTCTGGATTAGTATCGGCTTACTTATATTTCATGTAGGAACCATCCCTTTTAATATTGAAATTACACATTATGCGCTTCAAAAAAGTATTCATAATCTATTCCTGATCCTATGGATTCTGGCGCTTATAATGTATCTTATATTTACGTTTGGTTTTATTTGGAGTAAAAAAGAAGACTAATGCATTTTTCTTAACTTAGTAGTTCAATCATGGAACAAAGTGGAATAACAACGGTAATTCTAATAACAACATTAACTGTTGTGCTATTGATCGTTGTTATCATAGTAATTTTCAGCATTTTTCAAAAAAGAAAAGTCAAATTTCTATTTGAACAAAAAGAAACAAAACAACGTTTTGAGGAGGAAATTATCAAAGCACAGTTAGAAACACAAGAACAAACCTTTCAAAATATTAGTTGGGAATTGCATGATAATGTAGGGCAGTTGCTCTCGGTTGCAAAGATGCAGCTGAATATGTTGCAGCCCGAAGTCCCGAAGGGTCAAAAAAGTATTCTGGATGAAACCGGAGAAATAATTTCCAAAAGTCTGCAAGAAATTAGAACACTGTCTAAGCTGTTAAATCCGGAAACGGTTCGAAATATGGGTTTAGAAGAAGCCATACAACTAGAAATTGACCGGTTTAACCGTTTGAATTTCATTAGAGCCACTTTTACCATTAAAGGAGAATCAGTTACCCTCAATCAAAAAGATGAAATTATTTTATTCAGAATTTTACAAGAGTTTTTATCTAATTCTCTAAAGCATTCCAAAGCTTCAAAATTAGATGTTACTTTGACATATTCTAAGGCATATCTGATCATTAAGGCGCAAGATTTCGGTATTGGTTTTGATGAAAAAACAGTTAAAAATGGTTCAGGTTTACTAAATATGAAAAGCAGAGCCAAGCTCATAAATACCGAATTAAAACTAAAATCTGAAAAAGATAAAGGAGTTTTACTAACTTTAACCTATCCTTTAACAAAAGAAAATGAATAAACATGCCATTGCCATAATTGATGATCATTTGCTTTTTGCGCAATCTCTAAAAAGTCTTATCGATACTTTTGACGGATTTGAAGTTACCCATCAGGCCAATAACGGGAAGGCATTTATTGAAGAATTAAAAAAGAGTACTAAGTTGCCTGAAATAGCCTTAATGGATTTGAATATGCCTATAATGGATGGTGCAGAGACAACCTATTGGCTTCATAAGAACTTTCCAAGTATCAAAGTATTGGCATTATCTATGGATGACGATGAAAACTCTATTTTAAAAATGATCAGAAACGGGGCCAAAGGCTATTTACTAA
>Ga0209633_10001860_pt1 | contig 21065 bp, 20 predicted proteins | sample Cruoilmetagenom1_FD_187290 | JGI IMG/M metagenome (GOLD analysis project Ga0209633, IMG submission 187290) | Oil polluted marine microbial communities from Coal Oil Point, Santa Barbara, California, USA - Sample 1 (SPAdes) (version 2) | ecosystem: Environmental > Aquatic > Marine > Oil seeps ... | reverse complement strand
CACCGATCCGCTTTCATGCGCGCTTTCTGGTGGCCGACGCCGAGCATATGCGCGGCGAGCTCGGCGGTTCGGGCGAACTCTTGAACTTGCACTGGGTGGCGATCGACCAGGCGCTTGCCCTGCCGATCGCCGATGTGACCGAGTTCATGCTGATCGAGCTCAAGCACTTTCTGCAGGGCGATGCGTCCGTACGCCGCAAGCGCCCGCTCTTCCGCTACCGCAACAACCAGGCGCTCGCGACCTATTCGTGATGCAGGGTGGCTATCTCTAGGGGCGGGTTTGAAACCCGCCCCTACAAATAATCCCTATGCCAACCTGTATTTCGCATCGACGCCCAGCTCCCCCTCATGGGCAGCGCGGCCGGTTTCGACCATGTGGATCATATGCGCGAAGACCGAGCGCGCCGCCGCCGCGTAGAGGCGCGTGTCGATGTCCTTGTACATGCGTGGAACCATCGCCGAGATGGTTTCTGTGCCCTCGCCCAGATGCTTCATGATCTGCTGCTCGCGCATGCGCCGGTGGCCGATGAAGCCGCGCACGAAGCTCTGCGGCCGCTCGATCGCGGGGCCATGCGTCGGCCAGTAACGCAGATCCTCTTCGCGCTCCATCAGCAGACGCAGGCTCGCCATATAGTCCGCCATGTCGCCGTCGGGGGGCGAGATGATGCTGGTCGACCAGCCCATCACATGGTCGCCGGAGAAGAGCACGTTCTCTTCGCGGAGCGCGAAGCAGATGTGGTTGGAGGTATGGCCCGGCGTGTGCACCGCCTCGACGCTCCAGCCGTCGCCCTCGATCACGTCGCCGTGGCGGATCTCGACGTCGGGCACGAAATCCATGTCGCCGCCCTCTTCGACCCTGACGCCCTGCTCGTGCTTGCCTGAACCATGAGGCCCATAGCCATAAGTCTTGGCGGCCACCGCCGTCTTGACCGGCGCGCAGGCGGGTGAGTGGTCGATATGGGTGTGGGTGACCAATATATGCGTCACCGTCTCGCCCTTGAGCGCGTCGAGCAGAGCCTCGACATGCTCGCCGATCATCGGGCCCGGATCGACGACCGCGACCTTGCCGCTGCCGATGATGTAGGTGCCGGTGCCGTGGAGCGTGAAGGCCGAGGGGTTGCGCGCGACAACGCGCCGGATCATCGGCGCCACCTCCTGGATGACGCCGTATTCGAAGTCGAGCTCGCGGGCGAAGGGTATGTCGTTTGCCATGGGGTGAAGCTAGTGCGCCTGTCCGGAAAGGCAAAGGGGGAAAGGCAATACCCCGGGCCGAGCCTAATCGCCCGCCCGCTCCACATTGGCGCCTCGCCGGGGAAAGCCGGTCTCGCGGTGGCAGATCTCGGCCAGCCGCGCGACGCCGTCGCGGATGGTCTCCACCGATGGATTGCCGAAGCAGAGCCGCATGCGGCGGCGGCCGTCCGCGGGATCGGCCGACCATTCCGCGCCCGGATTGAGCGCGACGCCTTCCTTGGCGGCCGCTTGAGCGAGCACGCCCGTGTCGACCCCTTCAGGCAAGGTCACCCAGATGAAGATGCCGCCCTTGGGCGCGCTGAATTCGGCGTCGGTGCCGAATTCCTCCGTGAGGGCCTCGACGATCGCATCGCACTTGGCGTGCAGGGTTTCGGTGAGCCGCGCCACATGGGAGCCGAAATGCGCCGGCAGGTATTCGCCGAGGATCATCTGCTCGATGGCGCCGCTGCCGGCATCGGTCTTGATCGCCAGCATGCGCGACAGCACGTCCCAATCGGCCAGCAGGTAGCCGACCCGCAAGGCCGGCGCGATGGTCTTTGAGAACGAGCCGCAATAGATCACGCGGGCGCCGTCATCGAGGGCGCGCAAGGACGGCGGCCGCGTCCCCTCCCAGACGAGATCGGCGTAACAGTCGTCCTCGAAGATCGGCACGCCGTGCTGCTTGGCCAACGCCAGCAGCTCGCGGCGGCGTTCAAGGCTCATCACCGTGCCGGTCGGGTTCTGCACGGTGGGGATGGTGTAGATGTATTTCGGCTGCACGCCCTGCACGGCCAGCGCCTCGAGCGCGGCGGCGAGGAGATCGCAGCGCATGCCCTCGTCGTCGCCGTCGATGCCGACATAGTCAACGCCGAGCCTGTCGAGACGCGAAAGCGCGCCGCCATAGCTCGCCGCCTCGACGATCACCGTGTCGCCGGGCGCCAGCAGCACGCCGTTCACCAGATCGAGCGCCTGCAGCGAGCCCGAGGTGATGAGGATGTCGTCCGCGCTGCAGGCGATGCCGGCGCGGGATTTCAACGCGCCTGCCACGAAATCGCGCAAGGGCCGATAGCCCTGCGGGCCGCTTTGCAGGCCATAGGTCGCAAGGTCGTGGCCCTCGCGCGCCAACACGGCTGAGGCGGCGGCGACCAACTCCGGCACCGGAACGCTTTCGGCGTCGTTATGGCCGCCGATGAAATTGTACTCGGGAAAAGCCCGCCAGCGCGCCGCCGCCGGTGGCGGCAGGTCGGGCCGGAAGAGGGCGGTGTAGTCGAAGGCCATGGGATCGCGCTTTCACTGCCGGACGGATATGGCGGCAAGCCTAGCGGGCGTGGGCGGGAGCGGGAATAGCGAAGTGCGCGGAATAGCGAAGCGTGTGGGGATGGCTGTGGATCGACAATGCGCTGCCGCCTCTATTCACGCCCCCGCTACCCTTGCTATAACTCGGGCCGCGCGCTTGACGCGCCGGCTTCCCACGGGGCCTTGTCCCGGTGAAACCAAGCCACACTTCTTGCTCACTACACCCTGAGCCCCAGCCAGGAGGTCTCGCTCTTGCCCGTCACCGGCCATGACACGATGAAGACCCGCCGCAGCCTCGATGTCGGCGGCAAATCCTATGACTATTTTAGCCTCGAGGCCGCGCAGGATGCCGGCCTCGGCGATGTCTCGCGGCTGCCCTACTCGCTGAAGGTGCTGCTGGAGAACCTGCTGCGCTTCGAGGACGGCCGGACAGTGACCGTCGATGACGTGAAGGCCGTCGCCGCATGGCTCACGGACAAGACCTCGACCCGCGAGATCGCCTACCGGCCCGCCCGCGTGCTGATGCAGGACTTCACCGGCGTGCCCGCCGTGGTCGATCTGGCGGCGATGCGCGACGCCATGAAGTCGCTCGGCGGCGATCCCAAGAAGATCAACCCGCTGGTGCCCGTCGATCTGGTCATTGATCACTCGGTGATGATCGACTATTTCGGCAGCCACGACGCCTTCGGCAAGAATGTCGAGATGGAGTACGAGCGCAACCGCGAGCGCTACGAGTTCCTGCGCTGGGGCTCGACCGCCTTCGATAATTTCCGCGTCGTGCCGCCGGGCACCGGCATCTGCCACCAGGTGAACCTGGAATACCTGGCGCAGACCGTGTGGACGGCCGAGGAGGACGGCAAGACCGTCGCCTATCCCGACACGCTGGTCGGCACCGACAGCCACACCACGATGGTGAACGGGCTCGCCGTGCTGGGCTGGGGCGTCGGCGGCATCGAGGCCGAGGCGGCGATGCTGGGCCAGCCGATCTCGATGCTGATCCCCGAGGTGGTGGGCTTCCGCCTCGACGGCGAGCTGCCCGAAGGCGCCACCGCCACCGATCTGGTGCTGATCGTCGTCGAGATGCTGCGCGCCAAGGGCGTGGTCGGCAAGTTCGTGGAGTTCTTCGGCCCCGGCCTCGATCATCTGACGCTGGCCGACCAGGCGACCATCGCCAACATGGCGCCCGAATACGGCGCCACCTGCGGCTTCTTCCCGGTCGATCAGTCGACGCTCGATTACCTCGCCTTCACCGGCCGCGACGACGACCGGGTGGCACTGGTCGAGGCGTATGCCAAGGCGCAAGGCATGTGGCGCGATGCGTCGTCGCCCGATCCGCTCTTCACCGACACGTTGGAGCTCGACCTTGGGTCGGTTGTCCCCTCGCTGGCGGGGCCGAAGCGGCCGCAGGACCGGATCGCGCTGACCGATATGTCCAAAGCCTTCGCGGATGGTTTCGAGACATTGTCGGGCCGGCCGCAAGGCAAGTCCGCCTCGGTCGAGGGCGCCGACTACACCCTCGACGACGGCGCCGTGGTGATCGCCGCGATCACCAGCTGCACAAACACATCGAACCCGAGCGTGCTTGTTGCCGCCGGATTGGTGGCGCGAAACGCGCGGGCCAAGGGGCTCACCGTCAAACCCTGGGTCAAGACCTCCTTCGCGCCGGGCAGCCAGGTCGTCACCGACTATCTGGAGGCCGGCGACCTGCAGGCCGATCTTGATGCGCTCGGCTTCGACCTCGTCGGCTATGGCTGCACCACCTGCATCGGCAACTCCGGGCCGCTGCCCGAGCCGGTCCACAACGCCATCGAGGCCGAAGACATAACCGTGACCTCGGTGCTCTCGGGCAACCGCAATTTCGAGGGCCGGGTGCATGCGCTGACCCGCGCCAACTATCTGGCCTCGCCGCCGCTGGTCGTCGCTTACGCGATTGCCGGCAACGTCACCGTCGATCTGCTGAACGACGCTCTCGGTGAGGATCAGGACGGAAATCCCGTTTACCTCAAGGACATCTGGCCGTCCAACCACGACATCGCCGAAGTGATCGCCAAGGTGCTGACCCCGGCGATGTTCCGCTCGCGCTACGCCAATGTCTTCGAGGGCGATGCGAACTGGAAGTCGATCAAGACCGCGGGCGGCCTCACATACGATTGGCCGCCGGGCTCGACCTACGTCCAGAACCCGCCCTATTTCGCCGACATGACCGCGCAGCCGGGCGCGGTCGAGGACGTGAAGGGCGCGCGCGTCCTGGCGTTGCTCGCCGATTCGGTGACCACCGACCACATCAGCCCGGCCGGCGGCATCAAGGAGGACAGCCCGGCGGGCGAATATCTGGTGGGCCACCAGGTGCCGGCGCGCGAGTTCAACTCCTATGGCTCGCGGCGCGGCAACCACGACGTCATGATGCGCGGCACCTTCGCCAATATCCGCATCCGCAACCAGATGCTGCCCGGCGTGGAGGGCGGCTTCACCAAATACACGCCGACCGACGAGCAGCTTGCGATCTTCGATGCGGCGATGAAATACGTCGCCGAGGACACGCCCCTGGTGGTGATCGCGGGTAAGGAATACGGCACCGGCTCGTCGCGCGACTGGGCCGCGAAGGGCACGCGGCTGCTTGGCGTTCGCGCGGTGATCGTCGAAAGCTTCGAGCGCATCCACCGCTCCAACCTCGTCGGCATGGGCGTGCTGCCGCTGGTCTTCAAGGATGGCATGACGCGCGAGACGTTGAAGCTCGACGGCTCGGAGACCATCGACATCGCCGGTATCGCCGAGGGCCTCAAGCCACGCATGGATCTCGACTGCACGATCACGCGCACCGACGGCTCGAGCGAGACGATCAAGCTGCTCTGCCGGATCGATACCGAGGACGAGCTCGAATACTACAAGAACGGCGGCATCCTGCATTACGTGCTGCGCAACATGGCGAAGGCGGCATGAACGAGGCGCCGCCGAAAGGCTCGGGCGCGCCGCGCGGCAGCGGTATCGCCAAGACCGTCGACGAGGCGCTGACGACGCGCCGCTCGGTGCGCGGCTTTCTGCCCGGCCCCGTGCCAGAGGCGAGCTTGCGGCACATCCTTGAGGTTTCCGCGCGGGCGCCCTCGGGCACCAATATCCAGCCCTGGTTCGTCTGGGCGGTGGCGGGCGAAGCCAAGGACCGGCTCTGCCAGGCCGTGATCGCGGCGCGCGATGCGGGCGAGGAAGATCACGAATACGCCTACTACCCCAAGGAATGGCACGAGCCTTACCGTTCTCGGCGGCGCAAGCTCGGCTGGGATCTCTACAGCCTCGTCGGGGTGGAAAAGGGCGACAGCGCCGGCATGTACCGCCAGCACACGCGCAACTTCGAGCTGTTCGACGCGCCGGTGGGGCTCTTCTTTTCCATGGAACGGCACATGGAGCTGGGCTCCTGGCTCGATTTCGGCATGTTCCTGCAGGCGATCATGGTGGCGGCGCGCGGCCAGGGCCTCGATACTTGCCCGCAGGCCGCCTGGGTCGGTTTTCACAAGCCGATCCGCGAGGCGCTCGGTATTCCCGACAGCCACGCTTTCGTTTGTGGCATGGCGGTCGGCTACGCCGACAATTCCCAGCCGGAGAACACGCTGGTGAGCGAGCGCGAGCCGGTCGACGGGTTTACCAAATTCTTTGGCTTCGATGACTGACGACGCGACAGATGAAACGACGGGCGAAGCAAACGGCGAAGCCGCGCCGCCGCTCAAGGCGGCCGTGGTGCCGGTCACGCCGTTCCAGCAGAACGCTTGCGTGCTGTGGTGCACCAAGACCATGCGCGGGGCGGTCACCGACCCGGGCGGCGATCTCGATCACATCATGGGCACCGTTGAACAGAACGGCGTGAGCGTCGAGAAGATCCTCGTCACCCATGCCCATCTCGACCATGCCGGCGGCGTCGCCGATTTGAAGGCTCAACTCGATGTGCCGGTTGAAGGACCCCATCGGGACGATCAATTCTGGATCGACATGATGGAGGAGCAGGGCCGCCAGTTTGGTTTTACGAGCGTCAAGTCCTTCACCCCCGACCGCTGGCTCGATGAGGGCGACACCGTCGGCTTCGGCGAGGTCACGATGGACGTGCACCACTGCCCCGGCCACACGCCGGGCCATGTCGTCTTCCATCACCCGGCCTCGCATTTGGCGATCGTGGGCGACGTGTTGTTCCAGGGCTCGATCGGGCGCACCGATTTCCCGCGCGGCGACCACGCCCAGCTGATTGCGTCGATCCGCGAACGGCTATGGCCGCTCGGCGACGAAACGGTCTTCGTACCGGGCCATGGCCCCGCCTCGACCTTTGGCCACGAGCGCCAGACGAACCCCTTCGTGGGCGATCAAGTGGGCTGACGGAATACGAACGCGCCCACGGCGTTCACTTGGCGATTGGGCCGAGGAGTTCGGCAAGCGTCGCCATTTCCTCTTCGCTGTAGTGGCGCGCGAAGCTTTCTTTTATGGCAGCGGCGTATACCGGCCACATTGCTCGACGCAGTTCACGGCCCTTTTTGGTGATGCGAATGACGGCACCGCGGGCGTCGTCTTCGCATGGCGTGCGGACGATCAAGCCATCGGTTTCCAGACGCTCGACTATACGGCTCACATTATAGCGTTTGAGCAAGGTGTGCCGCTGGATGTCGCGCTGGCGTAGACCGTCACCCGGCGGGCGCTCCAGTTCCAGCAACACATCGTACCAGACAAGCGCCGGAAAGCCCGCGCGCCGCAAGGTCTCCTCGACCCCGGCGATGCTTCCCTGTTGAGCGCGCATCAGCCGCGCCCAGGCAGTCGCGGCAGTTTTGGAAAGCGGTGCGGGCATTGTCCAATTCTAATGTTTTGTTGCAATCGCATCAAGATAGCATATATTGTCGCAATTGCAACAAATGGAAAGTGCAGGATCGATGCCAGATCTGCCTAGTCCCCTAACCCTCGTCAGTCACCACTTGTGTCCATATGTCCAGCGCGCGGCGATCGCACTTACCGAGAAGGCGGTCGCGTTCGAGCGGATCGCCATCGATCTTGCCGACAAGCCTACCTGGTTCCGGGCGCTCTCGCCTTTGGGCAAGGTCCCGGTACTTAAGGTAGGCGACACAGCGATCTTCGAATCGGCGGTGATACTAGAGTATCTGGAAGAAACCCAACCAAAGCCATTGCACCCGGCCGACCCGTTGGCGCGCGCCGAGCACCGTTCATGGATCGAGTTTGGCTCGGCGGTGTTAGGCGAAATCTGGGGTTTCTATTCGGCGCCGGATGCCGGCGCTTTCGAAACCAAGGGCGCGGCGTTGGCGGAGAAGTTTTCACGGATCGAAGCGCACTTGCCGGACGACGGACCCTATTTTGCCGGCGAACGGTTCTGCCTCGTCGACGCGGCATTCGGCCCGGTTTTCCGGTACTTCGATGCGTTTGACCGGATCGATGATTTCAAGATCCTGGACGGCAAGCCGAAAATCGCCGCGTGGCGTGCGGCCCTCGCCGCGCGCGCTTCCGTCGCGGGCGCAGTGGACGCAAATTATGACGAGCGCCTGTGGAAATTTCTTCAGGCGCGCGACTCGTATTTGAGCCGCCTGATGGACCCGGCCGCGCGAATGCCGGGAATCGCCGCCGGACTTGAAACTCGTGCTATTCGTCGGGGTCCGGGAATTTGATCGATTCGACCATGTTCCAGAAATCGGTGAGCGCCGCGCGGTGGCGGTTCTTGATGCGGTGCACCGGTTTGCCGATCCAATCGGTGATGCCGCGCACCGCGTGCGAGAAGTTGATCACCGTGCCGGACTTGCGGTCCTCCAGATAGATATCGGTATTGAGCTGGCCTTCGAAGACGCCCTCGATGACGTAGGCCGGCTGGCCGGCAATCGTCACTTCGGCGATGCGGCCCTCAATCTCACGCTTGACCCATTCGCGCATTCCGAGCCCGGCGGGCTTGTCAATGAGTGTCAGACGGATCGTCGCTTTGCCGCCCTCGCGGCTCCATTCCTGAACCACGACCGTCCCTTCGGCGGGCCGCAGCGCCATCGCCTTGGCGGTGAGCCGCGGCGGATAAAGGATCCGGAAACCATGCGTGGGGCTGCGATAGACGCGCCACTCGTTCTGGGCCGTCGCCTCGCCTGGCGTCCCCACGGTCAGGAAAATCGCCAGAAATCCAAGGATCGCCGGTGCGAATCGGCGCAAATTGTTGCTCCAGTATGCCCGCATTGTCGCTCCTTTCTGGCCAACCTTGGGACGTCGCCGACCCGGTCTTCCACCGCTGCCCGGTTACCATCCGGCTAGTCCTATCACCGACATGTGATTGGATGGTGAACGAGACGGTTCCCTATTCTAGACCACCATGATCCGCTTCATCCCCATTTCTGCTGCCGCGGCCGTATTCGGATTGGCGCTGCTGACCGGCGGAAGCTCCACGACGCTGGCCGACAAGGGGCCGGTCGTGGTCGAGCTCTACACCTCGCAAGGGTGTAATTCCTGCCCCCCGGCCGACGCATATCTGGGCGAGCTGGCCAAGCGGAAGGATATCATCGCGCTCAGCTTCCATGTGACCTATTGGGATTATCTGGGCTGGAAGGACCGTTTCGCCTTCAAAGCTGCAACCAAGCGCCAGCGCGCCTATTCCAGGCACTTCCGCCGCGGCTACGTTTACACGCCCCAGATGGTGATCGACGGGCAATCGGAAGTGATTGGCTCGCGGCAGTTCTTGGTCGACCGGGCCATCGGCAAGGCCACGCGCCAGGCCGACAAGATTACGGTTACCTTCAAAAAGACCGACGACGGCAAGCTCCATGCCGTGCTGCCGACGCGCAAGGGCAGCGGGACGGCGGAGCGCGCCACCATCTGGATGGTGTTGTTCGATCGGCGTCACACAACCGATATCCGGCGCGGCGAGAATGGCGGAAAAAAACTCACCTACTACAACGTGGTGCGCAAGCTGACACCGCTTGGCACATGGGATGGAGAGGGCAAGAGCGTCGCGTTGCCGGTGCAGGCCGCCGGCCCGGCCGGCCGCCGAGATGGCTGCGTCGTTATCGTCCAGAGCAACCAGACCGGCCGTATCATCGGCGCGGCGGCGATGCCACTCGCTCAATCGAATTGAGCGTGTGACCACCGGCAAGTATTGCTATTACCATGACCGCCGCATAGAAAATGGGGTGACGATCGTCCCGGGCCGCAGGCAATATGTCGATCGCTCATGGATTCGCTTGGCAAAGTTTGGCGCAACTGGAAGTCCCGTCTCGTCGGCGGGCAGCCGGCGACTGCGCCGACGATCTGGTTTTCCGACACCAAGGCCGGCGACGTCCTGCACGTCAACTGGGACAAGGAACCCTACTGGTCCTACAGCTGGGTCGATCTTGTGGTCGAGGCGCTGTCGCGCCGCCATCCCACGTTGATGGAGGCCGACACAAAAAATGCCGTCGGCGAGCGGATTTGGCTGGGTACGGTCGGCGGGATCGCGCTTAAGGTCGACCTTGACGGCAGTTTTGGCATCGAGATCACCACGCAGATCGCAGACGAAGTAGCCGCGCTCGAGGTTATCGAGAAGTCGCTGCGTCGCGAGCTGATCAAGGGCTGACCGCGCGGGCGCCCTATTTCACCCTAGGTCGAATTTCAGCGAGACGGGCTTCTCCCCGGCGCAGCTCGATCGAGCGGATGATGCGAAGAAGCGCGGCGCGTTCCTTTTTCGCCTGACCGTCACCGCGCTCTGCGGCGAGCGTGTACCAGACATAGGCTCGCGGATAGTCGCGCGCGAGCTGGGTGGAGTTGTGGTATATGCGCGCCAGAAAGACCATGGCATTCACCTCACCCGCAAATGCCGCCTTGGTCCACCAGTCCCGCGCCTCGACCTCGCTTTTCTTGAAGACGCGGCCGTTGAAATAGAAAACCCCCATCGTCGTCAGGGCGGCTGGATGGCCGGCCTCCGCCGAAGCTCGATAAAGCGCAAGGCTTTTTGGGATGTTCTTGCGCACGCCGATCCCTGCGAAGTAGAGCGCGGCAAGCTTGAAACGCGCTTCGGCATGACCCTGGCCCGAGGCCTTCTCATACCAGCCAACCGCCCCGCTTTGGTCCTGTTTGACCCCCTTGCCGCGCAGCAGCACGTCGCCCATCGTGTATTGGGCGTTGGGAAGACCGGCCTCCGCCGCCATCGTCAACCACTTATAGGCTTTCTTGGCGTCGGCGCGCTCGACACCCAGGCCGCCCGCGTAAAGCTTGTAGAGCCCGAACTGCGCGCGGGTATGGCCGCTTTCGGCGAGTGGCAGCCAGGCGGCGCGGGCGTCGGTGTAGCGGCGGGTGACGAAGCGGGTAGCGCCCCAGCGGTAGCAGGATTCGCGGATCCGGCGGATTTGGCGAGCGGCGCGGCGACGCGCGCGGGCCTCGGCCCGAGCTCGTTGTTTCTCATTGAGCCCCGTCCGCACCTTCGCCTTGGCCGCCTTGGCCGCCTTGGCCGCCTTGGCCGCCTTGGCTGTGTAGTCGCCGGTGACGCAGCGATGCGTCCGGCTCGCCGCTAACGCGGCCGGTGTGGTGAGTAGGAACACGGTCATTCCCACCAGAAGCCAGCGCATGTTGGAGTGTTCCCTCAACTGTTGACCCGACGCGGCAACCGCTCGCGACGACCACCGGTCGTGCGAGCACATAACCTACCCCAGTTCACCGCAGCCGTTATCCGCCGATTCCGGACCCTAGCGCGCGCCCTGCCGCCCCGCAAGCCGCCGAATTGTGGCTATTCGGCGGCGGTCTGATAGGCCTCGAGCGGCGGACACGCGCACACCAGATGCCGGTCGCCATAGGCCTGATCGATGCGTCCGACGGGCGGCCAGTACTTTGCCTCGCGCAGGCCGGGAACGGGGAAGGCGGCGGTCTGGCGATCATAGGCGTGCGTCCAGTCGATCGCGGTTACCTCATCTAGAGTGTGTGGCGCGCCGGCCAGGGGGTTGTCGTCCTGTGGCCAGTCGCCGGCCTCGATACGTCCGATCTCGGCCCGGATCGCGATCATCGCGTCGCAGAAACGGTCGAGTTCGGCCATGGACTCGCTCTCGGTCGGCTCGATCATCAACGTGCCCATGACCGGCCACGACATGGTCGGGGCGTGGAAGCCGTAATCCATCAGGCGCTTGGCGATGTCATCGACGCTCACGTCGGCCGACGCTTTGAACTCGCGCGGATCGACGATGCACTCATGGGCGACCAGCCCGCCGGGGCCGCTGTAGACGATCGGGTAATGCGCGCCGAGGCGCCTGGCGATGTAGTTGGCGTTGAGGATCGCGACCTCGGTGGCGCGCTTGAGGCCGGCCGGGCCCATCATGGCGATATAGGCCCAGGAGATCGGCAGGATCAGCGCACTGCCCCAGGGCGCGGCGGCGACCGGGCCCATGCCGGTTTGCGGCCCGGCCTCGTCGACCAAGGGATGGTTCGGCAGATAGGGCGCAAGATGCTCGCGTACACCGATCGGCCCCACCCCCGGCCCGCCGCCGCCATGGGGAATGCAGAATGTCTTATGGAGGTTGAGGTGCGCCACGTCGGCGCCGAAGAGCCCCGGCTTTGCGAGGCCCACCATGGCGTTCAGATTGGCGCCGTCGAGATAGACCTGTCCGCCGTGGTCGTGAACGATCTGGCAGATCTCGACGATGCTTTCCTCGAAGACGCCGTGGGTCGAGGGATAGGTGATCATCAGCGCCGCCAGCGTGTCGGCATGCGCCGCCGCCTTGGCCTTCAGGTCTTCGACATCGACATTGCCGGCCTCGTCGCAGCCGACTACGACCACGTTGAGGCCTGCCAGAACGGCGCTGGCCGGATTGGTGCCGTGAGCCGAGCTTGGGATCAGGCAGACCTTGCGCTGGCCCTCGCCGCGGCCCTCGTGATAGCGCTCGATGACGCGGAGCCCGGCATACTCGCCCTGGCTGCCGGCATTGGGTTGCACCGAAAGGGCGTCAAAGCCGGTGATCTCGCACAGCCAGGCTTCCAGCTCGGCGATCAGCTCGCGCGTGCCCTCGCTTTGTTCGAGCGGCGCGAAGGGGTGCAGGTTCGCGAATTCCGGCCAGGTGATCGCCTGCATCTCGGCGGCGGCGTTGAGCTTCATGGTGCAGGAGCCGAGCGGAATCATCGAGCGGTCGAGCGCGATGTCCTTGTCCTGGAGGCGCTTCAAATAGCGCATCATCTCGGTTTCGGACCGGTAGAGCGAAAAGACCGGATGGGTCAGGAAGTCACTTGTGCGGATGAGGGCCGGCGGCAGCGCGTCCTCCACCGATGCGTCGATCTCGCTCACCGTGATACCTGGCTCGTCCGTATCGGCGAAGGCGGCCCAGACCGCCGCGATCTCTTTGGCCGTCGTAGTCTCGTCGACCGAAAGGCCGATCCGATCGGCATCGATCTCGCGCAGGTTGACGCCGCGCGCCCGCGCCCGCGCGGCGATGGCGGCGGCCTTGCCCTCGGCGGTCACCGTGATCGTGTCGAAGAAGGCGCCGGCTTCGACATCGACGCCAAGCTGTTCCAGCCCCTTGGCTAGAATAGTCGTCAGGCGATGGACCCGCCGGGCGATCGTCTTCAGCCCCTCGGGCCCGTGATAGACCGCGTACATGCCGGCGATCACCGCGAGCAGCACCTGGGCGGTGCAGATATTGCTGGTCGCCTTCTCGCGGCGGATGTGCTGTTCGCGGGTCTGCAGGGCAAGGCGATAGGCGGGCTTACCGCCAGTGTCGACCGAAGCGCCGACCAGGCGGCCCGGGATGGCCCGGCGATGCTCCTCGCGGGTGGCGAAATAGGCGGCGTGCGGGCCGCCGAAGCCCATGGGCACACCGAAGCGCTGGGCGCTGCCGACCACGATGTCGGCGCCCCATTCGCCCGGCGGCGTGAGCAATGTGAGCGCCAAGAGGTCGGCCGCGACAATGACAAGCGCACCGTCTGCGTGCGCCGCCTCCACGATCGCGCGATAGTCGTGGATGGTGCCGGACGAGGCGGGATACTGGAGTAGCACTCCGAAACAATCCGTGCCGGCGAGATCGCTGGCGTAGTCGCCGACCACGACCTCGATGCCGAGCGCTTCGGCGCGCGTCTGGACGACGGCAAGGGTTTGCGGATGGCAGTCGCGGTCAACGAAGAAGGCATCCGACTTGGCTTTGCCGACGCGCCGCGCCAGCGTCATCGCCTCGGCGGCCGCCGTCGCCTCGTCGAGCATCGAGGCGTTGGCCAGCGCCATGCCGGTCAGGTCCATCACCATGGTCTGGAAGTTGATCAGCGCCTCGAGCCGGCCCTGGCTGATTTCCGGCTGGTAGGGGGTGTAGGCGGTGTACCAGCCCGGATTTTCCAGCAGGTTGCGCTGGATGACCGGCGGCAAATGCGTGCCGTGGTAACCGAGCCCGATCATCGAGGCGAGCGGCCGGTTCTTCGCGCCCAGTTTTTGCAGCCGCGCCAACGCCTCCGCCTCGGTGAGCACCTCCGGCAGGGCCAGGGGCGCATCGCTGCGGATTGCCTTGGGCACCGCCTTCTGGGTCAACGCCTCAAGCGTTTCGGTGCCGACCGCGTCCAGCATCTGCGCGATTTCCGGTGCGCCGGGTCCGATATGGCGGCGCGTGAAGTCCTCGCGGTTCTCAAGGCTTACAAGCGAGCGGCGTGGGTCGGTCATACCGGATCTCCGGGGCGTGTTGGTTCGCGGTGGGGGCGCAAGCGATGTTCGATCAGTCGAGCCCGCGGACGTAAGCGTCGTAGGCAGTCTCGTCCATCAGCGCGTCGAGTTCGGAGGCATCGTCGAGCTTGAGCTTGATGAACCAGCCCCCGCCCGTGGCGTCCTGGTTCACCAGTGTCGGCTCGTCGGCAAGCGCCTCGTTCACTTCGGTCACGGTGCCGCCGGCTGGGGTGTAGACCTCGCTGGCCGCTTTGACCGATTCGACGACGGCGACCTGGTCCCGGGCGGCGAGCGCCCTGCCGACCTCGGGCAGTTCGACATAGACGACGTCGCCAAGCTGCTCCTGTGCATAGTCGCTGATGCCGCAGGCGGCGGTGTCGCCGTCGAGGCGGATCCATTCGTGGTCTTCGGTGTATTTGATCCCGCTCATCTGGGTTCCCTTTCGATTGCGTTGGTGCTTGCGTTTTTTTCGAGCTCATTCGGGCCGGCGGTAGCCAGGCGTAACGAAGGGCATTCGGGCAACCGCGGCCGGTCGCGCCGTACCACGCACCATCAGATTGACTGCCGTGTCCGCCTTGGCGAAGGCGGTCTCGACATAGCCCATGGCGACCGGCCCGCCGACGCTGGGCCCGAAGCCGCCGCTGGTGACGGCGCCAATGATCCGCTCTTCGCTATCGGCGATCTCGGTGCCTTCGCGCGCCGGCGCCTTGCCTTCGGGAAGCAGGCCGACGCGCTTGCGGGCGACGCCGTTCTCGATCTGGGCGCGGATCACTTCGGCGCCCGGAAAGCCGCCCTCTTCGCGGCGGCGCTTGGCGATTGTCCACAACAGCGCCGCCTCGACCGGGCTGGTGGTTTCGTCGATGTCGTGGCCGTAAAGGCAGAGCCCGGCCTCCAGGCGCAGCGAATCGCGCGCGCCGAGGCCGACGGGGGCGACATCGGGGTTGTCGAGGAGCTTTGCTGCGATGGTTTCGGCACGCTCGGCCGGCGCCGAAATCTCGAAACCATCCTCGCCGGTATAGCCGGAGCGGGTGACAAAGCAGTCGGCTCCATCGACCGTCATTGCCGCGCCTTGCAGGAAATAGAGCCCGGCGCTGTCCGGGGCCAGCTTATCCACGGCCGCGGCGGCCCTGGGACCCTGCACCGCGATCAGCGCGCGCTCGGGCAGCGGCTCAACCGTGGCGCGGCCGTCGAGGCCCTCTTGCATGAGTGCAATGTCCTGGGCCTTGCAGGCGGCGTTGACGACGACAAAAAGATGATCGCCGGCATTGGTCACCATGAGGTCGTCGAGGATGCCGCCGGCTTCGTTGGTGAAGAGCGTGTAGCGCATCTCGCCCGGCGCCAATCCGGTCAGATCGCCCACCACGAGGCTTTCCAGCGCGGCGGCGGGATCCTTGCCGGTGATCCGGACCTGACCCATATGCGAGACGTCGAAGAGGCCGGCGCTCGCGCGGGTGTGCAGATGCTCCTTCAGCACGCCTGCGGGGTACTGGACCGGCATGTCATAGCCGGCGAACGCCACCATCTTGCCGCCGAGCCGGCAATGCAGATCGTGGAGGGGGGTGCGCTCCAGGGATTGGGTCGTTGCCACCGGTTCGGTCCTCCGCCAAAGGGTTGCACGGCGCGCAGACCGGCGCCAGCCGGCTCACGCGCCCCCTCTGTCCGTGGAACCTGAGAGATTTCACCGGCGGCGCGTTACGACCGCTTTGGTCGCTCGTGCCCGGCTTACCCCTTCGGTGAGGCGCCCGCGAACCCGCTTGCGCCTGCTTTCCAGAGTGGCCTCACCCTGCGGTCCGGGTGCCTGAGAGTTTCCGGGGCGGTTGCTCCTTCGGCGCCGGGCGCTTCGTCATCCAAAGGCCCGGACTCTCCCGCAGGGGTCTGCGGCGCGGCACCAAAAACGCGCACCGCTAGGGTTCAACCTAGCGATGCAGGTCCGAATGTCAACCAAAGCGCCGCCCGCCTCACGGCCGGTCGTCGCCTTCGGGTGCACGTTTGCGGCCGTGCAGCATCGACGCGACCAGGTTCTCGTGCTGGCGAAATGACGTCACAATGACACCGCCGACATGGATCGCCGCGAGCACAAGCAGCAGATCGGCCAGAATTGAATGCAAGGTCTCGACCCAGGCGACGCCCCAATACGCGTCGGTGGTATAGAGCCAGCCCGACGCCGCGGCGCCGAACGCCGTCAACAACAGCACCACGATCATCCAAGCGCCGAGCGGGTTGTGACCGACATACCGGGGCTCGCGCCCACGGGCTAAAGCGCGGGCATAGCCGAGAGTCGCGCGCGGCGCCCGAACGAAGCGGACGAAACGCGCCTTGTCCGATCCAAACGCCCCCCAAAGGCAGCGGAGCGCGACCAACGCCAACACCGCATACCCAAAGGCATCGTGAAGCGTTGCCGGCCCCGTCGTCGTCAACCAGGTTACGGCAATGCTGATGACCAGGCCCCAATGAGCCAGCCGGATCAGCGGATCCCATACCGCGATCAGGGTCTTTTGACCGGAAGTGGTTCCGTCGGCTTTGCCTGGCGCGTCACGACCCGCCATCGCGGATCAGCGGCGGCTGGTTAGGATGTGTTTGAAGGTGACGGGGTGGAAGTAGGCCTCCACGCGTTCGCCCTTGTCGTTGATGGCATAGACTTCGTAACAGCCGCCATCGACCTTGATACGGCGGACATTCCAGCCTTCACTAGTCAACTTGGTCTTCAGCTTGTCCTGCGACTGCCAGCCGGATTTCGGTCCGGAACTGCATGTCGTCAGTCCCGTGGCCTGGGCAGCGGGGGCGACGGCAAACGCTAGTATGGCAGCAGCGATCAAGAGCGCGGGCTTCATTTATCTCTCCTCGGCATATTGGCTGATGGCGCACCATCAACGGGCATGTCGCCGTGTTGGCGCATTCTAGGAGACAAACGGCTCGCCAAACTGAACCCGTCGAAAATTTCCGGCTAAAGGCCCAGCCGCGCGCGGTTGTAGCGGAGCTCGTTATCGGTGAGCTGGAAGCCCGTCCAGATCTCGAAGGCCGCACCACCGGTCCGCTTGCCTTGCGCCAAATCGACGGACATCCAGGAGCCTTCGCGAAAATCGAGGCTGACCTTGTTGCCGAGCTTGAATCGGATCGGGAAGGTGCGTTTCGCCAGCACCGTGCCGGAGCGGTCGGTGACGATGACGAAGTAGACCGCGCCGCCGGTTCCGCCCTGCCATTTCGGCCCCCGCCGCGCGGTGACCAGCACCTCGACATTGGCTTCCAGTTCGCTCAGCGTGCCGCCGCCATATTTGCACTCCATCTTGATGTCGGTCATCTCGATCGAGTAGGCGGCGTTGGCCGGCGACATCGGGCCGGTCGGCGCAAACTTGGTGACGCTGGACGCGTTGTTCAGGATGGCGACGCGCGGGCACACCTTGGTCTGCTGGGTCCCGCAACTCGCGAGAAGCAACGCAAACGCCACAAGCACCATGCCGGCGCGGAGGCCCGCGCCAACGGTTGGGCCGCTTGCGCGGCGCGCGGGCGCGCGGTCAAAGACGGTTATGAGACCCATCGCAACCTGGCTGGTCCTTGGTATGTTTGCAGCCGCACAGCCAGACTTCCTTCGTCTCCTCGGCCTTGAAGACGACGGGCGTCATCCCGGTATCTTTATGCGATCCGTCGCAGAATGGCTGGTTCTGGCTGCGACCACAGGCGCACCAGGCGTATGTCTTGCCGGCTTCGACTTCGACACCGTAAGGGCTTTGCTGCGCGATCACCGGGTCGGTCATGAGTGAACCTTTCGTGCTGCTCGTCGGCGCGCTGAGGTATTTTCTCTAGCCATCAGGGCCAGCCCACGAACGGGGCGCCACTCTAGGCGACGCCTCGGCGCCAGACAAGGAGAACCGGCGCGGACGCACGATACGTCGAATGGGCCTGTTGATCGAGGCCCGCCGGCCGCGTTATCACCACCTTCGCGCCTTGTTTCCTTCGCCCGGAAATCCCCGGAACCGTTGCGCCGCCACCCACACGGGACTGCTTGCTCATGGCCGTCTACACCGAAGTCGAGGATGACGATCTCAAGGCGTTCATCGCCGAGTACGACATCGGCGAGGTGGTCTCCTACAAGGGCATCGCCGAGGGCGTGGAAAATTCCAACTACCTTCTGCAGACCGATCGCGGCCCTTACATCCTGACGCTCTACGAGAAACGCGTCGATCCCGACGATCTGCCGTTCTTCCTCGGCCTGATGGATCACTTGGCCGAGCAGGGGATCCCTTGTCCGATCCCGATCCACGGGCGCGACGGCGCCGCGCTGCGCAGGCTCGCAGGTCGACCGGCGGCGATCATAAGCTTCCTACAGGGTATGTGGCCGCGGCGGATCGCCACAGATCACTGCGCGCTGCTTGGCGAGGCGATGGCGCATATGCATCTGGCCGGCGGCAGTTTCAAGTTGACGCGCCCCAACGCGCTTTCGGTTGCCGGCTGGCGGCCGCTCTTCGAGCGCTCTGCCGACCGCGCCGACGAGGTTCGCCCGGGGCTGGCCGACGTGATCGAGCGCGAGCTTGATCACCTGGAGACGTGTTGGCCCGACGATTTGCCGTCAGGCGTGATCCATGCCGACCTCTTCCCCGACAACGTCTTCTATCTGCTCAACAAGCTGTCCGGGTTGATCGATTTCTATTTCGCCTGCAACGACGCTTTTGCCTACGACCTGGCGATCTGTCTCAACGCCTGGTGCTTTGAGGTCGACGGCAGTTTCAACATTACCAAGGCACGACAAATGCTGAGCCGGTACCGCAAGGTGCGTCCGTTCTCCGAGGAGGAGCTGAAATCGTTGCCGCTGCTGGCGCGCGGCAGCGCCATGCGCTTCCTGCTGACGCGTCTTTACGATTGGCTGCATCACCCCGAAGGAGCGCTGGTGAAACCCAAGAATCCGATCGAGTATCTCAACAAGCTGCGTTTTCACCAGGGTGTGTCAGGTCCGAGCGCCTACGGGCTCGACTGAATGAGCGTCATGAAAACGGGCAATGCCGTCGAAATCTTCACCGACGGGGCGTGCAGCGGCAATCCGGGGCCGGGCGGCTGGGGGGCGATCCTGCGATGGAACGGCGAGGAGCGGGAGCTGTCGGGGGGCGAGGCCGAAACCACGAACAACCGCATGGAGCTCACCGCCGCCATCGAGGCCTTAACGGCGCTTCGCCGCGCCGTCCGCGTCGATCTCTATACCGACAGCACCTACGTCAAGGACGGCATCACCAAGTGGATCCATGGCTGGAAGGCCAAGGGCTGGAAGACCGCCAGCAAGAAACCGGTCAAGAATCAGGACCTGTGGCGGGCGCTCGACGAGGCCTTGGCCGACCACAATGTTACCTGGCACTGGGTCAAGGGCCATTCGGGGCACCCCGAGAACGAGCGCGCCGACGCCCTCGCCCGGGCGGCCCTGGAGGATTACCGGTAAGGCTTGGCGAGCCTATTTCCGATAGTCAGTCGCTCCGCTGCTTTGCGAGCCTTTCCGCGAAAGCGATGACCTCGGCCAGCGATCGCTCCTGATCGCCCACCCAGAACCAATGGTCATCGCCCTCGAGTGCGACGATCCGCGCACCGGGAATGAATTCGGCCAAATGGCGGCCAGCCGCGAACGGTATCGCGCGGTCCCCCCGCCGATGCAGCACGAGGGTCGGCGCCGCCACGCGCGGTAGCAGATGCCGAACATCCGTGTCCCTCAGCGCCTCCAATACGACTTTCAGCGCCGCGGGGCTGGAGGCCGTGCGAAGCAGACCCGACCACCAGTGCTCGGCCCGGCGGTCGCCTGCGAGGCTCGGCGCAAATGTCTCGATCTCCACGGGCCCGCCCCATTTGCGGATCATGCGCTTGAGCCAAACGTTGAACTGGCGCTCTGTCAGCGCAAAGGGATAATCCTCCGCCCTACACCCTTTTGCGAGCGAGCCATAGAGCACCAGACCGGCAACCCGGTCAGGCGCCTCTGCCGCAAGATGGATGCAACCCGGCCCACCCTCCGAAGCGCCGAAGAGAAGTGCTTGCCGGCTGCCTGCCGCGTCCATGACGGCTCGGATGTCGGCGGCCGTCGCCTCGACCGTCGGGGCCGCACCGACGCGGTCCGACAGACCGATCCCCCGACGGTCGAAGATGATGACGCGGCCGCGGCGTGCCAACGCCGCCAGGAACGAGCGCATGCGCGGTTCCTCCCACGCCCGTTCGACATGCGTGACAAAGCCCGGGACCATGACAATGTCGAGTGGTCCGCTGCCGAGCGTCTGATAGGCAAGGTGGAGGCCCTGGCTCCTGGCGTATTGGGTACGCGGGGTATTGTCGCCGGCGGAAGCAGCATCCCTCAAGATCGCATCGGTTTCGGGGTCGGGGCCAACACCGAGCTCGTCGGCGAGCAACCGCACGCAGATCTCATATTGACGTTCGGCCGACGCTCGATCGCCGGCCTGCAGATGCGCCCGGATCACGTGCTGGTGCGCCCGCTCGCACAGCGGATTGAGGCCAACCAGGCGCGTCGCGGCAACCGCGGCGGCCCGGTGATCGTCCTGCGCGGACTTGTCCTCGAATAGCCTTTCCAAGACTTGCGCCAACCGGCTGCGCAAGGCCTCGCGGCGAAAGAACGCCCATTCCTCGAAGGCCGCGCAGCCATCGAGCGCGAACCCCTCCATGAAGTCACCCCGATAATGCTGCGCGGCGGCATCGAAATCGCCATCGTCGCCGGCCGCCTCAAAGGCATGCGCATCGACCCGGAGGTCGAGTTCGGCTGCGAAGCGGACCGACGTGCGGTCGGCGACGATCGCCTCGATACCAAGCGCGCTGCGCACACGGTGGAGCGTGCGCCGGAGCCTAGCGCGTGCTGCTTCACCGTCGGCATCCGGCCACAATAGTCCCGCCAGCGCCTCGCGCCCGACCGGTCCGCGGGCATCGGCCAGATGGACAGCAATGCGGCGCCTTTGCGCAGC
>Ga0209633_10001859_pt1 | contig 21068 bp, 19 predicted proteins | sample Cruoilmetagenom1_FD_187290 | JGI IMG/M metagenome (GOLD analysis project Ga0209633, IMG submission 187290) | Oil polluted marine microbial communities from Coal Oil Point, Santa Barbara, California, USA - Sample 1 (SPAdes) (version 2) | ecosystem: Environmental > Aquatic > Marine > Oil seeps ... | reverse complement strand
TTGGTGGCTTTTCGCAGCAGCTAGGTGATGGCCGTGCAGTTCTATTGGGAGAGGTGATTAGCCTTAATGGCATACGATATGATTTTCAATTAAAGGGTTCAGGTCATACTCCCTGGTCACGAGGTGGAGATGGTCGTTCTGCACTTGGCCCTGTTCTGCGTGAATTTTTAGTGAGTGAAGCAATGGCAAACTTAGGAGTGCCAACAACACGTGCACTTGCAGCGATTACAACGGGCGAAAATGTTGCTCGTACTACGCTTGTTCCGGGAGGTATATTAACGCGTATTGCTACTGGTTTTGTACGTGTTGGTACTTTTGAATATTTCTCAGCTAGACGTAATAACGCGGCACTTAAACAGTTAGCAGACTATGAAATTGAGCGTCACTATCCAGAGGCGAAAGAATCTGAAAATCCCTATGCATCTTTTCTAGCTGCAGTCGTTTATCGTCAGGCAAAGCTCATCGCCCAGTGGATGCATTTGGGTTTTATCCACGGGGTAATGAATACCGATAATATGTCGATAGTAGGTGAAACGATTGACTATGGTCCCTGCGCCTTTATGGATGAATTTGAGTTTAATCGTGTTTACAGTTCCATAGATCAAAATGGGCGTTATGCTTATAACAATCAGCCTCAAATTGGCCAATGGAATCTGGTGAGATTTGCTGAGTCTATTCTTCCCTTGTTGGGTGATGGAGAGGTAGGTGTAACGGTTGCTCAGGATATTTTAAATGGCTACGCTGAACTTTATAAAGATTACTGGCTAACTGGAATGCGGCGTAAGTTGGGCTTTGCACAGTCAATGGAAGATGATGAAACACTAATCTTAAAACTTCTTGAAACCATGCAAAATAATCATGCAGACTTTACATTGACGTTCTTTTATCTTTCTCAAGACAATCAACTACAGCAAGCTCGTAGTCTGTTTTCAAAACCAGAAGAGTTCGATGTCTGGGTGTTAGAATGGCAACAGCGTTTGTCAAAAGAGTCATTAAGCGAAGCCGAATATCAAAAAATAATGACGGCTGCTAATCCTGCTTATATCCCTCGTAATCACCAGATAGAAGCAGCCATTCGCGCTGCTGAAGATCAGAATGATTTTAGTGTGTTTCATAATTTACATGACGTACTACAAAACCCTTTCGAGGTTCAAGCGGGAAAAGATAACTATATGTTGCCACCTAAACCTGAAGAAGTTGTGCAAGAAACATTTTGTGGGACATAAAATAGCAATTAAATTTAGCTCGTTAGCTTCTTTAACTACTGCTAGAACTTATGCAAAGTTCAGCATCAACCAAGCTTGTTGACTGGAACTTTTTTCTATTAAGATGGACTGACTTAAAAAGTATCATTTATAAGGGTAAAAAATGAAAATAATAAATCAAATTATGAATAGCATAATCCTTATTTGTTTATTGTCATCAACTGCAATCGCACAAAAGCGTATGATTTTTATGGATGGTTATTTGGGCTGGTATTATTCACTACCGCCGTATCTTGTGGCCAATCACGTGGAAATTGAAAAACGCCCTTTTTCCGGCTTTGTAGTAGTGGGCAATGTATTTACCAGCTATGCAATGAGCGCTGATCCAAATAGTAATAATGTTACTTATGGGCGAGTCTGGGGAGAAGTGGGCGCACTAAAGGATGTTTACAAAAAGAAAACGGATAATTTCTTACGCATTAATCTGGATTTTCCCGGTGATTTCTGGGATGACGCTGTATGGCAAAAAACGGCAAACAACTTTGCAGCGGTCGCAAAAGCCGCAAAAAATCTAGGTTTTAAAGGCATACTTTTTGATGATGAAGTTTATGCAAATGGGCAGCATGTGCAGGCACATTATATGTCAAATTTTAAATTCCCGAAGCGTGAGGATGTGACTAATAATCCACAGAACTATGCACCTTGGGAAGTTGCCGAGAGCCAGAGTAATCGAGGCGACTGGATGGATTATAAATGCCGCATCAATGGTGCAATACAAGAAAACTCAAACAATTGTGCTTACCGAAATGATAATTATTCTTTCAAAGCACATATGGATAAGGTTGCTGCACGTTTTAAAACTATTATGGAAGCGATGCAGAGTGAGTTTCCTGAAATTGCTTTGCTGGTATTACACGGGCCAGCTACGGCGCATCCTAAAACCAATATCGATGGGCACTATATTAAGCCCAATTCTATTTTTGAAACAAATGAATATAAGGGCGCCATGTTTCTTGGATTTAAACAGGGTTTAAATTCGACTGCATCATTGCACGATATGGGTGAGTTTTATCAATACCAGACAGATAAGCATTTTCAGGATTCTTATCAATGGCGCAAGCCTGATATTGTCAGCGATCAATACAATCAGGATCTGGATGACTCTTATCGGTGGTTGGTGCCACTTAATGACAGAGCATCATGGAGCGAAGACATAAAGCTTGGTTTTATGGTGAGTGATTATGGTTTATTACATAGTCGTGAGGAATATAATTCACGCGATGCATGTCATCCAGCGGATGCGGAATCAAGACTCATAAAAGCATTAAAGCACAGCGATGAATATGTGATTTACTATAGCGATAGTAACCTCAGTGTGTGTGATGATGACATTCGCTGGGCAGATGCGGCAAGCACCATTGATGCGAACTGGTTGAATATGATGAAAACAGTTTTTACAAGTATTCAAGCGCCTAATGCAATCATACCGGTTATTCTGCCAATCTTACTGGAAGAATAGTCTGAAACGACCAACACATTCTCTGATACTAAAAAGTGGGGGTGCCATTTGAAGTTGCATCAATATCCACTGTAATATTATCAATCAAGCGTGCTTTTCCAAGCCATGCGGATGCGAGTATCACCAACTTTATATCGGAAGGTTTTGCCACCGATAAATCCAGTGCATTGCGAATTTCAATATAGTCCGCTTTAAAACCCTGTTTATTGAGGTTTGCTATAGCGTCATTTTGCAATGATAAATAATCATTTTCACCACGCTTAATGGCAGCTTTTATATAATTAATTGCGGAAAATAGCCCAGGTGCGATTTGATTGCGCTGTTGTTGATCTAGATAATTATTGCGTGAACTCATTGCCAGCCCATTTTCTTCTCTTGCGGTTGGAGCGGCAATAATTTCGATTCCAAAGTCTAAATCAGCTTCCATGCGTTTTATTAGCATCAATTGTTGGAAATCTTTTTCGCCAAAGATTGAATAATCAGGCTGAACCAAATTAAACAGTTTCGCCACGATGGTCGCCACACCTGAGAAATGACCAGGGCGGGAATCACCTTCCAGAATATCACTAATACCATCAACTTCGACTCGGGCAGCACTTCCCTTTGGGTACATATCCTCAGCACTGGGTAGAAAAACTAAATCAATATTTTCATTTTTAAGTAGGGTTAGATCTTCATCCGTTGTGCGTGGATAAGCGGCCAAATCTGCAGCCTTATCAAACTGTGTTGGGTTTACAAAAATAGAAACGACAACACGGTCAGCCACTTCTTTTGCTTTTCGCACCAGTGATAAATGTCCCTCATGCAAATTACCTAGAGTCGGGACAAATGCAGTGGTCTCGCTATTAGAACGATAGCCACGCATAACGACACGCAGAGCATCTTTATCATTTGCCTGAATCATATTTTTGGTTTAACCCCTAATTCTCCGCTGATACAAAAAACCAGGGGGGGTGCCATGCTTCGACCTTGGTTGATCCTGAGCTTGTCGAAGGGCTCAGCACAAGTATAATAAAATGTTAAAAGAAGCATTGCTGATCCGTAGGAAAAGAGCCTTCACGAACTTCTGTGGCAAACGCCGCAATGGCTTCAGCAATACTACGTCCATCGACAAGATAATTTGCTGAAAATTTTGGCGCCAGTGAAGAAATACCAATCATGTCCTGCAATACCAGAACCTGCCCGTCACAATCACGACCTGCTCCGATTCCGATCGTTGGGATTTCTAATTCCTCAGTGAGCTGCTTGGCTAGATCGACGGGTACACATTCAAGCACCACTGCATCGGCTCCGGCATCTTGAAGTGCCAGTGCATCTGATAACATTTGTTTGGCAACATCATCTTCTCTGCCTTGAACACGGTACCCGCCAAGTTTGTGAACGGTCTGTGGTGTTAGGCCAATATGGGCGCAAACGGGCACCCCGTGACGTGTCATATGGCGAACCGTATCAAGCTGCGCTTCACCACCTTCAAGTTTTACAATATGCGCCTGACCTTCCTGCATCAGACGCGCAGCATTGGTAATCGCCTGATTCGGATTGGTGTAACTCATAAAGGGCAAATCAGCCATAAGCAGAGCGCGTTTACATTGAGGGGCGACAGCTTTGCAATGATAAATAATATCGTCAACACTGACAGGAACGGTTGAGTCATGCCCTTGAATTACCATTCCAAGAGAATCTCCAACCAGAATCACGTCTATTTCTTGTTCATCAATGACTCTTGCAAAACTGGCATCATAAGCGGTGAGCGAAGTAATTTTTTCACCAGCGTTTTTCATTTCGCGGATGGTTCTAACCGTAATACGTTTAGCCATTAAAAACTAACCTCGTTATTACCCAAATTCACACTTAGAACGGCGAATATAACACAACTATTTGATTCCACAGCACATCCAAAAAATACCCGCTTAACCTATGGGTGAAGCTAAGATTTAGTGAGCTTACATTTTTGTTGTTTAAAATGCTAACTCAATTATGCATAGCTTTTTGAATATACTGTGAAACCAAATACTTGCATTCTATTTCGCCGTTCTAAGTGTGGATCTGGGTATTATCTTTTTCAACATCGGAAAGATTGTCGATACAATCTTGAAGTGTGGTCGTTTTATTGATTTTCAAGTTTTCCAATGGTTCATCAATTAAATCACGCAATGGATATAGCACAAAGGAGCGCTCGCATAGTCGCGGATGTGGAACGCTTAAGCGTGCAGTTTCAATGACTTCATCGCCATAAAATAATATATCAAGATCAAGTGTTCTAGCGCCCCAGCGCTCACCATTTTCACGAACCCTACCATTTTGATTTTCAATTTCCTGCAAAACATCTAATAGTTCTTCTGGCTCCAGTCGAGTCTCAAATGAAACAGCGGCATTTAGATAGTCAAGCTGGTCTTGTGGGCCGTGTGGCTTGCTTAAATAGAAGCGTGAGATATTTAGATACAATATTTCCGGGTATGAGTGAAGTGCTTGCAGCGCATTCATTAAATGCTTTTTTGTATCGCCGATATTGCTACCAAGAGCAACGTAACAAAGCACCAGAGCTTCTTCCAACTCAGCCATTATCACGACGCTTTTGGCGGGTTTTTCGTTTCTTTTTATTATGCTTTGCTGGTGAGGATGCCTGACACATGGCGATTTTCTCAGCTTCGTCAACTTCCTGAATTAAAGTCCACCATTCGCAATCATTTTCTGTAATTTCATCTGAACGGGAACGTAAGCACATAAAATCATAGGCTGCGCGAAAGCGTCTATGCTCTAAGAACTTCATCACACGTCGCTGGTTTTTAAAGTGGAATAAACCCTGTAATGTCCAGATTTCACGGCTCATATTGCTGAATCGGCGTGGGATCGATAAGGTTTTTATTTGCTCGGAAAAGGCATCACTTGCCGCAAGATGGACAGATTGCAATGCAGGATTGCCCATTTCCTGATACATTTTGCTGCCTTCGCTTACTTTTTTCCAGAGCAAAACAGCAAATAGAAATGCAGGTGTTACCGGTTGCCCTGCCTGGATTCTTTTGTCAGTATTTTTTAATGCCAGATAAACCAGTTTGGTATAAGAGCCACTGTTGCCATCAGCATCTATATCTTCTTGTAGACTATTTTCGGCGAGTGGAAACAGATACTTAAATAAATTGTAGTCACGCAGTGTTTCAAGAGATTGGATGGCGCTGCCACTATGAAAAAGCTTGAGTGATTCATCAAATAAGCGGGCGGGTGCAATATTGCCGAGCAGTGATGAAAACAATCTAATCGGCACATCCGATGCTGGCTCAATACTTAAATCAAGTTTTGCCGCAAAGCGTACTGCCCGTAACATACGGACAGGATCTTCCCGATAGCGAACAACCGGGTCGCCAATCATGCATAGTTGACGTTTTTTTAAATCTTCCATGCCACCGACAAAATCTAGAACTTCACCTTTTTGCAAGTCATAAAACAAGGCATTGATACTAAAATCTCGTCGCAGTGCGTCTTCCTCGACAGTGCCGTAAACATTGTCATGCAGAATTCTGCCAAATTCTCCCACCTTGCCTTTGTCACTATTGTCATGCGGTGCACGAAAAGTAGCCACTTCATAATATTCACGCCCAAAATGTACGTGCGCAAGGCGAAACCGTCTGCCAATTATTCGAGTTGAAGGAAGAACTCGTTTAACCTGCTCGGGCGTAGCACTGGTAGCAATATCAAAATCTTTGGGATGATAGCCTAATAACAAGTCACGCACACCGCCCCCCACCAGATAGGCCTCATAACCTGCAGCCGTTAAAGCGTCTAATATGGTGCGGGCTTTTTTATCTATTTCTCTGGGGTTGATACCATGCTCAGAGGCAGGTATTCGTATGGCTGAACTCATTAAATAAGGGGTATATAATCTGCTGGTTAAAAACACCGTAAGCTTAGCATAGAACAGGACGACGTTTGTCGGATTAAATCATCTTGGTGATACATTCCCCAAGACGTTTGATACCCTCTTCTATGGCTGCCTCATCTTCAGTAACAAAACTTAAACGTAGTGTCCTCTCTTGCTCACTGGAATTGCCAATGTAAAATGGCTTGCCCGGTACAAAGGCTACATTTTCTTTAATTGCCTTGTCGAATAAATCCATCGATGAAATACCTTCAGGTAAGCTAGCCCATAAGAACATTCCACCATCTGAATTTGCAACAGTTACACTTGCAGGAAAATGCTTTTCAATTGCAGCCATCATTGCGTTTTTTTGTTTAGCATAAAAACGGGTAATTTTTGCAATGTGGTCATCTAGTGAATTGTCTTGTAAATACTGCATTATGATTTGCTGTGAGAAATAGTTAGTATGCAAATCTGCAGCTTGCTTGGCGATGAGCAAGGGTTTCATTAGCCACTCGGGGGCAACTATCCAACCGAGGCGAAATGATGGCGTAATTATTTTTGAAAAAGAACCGAGCAGGATGGTTTGCTCGGGTAATAGTTCATAAAAACTAGATTTTGGCTGACCAGAGAAGCGAAGTTCACCATAGGGGTCATCTTGTATTAATAGCGTATCTGACTGTGAAACAGTCTCGCTGACTGCCTCTCTATTTTGCTGTGAATAAGAAATTCCGCTTGGGTTCTGAAAATTAGGTACAGTGTAAATAAACTTGGGTTGATGTGTTTTTAAGACCTTAGTCAGTTCCTCAATATTCATACCATTATCATCAATAGAAACAGTATGCATTTTGGGTTGATATAAAGAGAATGACTGTATCGCCCCTAGGTAACCGGGATTTTCAATTGCGATAGGATCGCCATTATTTAGCAAAGTTTTTCCTAGTAAGTCCAAGGCTTGCTGTGAACCATTGGTGATTAAAATCCTGTCAGGGTTTACCGTTAGACCCTGTTTTTTTTGATAGCGTTGTGCAATCCATTTCCTCAGGCTGTCATCTCCCTCACTGCCTGCATACTGGAGTGCTTTCTTACCATTGTTTTGCAATACTTTGCTGCAAGCATTTTGTATCGCTTCTATAGGAAACAAGTCAGCACTGGGTAAGCCTCCTGCAAATGATATGACTTCAGGCTGAGTTGTTACCTTTAGAATGTTACGGATAAATGATTCCGGTACATTTTTAATGCGTTCTGATAATAGCCTAGTCATCGTAAAGCTCTCCCTTGAATACAGTAACCGCTTCGCCAGAAACATTGACTCGATCACCCAGTAATTCTACGCCTAATGATCCGCCACGTTGTGATAGCTGCTCGGCTTGCATCTTAGTTTTATTTAACCGCTCAGCCCAGAATGGAGTGAGTGAACAGTGGGTTGAACCTGTCACCGGGTCTTCATCAATTCCCACTTGCGGACCAAAAACTCTGGAGACAAAATCGCAGTTATCGCCATGTGCAGTAGCAATTGTACAACGCACAGGCAGCACTGAAAGCTGTTGCATGGAAGGAGATAAATCCCTTACTGTTTTCTCATCTTTAACTTCGACAAGCAAATCCTGACCCGCGTTATATGTGCCTAGTACGGAACAGCTTAATGCCATTTCCAGGCCAATAGGTTCCTTACACGGGGTAACTTTATCTACAGGAAAATTCATCGTCATCTGGCTACCATCCAGATTGACTTCAAGTAGACCGCTACGCGTATCAAAAAATGCTTTTTCATCCTTAGCTAACAGTCCCTCCTGCCATAAAATATGAGAGGTGGCGAGAGTGGCATGTCCGCATAGATCAACTTCTGTGGCAGGTGTAAACCACCTTAATTTAAAGATGGCAGTTCTGCTGAGCGGAGTCGAAGCACCCCCCCCAGATTTTAGCATCAGCGAACTTGGCACTTTAAATCTTGATACAAAAGCCGTTTCTGATAAATTCATTTCAGCAGCCAGGTTCTTCATCCATATTTCATCTGCTGCAGTGGGCTTCGTCATAAAATCATCAGGTAGCACACACACCGCTGCAGGGTTGCCTTTGAATTTTTCACTAGTAAAAGCATCTACTTGATAAATTTTCATACAACCACCCTCTTAAATTTATGACTAAAGGTACTGATAAGCAAGCCAGTCATTATTAAGACTCCCGCTATAATTTTCTCTGTGCCTATCTGCTCACCAAATATCAGATAAGAACCTACTAAACCAAAAATTGGAATCAACAAAGATACAGGGGCTACTTTTGACACTTGGTATTTATCAATTAATGAGTTCCAAACCCAGTAGCCAAATAGCGTGGTTGGATAGACTTGAAATAGGATGGAGAAAATCGCTTTTCCATCAACATTTGTTATGAAGTCAGAAAATACATTCTGCCCTTGGGTAAAATATGCCAAAAGAAAAAGCGGGATTGGCGAAAATAAGCTAGACCAGATAAGAAAAGAGAAGATTCTTTTTGCGCCTGATATTTTAACAATAAGAGTCGTTACACTCATCGCCAAAGCACCTAGTAAAACAAGTGATAATCCAAGCATTGTCACTGAGCCATCGGTAACACTTGCAATAACGCCTATACCAATAACTGCGACAACAAAACCAAATATCTTAATTCGGTCAATACTATCCTTGAGTAATAACACACCCAGGATAACAGTAAGAAAAGCGCTCATCTGTAAAACTAAAGACGCCATACCTGCGGAAACACCAAAATGAATCCCCAACGAAACCATTCCCCATAGACCTACACCAAAAATAAGTCCATAAGCCACAATATATTTCATTGATACATCGGGCTTTTTAATAAAGAATACCAACGGTAACGCACATAATAAAAACCTTAAACCTGCCAGTGTAAAAGGATCCAAGGAGCTTAAGCCTATTTTAATAACAGAGAAATTTACACCCCAAATGGCGGTGATTAAAACAGCTAAGCCAAAGTCTTTGATGCTCATATTCTTTCAATCTCAGTAACCGTTCTATCAGAATGAAGACTACCTGTATTTACCGTGTCAATTGGTTCAAACATCATCACATGGGCTTCTTTATCCGCAATAGGCAAATGCTCTACACCTTTTGGCACGATATAAAACTCACCTTCATCCAGCTCAATACTAGAGCCTCTTAATTTGATTGTGAGACGACCTTTAATCACCATAAAGAATTCATCTTCATTATCATGTCTGTGCCATACAAACTCGCCTTTAAGCTTGGCTAGCTTAATATGCTGATTGTTTAACTCGCCTACAATCTTTGGATCCCAATGTTTATCAATGAGTGAAAATTTTTCTGCAATATTAACGCTTTTCATTACTAGCTCCTTATTTTATCTGTACTGCCATTTCTAGTCATAAAATCCATCAGATATCAAACACACCAGCATTAACTAAATTTCTCAAAACCCACGTGAAATGCCTCATTAAATAAAAATAAAGCAAATAACAAAAGCAACCCAAATGCTAAATAGGAGAAGTTATCTTTTAATAATCGCGTACCAAGCTTTCCTATTAAGATATAGAACACAAAAAAGAAGCTTGATACTAACAACATACTAAACCCAAAAACCAAGGCGTTGGTGACGGTACTTTGACTGAGTTGATTGGAAATTACAGCGCCTGATGGGAATAACAGCCATATTTTGGGGGATAGCAGCATAATCATGGCCAAGTTTACAAAACCAAGTTCAAAGACAGTGTTTGACTGCTTACTTTTTAAGGTTTTGTAAGCGAGATAAGTAATATACAAACCACCTAAAATATAAAACAACAGACCTATTTGTGAAAAATATTTAGATACCAGCTCAATAAATAAAACACAAACAATAGCCTGACTAAATTGAATCGTACTAACTACAGGAAAAAATACCTTAAAGTAAAACCGAACAATCTCAGAAAAATGCAGCCTTCTAGTTGCCTCCATCACTGATATCCATACTGGCCCTGGAGTAATAAAAAATATCACCCAAAACAATATGATTTTTTGCACTACTCCTATATCCATAACACTTAAATCTTTAGTATTTATAGCTTGCCTAAAACTATAGGCCTATGCCATATTGGAGTACAGATTCAATTATGTGATATTTAAGCAATACAGTTATCGAGTGCAGTTTATTATGCTTACACGTTATCAACAAGTCGCCAATCATATTAGCGACCAAATAAAAAACGGTTTAATCAAAACGGGAGAAAAAATACCGTCAGTGAGGCAGTGTTCAGATGAAATGGGTTTAAGTATTTCAACTGTAATTAGAGGTTATGAGCTGCTTCAAGATCAGATGATGATAGAGCCTAGGCCACAATCTGGTTTTTATGTACGTGCTCAATTTGAGCGCAGTAAGCCACCAGAAATAAGCAAACCTGAGCAACGCCCTTCTGATGTAAGTATTGATGAACTTGCCGTACAGCTATTACAGATTACACATGATAAGAACATCATACAATTGGGCACAGCACCACCAAATACGAATGTGCCTTCGGTAAAGCAGATTAATCGTATTATGAGTAAAGTAATCAAGGAAGATGAAAATATTGCTGATTATGACCCGCCACCAGGAAATCAGCGCTTAAGGCGACAGATAGCGCGGCGCATGATTAATGCCGGAGTGAATATTCACCCAGATGAAATCGTGATTACTTCAGGCTGCCAGGAGGCAATGACGCTTTGTATTCGCGCAGTAACAAATCCGGGTGATACGGTGGTGGTTGAGTCACCGAGTTACTTTGGCACGCTAAAAGCGATTGAAACGCTGGGTTTAAAAGTGCTGGAAATCCCGACAGATGCTGAAAATGGTATTAGCCTCTCTGCACTTGAACTAGCCATTAGTGAATGGAATATAAGCGCTTGTATTCTTACCCCAACATTCAGTAACCCACTGGGCTATTGCATGTCGGATGAGAATAAATTGAAACTACGAACAATTCTAAAAGATGCCAATATCCCGGTTATTGAAGATGATATTTACGCTGAACTTTGCTACGATATAAAACGCCCCAAGGCAATAAAAGCGTTCGATGAAGTTGGTGCGAATAGCAATGTTTTGCTGTGCTCTTCACTATCAAAATCCTTATCTCCAGGTTTACGCATAGGCTGGGCAATTCCTGGAAGATGGTTGAAACTGGTAACACAACTTAAAGTCAGCACCAGCATGGCGGGGGCAACTTTACCAGCTCTCACTGCCGCACGTTATCTTGAGCTTGGCGTTTTTGATCGCCACTTGCGTCAGATGAGGCGCTATTACAAAGAGCAACGTGATTTTTTTCTGCAACTGGCTACATTGCATTTACCCAAAAGTATTCGCCTAACGCATCCACAAGGTGGCTATGTTATCTGGCTAGAGCTGGATAAACACATCAATAGCATGGAGCTTTTTGATAAAGCCAAGAAAGAAAATATCAGTATCGCACCTGGTCCATTATTTTCTGTCAGTGGTCAGTATAAGAATTATATTCGAATTAATTTTGGCAGGGAGAGTAAGCAGCGTCTGGAAAAGGCGATGGTCATATTGGGGCGCTTAATTAGCTCGACATAAAAATAGCAAAAGCCTTCTATCAGAAAAATTTGTAGATCAGCGTATTCCTGATTAGGATGGTCATACTCAAAATACCCTCAATTCTCATGATAACAACAAGAACAAAATCCTTACTTATTATCTTTCACCTGTGTTTATTTACCTCAAGCTTTGCGGATGGGTTTATTACTAAAGATATCTATATGTTTAATTCTAGTAAAGGCACGCCTGTTTTTACGGATAAGATCCCACCAAAAAAACAGAGCTATAAGGTGCAAACTATAGAGGCGGCTCCTTCAACCGCTAGAAGCTCACAGCAATATATAAATAACGCTCCTCCTGTTCCAGCTATCAAAAGGCAAACGCCAAGGACACAAAGAGTTATTGTTGAACATAGGTTTAGTCGGCAGAAAAACACCCGGAAAAAACCCAAGAAGAAGCGGTGTAAATATTATAAAAGTCGCTTTGAGTATTTTTCAGATAGAATGAATGCAGGTTACAAGAATTCTCAATATGCTTATCTGGAAAAAAACAGGGTAAAGTACAGAGACTTATTATTTAATCGGTGTGAGACTAGATTTGACGATTAGTCCCTAAAAACAATCGGACTTGATCAAGATCCCATGGCTGATATCAAAAAGTGGGGGGGGTGCCACTCAAGAAAAAGCTGCATAAACTGCTTTTCTTCTTGAGTAGTTTGTAAGTTTACGACAACTAAACCCTAAGCTCAGTCTCATCTAGCGGACAAACAATTGCTTTATTAACTTCAATGTCGGCAGGAAATTCCTGAGCCACGACCCATACTTGTGAGATCACTTCGCTAATATCTGGTAAAGCTTTTAAAGTTGATCTTGTTCTGGTCTGATCAAAGAAAGCAAAAGGCTCATCAAGGAAAATAAATTGTTTGTCATTGCCGGTGTTCTTTGCCAGCTCCTCAGACATTGCCATACGCAAAGCCAACATTACCTGCCTTTGTGTTCCTGATGAAATTTCATCGAAGTCCATATAGCCATGTTTTTCATCAGAGTAAACTTGCACGCTGAAATCTTCGGCAATACGAATTTTACTGTACCGTCCTTCTGTAAAACTGGGCAAAGTTTTAGCCGATGTTTTAGCGATATTGTTATTAAACAACTGGATGGAGTCGCTGGCTGCACGTTGCAGCATTCCAATTGAAATTGTCTGAATATCAATATTGTACTGGTTTGTATCCATTATTCTTTGCATATCTTTAAGGGAGGAGCGCAGCACACCCGCCTTATCTGAACGTATTTTTTCCTGGTTAATGTCTTCGATCAATCCTTTGCTAAGATCTTCAATTTCACCATCCTGTTTCTTTAATGCAGATGTTAAACGGGCAATCGCGGCACTAATTTCCTCAGGGTCAGCTTTATAACCCGGGGTGTCATTAACAAGTTGATCGAGATTATTGAACTGCTCTCTCGGAGGAAGTACCTGTAGCGTTGATTCACCAACAACGCGTTCATGCATTTTTTGCACTACACGTTCTGGTAATAATGTTTCTACAAGTGTAGTGACATATCGATGCCCTTCATGCATTGAACCACTAAAACTCGAAGCTTCATGCTCCAGCGCTTCAATGGAGGAATTTGCATTTTTGTAAAAGAAGAAACTTAAAATATAGGCAATGGTTGAAACGATAGCGGCGGGTAATAACCATGTTCTCGCCAGGCTAGAATAAGTCTCGAGATTTGCTCCATCCATCACGCTACCAATTAGGCCAGTAAAAGCATCCGTAAAAAATTGATTGGCAATCCACATAAGCCATAAGATCACTAATACAGGAAGCAATATCTTGCTTAGAAAACCAAACAAACCACGAATTTTTGTGGAAAACCCGTAGGCCTTTTTATTATCCTTAAAAGGTTGCTCATTATCATTTAATTCTTGAATTAAGTTTTCTCTTAGCTGTTGTTCAGACCCTAGAGTAATTTCAGCATCTACCATATCGGGCAACCAGGTCTCATCCAGCTTTATTGCATCCAGAGTTGTCTGGGTCTCATCTCGCTTTGGTAGCAGCTTGGAAATAGCATCTTCATTGATCTCATTAGCATGATTAAATTCATCGGTAATTGCCGCATAGCTACCAATACCTGCCATTTGTTTAATCGTATCGCTTTGTGGGTCTGGTGAGGTTAATTCTCGTTGTGCCAGATAAAATGAATTGGCAAAAGCATCATAATTAAAACTTAATAACTTAGATATTGCCAGACCTACTTTATCGTTGTCTTTTAAAGGCGCTTGCGTTTCATCAGGCTTTCCTTTGGTGGTTTTTTGTAAGCTTACATTCATTTCACCATTACGGTCTATACTTCTCCAAAGACAATAGCTTTCGCCCTGACCTGTGGTGAAGTTCAAGGTAACTTCTGCAATATCAGAACCCCAGCAGACAATTTTATGCAGATTTTTTTTATCCAAAAAGAAAGTTCTACCAAATAAAACAAAGCAGATTGATTCACCAATGCTGGTCTTTCCTGACTCATTTAATCCAGCGACTGTAATAACACCTTTTACAGGAATATCTTCAATTTCCAGCTTATGGTATTTACGAAAGTTAGTTGCGTATAGAGAATTAATCAGCATTGAAAAGATCCTCTACTGACATCGAGTCATCTAACTTATGTAGAACCAGTTTAACCGCATCTTGATACTTTTTTATCTCAAAGTTTTCTTGCTCAGCCTGCGTTTTCACATCCTCTTTGCAAAACTTTACAAAACGCTTTGCGGCGCCACGAACTTCCTCCGTTTTCAACCAACGTAATTCCAGTTCTGCTGACATTGAGAGTCCTCCAAAAGTGTTTATAACAAGTGATAGAGTATACTAAACTGAACTTGTTTTTACAGACAAATAAAAACCCCTTAACAAGGGGTTTTATAAGATCATAGTTTGAAGTTCTACTAACCGCCTTTCATACTATTGAAAAACTCTTCATTGGTTTTTGTTTTCTGCAATTTATCAAACAAGAATTCCATGGCTTCAACTTCTTCCATTGGGTGCAGGAATTTACGTAAAACCCACAGGCTTTGTAATTCATCTTCACTAACCAGCAACTCTTCACGTCTTGTTCCTGAACGATTAACATTGATGGCTGGGTAGACACGTTTCTCAGATATTTTACGATCAAGGTGAACTTCCGAGTTACCTGTACCTTTAAATTCTTCGTAGATTACTTCATCCATCTTTGAGCCAGTATCAATCAAAGCCGTTGCCAGAATCGTCAAGCTTCCACCTTCTTCAAGGTTTCTTGCAGCGCCAAAAAAGCGCTTAGGACGATGCAATGCATTTGCATCTACACCACCAGTTAAAACTTTTCCAGATGATGGTACGACCATATTGTAAGCACGCGCCAAACGTGTGATTGAATCCAGAAGAATGATTACATCCTTTTTATGCTCAACCAAACGTTTAGCCTTTTCGATAACCATTTCTGCCACCTGAACATGTCGGGTTGCTGGCTCATCAAAGGTTGAAGATACAACTTCACCCTTAACCATGCGTGACATTTCAGTAACTTCTTCAGGGCGCTCATCAATCAGCAATACAATCAAATGTGCATCAGGTTGATTGGTAGCAATGCTTTGTGCAATATTCTGCAGCATCATCGTTTTACCCGCTTTTGGCGGAGCAATAATCAAACCACGTTGCCCCTTACCAATGGGAGCAACAATATCAATCACTCTCGCGGTAATATCTTCTGTACTACCGTTACCACGCTCCATGCGCATATGTTCATCAGGATGGAGTGGCGTTAGGTTTTCAAATAAGATTTTATTACGAGCATTTTCTGGTGGCTCGGTATTTATAGTGTCGACTTTTAATAATGCGAAGTAACGCTCATTGTCCTTTGGTGTACGAATTTTGCCTGCTACGGTGTCGCCTGTTCTTAAACCAAAGCGGCGTATTTGACTGGGTGAAACATAAATATCATCTGCACCGGCAACATAGTTGCTGTTGCTTGAACGTAAAAATCCAAAGCCATCTTGTAATATTTCCAGAACACCATCGCCGTAGATATCATCGCCATCTTTTGCAACTGCTTTTAATATGGCAAATATCACATCTTGTTTGCGTGCGCGTGACATACCATCTACGCCTTTTTCTTTGGCGATTTTAAGGATTTCTGGTGGTGTTTTTTGTTTTAATTCAGTGAGGTTCATAATTTGAATGAGGGTTTCTTTTGATAGAAAAAATAAGTTTTTGAATAAATATCAAGAACGCGGTTTGAAATTAGAGATAATTAACAAGCTAGAAGTTTAAAAACGGGAACTTATATTAAAAACAGGAAATTTATGTAATTATTTAATCTTGTTTTAAAAAAACTTCGCCTGAATCGGCTTTACTTAGAGTCTAGCTGCGAACAACTAAACCAAGGCTAACATGTGTTTTTGATGGTGTCCAGCTTTGGCAGATGAAAGTTAGTGCAGAATCCTAGTCTAACAGCATATTAGACTAGGACACTGCACTGGCACATTCTTGAGGTTTTATATATTTTGATCAAGAAAAGCAGTAAGTTGTGATTTATTGAGTGCCCCAACTTTAGTGGCAGCTACTTCGCCATCCTTAAATAGCATGAGTGTAGGAATTCCACGAATTCCGTATTTTGGCGGTGTATCGCCATTGTCATCAATGTTTAACTTAGCGACTGTAACCTTGCCTTCATATTCTGAAGCAATTTCTTCCAGTAATGGCGCGACAGATTTACAAGGACCACACCACTCCGCCCAGTAATCTACTAATACAGGCGTACCACTCTTTAAAACATCTTTTTCGAATGAATCATCACTCAGGCTTACAATACTCACGGCTTTTTGCTTCTCCAGCAGGTTTCTGAACCTTTATTATCTATGCAATTTTTTATAATTCAAGTCTCTATGAGAAACATTTTTATATTTAAAGGGTTAAATATGACTAATTCTGTACTCCTGCCTTACAATTTTCTGCTTATAGACCTTTGCATGAGAGTCTGTCGAGATAAAAAATAGCGTAATTTCACATGTTTTTCTTAAAAATGAGGTTAAATGAGGTTAATAGCAGGGCTATTGAGCGAATTTTTAGGGAAAACAGGGGGAATTCAAGCATTTTTAATCCGTCATATCTCTTGTGCAAAGGTCTCTGTTTATAATGGGTGGAGTCATATGGCACCCCCCCCACTTATTTAATGAGCTTGCCGTTTTGTTGCCAAAAACGGACAACTCAGTTATTAGTGTAAAACCGTTTGCATCAGCGCAAATAGCCTTCCAAATACCTCAAGTTCTAAACGTTCAAAAAACCAGTAAAGCGCTATTCCTGAAATCACTAAGGATGCTGGAGTTGCCACCATTTTTTTGTACCATGTTTTCCCCCCAATCCAAACGGTCACTAGCAAGTACGCCATCAGGATAATGGCAATCTGCCCTAGCTCTACACCTACATTAAAACTGATCAAAGCAGTTACAAAGGCATTCTCAGGAAGCCCAATTTCAGAGAGCATGCTGGCAAATCCCAGCCCATGCAGTAAGCCAAAAATAAAGACTAAAACCAGGCGGCTTCTATGCAGATTTTTAGCGAATACATTCTCAATGCCGATATAGGCAATTGACAGTGCAATCAGTGGCTCAACAATTATTGCCGGCAAGCTAATTATGCCATTCATTGCCAAGCCTAATGTGATGGTGTGCGCGACAGTGAACATGGTGACTTGCCATAGCAGTGGCTTTATCGCCGTAGAAAATAGAAAAAGCCCGAGTATGAATAAGATGTGATCCAGACCTTTGGGTAAAATATGATCAAATCCCCATGCAATATAAACTGTGATGACTTGCTGGATAGACTGTTTTGTAACTACTTCGGTTAATGAAAATGCTTTGCTTGGCATATCATTGCGAAGTAACTGTGGCTCAGACCAATGATATTTTTGTGACACTTTATCGACTTGACGTAGCTTTACAATATTGTCACTGAAAGCTTCAGGGTAGTGCCAGACAAGGGAAGTTGCTGCTACATCAACTTTTCCGTCAAGCCTAATCACACTGGTTCGAGGTACTTTGGTATATCCTGGTTCTGGTATGTTTAGTACACTTAGTGTTAAAGGAATATTATTTTTATGATTATCCTGAAGGCTGATTTTAGATAAAAACTTACTTTTAAACTTATCAAATTCTTTTAATAAATCATTATTCTGCATTTTCCTTAATACATCATATTCTTCGGCATTTGGGGCATCTTTGGTGTTTTTATATTTTCCATTAATTCCGGTTAAAAGTGCTTCTATGCTAGTGCGAATTTCAATATCAATTTGACCTGTCTGATCAACGCTAATCTCAACCAGAGTAGGTTTAACAACATCTGCTGTGACGCTGAAAGCCAAAAGAAGAAATGAGATAATAAGCAGTCGTTTAGCTACAATTAAAACAGACATATTAAGTGAGACCTTTGCACGAAAGATATGGCGAATAAGGTAGGTGATGTTAGCCTATTTAAAACCTTAGTTACTATAAAGGAAATCCATAATATAGTTTTCAGAACTATTGTAATAAGGTAGCGATCTATTAGAGACCTTTGCACGAGAGATATGACGAATAAAAATAGCTAAATTTCCGCCTGTTTTCCCTAAAAATATGCTCAATAGCCTTACTATTACCCAGATTTTTAGGGAAAACAGACAAAAATACACTAATTTTTCTCTCGCCATATTTCTCATACAAAGATCTCTCTATAATTTCAATTCAACATATTGCAGGAGTATTTAACGTGCCAACAATGGATAAACGAACTTTTTTAAAAGTTTTAGCAATGGGAACAGCTGGAGCCGGAGCATTACCGCTGTTATTACAACAGGCGCGTGCTGACTCTGCTAAACAAGCTGTTATGCCTAAGGATTTTTACACGGTTCCTAAAAAAGGACAGGCACGTATCCTGCATACCACCGATGTTCATGGTCAACTTCTTCCCGTTTATTTCCGCGAACCAAATGTAAACTTGGGCGTGGGTCCAGCGCTTGGTCGACCACCTCATATCGTCGGTAAGAAGCTGCTTGAAAAAATGGATTTACCACTCGATGGGCCAGAAGCTTATGCTTACACCTATTTAGATTTTTATAATGCCGCCAGAAAATACGGTAAAACAGGTGGCTATTCACATATGAAAACTCTGCTCGATATCTTACGAAAAGATGCCGGTGGTGTTGAGAATACGATCACCCTTGATGGTGGAGATTTATGGCAAGGTTCAGGCACATCTTTATGGACACGTGGTGTGGATATGGTAGAGGCTTCCAATATTCTTGGTGTCAATGTGATGATTGGTCACTGGGAATTTACCTATAATGAAGCAGAAGTGCTGAGTAATGTCGCCCTTTTCAAAGGAGACTTTATTGGCCAAAACGTGCGTGTTAAAGAAGATTCTTTAATGGATGACAGATATGCTGAATTGGTTGAAAAGAATGATGGTCGTGGATTATTTGATGAGGATATGGGATACGCATTCCAGCCTTATGTGATGAAAAAAATAGGCGGCAAGCGTATAGCGGTTGTTGGGCAAGCATTCCCGCGAACTGCAAATGCAAATCCTCCAGAGTTTTTCCCAGACTGGTCATTTGGTCTTCGTGAAGGAGATATGGCGAGCCTGGTTAAAAAGATTCGAGCTGAAGAAAAACCAGATGCCGTTGTTATGCTTTCTCATAATGGTATGGATGTTGATGTGAAAATGGGTGAAAACGTCGCAGGTATTGATGCCATATTTGGCGGCCATACTCATGACGGCATGCCAAAACCATTATCCGTTAAAAGCAAAGGCGGTAATACCTGTCTAGTTACCAATGCGGGTTCAAATGGTAAGTTTGTGGGCATTATGGATATCGATGTTGCAGATGGAAAAACCAATCTACATTACACCATGAAGCCAGTCATCACCAACTGGCTACCTGCTGATAAAGAGATGGAAGCCTATCTTTCTCAAATGCGTAGCAAAAAATACGATGATAAAATTATTGAAGCTCGCAACGAAAAGTTTAAGGTAAATAAAGATCGTTTAGGCAAGACCTACGATGAGATTCTGACCGAAAAGCTAGCAATAGCGGATCGCACTTTATACCGTCGTGGAAACTTTATGGGAACCTGGGATCAGGTTTTATGTAATGCACTGCGCCATGAATATAAAGCGGATATTTCATTCTCAGCGGGGGTTCGCTGGGGCACAAGCACCCTAAAAGGTGACTGGATAACCATGGAAGATGTGATGACTCAATGTTCCATGACCTATGCTGAAACCTACACGAGCGAGATTACCGGTAAAGACCTGCTGGAAACAATGGAGCAAATAGCAGACAACCTGTTTGATCCTGATCCTTACTTACAATCAGGTGGAGACATGGTTCGAGTCGGCGGATTGGATTACACCATAAACCCATCTAAAGAGCTTTATAAACGCATAACCGATGCACGCCTTGATAATGGTGAAAAAATCGACCCCAAGAAAACCTATAAACTGGCTGGCTGGGCAACAGTTAATCGCACCCCTGATGGTCGTTTAATGTGGGATGTTGTACGTGATTATATCCTTGCCACAAAAGGCAAAGACGATATTCTTAAATTACCTAAAATGAATCGTCCTAAGCTGGTTGGCGTAAATGATAATCCTGGATTAGCTGATTATGCGGGTGAGACAGGGTAGTTAGTTTGACCTTAGTGATGTACTAGTGTTTCTCTATACTTTTCGCAAATAATAGCTGTGATACTAAAAAGTGGGGGGGGTGCCATATAAAATTAAACTCAGATTTAGCAGTTAATTATTATATGGCCCCCCCCACTTTTTAACATCAGTGAAGTGGTCAAGGTTTTTGGTACAACCCAGTTACGCCATTTTTTCCATTTCTATTAGTTGTTTCTCATAATCATTAGGACAAACATAGCCAAGTGTTGAATGTAACCTGTAGCTGTTATAAAACAT
>Ga0209633_10001857_pt1 | contig 21085 bp, 21 predicted proteins | sample Cruoilmetagenom1_FD_187290 | JGI IMG/M metagenome (GOLD analysis project Ga0209633, IMG submission 187290) | Oil polluted marine microbial communities from Coal Oil Point, Santa Barbara, California, USA - Sample 1 (SPAdes) (version 2) | ecosystem: Environmental > Aquatic > Marine > Oil seeps ... | reverse complement strand
GAAAGCTCGGCCCGGCAGGCAAACAGAGTGTTCCCATCAAAGATATATGGCTCTATCCGCTCGACCGCCGGTTCCGAGCACACCTAACCAGATGATTTTGTTGGATATGGGTTGGCCGAATATTTACCAATAAGGTGTTCGGCGCAACGAATAGCGGGAGCTCTCTGGACAGCTCTATCTAACTTTGATCTTTGACTGACGCAGCACATAGCTAATGGGTGGCATTGCCCGGAGGTGATAACAATGCGAGAACTATCAACACAACGATTCTGTCGCAATCAGGTAATCTTATTCTTTCTTTTGATTGGGTTTTCATCTCCTGGGTTTTCGGGTCATGGCATTGCCTGTGATCCCGGCATTCGTTCTGACAACACCGTTTGCCCCAACGGCAATTGCCGACGCATCGGTGGTAGCTGCGGTCCCTTTGGCTGGGCGAACTGGCTGTGCCTCGATGGCCCCACCCGTTCGACTCAAACAGCCTTGGGTCTGGGCTGCGCCAGTCTTTGTACGGGTTCCACCGGTTTGTGTGAAACCAACGTTACACCATGCAATACAACTTTTGAGTGTGACCCCCGCGAGATCTGCCTGGATGGCGTATGCTCGGTGGCGGGTGACTGCGTGGTGGATAGTGAGTGTGCGGACGGGCAGATCTGCAGAGGGCGTAGCTGTGTCACTCCGCAGCCACCGGAGCCACCAGAATGCCAAACCGATGCCGATTGCGGCGGAAATCAGCTTTGCCTCAGTCAGCAGTGTGTACTGGGCGACTGTCGCGGCGATTTTGAATGCCGCACCGACGAGGCCTGCATCAATAATCAATGCGGTTCACGCTGCCCCGAAGGAGAGACCTGGGTCCCAAACCCTATTGGCTACCCCGCCATTCCGCTGGGCCGCTGCCAGGCCGACGACAGCCTTGTCGGTTGCTGTTACAACAATGGCAATCCATACACCGCGTGCAGGATTGGTGTGGGGGCTTATGGATGCCCGGTGAATTTCGTATGCTCCACCACCAACGTTTGCTACAGCATCTGTGGCAGCCAACCCTGCCCGTCGGAGTTACCTCGCCTGCCGCGAAATATTCTACCTCCGGACCAGTGGGAGAGATTGCTTCCAGCAGGCCCACCAACGGGCGTGAGCGCCGATGGGCGACAAAAGGGTAAGGCAAACTAGCAACAGGGAGTTGTCGTCTAGCCGGATACCGAGTTTCGACCGATGGTGTGAACAGGGCAGGTTTTTTGTCTCAATCCGCTAGTCAAAACTATGCACTTTAGTGCAAGGCTTTAGCTGCTACACATATATGTTACGCTATGATTCATGAAAGAACAAAGACGAAGCGGACATACTGTTCAGGACTCAAAATGACACATCGACTGAATGACCGGGGATCTGAATAGTTACAATGCGGTTTAATGCGACAGGGTATATCCCACGCCATAGATCGAACGGAGCCCTGGCCCTTCAGCATCGATCGCTTCTATCTTTTTACGCAGATTTTTGATGTGGCTGTCGACGGTGCGGTGGGTGACGATGCGGCGGTCGGTGTAGATCACACTCATCAGGGTGTCGCGCGACCAGACCCGGATCGGGGTTGATAGCAGCGCGGCGAGGAGGCGAAACTCGACCGGCGTGAGGTCGAGCGGTTGGCCCTTGAATGCTGCGTGGTGGCGGGCTTCATCCAGTTCAAAACCATTGGCTGTGAACCCCTGTGCGGTGGCGGGGCGAACGCGTCTGAGGTTGGCTTTCACCCGTGCTACCACTTCGCGCGGGCTGTAGGGTTTGCAGACATAATCATCCGCCCCGAGCTCAAGCCCGAGCAGGCGGGTCGATCTCTTCCACCCGTGCCGTGACCATGATGATCGGCAGTTCGGAGAAGGCCCGCACCTCACGGCAGAGGGTCATGCCATCGCGCCCCGGCAACATCAGGTCGAGCAGCATCAGGTCGGGTGCGTGGCTTTTGATCCAGTCGACCACCTGGTCACCATGGTTGATGATGTGGGTGCGGTAACCGGATTGTTGCAGGTAGTCGCGCAGCAGTTCTGCGAGTTTGATCTCATCTTCGACAATGAGGATGAGCGGGATATCTGGCTGTTCGGTCATGGTGTGAGATGGTCGGGTTTTGAAGGGTTTCTCGTGGTATCTTGCTCTGATGCGATGCTTACCGCCCTACCTAGCGGCAGAGCCTCGGTACCAGAAAAAACGAAAAGCGTTTTCTGCTATGGGTTGATGCTATGCGCCATCAGCTCAATATCGAGAATGGATCTTACCCGATTCTTGTTGAGGTTGCACGAGTGCAACCACAGGAGAATATCCTCCACCCTCACCGGGCGCGACCCATCGCCGCCTGATCCTCTGCAAACATTGGCAGCCGCACCGTAACATGCAGGCCACCAAGCCGGGAGGCGGACGCAGTCACTTTACCGTCGTGCCCCTCAACAATGCTTTTGCAGATCGACAGCCCCAGCCCAGCCCCGCCCTGATGGCGGTTCCGTGAAGCGTCGACCCGATAGAGTCGTTCAAACAGTCGCGATAATGCCGCCTCGGGAACGCCCGGCGGGCTATCTTCCAGATCGATCATCAGCCAGCCTGGTGTGCGTACCGCACTCAGTTCAACCCGGCCACCCGCATCGGTATAGCGGCAGCTGTTCTCCAGCAGATTGGTGAACAGTTGCGCCAGTCGTTCGCGATCTCCCCACACCATCCATGGCGCGCCCTCAAACGGATCGCACACCAGTTCAATCTCCTGTTCGGCCAAGCGTGGACGAAACCGTTCGGCCACATCGTCGAGCAGGGCTCTGAGATCGATCATCGCTTTGCGGTAGGTCAGTGCGCCGAGGTCACTGAGCGACAACTGATAGAGATCCTCCACCAACTGACTCAAGCCGAGTACTTCGTCATGCAACGAAGCGATCCGCTCCGGCGTCGCTTCACGCACGCCATCCTGCATCGCTTCAATTTCGCCGCGCAGTACCGACAGCGGCGTGCGCAGTTCATGCGAAATATCGGCGATCCAGGCGCGACGCGCCTGTTCATTCTGTTCGAGCGTTTTGGCCAGGCTGTTGAAGTCGCGCGCCAGCCCGGCCAGTTCATCATTGCCGGGCAGGTTGACGCGGCTGTCGAAAGCGCCTGCAGCGAGTGCGCGGGCGCCATGCGCCAGCTTTTTGATCGGCCCGGTGACGGTGCGCGTCAGCAACAGCGCCACCAGCGCGGAGATCAACAGCGCTGCACCGGCGATGAGTATGGCAACATCGCGCTGTCGATCAAGAAAGCGCAGGGTCAATTGATCGGTTGGCAAGGATGATGGCGCAATGGTGAGCCAGCCGACCAGTTGCTGGTCGACCTTGATCGGCAACCGCGTCGCATCATCACTGGGTGGCTGACGGCCCATCACCACGGTCTCATCGGCATCGATCAGCACCAGCCGTGGAACCAGTCGCAATGGATCTTCCGCCGCTGCGGGTGGCGGTGGCCGCCTGACGAGAGGGGGCGGTCGTCGATTCGGATCATCGGGCGGAGCCTCCCTGTCGAACCCAGGAGGCTGAAAACGGCGTGGCCCCCCGCGTGGAGGCGGATCGTCCCACAGTTCGGGTGACGGTCGGCGTCGGAGCGGTGGTTGCTGAGCGTTTCCAGTTCGCGCTCGTATGTTTGGCAATGCGCTCTCCAGCGTTTGTCGCCACCATCGGTGATTATGGCGCAGCCCGTCCCACCCCTGATTATCACGATAACGCCGCGCCAGCTCTTCGACCAGCGGCGAGATTGCCTTCACTTCGGTTTCGCGCAGATAGTCGAGAAAATCGCTTTCGGTGCGCCACCGCAAAACACCGGCCATGGCACCAATGATCAACGTATTGGTCAGCAGCAGGGCGAGAAACAGCTTGGGTGCGATCTTTAATCTCATGGTGCTAGCTTAGCGCTTTCTTGATCGGACGTGAGAGCGTGCAACGCGATCTCCTCATTTTTTCCACTATTTCTGTCCCGGTTCTGTCCTTTTGGCGCGTAATCTTCTCACCGACGGCGCGATGAAACGCGCCGGTCTCATCCGATGCAAACCAACCATTAGGAGAAGCAGCCATGACAACACCACTACCCACCCATCGATTGAACCAAGTTCTCGGCCGCAGCGCCTGGCTGATTATAGCGCTCTCCAGCAGCGCGTTTCAGGCCCACGCTGTCGGCGGCGAACGCAGTCGCCACGGACCGCCCGATGCGGCGTTCAGCGCTTGCGCAGATCAGGCCGAGGGTGCTGCCTGCGCGTTTGAAGACCGTAATCATTCGATCAGCGGCGCCTGTTACACCATCCATCAGCGTGCGGTCTGCGTACCACCGCACCACTTTAAAAAAGGTCGTGACCAGCCAGACGGCCAACCCTCTGACAGGCTTCCGCCTGATGCCGCAAACACCCTGCGCACCGATCAACCGGCTCCGGGTTTGGCCACACTTGGTAGGCTGATCACAATCAGCCAGTGGCAAGATCAACGACCGCTTGAAGCAGTGCTGAACTTTTCACAACATCCCATGAAACAACAGGAGAACCACCATGCGTAAACATACCCCATGGCCACTGACGCTGGTCGCCGTATTGGCGTGCTCATCCGCCGTCGCGCAATCGACGCCACCCTCTGGCAACACGCTATTGCGCGAAGCCGATCAGACCAGTGTAGACCCAGATGTGTCGCCAGTGCGGCGCATTGATCGTCGACAAGGCGGGGGTGAGCCTGAGCTACCTCCGCGCGATCCCGTTTTTCGCTCGCAGGATGGTCAGGGCAACAACCTCGCCAATCCATTGATAGGCTCAGCCGGGATTTCGTTGCGCCGCATCGTTCCGAGCGCTTACAGCGATGGGCTGTCGCAGCTTGCCGGTCCCGACCGCCCCAGCGCACGGGCAATCAGCAATGCGCTGAGTGCGCAGAACGAATCGGTGCCCAACGGCGCCAATGCCAGCGACTTTTTATGGCAGTGGGGTCAGTTTCTGGATCATGACATCGACTTGACCGACGGCGCCGACCCGGCAGAACCTGCCAACATTGCGGTACCGACGGGTGATCCCTGGTTTGATCCGACCGGATCTGGCTCGGTGGAAATTCCAATGAACCGCTCGCTCTATGACAGTGCCAGTGGGATTGACCGACCGCGCCAACAAAGCAATGAAGTCACTGCCTGGATCGATGCATCGAATGTATACGGCTCCGACAGTGAACGCGCCGATGCTTTGCGGACGCTGGATGGGAGTGGACGGCTGCAGACCAGCGAAGGCGATCTGCTGCCATTCAATGAAACCGGCCTGCCCAATGCGGGCGGCAACAGCGCATCACTCTTTCTGGCCGGCGATGTGCGCGCCAACGAACAGCTTGGTCTGACCGCGATGCATACGTTGTTCATGCGTGAACACAACCGGCTCGCCGGGGTGATTGCCGAACGTCATCCAGAACTGGATGGCGATGCGATCTATCAGCGTGCCCGCAAGCTGGTTGGTGCCGAGATGCAGATCATCACCTACAACGAATATCTGCCGCTGCTGCTGGGACGGGACGCCCTACGACGCTATGATGGCTACCGACCCGAAGTGGACGGATCAATCGCCAACCTATTCTCCACTGCGGCTTACCGCTATGGTCACAGCGCGCTCAGCGCTCAACTGATGCGGCTGGATGCTAATGGAGCCGAGATAGCAGCGGGTCACCTGGCGCTGCGTGACGCCTTCTTCGCACCCCACCGACTTGCCGCTGAAGGAGGCATCGAACCCTTGCTGCGCGGCTTGGCGAGCCAGCCCGCGCAAGCGATCGATCTATTGGTGATCGACGACGTGCGCAACTTTCTATTTGGGCCACCCGGAGCGGGTGGATTTGATCTTGCCGCTCTCAATATTCAGCGTGGGCGCGATCATGGTCTGCCCGGTTACAACGCCGTGCGCCAGGCGCTCGGATTGCCACCCACCGCTCAGTTCAGCGACATTAACCCCGATCCTGAGATTGCCAACAGACTGGCGTCGATCTACGCCTCGCCTGATGAAGTGGATACCTGGGTGGGTGGTCTGGCCGAACCGAATCTACCGGGCGCGATGGTCGGGCGGTTAATTTATACGGTGGTGAAAGGTCAGTTCAAAGCCCTGCGCGATGGTGACCGCTTCTGGTATCAGCGGTCGTTGACACCGAAAGAGATGGAGATGGTCCGGGGTATCCGCTTGGCAGATGTGATCCGCCGCAACACCGGGATTGGTGACGAGATTGCCGATGATGTTTTTCGGGTTGGTGGTCGCTCCGGAGAAGAAGACGGGCCGAATCGGCCACGGCGGTAGGAGGCCGACATCCTGACGGACCATGGAGGCTGTCTGGAGTAGATCACTCCATTCAGGGGCAGCCTCCTCGAATGTGTTGATGCAACTTAGTCAATTTTATCGCCTTTGTAATCAGTAACGTGTCACTGGAATGCTTCGTGCTGTCGGCGGCCAAAAACATAGAGTCATAGCGAATGACGCTGACATTGTCCTCCACAGCTTGGGACACCTACTTGTTCTCGCTGCTGCTCGGCTTGTCGTTGCTTCTGTTGTTCGCAAGAACTGAAGCGGAGGCCAGGTCAACCCAACAGACGTTCACAAGAGCACTAATTTCTGATTTCGGCTTCGGCTCTGAGGTGCAACGCCTTGCGATCGATTTTGCCGGTTGCCGTCTTGGGCAGTTTTTCTACCTCGTGCCAACAGTCCGGCACCTTGTAAGCGGCCAGACGTTCCTCTACCCATGCCTGAAGACCGCAGATGTCCACGTGGGACGTACCCGTCTCCCACTCGATATATGCCTCCAGTACTGCGCCGTAATGCGGGTCTGGGACGCCCACTACGCAACTTTCCTTTACATCCGGGTGTGAGTCGATGACATCTTCAACTTCGTGAGGCCCAACATTGGAACCGCCGTGAATAATGATCTCCCGGTTGCGGTCACGGAACTTGTAGAAGCCATCCTCGTCACGGGTCGCAATATCACCACTGTACAACCAACCGTCGCGCAGAGCCTCGCTGGTATGCTCGGGATCTTCCCAGTACCTGCACATAACGCTGTCGCCCTGCACCAGGATCTCACCCTCTTCCCCCGTATCGACATCATTGCCCTCGGCATCTATCAGTCGAAGCCCAATGCCTTCCGCCGGTACACCGATCGTGCCGCTACGGCTGGGGCCTGATAGCCGGTTGGACAGATACCCCTCGCATTCGGTCATTCCAAATGCCTGTAACAGATCGCGGCCCATACGCTTCCTGAAGCGCTGATAGAGATCGTGTGAGCACTCGTCACCGGCGACGAAGCAGGCTTTCAGCGAAGACAAGTTCAGCTTTTCGGCGAGTGGGCTTTCCAGCATCTCCAGCAACATGGTCGGCAGCACAAGCGTGGTGTTCACTTGAAAACGATCGATGGCCTGCAGGAGATTATCAGCCTGCAGCTCCGGCACCAATACGAGCGTACAACCGATATAAAAGGCCGGCATGGTCACCCCGGAGAGCCCGGCGACATAACCCACACCAGTGGAAACCAGCCAGATGGTGTCCTCGTGTACCTCGCGGGTGGCCACCTGTATCCTGGCATTGGCCAGCAGGGAAAAATGAGTGTGGGTAACGCCCTTGGGACGCGACGTGCTGCCCGATGTATAAAATATGACGGCCGGGTCGTCCGGACGGACCCGTGGCAAATCTATTTCGGCGGGTGCGTTTTTCAGGTGCACGTGAAGACTGTCTTCGTGCTGGCCGAAGTCCAGGACCAGGATCTTTTCAAGCGATGAAACGATTTTTTCCAGGTTTTCAACCGTGGAATAGAATTTCTTATCAACCAGCAGAAGGCGGCACTCGCTGTGGTCGAGTGCATATTCGATTTCCCCGCGCCGATAGCGGGTGTTAATCGGTACGACAACGATACCCATGCGGAAGCAGGCGAAGTAGAGAAATAACATCTCCGGGCGGTTGGGAAAGATCAAGCCCACCCGGTCGCCATGCTGGATCCCAAGGCCATGCAACATCCGTGCGGCCCGCGACACGTCGTCATTGAATTCGCGATAGGTTATGGACTGGTCCCGGAACAGGATTGCTGTTCTTTCCGGTCGCGTTTCTGCCTGCCGTCTGACCAGGTCGTCGAGGACAGTGGCTACTGACTCAATCACTAGCTTCCCTTTAAAATGGATAGGAATTCTAACGCTAGTTTATTGGGAATTGCAACGCCTTGCTCCCAATAATCTCAATATAGGAGCCAGAACTCCGAGCTGAAGTAGGCAAAAGTGACAGCTTTTTCGTACATTCGTCTGTCATGACAACAGCCGAAAAGTCGATATCGGTGTCGAAGGCAAAAGGACGGCTGTGCCGGTCCCATCAAGCAATTGGAACAGCGACGGAAAATTGAATTTCTACGGGTTTATTCCCCGCCGCTTGCGGCATTATCAAAATAGAAACTTCGAAACAATACCCTGCGATCCATTCGCCTTCCAATGCCTTATCCATTTATTTGAGCCTCTCCACAGGGAACTGCGTCAGACGCCACCCACAATCGGATTCTGAAATTAGTGAAATCCTCAAATCTGACTATACTTAGTTCAAAACTGCAACCGCGAAGCCAAGACGACGCGCACTGTCGAGATCGAGGCTTGCCTTTGCGTTGATCATGCATACGACATTGATTATGGGGTTCCGGTTGAGCTGATTCATGCCGTGCAATCTGACTAGCAGCCAGTTAGATTTTCCATTTTTTTTCGTCTGGCGCATACCCGTATAAATGGATGAAACACCCTGACAAAAGCCGCCTACCGATCCTGCAATGGGGGCTAATTGGGGGATTGCATCCTGATTTAAATATCTAATCAACTGAAAACCAGAACTTTTCCGTCATATTTGGCGGAGAGGGTGGGATTCGAACCCACGTGGGACGGTATGCCCCCAACCGATTTCGAGTCGGGAACAAAAACTGCAACTCAATGTTTTTATTGCGATTCATAGCGCTCAACGTGTCACACGAGCAAACAGCATTAGATGATCAAAGACAATGAGTTTCCGCACTTCCGCGCACATTCCCGAACTTACGGCATATTTGAAAGTGTTCCACCACAGTACCATCTTTTGCTCACTCGCCGCTCAGATTGCTGAGCATGCGTATTGTGATAACACATTGGCGATATCGCTTCATTCCTCAGAACAACCCCTGTTCGCTTCAGATTTTGACTGAAGGGCCTGCTTGATTGAGCCCCATAGCTCATAAGTTCCGATCGAAAGGCACGCCCTTTTCACCGCCTTAAACAATGATTGTCTGACTTCGTACCGGATCGAACGAGGCAACGCGAAGTCTTCCTTCGACCATCCTGGCGAGCATGGGTATTTGGCCATCGACGTAATCGACGATACGAACCTCGCCCTTTCCCGGATGTAGCCGGTGCAGTCGTCCGGCATATTGCACGAGCGTGTGCCTTTCCACGAGACCGGCAGCGTAAGAAACAGAGTGCCCAAGCGGGAATCGTCGAATCCTTCCCCTATGTACCTTCCGGCTGCCAGTAGGAGCGCTCTTCTTCTGCTGGAATAGAGGCAAGTTGTTCCTGGATTTCGCGGCGTTCTTTCGCCGACCGCCCTCCCCGAAGAACGACGATCTGCCGCACAAAGCCCTTCAATCGTTGGTGGAGATGTTGAAGGTGATCCTTACGCTCTGTCAACACGGTAGATGATCGACCTTCCTCCGTCGCCAGCAGCACATCATCAATGATCCGCTCGTTACGTTTTTTATCGGCTGCCACAAAGCCGTAGAGTTCCTGAATCGTTCTATCGGATGTATGCACGGGAGGCTCAAAGCCGGGATCCAGAACGACAAGGCGATGTTCGAAAGGGCATTGCGCCGACTAACGACGGTTTGTCTGTTTCCAGAGCCTGAGTTGGCTGCCCTAAGAAACTTTTCGAGCAACTGGCAAACCTCCTCAAGTGAAGGAAGGGCAGATGTGGAGGACAGCGCTGTCTTACGCAGGAACACATTCCATTGCTGGTTCTTCTGCTTGTCGGCATAGAATGTTGAACTGAGGCTGAATGGCGTTTGTCTCGGCAAGGGGGGCTGACGACGTGGATAACGGTTTTCAAACGGCGCTGTTTAGCACGATGGCGAACTAGGCTGATATCGCCGGTGAGGCTGATGAGCCCCCTATCCACCGCAACATATTGTAGCTGAGAGCGCAGCCAGCGCCATGATCAGAGCGTTCGTAGCGAATTTGCCGGACGGCAGGCGCTCGAGGATCTCCAGATCAGTTTTGAATTGATGAGCGCCTTCCTTGGCACTGATCCTTCCGGCGCACGCTGTGCGTCCAAATCCGCTCCCGGCGGATTTGTCGCTGTGGAATTGTTCGGAGGTGTCACATGGCCGCAGTACAAAGCAACGATGCTTTCGTCATCGTGCTTTGCGCTATCCAGTGAGGCCCACCAACCTTCGATCTTGATGTCCGGAATCAGCAGGATCTGGCCGTGTTTGTCGATGGTCCGCTCGATGACCCGGCGAAATCGGAACGTCTTGCCGTTGACGGTTTTTTCTTCTTCGACGCTAAATGTGGCCACACGTTTCCCTTCGCGAGGTGTTTCCCAATGCCCGAGTTTCTCTGCCCGCTCCAACCAGGCTACAAGCCCTTTTTTACACACCACATCAGGAATTGTGGCGAAGAGATTTGAATATTTACATTAGGTCTTTTATTCACTTAATTTCGAACCTTTCGAATTAGCTATTTCTCGATGACCAATAAGTTTTTCCGCTTTTTTATATGCCACAACTACTTCAGATTGGCATTTACTTGGATCTGCTTTGCATTCTAGAAGAGCTCCATTTAATTCGCGCCATGCTTCCCGATATGCATTACTCATATTACCCGGTTGAAATGCAGTAATAAAGCCTGTTGATAATGCTGCAACAAATGCTAATCCTCTGACTTGGTTTTCCCCTCCCATTTTAGGAAAAGCAGTCAATGTTAAAGATGCCAAAACCGCCCCGACGGATAAAATCGTCTGGATTGCATACCACAAATCAGCTTGATTATCCCAAACATTGAGATAACCGTATAAATCTTTAATTAGTGGTGTTTTATCTAGGGTTACGTCATCATCAATAAAGAATATGTAAAAAACTACTGCCACGAATGCAATACCACCACCCGTAAAATATTTATACCGCACATCATTCTTCAATTTCTCAAAGTAGGCTATTACAATGCTCTTAACCGTCATTTTAATACTCCTTAATAGTGATGTATTTAGCATGATATTACGTTCATCCAAAATTTATTAGAACTAGTTAGTGCCTGGCCGACTAATCATTTTACCATTGCAAACAACAAGTTATGGTATAATTGGTGAGTGAAGATTGTGGTCCCCAAGTCTGGTGGCTACGACGGTCAATATCACAACGCATTGATTAACAATGAATTTCTTGGTTGACGCGATTTGCTGGCTTGATTTGTCAGTCAAATTTTAGAATAACTTCAAATCGAGAATACTCTTATGAGAATCGTCCACTCGCCACAAATGTCCATTGGTCAAACTACTATCGGTGATATCAAAATAGATCTTAGCTCACGAGATGATATCCCTCATATCTTATTAGGCCTGAAACATATCTACACAACGCCATCGATACGAGAGAGGGTGTTTCAGATTTTAGAGGAGATTGTACCTTGCAAAGATATCGAGGATGAATCAACTCCTGTTAGTATCAATAAAGGCCGGCCGGGTATGGATCAATGGAAAATACTGGTTCTGGGTGTTCTTCGCGTTGGGTTGAATACTGATTATGACCGCATCCAAGAATTGGCAAACCAACACCGAACGGTTCGTGAAATGCTGGGGCATGGAATATTTGACGAAGAAGGGAACTATCGTTTACAAACAATCAAAGACAACGTATCGCTATTGACAGCTGAGATCATGTCACGGATTGATAAGGTAGTTGTTGATGCGGGCCATAGCTTGCTCGGACAAAGCACAAATGAAGATCTAAATGGGCGTTGTGACTCTTCTGTTGTTAAAACAGACGTACACTTTCCGACGGATACCAACCTACTGTTCGATTCTGTACGAAAAATGATTGAAACGTGTGCTTTCCTGTGCACGATTTATTGCCTTCTTGGATGGCGGCAAAGCGCATTCAATATCGAGCAGTTCAAAAAGCTATATCGTAAGGTTCAGCGTTTAAGGCACTCGACATCCAAGAACGAGAAAAAAAGACACGCGCGAACGGAAGCGATTCGAACTGCCCATGAAGCCTATCTTGCCCTTGCTGAATTTTTTCTGAAACGCGCGCTGGCAACGCGTGATCAGTTGCATGAAGTTCACGGTGTACCGTTGGCTATGCTGGCAGACTTATCGTCCTATATAGACGACACGATTCGCCAGATCGACCAAATCAGGCGCAGAGTCATCGAAGCCGAAACGATTCCGCACAAAGAGAAAGTTTTCTCAATTTTCGAACGTCATACCGAGTGGATCAGCAAGGGTAAGGCCGGTGTTCCGGTAGAGTTGGGCATACGTGTTTGTATCATAGAAGATATTCATGGATTCATTCTGTATCACAAAGTGATGGAGAACGAGACGGATGATCAAGTAGCCGTTGAGATGGTGACTGAAACCAAAAAGCGGTTCCAAAACTTTAGCGCTTGTAGTTTTGATAAAGGTTTTCATAGCAAAAAAAACCAGCAAGATCTTGCTGAAGAGCTAAGCAGAGTTGTAATGCCAAAAAAAGGAAAGTTATCCGAAGAAGATAAGTTGCGGGAATATTCCGAAGAATTTATACAAACGAAACGGCTACATTCGGCTGTAGAGTCCGCGATCAATGCTTTACAAGTACATGGTTTAGATAAATGCCCGGATCATGGCATAGAAGGCTTTAAGCGCTATGTTTCTCTAGCCGTGTTGGCTCGTAATATTCATAAGCTCGGAGCCGTTAAGAGACGGATGGAAATTGAGCTAGGGATGGGTCACGACCGAAAAGTAGCCTGAAGCGCTCTAAAAAATAGGCAATATATCTTGGCTAATGGATAGGTACCTTCGAAATCCGGTGTTTTGGGTTTATACGTCTAAATAATTAGCATCCGGATTAATATTTATCCAAGCAGTATCAGATTTCTTTTTTTGATGTGAGTAGATAATGGCCGGAAACATTGGATTTCGGCTTTTTCGGTCAGGCACTAGTTACAAATTATTTGAAGCTTCATCAGGGTTTGACCATGCATGTACGCCCCACGACCTATCTAGAGAATTCCTACATGCCTTTGCTAAGTTGAGCGAAAGTTGTTGCAGCTCTACCTGCTTTTTATCTAACTTAAGAGCATCACCTAGCTCTACCATGGAAGCCTCTACTTGAGAGTTCTCCACCAAGGCCAGCTCACCCCAATACAATTTCCAGAAGCGTTCTTTTGCTTTTCTTCTGTCAGCATCATCTATAGAAGTGGCAAGTACCGCCGCTACCTGTGAAGCCTCTGTGTATAAAGCCAATTGCCGTTCGAGAAATGGTTTTGTTGATTCAATACGCCTGCTCTCAGCTAAGCGCAATGATTCTTTTTCAGCCTGCACCAACTCCTTTTTAGATTTGTCATCCCAAACCCAGACACCCCAAATGAAACTAGCAACCGCTCCTAGAGCAGCAATTAGCTTAAGTGTTTCTTCAAAACCAGATGGTGTTATGTTCATATTTTTTAAGTCCTACCATGAATCAAAACTGTTTAAAATGCGGGTCAGATTGTCATACAGGGCTATCGCACTAAAAAGGGGGTAGACAAAAGGCGAGAATTTTGGTAAATAAGCGTGGGTTAATAACTTAATTGGATGAACGACCCATGAATAAAGTTGTACAACCTCTTACAATTGAGGCCTGTTTTGGAAATATGGAGGACCCACGGATGGATCGCCGAAGGCTACACAAGGCGATCGACATTATGACGATTACGATTTGCGCAGCGATTTGTGGTGCGGAGGCATGGACGGATGTCGAACTGTTTGGCAAGGCAAAACTGGAATGGTTGAAAACGTTTCTGGAACTGCCCAATGGCATACCCTCCCACGATACCTTTGGGCGCTATTTTGCACGCCTGAATCCAAAAGAATTTGAGGCAGCATTTTTACGCTGGGTCGACAACATCCGGCAAACGATGCCAGGAGAGGTGGTCGCTATCGATGGCAAATCGGTACGCCGTTCTCACGACCGAGGGAACGATAAAGCGGCGATTCATATGGTTAGCGCATGGACAGTGTGAGAGTCGACTGGTTCTGGGGCAGATCAAGACGGATCAAAAATCCAACGAAATCACCGCTATTCCAGAGCTATTACAGGTTCTGGATCTGAACGGGTGCATTGTGACGATTGATGCGGCGGGGTGCCAGAAAGAGATCGCTGCGCGCATTCGCCAGAGCGGGGCTGACTATGTCCTGGCTTTGAAAGGCAATCAGGGTAACTTGTGTGAAGATGTTGAGGATTTTTTCGCTACCGCCATTGAAAACGATTTTAGCGGCATTCCCTGCGACTTTTTTGAGACGGTCAACTCGGGCCACGGCCGAGTCGAGGTCAGGCGGCATTGGGTTGTCAACGCACCGGATTATCTTCATAACAAAGAAGCATGGAACGACTTTAGCCTGATCGGAATGGTGGAGTCTGAGCGCCACGTAAACGGTCAGGTGTCCACTGAACGACGTTATTACATTGCCAGTCTCGACCCGAATGCAAAACAGTTTGCCAATGCGGTGCGCTCTCACTGGGGAATAGAGAATAGTCTGCATTGGTGCCTTGATGTGGCATTTCGAGAAGATGAATGCCGCGTGCGTCAAGGCCATGCCTCGGAAAATTACGCTGTAATCCGACACATCGCCATGAATCTTCTCAAGCAAGAGAAAAACTCTAAAGGCGGCATCAAAGCCAAACGCCTCCGCGCTGGATGGGACAATGACTATCTACTAACCGTTCTTGGCGCCTGATATTTTAATGCGATTGCCCTGGATTGTCATATGGCGGGTTGCTGCACTTAAAATTAATGCGCAATGGGCGCATTCTCGTTTTGTGGACTATGCGACAATCTCCAATGATGGCGCTAACGCTATAGTTTTCAATGTGTTCCAGCGGCCAGCCTTGAAATAGGAGCGGAGCAATATGATTGCCTCGGCACTTTCTGCTTTCCAGTAGATCGCAGGCCCCTTGATACGCAAATTGAGAACACGCCGAATAGCACTTTCGATAGCGCCACTTCCGATTGGAAGGCCTAATGCCTTTAATTTATCATATGAATTGGAATTTTAACGCTAATTTGTTTGGAATTGCAACGCTTTGCCCCCAACAAACTCAAAATAGGGGAAAGACGTCCGAGCTGAAATTGGCAAAAGTGACACCTTTTCGTACGTTCGTCTGTCGAAATGACAACCGAAAAGTCGATAGCAGTGTCAAAGGCAAAAAGGCGCCTGTGCCGGTCCCATTAAGGGATTGGAACAGCGACTGGAAAATGAACCCTGGAGATTTACCAACTCACGGTCTGATCAAACTCAAACTCCGGCACCGGTTCCGCTGCTTCCGATTCATTGAGATAGGTTTGATCAACACCCGCTTAGCCAGCCCGGTGGTGCGCGGGCAGGCGCGATTTGAGGCGGTGTGGCTGGTTCACCGATATAGATTCAATTCAATTGAACGTCCGCTTATGGCCGGAATAATTGGGGTCGGAGTAAGATTAATTTTCAGTCCTGTTTAAGGATGCGGCACATTGCGTTTCAGTGTCCGCTTCTGGCCGCTATGTAGAGCTCTACATAGCGACCCCTATGTATAGTTTCGAACTATGTATAGCTAGCAGGTGCCCGCCGGCAGCGGACGGCGTTTTTGTTGGGCTGAAGGAGAAATCTGCTGTCGTTGAGCTATACATAGTTTTCCGGTGTTCTGGAGTGGCATCCCCTCTATGGGAGGCTAATGAGGTTACTGCGGTTGGGCGTTGACCTCCGAACCATCCGCGGGAACCAGGACCACGAGAGAACGTAGACCGTACGCCGATATGTTGATGCTGCTTCGTCATGATAAAGCTCCGGCTCGGCTTAAGGAACCTGACACAGTATCCACCGTTACCGGCCGCTGATGCCCTGATGAAGTTCCTTCAAAAGCTGTAACTATGTATAGAACACGTTGGCTCCGATGCACGTTAAACCAGGGATCACCACCACAACTACACATAGTTCGGAACTATACATAGTGGCCGATAGCGGCCGTTCGCGTTAGCCAGAATACCGCGTTTCAGAAAAGGTTACAATTGCGAGCGACAGACGGCCCCCCGAATGATCGCATTGCTGTTGTACTATGCTTAATCGTACCAGCAATGAACTCGGGACGCGCCATGAAAACCTTCGTACTGATCATCTCCCTTGCGTTTGCTCAATCGATCCAAGCAGCCGCCTACTGCGACGACCCGGCCGTTATCGCGGACTGGGACAACACGGCAAAGAAATATAGCCACTCCGACAACTGGCAGCAGCTGCACGCCGTTTGGCTCGGGCTGTGTCAAAAAGTCAGGGACGGCAGCATCAGCCAAGGGCAGGCTGCAAGCATCTTCGAAGAAGAACGGGCCCGCATCAAACTGGCGGAATGGAGAAAGGTGAGGGTAAGGGTCGATCCGTTTGGGTAAACGCTTGAAATATCGGCATCCTTCATTTCTCGGTTTACACTTTAATGTTTATGAGTAAGTAAGCGTTATTATAATATAAATGGCAATACAAATAGTCGATTTGAGTGCAAGCATGTATTAGTTATATCAATATAACACTAGACAAACGATACATTTTTCTGTATAAAGAAGCGAGGATGTTGTTTTCGTTCGTTATACATTGAGATTTGTATCCATGATATTACAAAATACAGAAAATGTTCAATCTTCACTTGAAGACCAATTTGACAGAAGACTATTTACTCGGCGCACCGATCTTTCAAACAAAATACGCGTAACCATAGCGATTAACGCTCTTTATGCTATGTTTAACGGCGGATGGGGGACGATCACCAGCAATACTGTTGAATTAAGAGCTATTGGTATGTAACCAAATGATTCATATGGTATAATACTCGGACCATGAAGCAGCGCGATCCATTAAAAATAGTCCAAAGGAGTCCAAATATGGCGCGAAAACTGATTTGAAAATCCATGCCAACTTTCCGGCTTATTTTCATCCTTCCTTCAGCTGATTCCAACAGCTCTTCCCGGTGGCGGCAACTCCCCGCATTTCACAAGAAACAGAAAACTCCCACTGCATAAGCTCATCATCTTCCTGCTCTCAATGACTGTCAGCGGCAAACACCGCGGCGTCGACGGCAAACTTGGCGAGTTCTTCAAACAGGCCCGTCGAAGCGGCCTGTGGCCACAGGCCGAGGCGGCTCATCGTAGCGCTGTTACTAAGGCGCGCGGCAAACTGCCGTGGGAGGTGCTGCAATCGATTCATCAGGAAGTCGTCCAGCTGGCGTACGACTGTTGGCCCGACACGCCTGAATCGACCTGGAATGGATTCGATGTCATCGCCTTCGACGGGTCGAAATATACTCTGCCTGCTTCCGATGAGTTGCGCGAGGTCTTCGATCCTGCATCAGGGCTCGACAAGCCCGGCAAAGGCCATTATCCGCAATGTCTGGTCTCCACGGCTTACGACGTCTTTCGCCGCATCCCCATCGCCCGAACTGTTATGCCGATCCATCAAGCCAGTGAACGTGAAGAGGTCAAGCGCATGCTTCCGCAGATTCCGGCACACAGCATTCTTCTGTTCGATCGCGGCTATCCGAGTTTCGACCTCATCAAATATCTGGACAACCATTATGATGGCTTTTATCTCTTCCGCTGCCCGGCTTCGTCCACTTTCCCCGCGATCGAGCGGTTTGTTCAATCTGGCGACAGCGAGGGCATCGTCTGGATTGATCCGACCAGTTCCTTCCTGAGCAGTCAGCCGAAGCAGCAGCGTGACGAGGTGACTCCGATCATGCTCCGTGCAATACGTCTCGAGAGCCCGGACGGCACTGTCTCAGTATTACTCACCGGTCTTATCAATACCACCGCCTTTCCCGCCGACAGCATCATCGATCTTTACTTCCGTCGCTGGCAGATTGAGTCGTACTATCGCGACGAAAAATGCTTCCTCGGTCTCGAGTCGTTTCATAGCAAAACTGAAAAAGGCATCCGCCAGGAGCTGTTTGCCGTAATGATCATGAGCGTCATTGCCCGCCTCATGATGGTGTTCGAGCCGGCACCTTGTCCGCAACAAAAATCACGCCCGCAGTTCAAGAATGCCGTTATGACACTGGCTTCCGACGCCGCCATACTCGTTCCAGAGCACCCGGAAATGGCCATCGCCATCTTTCGGGAAGTCCTCGATGAAATTGCCCGTGTCCGTTATTACCCACCGAGAGAGCCACGACCATCCCAGCCGCGCGTGTCCAAGGGGAGCATCAACAAGTGGAAGCAATGCAGGGCCGAGAAGAAGGCTGGGGCTTAAGTCAACAGTATTGACGATCACCAGCCTGGCATTTGAATACAGCATATCCAGAACTTTTGTATATTCACTTGCCCATACGCTAAACGAAGCCGGGCAGTTTCTTTTTTCCGAAACATCTGAGCTCGTCCATTCCCTAACGATTCGAGGGCTATCGATTTATATGATGCTGGCACTTCGAATGGAGGGGCGAAGCAGTATTAGTGGAATCTCGACGATCATGGTTCGCTTTGAGCTTGAGTTGTCCTCTACTGGCTCCATTAGCCAAATGCTAGTGCGACAAGCGAAGCTTGTCGCTTCTTTTCGGGTGAAAGTCCCGAACGGGAGAAATCCAAGGACAGGATTTCGTAAGGTTTAACCAACCACCCGTATCGAGTGTTGCGCATCCGGCGGAGCGAGGCAGGCGGTTACGACTGCGGCCCACGCGAACAAAGGAGGACACGCGAAGCGTACACAGAGAACCACATAGGCCACAGGGGATTCGCACATCCCTGAAGCCATGTCAGCATCGTTATTAGCATAGAAGCAGTCGGCGACGTTTTTAGCGTGACGGAAGCCAACACAGAGAAGTCGTAATGGTAAGACTTCCGAGGGGCTGTCGGTGTCAAGGGGCGTGGCATGTGTGGAGAGAAGCGGCAGGAACTTGTGAGACCCTTATCGTTCCCGGAGTCGGGGCAAGGTATGCGGCTAAATAGCCACAGAAGGGGAAACCCGGACACAGAGGCAAGCCGAAACCTAAACACCGATTGATGCGGGTAGGCCCATCCAACAGAAAGAAGGACGGCTGAAGATGGTAAGGGAGTCAGATACACTCATAGTACTCTGAGACGGGAGAGCCGATCACATGGGGAAGGGGTGTACGAAGTTGTGTAGCCCTCAAAGGAAACACGTACCGGGCATGAAGAACTGGAGCATACGATGCAAACCTCACTGAGGGGAATAGCCAACAAAGCGGCACAAGACAAAAGCTATCGATTCCGAAACCTGATCGGGTTGCTGACCACGGGATATCTGCTATGGTGTTGGCAATTCGTCAACAAGAAAGCAGCGGCGGGAGTGGACCGGGAAAGCGCATCCGAGTATGCGCAAAACCTGGAAAGCAACGTCGCAACCCTGGTGGCAAGCGTGAAAGGCGGGTGGTATCGGGCCAAGTTGGTGCTTAGAAAGTACATACCCAAACTCAACGGGAAGCTGAGACCATTGGGTATACCGGCCGTCGCCGACAAACTGCTGCAACTAGCGGTGGCGAAAATACTCGAAGCAATTTATGAGCAGGATTTTCTGCTGTATAGCTACGGGTACCGGCCGGGAACAGGTGCGCACAAAGCAATCAAGGACTTATCGGCGATATTGAGAACGGGTCGCTATGCTTGTGTCGTCGAGGCGGATATCAAAGGCTTCTTCGACCACATCGACCATGACAAGTTGCTGAACATGCTGATGAAGCGCATTGATTGATGACAAACCGCTGCTGAAACTCATCCGGCGGTGGTTGAAAGCAGGCATATTGGATATCGACGGGCAGGTGATCCACCCGGAAACGGGGACGCCGCAAGGTGGCATCGTTTCACCCATCCTGGCAAACGTATATCTGCATTATGTCCTGGATGTATGGTTTGATGAGATTGTCAGAAGGCACTGCAAAGGCAAAGTGTACCTATGTCGGTATGCGGATGATTTTGTCTGTGCGTTTGAGTTTGAGAGCGACGCGCAACGCTTCTACGAAGTGTTGCCGAAAAGACTGGCCAAGTTCGGGTTGGAAGTGGCGGTCGACAAGACCAACATCATCCGATTCGACAGGAAATCGAAGGCACGCTTCGAGTTTCTGGGCTTTGAGATCTATTGGGGCAAAGGTCGCTGGGGCAACATCGTCCTTAAGCGGCGCACATCCCGAAAGAAATATCGAGCCGCGTTAGCCAGCATGAAGGCATGGTGTCAAAAACACTGTCGCCTGCCGAAAGCCGTGTTGTTTGCGAAACTGAACCGAAAGCTGCGGGGGTACTGGAATTATTATGGTATCCGGGGCAACTACGAGAGTATGGGTGATTATTTTTATCATGCCAAGAAGACTCTGCTGAAGTGGCTCAATCGACGCAGTCAAAAGCGCAGTTACACGTGGACGGGCTACCGGGCACTGCTCAAGGACTTTCCTCTGGCTAGACCACGCATTTGTCATGACTTCTAAGCATTTAAAGACCGTGTGCGAAGCGAGCAATTTTGAAAAGCCCGGTGCGGTAGTTCCGCACGCCTGGATTTGTGAGGGGGCAGTCGGGTAACCGGCTGTCCTACCTTGATTCACGTATCGGGGGCTTGCTGCCAACGACGATATCCACAGAAAACGGCGTCACTCAATATCTTGTATTTGCCAGTGATGAGATTTTTTCGAAAAGCACGCCGATCCTGGTGACCGTGGATCCGTGCAGTAGTGCGATTCTTCGAATCGAGCTGGTCGATAGCCGGAAAGCCGAAGATTGGAAAAACCACTTTGAGTGTCTCTTTGATAACTGTTTAGACCCGTGTGATCATTTACCTCGCAGGAGTTATCCGTTATTCTTGGCGCGAGAGGTTCTCCTGGAAATTGCCGGTGGGGCAGACGCAAGGAGCCCGTAGGGCGACTGG
>Ga0209633_10001856_pt1 | contig 21087 bp, 23 predicted proteins | sample Cruoilmetagenom1_FD_187290 | JGI IMG/M metagenome (GOLD analysis project Ga0209633, IMG submission 187290) | Oil polluted marine microbial communities from Coal Oil Point, Santa Barbara, California, USA - Sample 1 (SPAdes) (version 2) | ecosystem: Environmental > Aquatic > Marine > Oil seeps ... | reverse complement strand
CCAGACTTGAGAAATCAGCAGGGGGAAGAGGGCGCAGGCCATATGAGAATACACCAATTCTCAAAGCCTACTTGGCCAAGTCCTTCTTTCAAATAGAGACCAACAGTGATCTTCGAAATCGCCTCAGCTATCTGAACATAATATATCTATATCAAATAATATAAAAAGGAAAGACGAGTTCGGCAGAATTGCTAATCAGTTCAGAAACAGCTTTCAATCGCTTAACAATCTGGTGAGCAGTATTAAATCTTCAACGGACACTACTGCGGGAATAAAGGATTCTCTTGCAGCCTCGGCAGAAGAAGCTTCGGCAACTATTGTTAATATCAAAAATAACACGTCTGCTCTACTTCAGGAATCTGAGAAAATGAATCAGAATGTTAGCGATAATGTTACCTCTATCGAGGAAATTACAGCCAATATCAACAGCATCAACAACCAGATTACCGAGCAGGCTTCCATGGTGGAAGAATCCACCGCATCCATTACGGAAATGATCAGTTCTCTGGAAAGTGTGAATAATATAACCAAAAAGAAAAGTGACTCCATTATTCAGCTGGTGGAAGTTGTTAACGATGGCTCCCGGACTCTTTCTGAAATGGCCAATGGCTTTAAAACCGGAGTTGTGGACAGAATCGAAGGCATCTCCGAAATGGCCAGTGCCATTCAGCAGATTGCCTCGCAAACTAACCTTCTCTCCATGAATGCCGCCATTGAAGCCGCCCATGCCGGGGATGCGGGAAAAGGATTCGCCGTTGTTGCCGACGAAATCAGGAAACTGGCGGAAACTTCTGCCCAGAGTTCTGCCAGTATCAGTAAAATAATTAAAGAGATATCAGATGGGGTAAATGAAACTGAAATAAAAACGAAAAAATCCTCACAGGCATTTGATGTTATTAACAGTGAAATAAAAGAAACAAAACAGGCTTTTGACGGAATTGCTCTAAGTACACAGGAACTGAATGTCGGGGGAAAGCAGATTCTTGATGCAATGACCATGCTCCAGGATGTTACCATCAATGTGAAAAGTGCCTCCGGGGAGATGACCTCAGGATCGGAGCAGATTGTTCGCGGTCAGCTGGTACTTAAAGATATTTCGGATAATGTTACCAAAGGTATGATGGAGATAAGCAGCGGTTCGGAGCAGATTGTGGTTGCCGCTGATGAAATAGTGAATTTTTCAGTGGACTTAAACAGCGTTGTGGAATCCTTAAAAGAGGAAGCAGATAAATTTAAAACATAATCTAGGTACCAGATTTCAGATCTTCTCATTCATCTCTCCACAGGGGTTTTAGTCGGTGTTCATTTGATAAATCCCTATTGACCAGATTGATGATCGTGTTATAGTTGCTGGAAATACTATATAGCTGGTTTTGAACGGGAGAAGCATGGACGATAAGCTGCAGGAATTAACCGACCGTCTCTATAGGGATGGTGTTGAGAAAGCCCGGAAAGAAGCACAGGCCATCCTGGCGGATGCTGAAAAGCAGAAAGAAGAGATTATCCGGAAAGCGGAGCAAGAGGCCGCAGCCATCCTTGAAAAAGGACGGAAAGAATCAGATGACTTACGAGCAAGAACCGGGAGTGAACTGTCTATGGCTGCCCGTCAGGCTGAAGGTGCTTTAAAACAGCGTATAGTCAATATTCTTTCAGATAATATTCTGGATGAAGGTGTTCAGAGTGCTCTGAACAATGAAAATCTGCTCAACAACCTGATTGTTTCGACAATGGCCTCATGGGCTTCAGACGGAAATATCCCTGATATATCACTGGTTCTCAGTGAGGATAAGAAGGATGTGTTTACCGCGGGACTCAAGTCAGCTTTGAAAAAGCAGATATCCGATGGTCTGAATATTGAGTTCAGCAGCCGTATGAAAAGCGGATTCCGGATTGAATCAAAAGACGGTTCCTACGCCATGTCTTTTACCGATAAGGATTTCCAGGAGTTCTTCCGTTCATTCATCAAGGATAAATCCCGGGCATCATTGTTCAAAGAGAATTGATTCTTGGCTCAATACTATTTTTTAGTTTCCAGCCTGGTGGAACTCACCCTTGATGAGGGATTTCAGAAGCATCCATATCCCATGTTCAACGATTTTATCCGGGAGGAACTCTCGGGGTCCGACTATACGGAATTGGGTAAGTGCTTTCTTCTTAATGATGTCTCAAATTTCACAGCAGCATTGAAGTCGGGTTTGGTTGACGGAGATGCTGTTTTTCTTAAACCATCATGTTATGAAAAAGATGCATTGGATGAGGGCCTGGCAGACACGGAAACTCTCTTCCCCTTTCTGGCTGAATTTATCTGGGATTACAGAGCAGAACGCCGCTTATACCCGGATATCTCTTTAGAAGATGAACTTCTCCACCGTATGATGGAGACTCTTTCCGCCGGTGATGAGCCGGCTGTAAGCGGATTTCCTGCAGAGTATCTGGAATTTGAAATGCATTTGAGAAACCTCACTACAGCCTTATCCAATAGAGTTGCGGGTGGCTCCTGGACCGAAAAAATTATTCCTTTTGATTTTTTCTCCGAGAGAATTGCGGCAAGCCAGGCTGCGGATTTCGGTCTGGGTGGAGATTTAGGTGTTCTTTCTGATTTAATTGACCTCTACGAGGGTTCTTCCCCCCTTGAAATTGAAAAAGCAATAACCGCCGTCCGCTGGAAGTGGCTGGATGAAACGGTTGGTTCTAATCTTTTTTCCAGGGAAGCTGTTTTCGCCTATGCGGTGAAAATTGCCGATGTGGAACGATGGCTCTTCCTTACTCCGGAAGAGGGACGTGTGAAACTCGATGAATTACTGGAACAGCTTCACCAGAATATAAAAAAAATAACCCGTGAGGAGAACTCTTAAATGACCACAGGCAAAGTCACCGGTGTGACGGCCAACCTTATAACCGTTGAGGTTGACGGACCCGTCAGCCAGAATGAAATCGCCTATGTAAAGATGGGTGAAGAGCGTTTGATGTCCGAAGTAATCCGGATAAATGGCAATACCGCTTTTGCTCAATGTTTTGAAAGTACCCGTGGAGTCCGAACAGGATTACAGGTTGAATTTGCCGGAGCCATGCTCGAAGTAGAACTTGGACCGGGGCTGCTGTCTAAAAATTATGACGGTCTACAGAACGATCTGGATAAAAAAGAGGGTTTATTTCTCAAACGTGGTGAGTATACCTCTCCTCTGGATGTTGAAACAATTTATGAGTTTACTCCAATGGTTTCCCCCGGGGATTCCATACAGCCGGGGCATTGGCTGGGAGAAGTAAAAGAGAATTGGGTAAACCATAAAATCATGGCTCCTTTTACCCTCAAGGGTGATTGGAAGATTGACTCCATAGTGGAAAAAGGTAATCACACTATTCGGGATACCATTGCCGTTATCTCATCTGCTGATGGTGAAACGAAAGATGTAACCATGACTCAAAGATGGCCGGTGAAAGTACCCTTGAAAGCCTACCGTGAAAAACCCAGACCCTTTCGTCTGATGGAAACAGGTTACCGGATTATTGACACATTCAACCCTCTTGCTGAAGGGGGTACCGGTTTTATTCCCGGTCCATTCGGATGTGGTAAAACTGTCGTGCAGCATGCCGTGAGTAAGAATGCCTCCGCTGATATTATTATCGTTGCGGCATGTGGTGAACGGGCCAATGAAGTTGTGGAAATCTTTACTGAGTTCCCTGAACTGATAGACCCGCGAACCGGCCGGAAGCTCTACGAGCGAACCACTATTATCTGCAACACCTCCAATATGCCTGTAGCTGCGAGGGAAGCCTCAGTTTACACCGCTATGACTATCGGCGAGTACTACCGTCAGATGGGATTGAGTGTTCTTCTTCTGGCGGACTCCACATCCCGATGGGCCCAGGCACTCCGGGAAATGTCCAACCGTCTGGAAGAACTACCCGGCCCCGATGCCTTTCCCATGGATCTTTCGGCTATCATTGCCAACTTCTACGCCCGGGCCGGTGTCGTCTATCTCAATAATGGGGAAACCGGATCTGTTACCTTTCTGGGAACCGTTTCCCCAGCCGGCGGGAACCTGAAAGAGCCGGTAACCGAATCGACGAAAAAAGCCGCTCAGTGCTTTTATGCTCTTTCTCAGAAGCGGGCCGACTCCAAACGGTATCCGGCTATCGATCCCCAGGAGAGTTACTCCAAGTACCTGGAGAGCCCTGAAATCCGGGCGTTTTTGACTGAACGCTCGGGTGAGCACTGGGTTGAGGATGTTTTATCATTGAAGAACAGGATGCTCAGAGGGAAAGAAGCTCAGGATCAGATTTCAATTCTCGGAGATGACGGTGTTCCCATTGAATATCATATTGATTTCTGGAAGAGTGAGGTAATTGATGCTGCTCTCATTCAGCAGGATGCCTTCGATCCCATAGATCGTTTTGCTTCGGTAGAGCGTCAGGAATACGGATTGAAAACAGTAAAAGATATTTGTGAAAGAGTTTTTAACTTTGCTACATTTGAAGATGTGGCTCCTTACTTCAAAAAAATGATTAATTCACTTAAACAGATGAACTTCTGTGAGTTTGGTTCAGGTGAGTTCAAAGAATTTGAATCAGAACTGAATATCACTCTGAACGAAAAAGAGGTGGCCTGATGCAGAGCCGGGCTTTTCAGAAAATACACAGTAAAATTGACAAGATTACCAAAGCTACCATTACTTTAAAAGCCGAAGGTGTCGGCAATGAGGAGATGGCCTGGGTGGACGACCGTCTGGCTCAGGTGGTTAAAATCAACGGTGATGATATTACCCTGCAAATCTTTATCGGCACAGAAGGTATTTCTACTGAAGCTCAGGTGGTGTTTCTCGGTAAACCCCAAACCCTGAAAGTCTCAGAAGATCTTGCAGGACGTTTCTTTGATGCCTATGGAAACCCCATCGACGGCGGACCGGAAGTGGACGGTGAGGAGCGTGAAATCGGTGGCCCTTCTGTTAATCCTGTACGGCGTAAACAGCCGAACCAGCTGATAGCCACCGGCATCGCCGGAATCGATCTGAATAATACCCTGGTAACAGGGCAGAAGATTCCTTTCTTTGCTGATTCTGATCAGCCGTACAACGAAGTAATGGCCAATGTGGCCCTGAAGGCTAAAGCTGATAAAATTATTCTCGGAGGAATGGGTTTATCCAATGACGACTACCTCTACTTCAAAGCTCTGTTTGAAAATGCCGGAGCCCTTGATAAAATAATCAGCTTTATCAACACTACAGAAAATCCTCCTGTAGAGAGGCTTTTGGTTCCTGATATGGCTCTGACTGCAGCCGAGTATTTTGCCGTTGATAAGAACGAGAAAGTACTGGTGCTGCTCACCGATATGACTCTTTATGCTGATGCATTAGCCATTGTTTCCAACAAAATGGATCAGATCCCGTCCAAAGATTCAATGCCTGGTTCCCTTTACTCCGATCTAGCCAAGCTGTACGAGAAAGCGGTTCAGTTTCCAGCCGGCGGTTCTATCACCATTATTGCTGTTACCACACTTTCCGGCGGTGATATCACCCATGCTATCCCGGATAACACCGGTTACATTACTGAAGGTCAGCTCTTTTTAAGAACTGATACCGATATCGGTAAGGTAATTGTAGATCCCTTCCGGTCTTTATCCAGGCTGAAACAACAGGTTATCGGAAAGAAAACCAGGGACGACCATGGTCAGGTAATGAATGCCGCGGTAAGACTTTACGCCGATGCGGCAGAGGCTAAAACTAAAAGAGACAACGGGTTTGATCTGAGTGAATACGATGAGCGAACTTTGAAATTCGCCCGGGAGTATTCCAACTCACTTCTGGCCATTGATGTCGACCTGAATACCGATGACATGCTGGATGTAACCTGGCGCTTACTTGAAAATCATTTCTCCAGGGATGAAGTGGGTATCAAAAAATCCGTTACCGACAAGTACTGGAAGGGTCGTGAATGATGAGTAGCCAATGGCTGTAAAGTTTCAGTACAATAAGGTTTCTATGCAGGCTTTACAGAAGGAACTGAAGATCCGTGAAGCCGCATTGCCGACTCTTAAGAGTAAAGAAGCCTACCTGCGTATAACCATTAAAAGGGAAAAGTTCAGGCTGGGAGATCTGAAAAAAAATCTCGATGCATTAAGGGCTGGAATCGGGGAATCTGAATGTCTGTTTGCCGAGTTCCCTCTAAACTCAATATCTGTTACTTCTGTTGAGTATGGGGAGGATAATATAGCCGGCATTTCCATTCCGGTACTTGGTGAAATCGGTTTTGAAGGGAATATCCCGTCAGCAATACTGGCTCCCTCATGGCAGGCCTGGGGAGCCGGCACGGCAAAAGGTCTTATCCGGGCCCTCTCTGAAATTGATGTTGCCGAGAAAAGAGTCAATCTCCTTGAGTATGCCAGAAAAAAAACAACTCAGAAGGTAAATCTGTACGAGAAAGTTCAAATCCCGGAGTTTTCCGAAGCTGTACTGAAGATTAAAAGATATCTGGAAGATGTAGAAAACCTGGAGAAAGCCTCTCAAAAGATTACAAAGGCAAAGCAGGTAGCAACCGTGGAGGCAGTCTGATGGTTGAAAAGATGAATAAGATCCATCTTCTGATGGCTGCAGCCGATGGTAGTAAAGTGCTTGCCGATCTTCAGGATATCGGTGTTGTTCATGTTGAAACATCAGCGGTGAGTAATAATTCCGGTGTAATGGAGCTTGGAAGCCGTATCACCTCATTAAAGAGAACCAGCAGCGAACTGAAGAAGTTTGCCCCGGAAAATGAATCTGATGTTAAAAAAGCTGAAGTTCAGGATATTACGTCCATTCAGAGAATAACAGGGGAAACCTTATCTGAAATAGCATCACTCTCTGCTGACACAGAAAGATTTCGGAAGGATCTAGCCATACTGAAGCCCTGGGGACGATTTAAACGCGCTGAATTATCCTTTCTGGAAAAAGAGGGAGTTTATATTACCTTTCATGTTGTGAATCCCAAGGTTTTTATTGCCACTGATTTCGGTGAACGGCATATCGAGGTGATTAAAGAGGATAAATCTGGTATTTACTTTGTTGAAATCCGCAGAAAGGGAGTTGAGAGTGCCGCCGAGTCTCCTTTGTACCCCGAAGAGCGCCTACCCGCAGCAGGACCAGAAGAAATTCAGCGTCAGATTCAGGATGCTGAAGTTCTGTTGGATGAACTGACGGTTCGAATGCGGAATCTTTATTTTTCTCGTTTTATTATTGAAGAGGAACTCCTCAGACTTAAGTCAGAACGGGAGAGGTTGATAGCCGGATTATCATTAGACGAAGAGGCGGATGGTGAAGTTGTCTGTCTTACCGGTTACCTGCCGGTCTCTCTGGTGTCTGAGCTTGATGAATTTGTCGAAACAAGAAGTATTGTACCGTTGATGAGCCTCTCCCGGAAGCCTGGGGAAACACCGATTAGACTGAAAAACGGCCCTGTGGCCCGGCTTTTTGAGCCGATTACAAAAATATTCGGTCTTCCACAATATATGGAAATTGATACAACACCTTTTTTCGCACCTTTTTTCGCCTTCTTTTTCGGTTTCTGTCTTGCGGATGTGGGTTATGGTCTTCTTGTTACCCTGGCGGCCCTGGCCGGCTTCTTTCTTTTAAAGAAGAAGGCTCTTAAATCTTTAGCTGCATTAGGTTTCATTCTGGGTTTAACAACGGTAATCGGTGGATTGTTCCTGAATACGCTGTTTGGAATGAAGATTGACGGTTTACCGAATCTGCCGGATGGTGTTACATCATTCCTTCTGTTCCGTGATATCAATGATGCGATGACATTCTCCATACTGCTGGGAGTTGTTCAGATTCTTGTAGGCTTTGTTATGCAGGTTGTTAATAAGTGGCGTCAGAATGGATTTACCTCATCCCTTCAGCCGGCGGGAACCTTCCTGCTGATTATCGGAGTGGCAATCTGGGCTGTGGGCAATCTGGGTGCCTCATTTGCAATCGGTCCCATCCCGGTAGGTTCCCTGATAGTTTCCCTTGGGAATACAGAAGTTATCGGACTGGGGCTCGCAGGGCTGGGGATACTTTTGATACTGTTCTTTAACAACCCTGAGAAAAAAATCTGGATTCGTCCTCTTCTTGGTCTCTGGGAGATGTACGGGATTGCATCAGGTGTACCCGGGGACATCCTTTCTTATATCAGACTCTTTGCACTATCCCTTGCAGGGGGATTACTCGGCGGAGCAATTAATTTAATTGCAATGATGATTCGCGGTGATAGTCCGAACTTCTTTTCATGGATTTTTATGCTGCTGGTTCTGATCGGCGGTCATTTTATCAATTTTGCACTGGCGGCCCTCGGGGCCTTTGTTCATCCTCTTCGTCTTACCTTTGTAGAGTTTTACAAATCTGTAGGGTTCATCGGAGGGGGAAAACCATATAAACCTTACGGAGGAAATATATCGTGAATATTGCAGTTATTTTAGCAGGAATCGGCCTTGGTCTCATGGTGGGACTTTCAGGAACTGGATCGGCTATCGGTTTGGTTATCGGTGGTACAAGTGTTATAGGTGCCGTTAAGAAAAAGCCTGAAGCTTTCGGTTCATCTCTGGTTCTATCTGCATTACCTGCTACCCAGGGTCTCTACGGGTTTGTCGCATTCATACTGTTCTCCGGGTATGTTAAACCGGAGATGACCGTTTTTCAGGGAGCTCTTACCCTCGGTGCAGGTGTTGCCATGGGACTTGCCACTCTGTTTTCCGCAATTCAGCAGGGTAAAGTCTGTGCCGCAGGCATCTCAGCAATGGGAAGTGGACATGATGTTTTCGGAAATACCTTTATTCTGGCGGTTTTTCCCGAGTTCTATGCCATTTTGGCTTTGGTTGTTTCCATTCTTATTACCGGATTAATGTAGTTTCTTTTTAGTTTTTATCAGTAATCGGCCGCCGGTTTATCTTCGGCGGTTTAATCTTGACTTTCATGTTGCCTTGTTTCAGGATATAGCAACAATAAATGTCTGCATTTTGAAGGTTGTGAATTATGGTAACCATTCTTTCAATTGACGGCGGCGGTATCAGAGGTTTGCTACCGGCGAGAGTTCTTCAGGAAATCCGATTCCGTCTGGAAAAACGTGGAGAACATAGAACTTACAGTGAACTATTTAATCTTGTTGCCGGGACTTCAACCGGATCGTTGATTGCCCTGGCTGTTTCACTGAGGAACAAAGACGGAAGTGAATGCTTTCCTTCGAAAACGATTGTCGATCTTTATAAATCAAGAAGTGCAGAAATCTTTCCACTTTCCTATCATAGTGCATTGCATACGGCTGTTCAGGCTTTCAGAAATAAATACTCAGCAGAACCGTTTGAAAAGCTTTTACTGGATTTTTTCGGTGACAAAAAACTCAGTGATGCTGAAACAAACTTATTGATAACCAGTTTTGATACCAATTCAATGCAGCCTCACTGCATGAAAAACAGAATGCCGAAAGAGATGTGGAAGGACGACCCTGACTACCTGATGCGGGATGCGGCCAGGGCATCTGCCGCTGCACCTACATACTTCTCCCCTGCTTTCATAAGCTCAATTGAATCCCCGCAGCTGAAGTATTCGCTGATTGACGGAGGTGTTTTTGCCAGTAACCCGGCTGGTCTTGCATACGTTGAGGCAACAAAAATATTTCCGGATGAAAAAGAGTTTCTGATTTTATCTCTTGGAACCGGAAAAACACGTCATGGTTACTCTTTTGAAGAGATTCATAGCTGGGGGTACGTAGAGTGGGTGAATCCTAAAAAGGGGTTTCCTATTGGCGCCATAATGTCCGCCGGGCAGAGTGAATCTGTAAATCACCAGTTGAGACGATTGGATAATGTTCGATTTATACGCATCAATACAATTCTTCATGAGAAGTCGATATCAATTGACGATGCCGGAAGGGATCATATATCAACTTTACTTAAAACGGCTGATTTAATGATTAACAGTAACGATGAATTAATTGAGGAGGCATGTGAGATTCTTTCTCAGTCTTATTGAGGTTGTCACCTTCCGGAGTCATTCCCGGTGGAGGGGACTCTTTATGTTTTATAATATGTTGAATTCTGGCGCAGGATTCAGGAATATCACCCGAATTGCAGTAAAGACTGATCAATTTTCGATCAATGGACTCAGGGTGATTCTTGTAATTCCAGTAAAAGCTGCAGGTTTCCATCAGTTCACATTCCACAATAATCATTTGCTCCTACAAAGAATAAAGCAACTATTGAGCCAAGTTATGATTAGTTTGCTAAAGTCTTGTAAAGAAAAGAAATAGTGTTGAAATATATAAAAACAGGCTTCTAGCGGCTATATGCACTTTACATGATAAATATGTGAAATCAGGTAACTGCTTTTCAGGTATGAATTAAAATAGATTTATAGACAAAGAGGTATGAAAAGAGCATACCACAAAGAATCTTTCCTCAGTGGTATGCCTGATTTTTAGTAATCCCGGCGTGGGCGGTCATTATCCTTACGGGGGCGGGCTTCACTGATATTCAGCGGACGTCCTGCAAAATCCTGGTTGTTCAAAGCTTCAATTGCTTCTAAAGCCTTCGCATCATCCGACATTTCCACAAATGCAAAACCACGGGATCTTCCTGTTTCCCTGTCTGTAATGATACTGGTTGAAGTTACTTCTCCGTACTGAGCGAAAAGTTCACTCAACTCAGATTCATCTGTTCTGAAACTCAGGTTTCCCACATAGATTTTCTTTGCCATTTTTAGTCCTTGTAGCCTTCGGCTAATTTAAATATGAAATCGGATTGAAAACGGGGACTGATTTTCAGACTGACCGAGATACTGATCCGTTCGCTTATTCCATAATACATAAAGAATACATGGGGAAAACCCCTGAATCGGTAAAAATGCTGATTTTTTTAAATTATTCTATATATTCTCCCAATCCTTCCCGGATAATTTCAATTCTTTCACCAGTCAGGTTGAGCACTGTAGTTAATGTTTTGGATAAGGCTTCTCCACCATCCAGTATCATATCAATTCCCTTTATTCCTTCAAGTTCCCAGCCCATTTCAAATAAGTTCTCATCAGCAAACCCTGTGTCCCACCATCCGGGATCATCCATTGAATGTGCTGCTGTTGTAGAAAACATCGGCTCACCAAGGGTCTCAATAATGGCGCGGGAGACGGGATCACCGGGAATTCGAATTCCGACTTCTTTACGCTTCATCCCCATAATTTTTTTCAGTGTTCTCCTGGCTCCAAGAACGAACACATAAGGACCCGGAGTGAGACTATGCATCAGTTTGTACTGGGGTGTTGAAATCTCGGCAATATAAGAAATCTGTGAAATCTCCGAAGCCATCATGGTAAATAAATATCCTTTTGCGCCATCTTTGAGTGCTTTGAGTTTTGCCAGACCCAGGCTGGATGAGAAAGCACAACTGATATGCCAGCTGGTATCAGTGGGATGAGCAATTAAACCGCCATTCTTAAGGGCCGCAGCGGCCCTGTTTAGGATTCGATCATCAATATTTGTTGGAACGATATATTCAATCATTACAGCCCTTAGTATCGGTATACTTAAGGGTAAACTTCGGTTATTAAGCTTTAAAGTTTTACGAGGTATGTTCTGGCTCTTTGAATAGATATATGACAAGCTTACTCTCAGTATGAACTTTCGATATTTCATGTACCTTTCAGTTGCAGAATTATTTTTATTTTTTTATTCATGTGCAAGCAGCCCTGAAACGAGAACAATGGTCAGGGAGATTGCACCGGGAACAGAGATTCTTGCCGGGAGGGATGAGAATGGAAAAGTCGAATGGATGGCAGCCCGTTCAACAGGATGCAGCTTATCAATTTCAACTGCATTACCGGTAGGGGGAATGGATGAAGGATATGTCTTATCCAGACATGGTAGCGAGTACTTCAGAAATCCGGAAGTTTTAGCTGTTCTTACTGCGTCTCCCCATACTCCGATTCGTTTCCGCTCCGGTTTTCCTCAAAGTATCAGGGGCTTTTATCGTGTTGACGGTATTACCTCCTCGATGCCTGATGGCCGTCATGATGCTTTGGGTGTGAATAAAAACGGCAGACTTGAACTCCTTTCTCCCGGCGAACAGGAAGAATGGGATTACGATTCAGCCGGGGGGTTCTATACAATTCTTTCAGAAGGGTTAGCCCTGAATCCGGTTCCCGTCAGAGATGCTGTGAGTGCTCTTGGCTGGTCGGACGATGGAGCGGTTATAATTCTTCTGGTTATCAGGGGCCGGGATGGACGGGGGTACAGTTATAAGGAGGCTGGAAACCTTTTGAGTTCTCTGGGTGCCCGGGAGGGAATTGCCATGGATGGAGGTGGTTCAGCCAGGCTGGTGTGGAGAGAAAAAAAGAGCCTTCATAGTTTCCCTGTTACCCCTTTGTACAGAGCCGTTCCAAATCATTTAATACTGATAAAGTAAGTGATATTTGGCCTCTGCTTGTTGACCAGGTTGGATAAAAAGTCGAAATTCCCTTCAGGAGAAATATTCAAGTGTCCCGTAAACCGGAAATTCTGATTCATACGGCTCTTTTCAGTGAAGCAAAGCCGATAATTGCCCGTTTCGCCCTCAGGCAGTATGAAACAAGGCCTTTCAAAATATTCCGTGGGACTGCTCCGGGGGGAGGCGGTATTGTTCTGATTATTTCCGGGATTGGCAGGGATAACTGCAGGAACTCTCTAGAACAGCTTTTCCTGAGTTCTAATTCCAAAAAGTTTAAAATAGCCTTGAATATCGGAACAGCCGGATGTAATAATCCTGATATTCCACAGGGTTCGCTGTTCTGCACTTATGGGCATATATCAGATGTACCTTATCTTCCCCTGATAAGTTCCGATTTTCCTGTTACGAGTCTTGATATAAAGAAAGATTCTCTTGTTGATATGGAGGCATCAGCATTTCTTGAAGTATCCGGATCCCACCTTCCGGCAGAGAATCTGTATGTATTGAAAGTGGTTTCTGATCATCTGGATGATTCAATTAAAACTTCAGACGAATTAGTCCGGCTGATAGAGGCTTCCATACATCGCTGGGAGTCTATTCTCGATGATAATTCGGAAAAAATGGAATCGGTTATCGCACAGTCACCATTTGAAAATCTTCCAGAAGTGGATCAGAAGACAATCAGAGTATCTGCACTGAAGTATCGATTCAGTTATCAGGAGTTGAAACAGTTAATCGAAATGGCACTGGATTTCAGAATGTGGGATGAGGTTCCTGTCAGTGAATCTCTTCAAGGTGACTTTAAATCTGGAAAGGCGGCTTTTAGATTTGTAAGGGCTGCCTGGGAGAACCTGAAACAGACCCCCAAATCATACAGTCGTTTCAAGGGGAGTTCTGATACAGGTGTCAGCAGCGGTAAATCCATTATCCCCATCAGCCGTGAAACTCCCGGATTCGGCCGATGTCCTGTAGCCTCAAACCGTACGCGCTGCTGTAACCTTTTAACATTGGATGCCGTCGAGGGCTGCGGTTATGACTGCAGTTATTGTTCCATTCGGTACTTCTATGATGGTGATTCCATCGGTATTGATGAGAACTTCATTGAAAAACTTCAGTCTATTGAGATAGACCCCCGGCGAAGCTATCATATCGGTACCGGACAGTCCTCAGATTCTCTTATGTGGGGGAATAAGTCCGGTATTCTGGATGCAGTTTTGGACTTTGCGGCTGTTCATCCCAATGTCATCCTTGAACTGAAAACCAAATCGGCAAATATTTCTCACTTGCTCAGCCGGGACTTGCCGGTAAATGTGCTGACTACCTGGTCGTTGAACCCCCAGCTGATTATAGAAAACGAGGAGCATTTTACAGCCTCTCTCAATCAAAGGCTGGAAGCGGCTGAACAAATAGCAGCAAAGGGAAATTTGATTGGTTTTCACTTTCATCCAATGGTTTATTACGATGCCTGGGAAAAAGATTATGGGGCTCTTTTCGCTCAGATTAAAAATAGATTTCGAGCTGAGGATACGGCACTCCTGTCTCTGGGTACCTTAACTTTTATAAAACCTGTACTGAAAAAGATGCGTGAGCGAAATGTAAAGAGTAAAATCCTTCAGATGCCTCTTGAAGATGCAGAAGGAAAATATTCCTATCCTCTCGATATCAAGCGGAGGATGTTCAGTTTTGCCTATAAATCGTTATCAGATTGGCACGGTAAGGTGTTTTTTTACATGTGTATGGAGGATGCCAGATTGTGGAAGGATGTCTTTGGGTATGAGTATTTCAGCAATGAAGAATTTGAGTCTGCAATGATTGCAGCCTATGAGGAGAAAATTCGTGAAAAACGTAATACTTACCGGTAGTTCAGGAGGCATCGGCAGCGCTATCGCCGGAATCCTGGAGGGAAACGGCTACAAGATTCTACCGGTTTCCAGTCGGATGGAGAATCTTCATTTGCTTGAATCTGAAGTTAAAAGCATTCTCTCCGCCAATAAGCTGGATGTTCTTATCAACTGTGCGGGATTTGGAATCTTTCGTCCCCATGAAGAGATTAGCCCTGATGATATTAAAAAAATGGTTGATGTAAACCTGACTGCACCGTTGGTACTTTCGGCACTCTGTCTGCGTGCTCTGAAAGCCTCAGGAGGCAGTATCATCAATATCAGCTCAATAGAAGCCATCCGCCATTCCAAGTTCTCAGCGCTTTATACAGCCACTAAGTCAGGTTTGAGAGATTTTTCTCTTTCACTCTTTGAGGAAGTCAGAAAATCCGGTGTGAGGGTTACCTCAATCAATCCTGATATTACGGATACTCACTTCTTTGATAACCTTTCCTTTGGTCCGGGAGAAGAGGAGTCCACCTTTCTTGATCCAGAAGAAGTTGCCCAGGCGGTATACACCGTACTGCAGGGTGAGGGTGTAATAACCGATCTGACAATCAGGCCCCAGCGTGCCGGGATTACGAAAAAGATTCATAGATAATTGGAGGACTTGCCTTCTGTAATCAGACATCCTATCGGCCCTTGCTCCCTGATCGGTCGCAACTACCGGAGGTCTTCGAGTCCTGCAGAGCTTGGGGTAAAAAAAAGAAGCCTTATGGCTTCTGTTTTTTTTTACGCCCAGCAGGACTCGAACCTGCGACCCTCGGCTTAGAAGGCCGATGCTCTATCCAGCTGAGCTATGAGCGCGCGGTATCGGAATGAGAGGACTCGAACCTCCGATCTCCTGCTCCCAAAGCAGGTGCCCTAGCCACTGGGCTACATTCCGTGGTGAAGTGCATTTTAGGAGTTTTGTGAAATGGGGTCAATCAGTCTTGAGTATCTATTTTCGGTACATAGGCGATTAGAGAAAGAGTATCCGGATAGGAACTCCCTTCTTGTGTATAACAATCCTTATCAATTGATTGTAGCTGTCTCTTTATCGGCACAAACTACCGATGCCGGAGTAAACAGAATAACACCTGAATTGTTCCAGAGATGGCCGAATCCTGAATCACTGGCTTCGGCGGATATTAAAGAACTGGAAACTCTTATCCACCCCCTAGGATTTTTCCATCAGAAAGCCCGGAATCTTGTTGCAGCAGCCGAACGAGTCGTCGGTATTTACGGGGGAGAAATCCCCCGGGAGATGAATCAGCTCACCTCTCTTCCTGGAATCGGCAGGAAAAGTGCCAATGTGATACGTGCTCATGTATGGAATCTTCCGGGAATAATTGTTGATACCCACTTCGGGCGGGTTTGCCGTAGGTTGGGTCTGACTCTGGCTGAAAACCCCGAAAAAGTGGAGAGAGAACTTTTATTACTGGTACCCGAAGAGATGCAAAATGATTTTTCCATGGTGGTAAACTACCATGGACGACGGTATTGTATGGCGAAAAAGCCGAACTGCCGGGGATGTCCTCTCAATGATATCTGTCCCCATGTGGGTGTGGCTGTCAGGCTGACTTCAGACTGAAAGACTTCCAGGGGCAGCATTTCCCTTATTGTTGTCCTGTATCCAACGGGTAAGATTCTGGAACCTTAAAGCTGTTTCCTGATCGATAACGTGTTCTACGCTGCAGGCCTGATCCTCCGCATATTCACCGTTCAAGCCGAGTGCCAGACTGAAAAACTCCACAAGAATCTCATGACGTTGTAAAATTGCTTTGGCCAGCTTCATTCCCCTGGGGGTGAGATTGATAAATGAGTTTTTTTCATATTCCACCAGATCACGGTTTTTCAGTGATTTAAGTGCCCCGGTTACCGACGGCATCTGTACAGAAAGAGCTTCAGCAATATCTTTAACCCTGGCAACACGGTTTTTCTGTTCCAGTAACAATACAGTTTCCAGGTAATCTTCCATGCTTGGGGTGAGTTCTGAGGAATTTTTCATTCAATAAAAATAGCAGGTTAGGTGCCATTAATCAAGCTTTGTTATCTTATTTAAATTAGCTCTAGCCGGTGCTCTTTTCAGCCGTCTCTGCCAGAGAGTCTGCCATGCAACAGACTTATACCAGGGCCTCTCTATCAGAAATTCAATATCCCAGCAGACCAGGGTTAATGTTCTCCATCCCGGGGGTGTCTCTATTATGGTGTGTGCTTCTGTTAACGGCAGGTTTGATGAGTTTTTTCCTCCGTCTGATCTAGCCAGCGGAATGCCTTTAAGGATTGGCAAAATTGGATTATTCGGCCTGGATTCTGTTGTTTTTTTTAAGTTTTCGGCAAGAACTTCGGCAAGGTGGGTTAGCCAGACTGAAGATTCAACCGGCCAGATTAACCACCCTCTATTGATAGAGTTACTCTCCTTTATTAATTGAGATTCCAAAATCAGCGGACCATCGCATATCGGCAGCAGCCCTGGAACCGGCGGTCTGGGTTTGACAGTACTCTGAAGCAAAGGTATCCCCGATGGAAGAGGGGAGATTTGATTCCCCTCCCGTGATAACATTTCTTTTAACCTATCAGCTTTCATGGAAACAGACTGAGCTGCCAAAATGCTCACAAGATAAGTCCTGATAGTCGGTGACGATTTGCAAAAGGTCATGTTAAACTTATACACTGAAAACAGCCGGATAGGCTAAGGATATATCAGCTATGAAAACAAAAGTAAAAAAAGTCGTTGATGAAATAACGGAAGTTCTGAAAACCTGGGAAGGATTACAGGCCGTTATTTTACAGCATTTTGTTGAAAAGGATATTTATGATCCGAATTTTTCCATCACACTGGACGTTTTTAAGAACAGGGATATCCCCGAAAATGCGCATCGGGAAGCGGCATTCTCCGATGCCCGTTACTTTGAATTTTCCAGGGTAAAGAATAAAGATCGTTTTATTTTAGAAGACCTTCCCGTTCGAATCTCATACAAGGACAGTGAACGGGTTGATGCAGTTCTTGCTGCTACTGCAGGTGAGAGCTGGATGCTGAAAGAACGTGGTACCTATCTCTTTCATCGGATTGCCACTGGAACAGTGGTCTGGTCTAAAGGGACATGGATTAACGGTGTTCTGGAAAAACTTGACAACTTACCCAATTCCTTCTGGATTCAGTGGGTTGAATCCTGCAACAGGAGAATCGATCATTTACTCAGCGATCTTGGTGCTGCATCTCTGAAAGGGGATGCCCTTTATTTCAATCTATCCCTTTCGGGTTTTTTGAAAACAATTGCAGAAGTTCTTTTTGCTGTGAATCATGTTTTTGAACCTGGCCCCCGGGATTACACTGCATCACTGGGCCTTCTGGAGGTTCTTCCAGAGGGGTTTGAAGCCAATTGGGGAAGCCTTCTCAGAGAGGATGCTGAGCTTCCCCGGGATCGTAAAAGAGAGATTGCTGAATTACTGGCACGGGGTGTTTTTTCCCTTACACCTTGAGTTTTTTTCAGGGGTTTACACGACTATAGGATTCCGCTAATGTTGTCCCGCTCAAAGCCTATGTGTTCATAAGAAGGTGAACTATGTCCAGAAAATGTGAAATTTGCGGAAAAGGAACTATTTCCGGTAATAATGTACCCCGGAAAGGTCTTCCTAAGAAAAAAGGCGGTGCCGGTCAGCACATTGGTGTTAAAACCAAGCGACTGTTCAGGCCCAACCTCGTTAAAGTCAAAGCGATGGTAGGCGGTAAGCCTCAATCCATCAAGGTATGTACCCGTTGTCTGAAAGCGGGGAAAGTTGTAAAGGCGTAACCTTTACTCTCTGGTCTTGAGCGTTAAACCGTCCCGGGCCGGATATACCCATCGAGGTGTTCCCTTCATTAGCTGCCGGTGGGATACTTCATGACTGATATGAGTCAGATACGCCCTTTCAGGGCGTATTTTTTTAATTTCTTCTAAAGCCTGTTCCACCGTGAAATGTGTTGAGTGATTTTTAAATCGCAAAGCTCCTATCACCAGTATCTTCAGATTCTCAAGCAGGGGATAGCTTGTCTGAGGGATTTCGCTGGTATCGGTGATGTAGGCAATTGGGCCGCATCTCCAACCGAATACCTGCAGGTTTCCGTGTTTCAGGGGGATTGGCATAATCTGGAGGGGACCGACTTGTACCGGTTCTCCCGGGGCTACTGCCCTCAGATTAATCCTGGCTTTACCACCGCCCCGTTGTGTGTTTTTCCACAGGTAGTCGAAGCGGGTTTTAATCTCATCACATGTTTCTTGTGAGGCATATCCGGGAATAGGCTTATCCCGGGATAGCGCCCGGAGGTCATCCAAACCATGAAGATGATCCGCATGACCATGGGTCCAGAATACTGCGTCCAGTCTGTCTATTCCCGCAGAGAGGGCCTGCAGCCGGAGTTCCGGAGATGTGTCGATTAATATTTTTTCCCCGGCAGCTTCAATAAAAGCGGAACATCTGCTTCGCCGATTTCTTTTATCTATAGACCTGCAGGTAGAACACTTGCATCCGGGTACCGGAATCCCGATACTGGTACCGGTTCCCATAAGTGTGATTCGGTAATCCATCAAAACATCATCAATTTTTCAAATAGTCGGCAAAAATCTTATCGTCATTCAGGAAGTGCTGAGTGAACCAACGGTCTATCTGATTCCAGGTATCATCGGTAAAATGAAAACGATCCTTACTGTAAAAACCGGCAAGCTGTCTTGAAAGCTCCTCATGCTGAAGCTGATGCTCTTCCAAACCCGGATATCCGTTCTCTCTCATCAGAACTTCTTCTCTGTGGAAGTGACTATCTGAATAAGTTGTTAATAATTCATAACACCTTGCAATTGATTCATTATCCGAATTATCGAGTACGGCGGTCTGAAGATCAGCTGCTATACGGTAGAGTCTCTTGTGTTCTTTATCTATTTTTGTGAAATCGATGTTAATATCTTCAGTCCATTCCAGGCGGGTAATTTCCTGCTTCTCACGGTTTCTTTTCTCTTCATTAATAAGCAGCAGCAGAGAATCATTTTCTTCCACAAGATCTTCCGGGGTGGGGTTGTGGGACATATCTCCATCACTTTTACGAATGGCAACCGGCCGGAGAGCCTCATACTCTCCCATGAAGTCCTTCACTGTTCGTGCTTCTTCTGTATTCCTGATTATTCTCAGTTCATACCCCAGCATGCTGGAGGAACTTCCCCTGTCTGATAATGTCTCTTTTGTATACTCCTGGACAATACTCCGGGCAATCTGTTCTCCTCCCAGACGCATGGGGTAGACTATCGAATCGGCTCCTGCCCGAACAAGTCTGTACTCCAGTGAAGGGTTCGTTCCCCGGGAAATGATATTCTGCTCGTTGTTCAGTTCCCGGGCTGCCAGGGCAATGTTTACATTTGTTACATCATCTCCAACACAAAGAACCGTTCCTCTGGCTTTCTGTATACCGGCATCAAGGAGAATAGAGTCACTGCTTGCATCGCCTTTAAGTACGCTGTATCCGAGACTTGTCGCCTCATCAATATGCTCCTGAAGAGAGTCAATAATTACAAAATCTATCCCGGCTTCGTTCAATTTACGGGCGATGGAACTGCCCGTTCTCCCAAATCCGCAAAGGAGATAGTGATTTCTCATACGCTTGATTCGATCTGTCATTTTATGTCTCCCGTAAAGATTCTTTACTCCAGATTCAACAATAAATTGACCCAGCCTGGCGAAAAGAGTGGTAACCATACCAAGTCCGAGGAATATGATGAAAATGGTGAAAAGCTGTCCCCTGGGAGTCAGAGTCTTAACTTCCCTGAATCCGACTGTAGTGATGGTAATTATGGTCATGTACAAAGCTTCCAGATAACTCCAGTTGCTCTCAATTGCATGATAGCCGACTGTCCCCACCAGAAGGACAATCAGGAAGCCGATGGATAACTTAATAAATGGCTGGTATCTTTTTTCCTGCACGATAAATAAATTATCGGTAGATAATCAGTTTAAGCTATAAAAAACAGTTTTTCGAGTTACATCTCCGGGGCCATTGGACTGCCCATTGTCCATTCATAGTCAGAACCCCATTCAAATCGAATCAATCCGATCTGTCCGCTGTGATAAATCCAATGCCATTGGAGCTGTCCGAGCACTCCTCTGAAGGTGCTGCCATCTTCCCAGCATGGGGCATCGGCATTTGATGTTCTTTTCAGGCCGGGAATTGTCATTTCATTCCGGACTCTGCGGCAGATATCGATGAGTTCTTCTGCTTCAGGCGAGATACCGGGTTTAGTTTCAAACTTATCAAGAGAACCAGGTGTGAGTAAATCAGATAGCCCAGGAGATGCTTCTATACCAGTAATTCGGCTAATCCAGAGAGATTCAGCCCAGCCCATGTGTAAGAGCAGTCTACCGATTGTGATACCCGTATCCCGAGCTTCAAAGTCCAGAGCTGGTTGGGGTAAATCCACTATCTGGTCGTAAACCCGTTCCCGGTATTCGTCCAACCATGCAGCACTCATGGCAATATCACGGTTTGCAAAGTCTTTCAGCGGGGTGATTTTATAGAATCTTCCCCGTCCTTTTTTTGTCATATGTATTCCTTTTGCTTTTGTTTACTCCGATTCGTCCTTTCCTCCTGATTTCTGCACTTCTGCGACCGATAAGAACCTTTGATGCCTGTCCTTTCCGAAAACGGAAGTTGTTCCATTGGAGAGTCATTAATATCCGGCTCTCAGCTGAGGGTTCCTTTTATGTTTACCCTCCGCAGACATCACAACCGGAGCAGTCACTCGCTTCTATACCCAGAGCTTTTTTAAAAAAACACCC
>Ga0209633_10001855_pt1 | contig 21096 bp, 20 predicted proteins | sample Cruoilmetagenom1_FD_187290 | JGI IMG/M metagenome (GOLD analysis project Ga0209633, IMG submission 187290) | Oil polluted marine microbial communities from Coal Oil Point, Santa Barbara, California, USA - Sample 1 (SPAdes) (version 2) | ecosystem: Environmental > Aquatic > Marine > Oil seeps ... | reverse complement strand
TGGTGGCATTTGGCCTTATCCTGCACGACGTGCCCGAGGGGTTCGCCATGGCCAATTCCTACATCGCCTCACCCTCATTAGGGGTGCTGGTGGCGTTGGCGATCGCGATTCATAACGTCCCCGAGGAGTTCGCCATGGCGGTCCCGATCGTCATGATCAAGAGGAGGCGGTTCCTGTACATAGCAGCGTTCCTGTCAGGGCTCGCCGAACCGCTGGGGGCCGTAGTCGGACTCGTGGCGGTGCACTTCCATCCCATGCTCAACCCTCTATTCATGGCCTTCGCCGCCGGGGCCATGGTATTCGTTTCCGTGCATGAGTTGCTGCCAATGGCCAGGAGGTATCACAAGACACGCCTGTTTGTCCTGGGCGCGATTATAAGCGTGTTCGTCTACGCGCTGCTGGCCGCGCTGGTACCGGGGTAAGCGCCATGAGAACGCTAGTCAGACCCTTCAAGTTCCTTCCGGTATTCCTCGGCGGCGGCGAGTTCCTCCTTCAACATCTCGATGTATTCATCAAGATAGTCCTTCTCTTCTTCACGGGTAGGCCTTCCCCAGCCCCAGTCGGGTGGTGGACCATAGGGCGGCATGGGATGATGCCAAGGGCCCCAGTGGTGACCGTAGGGCCAGAATAAGCGCAGACGTCGTCTTCTTTGTATTGGCATGGTTGCTTCCTCCTTCCATTTGGACCGCAGGAAATGCAAACTGCAGAGTGGGTTTACGTGAACATGCGATTCGCGGGCCTTCGAACCAGCGGCTATGGTCACGAAACAGCATAGTGACACACGGCAGTCCCGCAAGCCCGCGACTAACAGCTCCTAACAGCCCGGCGATCCAGGCCGCGTTTTCAGTATACCACACCAGACATGGTTGTTAGGTGGGTGATATACCCTCCCGGCAGTTGGTACTCCATTCGGTGGTGTTCAGAGCGTTCGCTGGGGCAGGGTGTGCGTAACATAGATTGAGACACTGCGTTTATGTCAAGTCTTGCGACACGCCGACTCCCCTCGAGTCGATGTCGAGTACGTACGTACCGAAGCGCTTCCAAGACTTGAGTCTTGGCGATTCTTCTAAGGTTCTGTTCGGTTCTACACTATCCTGGATACAGATAGAGGTGACTAGAGCCAGATTGTCACCGGTTGCATCGGCTTAACGAGTCGAGGCCACCGATGTAGAATGACCGGTACGAGTCGAGAACATTAAGCATCGCGGGCCAGCCAGCGAGGAGAACGTATTCAACAATCAAGGAGTTGGCAATGTCTAAATTTTCGTTGGACGTTTTGCAACGGCGTGTATTTCCCTTCGTCCATACCGACGACCCCGACGTCGTATTAGGCGCCACTTTTGGCGAGGATGTGGCGTTGACACGGGTCGGGGGCGATATTTTGGTTTCTCACCTGGACCCCATCGTTGGTGCCATCGGCAATATCGGCTGGCTGGCCGTCCATGTGGCGTGCAATGATATTGCAACGAGTGGTATTCCTCCCCGCTGGATATTACCCTTGGTATTGGTGCCACGGCCAGAGGACGAGGATCTCCTGGAACGAATTATGCGCGATGCCAGCCAGGCAGCCAACGAAATTGGTGTTTCCATTATCGGGGGGCATACAGGCTACTCTGCAAACCTTACCCGGCCCCTCGTTGCCATTACCGCATTGGGAACAGCGTCGGGTCGCGAGCCTCTGCTTACTCGTGGCGCTCGTGTAGGCGACCACGTATTGGTTACCAAGGGGATTGCTATAGAGGGCACCGCCATCCTTGCCCAGGACTTCGCCGACGTGGCACTTAAGCTAGGGTTAAGTGAGAGTGACCTGACCGAGGCGGGGCGCTTGATGGCGGAGGTGAGCGTTGTACCTGAGGCGCTGGCGATAGCAGCCCAAGGGGCGACGGCAATGCACGACGTGACACGAGGTGGACTCCTGGAGACGCTGCTGGAGATCGCCTCGCTCTCGGGCGTGGCCATTGAGGTTGATGCCTCCATGCTGCCGATTCCACCTATCATCTCGCGCTTCGCCGAGGCGTTTCAGTTCGATCCGCTGTGGATGATTTCCTCGGGAACCCTGGCCGCGACCGTTCCAGCCGAGCGAGTGGCAGAGGTGAGTCGCGTATTAAGGGAGGAGACAAGAACGCCGTTCGCCTTTGTGGGCAAGGTCACAGAGGGAACTGGAGTGCACGTTCGCCGGAATGGTGAGATCGTGCACTACAGCGATATCCGTTGCGAGGAGGATGAACTGGCCCGGATGTGGCGCCTTTACCCGCGGGAGGGATAGAGAACGGGTGCGCTCTCCGTTAATTGCTTGGCGATTCTCGACTGGAAGTTCCACTGTGGGCGATTCGTTGGCTGGCGAAGTTATTGCCAGCGGAAAGATAGGAGGCTGATTGGCAGAGCATAATTCTGGCGCAGATCTCGGTTACACAGCACAGCGATCAACGCTACCACGGAAAAACAGACCATGAGTCTTGAAATCATCGGTGCGGAATCCATGGGCGTACGCAGCCTTTGCTGCCTGGTGACATTGCCGGATCGGCGCATTGTCATCGATCCGGGCGTGTCGTTGGGATACGTGCGGCAGGGTCTGCTGCCCCATCCAGTGCAGATAGCCATGGGGCGCAGGGTACGTGAGAAGATATTACAGTTGCTGAATAACGCTACCGATGTGGTGTTTAGCCATTTCCACGGTGATCACGTGCCACTCGTGGATGCGAACCCCTATCAGCTGTCCATCCGGTCACTGCCATCCAGGTTTCATGAACTGCGCTGTTGGAGCAAATCCGATAAAGACCTTCCTACCGATATGAGCAAACGCTTCAACGATCTGGCGGCCCTGCTGGGGGCAAACATGCAGCGTGCGGAAGGGCGAACCGAGGGGCCCTTGTCATTTTCTAAAGCGGTACCCCATGGTGCGTCGGACAGCAAAATGGGCAGCTTGATGATGACGCGGATCGAAATGGGTGATCAGGTATTCGTACATGCCTCCGACATCCAGCTGCTCGATGCCCCGACCGTGGACCGGGTGATCGACTGGCAGCCGGACATCGTACTCGCCGCCGGGCCGCCTCTCTATCTCGATCGGCTCAGCAAAGCAGAGCGCGAACGCGCCTGGGACAATGCGGTGCGCCTGGCGCAAAACATCGATGTTGTTATCCTTGATCATCACTTGATGCGTAGTGAGGAAGGCGCCGTCTGGCTGGACAAACTGTCCGCGACAGTGGGTAAGAAAGTATATTGTGCCGCCGACTACATGGGCAGGCCCAGACAGCTGCTTGAGGCAGAACGGGTGCAACTGTACGAAGAAATGCCCGTTCCGGACGAGTGGCACGATGATTATGCCAAAGGCCGGGTAGATCCTGATGAGTACCTGACCAAAAATAGACTGATCTCACACAGCTTTTGACCAACCGGATTGCCCGATTATCCTGGGGGAAAACTTCTGTTTTACGGATAATGGAGAGGGAATCCGTAATTCTGGAGAAACTGTACCAGTTCTTCTTCGTGCGCCTTGATCTTCCCCACCGATTCATGGTCCGCATTCTCTACCGTCAGCAGCCTGATATACGATCGTCTGCATCCCCATTCGATAGCCAACGCGTCTTCCACCGGCACTGTCCGGTCCGCCTTTCCATGAACCAGCAGGACCGGGCAATGGATATGACAGATAGTATTGATGGGGGCAATCTCCTCGTAGCGGTATCCGATCACCCACTCGACGTAACGAATCACCAGGGTGATCAAGGGGGCGGGGAGATGCAGCCGCTTCAGAAAGCGCCGCATCATCCATTCGGGATGGGCAAAGGCGGAGACGCTAATCACGGCATCGATGTCGCTTCGTCTGGAGGCCGTAAGCAGCACCGCTCCGCCACCGACCGAGTGTCCCAGTAGTGCGATCATGCGGGTATATACGGGGTAAGTCCGCTTCAGCCATTCGATCGCCTTGTCCAGGTCCTCGGCGAATCGGGGAAGGGATGAGAAACCGTGTCGATCACTGCGGCCGTGGTTGCGTGCATCCACCAGCAGCACGTTCATCCCGGCCCGATGGAAGGGCAGCGCCATGGGCAGCATCCGCTCCGCATTGCCGCCCCAGCCATGGAGGATCACCAGACTGGTGGTGGCGCCGGGAACCGGGAGCAGCCAGCCGAATAGCCGCTTCCCCGAAACGGTGGGGATGGAGACAGTCTGGAACGCCAGCCCCAATCTGTCCGGATCCCCTTTCTCCCGGATCCTGGGCGCCCGGAAACCGAGGTGGATCATGGCCAGCGAAAGCAAAAGGATTGCGGCGGGTATCAGGGCGATGATGACGAGATACCACATGGCAGACCTATCTCGTGGAAAATGCCATTCTATTCCAGGACGCAGTTAAGCAGGAATCACTTGGATAGCACGATGATCACGGCTACCAGGATGCCGGCGCCAAGGGCGAACAAGCTGTACTTGCGATGCTCCTTCTCCGCCTGGGGCAACAGATGAGTGGCGCCCACATAGACGAGTGCGCCTGCGGAGAGCGACAGCAGGGTGCCGAGCAACGGTTTGTCAATCTGGCTGATGTAGGGATAGGAAACCAGCATACCCAGGGGCGTGGTCAGCGAGGCAGCAAGGAATGCAAGGATCAGCGATGTCTTCTCGCTAAAACCCCCGCGCAAAAGCAGCAAATAGGTGATGATGCCTTCAGGGAATTCATGCAGCACCATGCCGGTGGCGGCCAGCACGCCGGTAAAGGTACTGACGGTAAATGTGATGGAGTAGATGAAGCCATCAATGAACGAATGAAGGCCGATGCCGAACATGGGTACCAGTCCGATACCGTATCGGGAATCCGGGTCACGCTCGCAGACGAAGGCGGTGATAAACCGGTTGAATAGATGCAGAAAGACAAACCCAATGAGCAGGTAGATGGGGGCATTGGCATTCATCTCGAAGGACTTAGGGATGATATGCAGGAAGGACACGGAAATCAGCACACCAGCGGCAAAGCAGATGAAATAGATACTGTATTTTCGGCCCCACGCTTCAAAGTGGCGAATGGTATAGATACCAATCGCTGTCACCAACGCCGCCAATGAACTGGCACCCAATGCCGTCCAGAATGTGTTTTCCATGTTATTCGCTCCAGAGCGCCTCGTAAAAGGCACGATAGTTATCAGCAGTAGCTTGCATGTGACATGGACTCCAGGCTTTGTTAGGCATAATGCTCTTAGTTACCTTTTTGTATGGACTAAGATCGGCACGCCTTGACCACTACGAAAGCCCCCTGCCCGTAACCGGCGCGCAGGGGTTCGATCTCGCGGGCCTCATCCAGCGTCTTTGACAAAGTCTGCACCCAGACAGGCTCGGTGAAGCCTGTGTCGTGCAGCAGCTGTTCCACCTCGTCCGCCGAGTAGAATGTCGCCTCACGATAAAACACATTCTCGGCCTGGTGGGCCAGATAGTGGCGTCCAAGCTTGCTGGTGCGGTCGATAAAGCCGATCACCAGTTCACCGCCTGGTTTCAGGATACGATGCGCCTCTGACAGCATAGCTGTGGCGTCGTCCACGAAACAGATTGTTGTAACGCACAGGGCATAGTCGAAGCTGCTATCCGAAAAGGGGAGTAATTCGGCGATTGCCTGGACGGTTGAGATTCCCCTGTTTGCCGCATAGTCTAGCACCTCACTTGCCGGATCAATGCCCACTTGCACGCCCAGCGGGGCGGCGAAACGCCCGGTGCCGACGCCGATGGCAAGGCCCAGGCCAAGCCAGGGCAACAGGGAGCGGACGGCCAGCAACTCCGACTGGTAGGCCGCCGCGTGGCGCATGAACCAGTCATCGTAGCGGCGGTGATGAGCTTCGAAGGGCGCCGTTCTCGGCATGGTTAGAGTAGCTCCCGCAGAGCCTGAACGACGCGCGTGTTATCGTTGGGCAGCGCGGTGGTGACCCGCATGAAGCCGGGACCGAGCTTTGGATCACCTAGCGGCTTGATGAAAATTCCCCGTTCCTGGAATCTGGCGGCCAGCTCGGCCGCGTCGTGAGGCGCGAAGTCGGCGAGGAAGAAATAAGTCTCTGTCGGGTAAGTGCGCACCCCGAGTGCACGAAGATCCCCCGCCAGCTGTGCCGTCCAGGCGTGAAGCTTAACCACTCGCTCACCTATCTTGTCTTCATGTTGCAGGGTGGCGAGTGCCGCAGCCTGGCTGGGCCGCGCCAATGGATAGGCATCATTATGGGTATTGAGATCGTCCGCCAACGCTTCGGGAAGGATGGCATAACCCACGCGGAAACCCGCCAGGCTATGGGCCTTGGACAGTGTGCGGGTAACGAGAAGGTTTGGGTACTCCGGCACTAAATGGGCGACGGATTGACCCGCGAGGCCGATGAATGCCTCATCCACCAGGAATCGTGTATTGGGGTAGCGCTGCAGAAGAATGGGCAAAGGTGTCATATCAAAAATGCCGCCGGTGGGATTGTTCGGATTGACGATCACGGCGAGCGTGGTGCCATCCGGTATTTCCAGACCCGCCAGGTCAAAGACAAAATCCTTTTCCGGGAGCAGCCGGGTCTCGGTATACCGCTCGGCGATCTCGGGAAAGAGTGGATAGGTGGGCGTGAGCAAATGCACGCGTTGGCCCAGTCGGTCAAAAAGCTGCCGCAGGATGAGTTCCGAGCCCGCGTTGATGTGGACCAGCCGCTCCGGGACACCGATGCCATCGGCGATGAACCGGCGCAACGGCTGCGAGAAAGGCTCCGTATAGTAATTGCTCCGCGGCACCTCGGCCTGCGCGGCGGCAATCGCCTCTTCAATAGGAGGTAAGGGGTTTTCGCATAGAAGAAGCTTGATGCCCTCGAATGTTCCGCCACCCTTTTCAAGTATCGACGTCATATTGCACCCCTCCTGTCCTGCCTCTGAATCTAATCCACGACTAGGCAACCTTACCACGAACGCGCAGCACCAACGGCCAAAGTTGCACTGCGAGGGCTTTCGGTTCGCTCCAATTCAGTCTTGCAGTGCGGCACATCCGTGCGGATGGCCGTTCATTGTTCCATTAATTTATAACACCGACGACAAGGAGCAGGTAACTGACGTGTGCCTGGATGTTCCATGGTCAGGCGCTCCTCGAAAGCCGCTCGGAACTGGCGTGCCTTCGCGTCTTTCCAGATATCCGGCAAAGACCGTTCTCCGATGTTGCCAAACACATAATTTTCCACTGGATAGGTCTTGTTTTGAAACCAATACTCAGCCGTCTTTCCCGGCCGGAGACTGATGTTGGTCATGACACAGGGAGACACGTCTCCGCGATAAGAGATAAAACAGGCTTTTAGCACATTCTCTGTACAGATAGCGCAGGGCTCTTTCATGTGGGGCCGATAATAGTGCAGCACGATGCCTTGATCCGCGGCCTCTTTTTTCGCGCTTTCCAACGCAGCACTGACTTCGGGCCACAGTTCTGGCTGCAATAACAACGATTCGTCTTGCATCGCCGCGGTGCCAATGAAGCTCAGGTTGTTGATAACGATCTGACTTACGCCCCATTCGGCTGCCACAGTGGGTAGCCGATTCACTTCCCGCCAATTTGAGCGTAGTAGCATGAACGCCAGGTGAACACTCGGGCCCTCCACCTGGAGCTCGCGTTTCATCTTCCTGATTTTTCTTAATGCCTTATCAATACGCGCAAAGTCACACCCCTGGCGGAACTTTTCATGCGTAGCGGCGGTGGCGCCGCCTAGGCTGATACCCATGATATCGACCCGTTCTTCGAACAGGTTGTTTATGTGTTTATCGACCAGCGGCACACCGTTGGTGGTAAAGCCGACCTTGGCCCCGGCCGACTTCACCTCCCGTACTATATCCCAAAATTGTGGATGTAACAGCGGTTCTCCCCAGCCCTGCAGGAAGACCATATCGGTCAACGCGAAGCTCGGTCGCAACAGTTCAAACGTTTGCATGTCCATCAGGTCGCCACCCCACTGGCCTTTATAGCATGTGAGCACACAATAGGCGCAAGAGGCATTGCAGATCGCAGAGACTTCCACTTGAATCCAGTCGAAACGAAGTGGTGTTACCGTCTCCCAAACTGCTTCTACATCACTGATTTGCATATTTGATGCCCATGGATTTACAAGATTTATTGACACATAGTAGCGATCATCAGTCGCACATATGGGTTGAATTTACATTGAGATTACCGCTTTTGGTATGGAAAACAAAGCCGCACACCGCTTCGGATGATTCCGAACTTTTCTGCCGTTTTTTTGCCTGTTTTTCCTTGAACAGCCGATGGTGATGAGAATCTTCACGGAGCATCTTCGCACCGCAGCTAGGGCATCTTTCTTCCTGACAGGGGATGCCGCTTCGATGTCCGACCTTTTCACCGCACTTCGGGCGAATACAGAAGCCACCCGCGCCCATTTCATATCTGCGCTTCACTGCCATGAGTCACACCCCTGTGTTTTCTATTCGCATCCAGTTGACTTCTGTAGTCACAGGCCACCGAAAATGCCGTTATGTCGTCACTTACCGCTTCTATGGGTGATAAGGAGTTCTCGCATAGCAGCAGCTTAATGCCTTCGAATGTTCCACCACCCTTTTCAAGTATCGACATCATATTGTCACACCTTTCTCTATCGCATCTTTGTCTATGCTCCCTATGCTTGAAAGATGTAAAGACGCAGTTATCATGTCACCGGCGGTGGTACCTCGATTTGATTTCGGTCAATACCGAACTGGCATCACTTTCGAGTATTGATAGTCAATGGTAACGTCCACATAACCGGAAAGTTGCTTGTCCAGCTCGAAATCGCCAGTATCGACCCTCAGACAATCGAGTTTGCTTAGCTTATCCTTGGTTCCGACCACTATGATATTCTCCCTCCCGACTTGCCTTATCACCTCAGGGGTAAACTGCTTGCTTCCTCTGCCAAAGATGAAACCATTTCCACCTATGGGGGTTACAATAATTTTCCTTTTTTTATATTGTTTGAATAGTTCAAGAATTCCGTGTTCATTCAGGTCCGTTCCCACTAGCTTCCTCTCAAAAATCGCATCTACCCCTAGCAGCGTTTTTTGGACACCAATCTCATCAGCGATGGCTTTCAAGGTTGTTCCCGGGCCGAGTAGGTATAAAGCTTCGATATCCATGCCTTCAACAATGTATGTAGCAATTTCCTTTTTACTTTCTACGGCAGATCTACCGACAGCGGAAGCCTCCTTCCCGCCCTGTAATAAGCTTTTTACATTAGGTACCGTTAGATACCCATAAAGTCGTGAATCTAATCTGCCTTCCCTAAAGGCTTCTTCATCAATGTCGAGAACCTCCTCCTCAGCTACATCGGCACCCTCAACAAAGGCATCCACCATTTCGGCGGCGGCTCTGGTGCTGAATGCAAAAACTGCACTAAACACTTTTACACCAGCAGGCACTGCGACAACTGGTCTTTTGAGGCCAACAGCATCGTAGGCATCCCTTGCCGTTCCATCACCGCCAACGATGATCAATAGATCTACGCCTTTGGCCAACATTTCAGCAGCGATTCTCCTGGTATCTTTCCCAGAAGTTTCCTGGCCAATGGCCCCGATCACGGTAAAAGGTATGCCGCAGCCCTTTGCATATTCTTCACCCATCTTGCCTGGCGCCACGAATAGCTCAATGCTGTCTCTGCTTCTTATATGGGATAAAAATTCCATAGCCCTTGCCGGCGTAACAGCTTTAGCACCCAGTTGCAGGGCTTTTTGGTACATTGTTCCATCAGTCCCCTTCAGACCTACACTGCCGCCCATCCCGGCGACTGGGTTTACAAGAAAACCTATCCTTTTCTTCATCTCTAATAACTTCTTTAGATTGTTAGCCGCCTGCACAAGATCCAAAGTCCGGGAGCGGTTTCTCGGCGTCCGACAGTCTTGTACGGTTCGATTTTCAGACCGCTCCTTGCTGACCGGTGGCGACGTTAAGCGCTCCGTGTCTGCAATTTGCAGGTACCAGTTTTGACTTTTACCACTAATGATACCGAACTCTACATCCTTCAGGGTTTCGATGGTTTCGTGTACCGGACAGTGTTCCGCTACCCCGGGAAGCTGCCCAGTCCACCACAGAAGTGACTATGGCTCCTGATTGGGCGACAAAAGCGAGATGGCCTGCTTTTGGACTAATGTGGGAGAAACTCGCATCAAGCCCAATGCCCGGAACCAGAATACCAAGGCAGTTGGGGCCAATAATGCGCAGCTGGTGGCGCTTTGCTGCCTCAATCAGGGACTGTTGCAAAGCCTGACCTTGCCCTTCGGCAATTTCAGCAAACCCGGTAGTAATAACGAGGGCTGCCTTTGTTCCGCGCTCACCCAGCTCAGCGATAATACCGAGGACACTCCTGGGTGGTGTGGCGATCACGGCCAAATCCGGCGTTTCTGGCAGGTTGGCGACATCAGGATAGGTGCGGACGCCTTTGATCTTGCGGTGCTTCGGGTTGACAGGCATGACCGGGCCTTCGAAACCCGCTGAAAATAGATTGTGCGCCAGCACCGCACCCACCGACAACGCTTTTTCGCTGGCCCCAATAAGCGCAATCGATTTCGGTTTGAACAGAAATTCAAGATTATGAACACTCATCTCACTTCTCTCGATCTCGACGAACCGCGGTTTTTCTACACATCCTGTTCCTTAGTGTATATACAGCACTTCTGGCGATAATTGTTGAACAGTGTGATATCGTACAACATAATGATGTCCGTATTCGTTCTGGTATACAACTAAAAAAGCAGGTATGTATGTCAGAACCGGCTGTACGTTGAAGGTCTTTGACATGTCCGAGGAGAACCAATGCTTCGGAAAATAATCAGGAAGTCATGTTCAGGATGGGCTGTGGCCCCCAACCTTGCGGATTATGATGAGGTGCGGGCGTCGTTTACCTGGGAGGAGGCCCGGCGCTATCTGGACGGCCTTCCCGGCAATGCCGGACTCAACATCGCGCACGAAGCCGTTGACCGTCATGCTTCCGGTCCGCGCGGAAACCATGTCGCCCTGCGCTGGCTCGACAGTGACGGTCAGCCCCATGATTATACCTACGCCCGACTGCAGGCACTCACCAACCGCTTCGCTAATGCATTGCAGGGCCTTGGTGTCGGCAAAGGTGACCGGGTGTTTGTGCTGGCTTCACGCATCCCGGAACTTTACATCGCCGCCCTGGGGGCACTGAAGAACGGTAGCGTCTTCTCACCTCTGTTCTCCGCCTTTGGGCCTGAGCCCATTCGGGCGCGCATGGATATCGGCAAGGCCAAGGTCCTGATCACCACTGAGTCGCTCTACCGACGCAAGATAAAGCAGCTGCGGGATTCCCTGCCCTTGCTGGAGCACGTGCTCGTCATCAGCGAGGGTCGCGAGACATCCGAGTTGGCTGACACCCGGGACTTCCACCGCCTGCTGGAAATCGCTGACGACCAGTTCACCATCCCGCCGACTGACCCCGAGGATATGGCGCTGCTGCATTTTACCAGCGGCACCACCGGCAAACCCAAGGGGGCAGTGCATGTCCATGAGGCGGTCATCATGCACTACATGACCGGGCGACTGGCTCTCGATCTCCACCCCGACGACGTCTTCTGGTGTACCGCCGATCCTGGCTGGGTCACCGGCACCTCCTACGGCATTATCGCGCCGCTCACCATCGGCGCGACGATGATCGTGGACCATGAGGAGTTCGACGCCGAACGATGGTATGGCATCTTGCAAGAGCAGAAGGTGACCGTCTGGTACACGGCCCCAACGGCGGTGCGCATGATGATGAAGGTGGGCGCTGAGGTCGTTGCCCAGTACAACACCAGCAGCCTGCGTTTTATGGCCAGCGTCGGTGAACCGCTCAACCCCGAAGCGGTGCTATGGGGGGAGGAGGCGTTCGGCCTACCTTTTCACGATAACTGGTGGCAGACTGAGACCGGTGGCATCATGATCTCCAACTATGCTGTCATGGACATCAAGCCCGGTTCTATGGGCAGGCCTCTTCCGGGGATCGAGGCCGGCATCGTGCAGCGTTGTAAAGATGGCGGCGTGGAGGTTATCGAAGAACCAGACGTACAAGGCGAACTGGCCCTGCGTCCCGGCTGGCCGTCAATGTTTCGTGGTTATCTGGATGAGGAGGAACGCTACCATAAATGCTTCGCCGGTGGCTGGTACCTCACTGAAGACCTTGCTAAACGGGATGCGGATGGTTATTACTGGTTCGTAGGACGCGCCGATGACGTCATCAAGTCCTCCGGTCATCTGATCGGGCCGTTCGAGGTAGAGAGTGTGCTGATGGAGGATCCTGCGGTGGCAGAGGCAGGCGTAATCGGTGTACCCGATCCGGTGACCATGGAGCTGGTAAAAGCCTTTGTGGCCTTAAAGCCGGGATATAAAGCAAACGAGGCGCTACAAAAGAAGCTGCTTGGGTACGCGCGTAAGCGTCTCGGCGCAGCCGTGGCGCCACGGGAAATAGAGTTTAGAAAGAACCTGCCCAAGACCCGTTCGGGCAAGATCATGCGACGGCTGTTGAAGGCCAGGGAACTTGGGCTGCCAGAGGGTGATATTTCAACCTTGGAAAGTGACGAATGAACGAGAACGAGGTCGACAGTAACAAACCGGCGCTTACGCGCGAACATGCCCTGGAACTGTTGCAGGGCATGATCCGGATCCGGCGCTTCGAGGAGAAATGCGCCGAACTCTATAGTGCCATGAAGATTCGTGGTTTTCTCCATCTCTACATCGGCGAGGAAGCCATCGCCGTTGGTGTCATGCAGGCACTGCAGCCCGAGGATGCAATAGGATCCACTTATCGTGAGCATGGCCATGCCCTGGCGCGCGGTATTTCGATGAATGCAATCATGGCCGAACTGTACGGCAAACAGGAGGGTTGCAGTCACGGTCGCGGTGGTTCGATGCACATTTTCGATGCAGCAACCCGGTTTTACGGCGGAAGTGCTATAGTCGCTGGCGGACTTCCGGTTGCTATTGGGCTTGCGCTGGCCGACAAGATGCAAAGGCTCAAACGCGTGAATGCCTGTTTCTTCGGTGAGGGCGCTGTGGCAGAAGGAGAATTCCACGAGTCCCTCAACCTGGCAGCCCTCTGGAAGCTCCCGGTGCTGTTCCTGTGCGAGAACAACCGCTATGCCATGGGCACTGCCCTTGAGCGCTCCGAGTCAGTGACGGATATCAACATCAAGGCCCAGAGCTACGGTATACGGGCCGAGGTGGTGGACGGCATGAACGTGGTTGCCGTGGAAACCGCCGCCCGCCGTGCTGCCGAAGCGGTGCGGCGGGGCGAGGGACCCTGCCTTCTGGAGCTGCGTACCTACCGTTTCCGTGCCCATTCCATGTTCGACCCAGAGCTTTATCGTAATAAAGCGGAGGTGCAAACCTGGAAAGAGCGCGGGCCTATTGTGACCTTTATGGAGCAGTTGAAAGAACAAGGTCTGGCAAACGACGGGGACATCGATCAAATCGAAGCAGCCGTGGAGAAAGAGATCGCAGAGGCTGTCGCCTTTGCCGAAGCCGGCAGCTGGGAACCGGTCGAAGAGCTCACCAGGAACGTCTACACAGAGAGGGCTCAGCCATGAGCAGTGCGGCCAAGCCAGGCACTACCGTGAAGACCACCTATCGTGAGGCGATCCGCGCCGCGCTGCGGGAGGCCATGCAGCAAGATTCCCGGGTCTTCCTCATGGGTGAGGATGTGGGCCGTTACGGCGGCTGCTACGCTGTAAGCAAGGGACTGCTCGAGGAGTTTGGGCCAGAGCGCATACGCGATACCCCCCTTTCCGAGTCAGCCTTCGTCGGCGCAGGCATCGGTGCGGCACTGGGCGGCATGCGCCCCATTGTCGAGGTGATGACTGTCAATTTCAGTCTGTTGTGTATGGACCAGATTATCAATAACGCAGCCACTATCCGACACATGTCGGGCGGCCAGTTCAGCGTCCCTCTAGTGATCCGCATGGCAACTGGTGCCGGCCGCCAGCTCGCCGCCCAGCATTCCCACAGCCTGGAGGGGTGCTATGCCCACATCCCGGGTATCCGCGTGGTGGCACCAGCAACGCTGGAGGACGCCCGCGGCATGCTGGCGACAGCCCTGGCCGACCCTGATCCCGTACTGATCTTCGAGCATGCCATGCTCTACAACATGGAAGGAGAGCTCCCCACTGATGCCGGGGCGGTGGATATCGACCATGCGGCGGTTCGCCGCCCAGGCAACGATGTCAGCCTGATCACCTACGGCGGCTCCCTCGGTAAGACGCTGTCCGCTGCTGACATGCTTGCTGTGGAAGGCATCGATGCCGAGGTGATCGATCTGCGCACACTACGCCCCCTGGACGATGACACTATCCTTACCTCGGTACGCAAGACCCAGCGTGCGGTCATTATTGATGAGGGCTGGCGCAGTGTGAGCCTGTCGGCCGAGGTGGCCGCACGCATCGCAGAACATGCCTTCTACGATCTGGATGCCCCCATCGCCCGGGTCTGCTCGGCGGAAGTGCCCATTCCTTACCCCAAACATCTGGAACAGGCAGCGCTGCCGCAGCCCGATACCATCGTGGCAACCGTTAAAAGTCTGTTCGGCGAAAGCAATGTCTGAATTTCTTATGCCTTCGCTCGGTGCCGATATGGAGTCCGGCATCCTCGTTGAATGGATGGTTAAGCCCGGTGAAAGAATCCACCGTGGTGACACCGTTGCCGTCGTTGAAACCGTCAAGGGCATTATAGATATCGAGATCTATCAGGACGGTGTTATCGATGAACTGCGGGTCCAGCCTGGGGAGAAGGTCCCGGTAGGAACGGTGTTGGCTACGCTTATCGGCGAAGGTGAGGAGATGGCTGTCCAACAAGAGCCAAAGGCTCCCGAGGAAAAAGCCCCGCCCGAAAAACCGGAGCTGGCGCCTATTCCTCCTCCTGCTGAACCCACCAGACGTCACGGCCCCCGTATCTCACCAGCCGCGCGTAGGCGGGCAGCTGCTCTGCACGTCGATCTGGAAGCCGTTATTGGTACCGGTCCCGATGGGGCAATTACAGTGCAGGACGTTGAACAGGTCTCCGCCGAAACGGGACCGGCTGCCATGCGCAGGGCAATCGCCGCAGCCATGACTCGCTCCAAGCGAGAGATCCCGCATTATTATCTGGGCACGACCGTCGATCTCAGCTATACCCTGACGTGGCTGGAGCGACAGAATGCGGAGCGCCCGATAACCGAACGGATGGTCTATGCTGTGCCGCTGATCAAGGCTGTAGCTCTTGCTCTGGGCAAGGTGCCGGATCTCAATGGCTTCTGGGTCAAAGACCATTTTGAAATGAGCGAATCCGTCCACGTCGGTGTTGCGATTTCGCTTCGGCAGGGCGGTCTCGTGGCACCGGCGCTGCATGATGTCCAATCCAAGGACCTTGACACTCTGATGCAGGAGTTCCACGATCTGGTGAACCGCACACGTACCGGCCACATCAGTCTCTCCGAGTTCACCAAGCCAACGATTACCTTCACAAGCCTCGGGGAACAGGGTGTTGAGATCACCTATCCTATTATCTATCCACCACAAGTAGCCATTGTGGGTTTCGGATCTATCATTGAGCGGCCCTGGTCGATTGAAGGGCATATCGAATCGCGTCGCGTCATCAAGGCAACACTGGCTGCCGATCACCGTGTTAGCGATGGCCACAGTGGTGCAGTATTCCTGAATACTGTGAATAAACTATTACAAAAACCGGAGGCGTTATGACTCAAGGCGAAATCAAGGACATCGTTCTAAAAGAGTTAGTGTCAATCGCCCCTGAGCTGGAGGGCGAAGAGATTGATCCGGATCTGGACTTCCGCGACCAGTTTGATTTCGACTCAATAGATTTTCTCAACTTTGCCATCGGCGTTCACGAAAAACTGGAAATCGATATCCCCGAAGTGGACTATCCAAAGATGTCTAGTCTGACCGGTTGCATCGCCTATCTTGAATCGAGACTCAGTACGACAGCGAAAGAGTAGATCTGATTTATATTTATATCGCTGTTCCCTTAATTGTTCGAAGATAAACAGTTTGGTCTGGTCATTATTTTCGGGCAGGGTGGGACTGTGGTTGAAGTGTCCGATGACAAGGCGCTCGGTCTGCCACCGCTCAACATGCTTTGCGAGAGAGATGATGTCACAGATGCGGATCAACCGACTGCTGCAAGGCTATCGTGGACTGCCGGCTGCCAATCGCGACGCAATCGCGTTGTCGTTGATCAGGGCCACGCATCTCGATGAACACTCCGTCCGTTTATAGGGGCTCGGGAATTCCCTTCTGGTAGAATCAATAAATCAGGATTTGCAAAGGTAAGCTTTGCATTCACTTGGATGATTCGTCTTCTCTTCCTTGTTTCCTTTTCTGCTTCTCTTGGAAAAGCTTGTGATGATAAGAGCCTTCTCTGAGCATTTTTGCTCCGCAGCCTGGGCACCTTTCATCCTGACATGGTAGCCCTCTATGATGTAGCGTTTTTTCGCCGCATTTGGGACAGACGCAATAGCCCCCCGCGCCCATATCGTGTCTGCGTTCCACCGTCACAATCAATTACTCCAAGTTGCTCGCATCAATAATGTTCACTGGCCAACAAGGTAAGCAATTCACAGTATCCAGCGCATTTTTCCTTAAAGCCTGGTTCGTACCCCGGTTACTGTGGTAGTTCTATGATCGCCCCGAGGCTGCCCTCAACAAAATCATCGCCCCAGGCTTCGCGAAACAGGGCGATAGCTTTGTCCCCAGTGCAATGGCTTGGTGCGACCTTCTTTACGCCCAGCGCTTTCAGTCGCTTGATAATCGCGCGGATCTCGGCATCACTTCTGCTACCCAGGTGAAACCCGCCCATCAGTAGATAGATGCTCTTGCCTAAATATGTTTTAGCCTGCTCGGCCATCTCAGCGACGTTGGGATGCGCGCAGCCCGTGACCACGATAAGCCCTCGTGGCGTGTCCACAATCAGGGCCTGCTCCTTGATAGTCGAACCCATCTCGCCTGTTGAATGCACGCTATCCAGAAGCTGTCGTGGTCCGGACACGGTTTCAATTGCAGCCCCAAGGTGAATAAGCTCTTGCTGGAACGATGCCGGAAACGATTCAGGCATATACACGGTGACATCAGGATTACGCGCTAAAAAGGCACCGAGTCCCCCGGTGTGGTCACCGTGAATATGAGAAAGCACGACAGCACCAACCGCTTCGACGTCGAGGCCGAGCCGTTGCATGTTCGAGAACAAAATATCGCCATTGCCGCCCGTATCAAACAGAACGGTCTTGTCCAGGCCCTCAATCAGGCAGGAAAAGCCCCAGCTGGTTTTCAGTCCTGCCTTATAGGGTACGTTATTGAAAACGACGTAGAGCCGAAGCCGATCCTGTTCGGCCTTCTCCATTCCACCCACCGCTATACTGCCTTGTGACATGTACAACACCCATCCAAAAAGTATGGTAAGTGCGATGCTTTTGTACCAATACAGGGCAAACACCGCAACCGTCCGTTATTTTGCCTCGGAACCCACAAAAGAAATAAGCAGTTTGTGGGCGATTTCTGTGGATATCTGTGCCGTGTCACAATCCGGTGACTCGACCATCAGGGGTATTCCTTTATTGTTACAATTTCTCGGCGCAATGTTGATGGCGACGGCCAGGAAATACTTGACGTCTCGGATGCCTTCCGGCGGTGTCTGCATGGCGTTTTTCCCGTTCATAAGGCCGATTCCATCAGATAAAAAGCTGAATAGAAACTAGAGTTTTAAAGTCACTCGGACCAGGCCGGGATCGTCCGGTACGCTTGACTCAGTGAAGCCGAGAACGCTGCATAGTTTGAGCATTTGCCGGTTCTCATGAAGCACATCGCCATATATTTCCCTGATACCACGCTTGCCCGCATATTCGATGATGCGTTTCATCAAGAAGATGCCAAGCCCCATAGCGGTCATGTCATGGCGTACGATAATTGCATATTCGGCGCGCTCGTTGTCCGGATCCGAGATGAGATTGACTACACCGAAAATGTCGGTCTTGCCGGGAATACCTGGCTCGGTAAGGATGAGCCCCATTTCACGGTCATAGTCGAGCTGGGTAAACCGTACTGCGGCAACATGGGATAAGGTCTTCATGGGAACAAAGAACCGCAAATGGACTTCTTCCGGCGTGAGCTTGGCAAAGGCCGCTTGCAAGGAAGGCTCATCTTCTGGTCGGATGGGGCGTAACAGGAGCGTGCGTCCATCGCCTAAGGGAATATGCTCTTCCAACGTTTTAGGGTAAGGTCGAATCGCGAGGCGATCAGTGGCGGACCCCTTGGCCTGTACCACTTTCATTCGCGCATCTAGCGCTATGACTCCGTATTCATCTGCCAACAGCGGGTTGACATCCAGTTCCTTGAGTTCGGATATGTCGATGACAAGCTGCGCTATCTTGATAAGGGTGAGTGCGATGGCGTCCAGGTTCGCGGCCGGCAGTCCTCGATAACCCTGCAACAAGTTGTAGATTCGAGTACGTGACATGGCCTCATGAGCGAGCCGCATATTGAGCGGCGGTAATGCCAGCGCTTGATCCTTCACAATCTCGACCGCGGTGCCGCCTTGGCCAAACAGTATCGTGGGACCGAATTGTGGGTCCTCGGTGACCCCGATGATGAGCTCAAAGGCACCCGGTCGCCGTACCATGGGTTGGACGCTGAAGCCGGTCAGCTGCGCGTCGGGTTGGGCCTGCAAGATCCGCTCTTGCATGGTCTTCGCCATTTCGCGCACCGCTGCAGGTCCCGCCAGATCCAGAGCGACACCGCCAACATCGGACTTGTGGCTGATATCCGGTGACACGATCTTGAGCACCACGGATCCGCCGATCTGTGCGGCGAAGGAGGCCGCCTCGTCGGGTGTCTTTGCGAGCTGAGTTGAAACGACAGGGATGCCGTAGGCGCTAAGGACCTCTTTGGCCTCGGGTTCCGTAAGCCATGAGCGGTTCTCCGCAAGCGCCAGTCGGATGACCTTTTGCGCCCGCTCCGTGCCCGCCGAGAAGTCCTCCGGCACCGACGGCGGTGTTTCCATCAGCGTTTCCTGATTTCGGCGATAATTGATCATGTACATAAATGCACGGACGGCCTGTCCAGGGGTGTCGTAGCTCGGGATTTGGTGCTCGGCAAACAACCGGCGGGCGTCCGCAGCCGCACCGTTTCCGAGCCAACTCGTCAGGAGCGGCAGGTGCGGATTTTCAGTGGCGGTGTCGATGACCGCCTGCGCGGCGTCGGTGCTGGAGGCCACCGCGGTCGGACAATTGAGCACCAAGATGGCATCCACCGCTTTGTCTTTCGATAGTGCATCCAAAGCATCTGCATAACGACTGCCCGGAGCGTCCCCAACGATGTCAACCGGATTACCATGGGACCAAGTCGGCGGGAGAACCTTATCCAGGCTTGGCATCGTCTCTGGGGACAGCTCCGCTAGACGCGCGCCCTCATCGATAACCGCATCCGTCGCAAGCACACCGACTCCGCCGCCGTTGGTCAGGATTGCCAACCGCTCCCCTCGGGGTTTGCATCCCATGGCCAGGGTCTCGGCCGCGTCGAACAGTTCCTCGAGACTGTAAACGCGCAGCATACCGGCACGCCGAAAGGCCGCATCATACACGGCATCAGTACCGGCCAGTGCCCCGGTGTGAGACGCCGCCGCCCGGGCACCTTCGGCGTAGCGGCCCGCCTTGACGACAATGACCGGTTTCATTCGCGCCGCGGCCCGCGCCGCCGACATGAACTTGCGCGCGTCGGCGATCGCTTCGATGTAGAGCAGAATCGCTTGGGTTTCCCGTTCGTTGGCCAGATAGTCGAGCATGTCACCAAAATCCACGTCAGCCATATCCCCAAGTGAGACCAGATGTGAAAATCCGATGCCACGGACACGCGCCCAATCCAATATGGAGGTGACTATCGCACCTGATTGGGTGACGAACGCTAGCGGACCCGCCCTTGGGTTGATGTGGGCGAAACTTGCGTTCAGGCCGATTCCGGGCACAAGAATTCCCAGGCAGTTCGGCCCGACGATGCGGAGCGTGTAAGGTTTAGCCGCATCCAGCATGGCTTGCTGGAGTACCTTACCGCGCTGTTCGGCTGCTTCGCTGAACCCGGCGGTTATCACCACTGCGGCTTTTGTCCCTCGCTGACCAAGCTCGGCGATGATGCCGGGTACGGTATCCGGCGGGGTCGCGATCACGGCCAGTTCGGGCGTTGTCGGCAGGCTGGCCACGTCAGGGTAGGTCCACACGCCCCGAATAAAACGGTGCTTGGGATTGACGGGCATAATCGGTCCGTCGAAGCGGCCACGGTAGAGATTGCGAGCCACCACCGCACCGACCGACGATGCCTTCTTGCTCGCGCCAATCAGCGCGATCGATTCGGGTTTGAACAGAAACTCAAGGTTTCGGATAGTCATGTCATACTTTGCGCTGGCATTTATTGGTGGTCAAGTCCGCCGGGGCTTTGCTGGATGGGATAAATGATGTCCCTTTTTGTTAGACTGAACAACCCGGACTTCCCGACGATAGTATGCAAATTATTAAAAAACCACGCTCCGGCTGGCGGGTGACGCCCAATCTGGTCGATTACGAAGCGGCTTGCGCCTCCTTCTCCTGGGAAGTCGCGCGTAGCGAGCTGGATGGGCTTCCCGAAAATACTGGCCTGAATATTGCTCACGAGGCGGTCGATCGCCAAGCTTATGGGCCACGCCGAAACCGAGTGGCGCTCCGCTGGCTGGGTCGAACAGGTCAGGTGCACGACTACACGTACATGCAACTGCATGAGCTGACTGATCGGTTTGCCAACGTGTTGCAAGAACTGGGGGTTGGCAAGGGCGATCCCGTCTTTACCTTGCTCGGCCGGATTCCTGAACTCTACATCACCGCCATCGGCACATGGAAAAACCGAAGCGTTTTCTGCCCGCTGTTTTCCGCATTCGGGCCCGAGCCCATCTATGCGCGCATGGCACAGGGCAAAGCCAAGGTATTGGTCACTACGGCGGCCCTCTATCACCGCAAAATCGAACAGTTGCGCGATGCGCTTCCGGATCTTGAGCACATATTAATTGTGCAAACCGAGGCAGAGGCCACGCCTCCTGGTACGCAAGATTTCAATCAGCTGCTGCATTCAGCCGGCAGTCAT
>Ga0209633_10001854_pt1 | contig 21098 bp, 18 predicted proteins | sample Cruoilmetagenom1_FD_187290 | JGI IMG/M metagenome (GOLD analysis project Ga0209633, IMG submission 187290) | Oil polluted marine microbial communities from Coal Oil Point, Santa Barbara, California, USA - Sample 1 (SPAdes) (version 2) | ecosystem: Environmental > Aquatic > Marine > Oil seeps ... | reverse complement strand
GTGGTTTTATTCTTCTAATTTACTGAAAATCAACGTCTTAAACAAATATTACGATAACTATTTTGTTGATATTCAATGATTTATATTTTTGTCATGTACTAAAATAATTTTAACTAATTCATTTTAAAATGAAGAATTCATTCTCGGATGCTAATCCATTTACAAAACTAATATTTTCATTGTTCATCATCCTGGTTTCATTTCTTTTGATTTTTATTTTAGGTTTTATTATTGCAATTCCAATATTTCACATTAGTCTTTCTGAACTTTCAACGATACTTTCTGATTATAACAATCCAAATAATATTCGGTTCTTAAAATATTTGCAAACAATACAAGCTATAGGATTATTTATACTTCCTGCTTTTATTATTGCTTACTTATTCAATAGCAAGCCATTTAATTATTTAGGATTTAAAAAAATAGCCTCCTCAAATATAATTATTCTAACCATTTCTATTTTTCTTGTGTCGATACCAATAATTAGTTATTTGGGATTATTAAATAGCAATATGCGATTGCCAGAATGTCTTTCAGGATTGGAATCGTGGATGAAAGAAAAAGAAGAAAGTGCAAAATTAATAACTTTTGCATTTTTGAAAATGGATCATTTTAGCGTTCTCTTGTTCAATTTATTTATGATTGGAATACTACCAGCAATAGGTGAAGAACTTATATTCAGGGGTGTGTTTCAAAAGATATTTGCAGAATGGACTAAAAATATTCATGTCGGGATTTTACTTGCTGCTTTTTTATTTAGCGCAATGCACTTTCAATTTTATGGTTTTTTACCACGATTTATGTTAGGCATCCTTTTAGGATACTTATTTTATTGGAGCGGATCAATTTGGATTCCTATACTTGGACATTTTGTAAATAACTCTGTTGCCGTAATTGCTTTTTATTTTTACGAAGAAAAGGCACTTGAAAGTGCGGAAAATTTTGGACCCGAAGCCATTCCATTTTTAGGTTTAAGCATAGCATTAATAAGTATTTTGCTAGTAACTTTTTATAAACAAAAACAAAAAGTTATTAAAAGTTAAAGATCCGCGACCCGTTGTCTTTAATAAGAGAAATTTGACCAATTTCGTTTTTACGATAAACATAAACTAAACCATATTTTTGCGCATTTTCTCTTTTCAAATCATCAGGTAAACTACTATATGATTCTTCGACTTCGTTCCAAATATTTAAAATAATATCGTCGGATTCACTTCTTAATTCTGCAAGGTTATTTAAAGCACGTGCATGATTCTTTTGCAACATTTTTTGAAACTTATACGCTTCAATAAAATGATCATAATGTACACGAACAAGAGCAATTGTAGGATTTGTAACAGGAGTATTTCCCATCATTTTTCGTTTTGTTTCACCTTCTATTATTTTTTTACCCCACTCAATAACATCCGATTCGGTACCCAATGAAGGTAAACGACTATTTTCATTCTCAATTCCATAAAACTGCCTCACCTTTTCCTGCATTTCTCCACGAAGAATTGCCATGTTCACAACCTGAATAAAATGAGATATATAAAGCTTTGCTTTTTTAAATTTCTTTAAATACTCTTTGTTATTTTTTATCTGAATATCATATGTAGTTTTATGATCAGTAATTGCACTTTCCCACTTTGGAAGAAATGACCTAACACGTTGAAAAGTTCCTTGTTTGTAGGCCAAATCCATTGGTGTTAACTTTTTACCTTTCTCTAATGCACTTTTTAGTGCTTTTAATCTTGAACTGTCAGTGTTTGGTAATCTTCTGTAAGGCATAGGAATAGAATTTAAAAACCACTTTATTAACAATCTGTTGATAAAGTGCGAATATATAAAATTAAATGAAAAATACAAGCCTATTCGCAATTAATTTTTGTAATAATCCTGATTGATAGTGAACGCTTTATGATGAAAAACGCCTATATGTATTATAAATAGTAATACAGAAAGATTATTAATAACCTTTTTCGGGCATATAATATTATGTTGTGTTTTTTTAAATCAATAAATTAAACAATGCTTTTTTTATTTGGTAAAATTTCAGTCCTTTGTTTGTGTCAAAAATAATCTGAAAATTAATTTATAAATTTATAATCAAATAAATCAATATATTATGTTTAAGAAAGATGTATACGTAGAACGCCGAAAAAGATTAAAAGACAAATTAAAAGGTGGATTAGTTCTATTTTTAGGAAATACTGAATCAGCATTTAATTATCACGACAATGCTTACCATTTCCGTCAAGATAGTAACTTTTTATATTTCTTTGGAATAGATATTCCTGGACTTGCCGGTTTAATTGATCTTGATTCTGGGAAAGACTATTTATTTGGAAATGATATTAGTATCGATGATATTATTTGGATGGGACCTCAACCCACTATTAAGGAATTAGCATCGGAAAATGGAGTTGAACATACAGAGCCATTAACTCAACTTGGAAATTATCTCCGCAATGCTAAGAATCAAAGCAGAAATATTCATGTAGTTCCTTTTTATCGTGGCGATTCTATTATTCAGTTTAGTAACTTAATGGAAATAAATCATACCGAAGCAGAAAACTACGTTTCTCTTGAATTAATTAAAGCAATTGTTGATTTGCGCTCAATTAAAGATCAATACGAAATTGAAGAATTAATTAAAGCTTCTGCAATTGGTTATAAAATGCACACAACAGCTATGAAAATGGCTAAGCCGGGTGTCTATGAGCAAGAAATTGCAGGTACTGTAGAAGGTATTTCATTAGCACATGGTGGATGTTTATCGTTCCCAATAATTTTATCGCAAAACGGAGAAACTTTGCATAATCATTATCATGGAAACATGTTACAAGAAGGTAAATTAATGCTTGTTGATACCGGAGCAGAAACACCGTTACATTATGCTAGTGATAACACAAGAACGGTTCCTGTTGGTGGAAAATTCTCTCAAAAACAAAAAGACATTTACAACATTGTTTTAAATGCAAACAATCATGCGATCTCATTAATTAAACCAGGAGTTCTTTATAGAGATATACATTTAGAATCGGCAAGAATAATTGCTGAAGGATTAACTGAACTTGGTTTAATGAAAGGAAATCCTGTTGATGCAGTTAGAGAAGGAGCACATGCTATGTTTATGCCTCACGGATTGGGTCATATGATGGGACTTGATGTTCATGATATGGAAGGCTTAGGTGAAGATCATGTTGGTTACGATAGTGAAATAAAACGCTCTACTCAATTTGGCTTAGGTGGATTAAGACTAGGAAGAAAATTACAAACAGGTTTCGTACTTACTTCTGAACCAGGGATTTATTTCATTCCTGATCTTGTTAAAAAATGGAAAACAGAAAATATCAATTCTAACTTTATCAACTTCGATAAAGTATTAAGCGAATATATCGACTTTGGTGGAATCAGACTCGAAGATGATATACTAGTTACAGAAACAGATCATCAGATGATTGGAAAACGAATTCCAATTACTGTTGAAGAAGTAGAAGAAACTATGAAAGCGTAAGAAAATACAAAACTTTGGGGCTATTTTTTAGCCCCTTTTTTCTGTCAACACTTCTCCATAAATTTGTAATGAAACACCGACTTCTTTTTATTGATCAAATTCGTGCATTTGCTATTTTTCTAATCATTTTTGAGCACAACAATCATTCATCAATATTTAGTGAGTTTTCTACCTCTTTTAGCATACCCATCTTTTTTATTTTATCTGGCTTTGTAAGTAAAAACAAAACACAAATTTCAATAGCTTCATTTTTAAAAAAGCAAATAAACAGATTGTTAATACCCTATTTTGTATTAAGCTTTTTATTATTCTTGTTTTGGTTGTTTTTTGGTCGACATTATGGTGAAAGCGCTACCTACATGTATAGTCCTATTAAAAATTTTATTGGTATATTCTATGCACAAGGTGGAGCTGAATATATGAATTGGGGTATTCCGATGTGGTTTTTACCGGCACTATTTATTACTTCTTTTCTAGATTATTTTGCATCAAAACTTCAAATTAAATTACAAATTATACTTGCTATAATTATATCATTATCAGGTTTTTTATTATTTAAACTCTTTAGAGTTCATCTACCCTGGAGCGTTGATGTTGCATTTGCTTTATACGGATTCTATTTCTTAGGGAAGATTATACGAAAGCAGGATTTTATTAAGATTCTTTCTGTAAAAAAGTCTTCTATTCCAACAATACTTATTTTCGGAGCAATACATTTACTATGTTTTCATTACAATGGTCGCGTTCTATATTACTATAGCGACTATGGTAATTTTGCTTTAATGTATCTAAATGGTATAGCGGGTTTTATATGGGTATTTACATTATTTTCACTACTTCCCGAATCAAGAATAGTAGTTTGGCTTGGACAAAACACCTTAGCCATATTAGCTTTTCATTTACTAGCTATGACTTTTATAAAAGCCATCTTCTTTTTCGGATTTAATATTGAATTACCATTTAACACCTTACTTTCTTTACTTTACGGTATTATTCAAATATCACTACTGGTTCCACTTATTCTACTGTTGAATCGGTATTTTCCATTTCTGGTTGGAAATCGGAAGAAAAAAGACTTTGACTTACATCTAAATAAGGAGTTCTAATTAAACTTCCATCCAAAATAGTATGAAAAAGAAAGGATGTATTTATCTTTTTGTATTGATTTAGTTTTAGATTCTCCAATTTCCCTGGATATTTACGCTTATACACATCAGACAACCAAATAAAACATGCTGGGTTTTTCTCGGCATCTGTATTATTCGCATGCAGCCATTTTCCCTCTTCTCCAAAAGATTGACCATGATCTGAAAGAAAAATCACTAAGGCCTTTTTATTCTCCAATGAATTTAAAATGTCATTTAGAACATAATCAGAAAATAAAGTCGCATTATCATACGAATTTATCATTCGCTCTTTGTTTGATGGAGATATCGTTTTATTCCTAAGAATTGGTTTAAAAACATCGAGCGAATCTGGAAATCGACTATTATACCACCAATGATTACCTGCTAGATGAACTGTAATAAATTGCTTTGTTTCTGCTTTTGTAATTATTTCCTTAACTGGATCAATTAAATCGGAATCTAACTTTTTTACATTGCTAAAATCGGAAAGCTGCGGTTTATTAATAAAAATAGTATTACACTCTCTCACAAAAAAACGATATGTTCTGGTAGGATTCTGATTTCCTATCCAAACAGTAGAAAACCCAAGGTTTTTAAAAACATCAATAAACGAACTTTCTTTATTTATTGGACTCAAATTTTTGCCTGATGCTCGGGTTAAAATATATGGGAGGCTTTGTACCGTATGAGTATATGGTGAGTAAATATTAGGGAATGAAATTATACCCTTTTTCTCCATGTTGGGCATTGTAATTCTATTGTAACCATTCATTTGTAAATGATCGGCACGTAAAGCTTCTCCAAGAACAAAAACTACGGTTAAGGTATCTGTATTTGTAAAGGAATCTTTTCCAAGCATAACTCGATCCTTTTTTATTTCTCGATACTCACTCTTTAAATCCTTAATAGCCAAATAATACGAAAAAGGAGAACGTACTAAAATTGTATTATATCTAAGATAATTTACAAACCAAACCGATGAAAAACTAATAAAAAACAAAACAAATGTTACGAGAATCTGACGTTTATTCAACAATATGCGAAATCGAAGAAAAGCACTTAAGGCACTTAGTCCCAAACAGAACAATACATATAAAACTAAGTTGAAAGTAATATAGCTGTTTACTTCACTAACATTAGTTACCAAGAAAGATTCAACCAGAGCCGAATTAATATTTACATCGTATTGCCATGTGAAAAAAGCTGTGACTGATGAGATAAAAATAAAAATTGGGAAAATTACTGCGAAGAAATATCTATTAATACTTAAAAGAGAGATTATGCAAAATAATCCTAAAGTAGATGCGGCATAATGAAATACTACAAACAATAAATCTTTAATGCCATCGATTGGATAATGACGGTAATTAGGTGCAATAATTAGACCTGAGAAAACTAACGTGGTAATTATAAGAAAAAAGATAAAAGGATAGTTCTTTCTTAAATAATTCATTCCGTTTTTCTTTCAAAAATAATATAACTTTGTCTCATAATTTAAGAAATAGAATAAATTCTACTCAAGTCCATTATTTCCATTAATCTAACACTAAAGTTTTATTTAATCTATTATATTTGATTTAATGAAATGCTAAAAGTTTTGCTAATAATTACTCCATTGGTAACGTCGAAAACTCTACGGCACAAATCACAGTTCCTTTTTCATCGATTAAGCAGTAAGCTCCAAAATATTTGTGCTGTTCGTGAAAAATAGCCGATCTATGTCCTCGTTTTGGTATTCCATCATCTACAATCCAACCTATTACTATCTCTTGTGCAATTGCTCTTATTTGAGTGTTTAATTCAGTTTTATTGTATTCTCCTGAAGTAATTTTATTATCGAGCTTAGCCAACACTTCACCAACCAACATTAAACCTTCTCCTTTTAACTTTTTTACATAACTCAAGCCTTTTCCATCTGGGCGATCATGAGAAAAATTTCCTGACCGAAAGATATATTCACATTGCTTTTTTGCCTCTGCACGCAAGCTTTTTTCATAAGTATAAACAAGCAATGTTTTTTGATGTTTCAAAAACTTATCCATTTCCCGATATGCCGAAACTCCTTCGTGCGTAGTCTCTTTAGATTCATAATATTTGCTTTTCTCCATTATAAACCATTTCCTATTTCCTTCAGATTGATATCTTTTTAAATCAAGTCTTCCTTCTACTTTTATCATGTTACGATATCTTTCGGGATCTTGCCTTACCCAATTAATTTCTTTTTGGACTTCTTCATTTAATAGTTTGGTAAGTTCTTCTCTACTATAAAAAACACTGCTCTGTGCTATTCCCACAAGAGAGATTAAAAGTAATCCGATTATAATATATACTATTTTCATGACTCAAAATATAATTGTTTCAATAACTAAAATTTATACCTATAAAACAAAAAACCTGCCTAATTATTTTAGACAGGTTTTAATATTTAAAGATTTTATTTCTTACTCTGCTTCACTTATCGAAGCACATAAATATTCTCTATTCAATTTTGCAATAAAATCGATGCTTATTCCTTTTGGGCATTCCACTTCACAAGCGCCAGTATTTGTACAAGAACCAAATCCCAGTTCGTCCATTTTAGCCACCATATTTAAAGCTCTACGCTTCGCTTCAACTTTACCTTGTGGTAATAAAGCTAACTGTGACACTTTTGCAGCTACAAATAACATTGCTGATGAATTTTTACACGCTGCAACACAAGCTCCACACCCAATACAAGCGGCTGCATCAAAAGCTTTATCCGCATCAATTTTGCTTATTAAAATTGCGTTTGCATCTGGTGCTTGTCCAGCATCAATCGATACAAATCCGCCTGCTGCCATAATTTTGTCAAATGCATTACGATCAACTATTAAATCCTTCAAAACGGGAAAACTTTTTGCTCTCCACGGTTCAATGGTAATAGTATCACCATCTTTAAACGAACGCATATGAACCTGACAAGTGGCAGTTTCAATTCCGGGTCCGTGTGGATGTCCATTAATATATAAGCTGCAACAACCACAAATTGCCTCATGACAATCATGTTCAAAAGCAACAGGTTCCTTTCCTTCTTTAATTAAATTCTCGTTTAACGAATCTAACATTTCAAGAAATGACATTTCTGCTTCAACGCCATCTAATTCGAACTTTTCAAATTTGCCTTTGGCTTTAGCATTCGCTTGTTTCCAAATATTTAGTTTTATTTTCATATTTTTAGATTTTAGTATTTAGTATCAAGTATCGAGTATTTTAAACTCTAACTTTTAACTTTCAACCATAAACTTTAAACTATTTATAACTCCTAACTTTAACTTCAACATTTTCGAACTTAAGCTCTTCTTTATGAAGCTTTGGTTCTTTATCATCCCCTTGATACTCCCAAGCAGCAACAAAAGAATATTTATCGTCAATTCGCATTGCTTCTCCGCCTTCTGTCATGCTTTCCTCACGAAAATGAGCACCACAAGATTCTTTTCTGTTTAAAGCATCAGTAACAATTAAAATTGCCAAATCAATAAAGTCTGCTACTCTACTTGCTTTTTCCAATTCCTGATTTATTTCATCCATCTTACCAGGGATTTTCAGATCACTCCAAAATTCTTTCTTTAAATCAGCTATCTCAACTAAAGCTTTCTTTAATCCTTCTTCGTTACGCTGCATACCTGAGTAAGTCCACATAATATGACCTAGTCGCTTATGGAAAGAAGACGCTGTTTGTGATCCTTGTATACTTAAGAATTTATCCAAAATTGCTTTCGCTTCTTTTTCTGCTTCAACAAATTCAGGAGAATCAGTAGAAGGAACTTTTGTTGATATTTCATCGGCTAAATAATTCGAAACTGTATAAGGAGCAATAAAATATCCATCGCCAGCCCCTTGCATTAAAGAACTTGCTCCTAATCGGTTTGCACCGTGATCAGAGAAGTTAGCTTCACCAATTGCAAATAAGCCAGGAATTGTAGTTTGTAAGTTATAATCAACCCATAGACCTCCCATTGTATAGTGACCTGCAGGATAAATCATCATCGGTGTTTCGTATGGACTATCACCAGTAATTTTTTCGTACATAGCAAATAAGTTTCCATATTTACCTTTAATTACTTTTGCACCTTGTTTAGCAACAGCATCTCTAAAATCAAGATATACAGCCAAACCGGTTTTACCTACACCAAAGCCATTATCGCAACGCTCTTTTGAAGCACGTGATGCCACATCGCGAGGTACTAAGTTTCCAAAAGCAGGATATCTTCTTTCTAAAAAATAATCTCTTTCTTCATCAGGAATTTCGCTTGGCTTACGTTTATCACCTTCTGCCTTAGGAACCCAAATTCGTCCATCATTTCTTAAGGATTCGGACATTAAAGTTAACTTAGACTGATATTCGTTTAATACCGGAATACACGTAGGATGAATTTGAATAAAACTAGGATTTCCAAAAAAAGCACCTTTTCTATATGCCTGCATTGCAGCAGAAGCATTAGATTGTACTGCTAATGTCGATAAGTAATATACGGTTCCGTAACCACCGGTTGCTAAAACAACACAATGTGCTGCGTGGCGTTCAATTTCACCCGTTACTAAATTACGAGTAATAATTCCACGCGCTTTGCCATCTATTACAACTATATCAAGCATTTGTTGACGACTATACATTGTTGCTTTGCCCAATGCTACTTGGCGTTTAAGTGCAGAATATCCTCCAAGTAAAACTTGTTGTCCTGTTTGCCCCTGTGCATAATTTGTACGCGAAACCTGAACTCCACCAAATGTCCTGTTAGAAAGTGTTCCACCGTATTCGCGTGCAAAAGGAACACCTTGTGCTGTTAGTTGATCTATAATATTGCTACTTACTTCTGCCGCACGATAAACATTAGCTTCACGAGCACGAAAATCACCACCTTTAATCATATCATAAAATAAACGATAAACACTATCACCATCGTTTTTATTATTTCTTGAAGCGTTAATTCCTCCTTGTGCTGCTACTGAGTGAGCACGACGGGCTGAATCCTGAAAACAAAAAACTTTTACATTGTATCCCATTTCTGCTAAGGAAGCAGCGGCAGGAGAACCAGAAATACCGGTACCTACAACAATAATATCTATTTTTTTTCTATTATTTGGACTAACCAACTTTTGAGTAGCCTTATATTTTGTCCACTTATCAGCTAATGGACCTTCTGGTATTTTAGCATCTAATTTACTCATAGTGTATGTATTACAATTTTTTACTCTGTTAATTTAAATTACACAATGTATTTAATTATAAAATACAATGGGATAAAAGCAAATCCACCCCCAATAATAATGGCGTAGATATAAGCTATTGATTTCAATCTACAAATCCATTTTTCGTTATTCCAGCCAATGGATTGAAATGCTGACCAAAATCCGTGTGTAAGATGAAAAAACAGAAGAATCGCACCTACAATATACAAGATATCGTACCACAAACATTCCTGAAATAAACCCGCAACTAATGCATAAACATTATGGAGTTCTGTTTGTCCACCATCGTATGAAATAATGGCAATAGATCCAAATTTAACTTTCCAAAAGAAGTTTGCGAGATGAATAACTAAGAATACAAAAATTAAACCCCCAAGAATAAACATATTCTTTGATGCCCAACTAACCTTAGTTTTACTTACTACTTTATACTTTTGTGGTCGAGCGATCTGGTTTTTTATTGTAATATAACCTGCATAAATCATGTGTAAAATAAACCCTAATGCAAGTACTGGTTCAATAACTTTCATTATAGGATTACTACTCATAAAGTTTGCAGCGACATTAAATAATTCCCCATCGCCAAAAAGCAACAATAAATTAATAGTTAAATGGACACATAAAAACATCATGAGAAATAAGCCTGTTATACTCATGAAAAATTTTTGTCCAATAGATGAAGTGAAAAATTTGCTCATAGAATTTAATTTTTATAGAACATTAGTTAAATTGCAAATTAGTTTGTAAACACATATGTAGATAAACAAATATATTTGCTTAAATACGTAATTCCAATGTTTTGATACACAATCATATTAATTTAAAATAGTTCTAAGTTATGAAATATCCACAACTCAACAGCACGTTATTCGAGAAAAACAGAAAGAAATTGATAAATAATTTAATCTCAAATTCAGTGGCAGTAATTCACTCAAACGATCAAATGCCACGAAACGGAGATCAATATTTTACATTCCGTCAAAACTCCGATTTGTTTTATTTAACAGGAATAGATCAGGAAAAAACGATACTTATACTATGCCCAAATCACCCAAATAAAAATTTACGAGAAATCTTATTTATAATAGAAAGTAACGAACGAATTGCAGTCTGGGAAGGTCATAAATATTCTAAAGAAGAAGCTCAACAAACATCGGGCATAACTAACATTAAGTTTATTTCCGAATTTGAATCTACTTTTAGGGAATTAGTTATTAATACCAAAAACATATGTTTAAATCTAAGCGAAAATCCTAAGTTTAAGCCAGATGTAGACTCTGTTGACTTTAGATTTATGACTAATCTACAGAATAATTTTCCCGCACATATTATTGAACGACTTGCTCCAATAATGAAAAATCTACGGTTAAGAAAAGAACCTGAAGAGATTCAGCTAATGCAAGAAGCTTGCAATATAACAAATAAAGCTTTTAAACGAATACTTCAGTTTGTAAAACCTGATGTTACAGAATATCAAGTTGAAGCAGAACTTACCCATGCGTTTTTGTGGAATAGATCTAGTGGACATGCCTACGCTCCAATTGTTGCTTCGGGAAAAAGTGCTTGTGTTTTACATTATATCGAGAATAATAAAGATTGTAAAAATGGTGATCTAATCTTAATGGATTTTGGTGCAGAATATGCAAACTATGCTGCAGATTGCACCCGAACAATTCCTGTTAATGGAAAATTTACCGAACGCCAGAAAGAATGCTACGAGGCTGTTTTACGAGTTATGAAAAAAGCTACAAGTTGGCTTACTCCGGGAACAACAATCAATAGTATTAATGAAAGGGTTGAAAATTTAATTCAGGAAGAACATATTAAACTTGGTTTATACTCCCAAAAAGATGTGCAAAATCAAGATCAATCAAACCCATTGGTTAAAAAATACTACCCACACGGAACCTGCCACTTTATTGGTTTAGACGTTCACGATGTTGGAGATAGAACAACAATCCTCGAAGAAGGAATGATATTAACCTGCGAACCAGGAATATATATCCCGGAAGAAAACATAGGAATACGGATCGAAAATGATATTGTTGTTGGGATAGAACCAATTGATTTAATGCAAGATATTCCCCGCGAAGTAGATGAAATTGAAAAACTCATGAAAAAGAATTAATTTAGTAAATATTTGAATTGAATAATTTTACTTTTTATACATTTATAGTTAAGGTTACTTACTAAAGCTAGAACATTATGACTTTTAATATAAATTGGGATAAGAATGGAGTTTATATAAAATTTCGTGGCAATGTAACTGCGCAGGATTTAATAGACGCAAATAATTATGTAATAAGCAATGCTAATTTTGAAACCATTGAATATCAAATCTTTGATTTTCTTCATATTGGTGAATTTACTATCACATCATACGACATATCTATTCTTGGTGTTATGGATAAAGCACAAACAGACTTTAAACCAAATATGAAGGTGGCCATATTAACTCAGGATGATTATGTAATAGAAATTATATCGGAATATGAGCAATTAATGGCAGGTACAAAATGGGAAACCAAAATGTTTCCGAGCATTGAAGAAACCCGGGAGTGGATTAAGAAAAAATGATCTCGTGCATAGAAATCAATCACAATCAAATTTATTATTCTGATCAAGGATCCGGAATTCCTATTGTATTACTTCATGGATATTTAGAATCCCTTGAAATTTGGGAGGATTTTGCAAAAGAACTTTCAAAAAGCTTTCGAGTTATTCGTTTTGATATCCCCGGACACGGAAAAAGCAGTTTACTAAAAAACGATCATAACATTAGGTCAATTACTCAACTTATTAATGCTGCTCTCGAAAAATTAAACATACAAAAATGCTTTGTGATTGGGCACTCAATGGGAGGCTACATAGCACTTATGTTTCACAAACTTTTCTCCGAAAAATTACTTGGTTTTTCTCTGTTTCACTCTCATCCTTTTGCCGATTCTGAAGAAACCACAAAGAAGAGAATTCGTGAGATCAAATTTGTTGAAGAAGGCAAAAAAGATCTTATAGCTAAATTTAATATTCCGAACGCCTTTGCAAACGATAATATCAATGTTTTTAAAGATGCTGTTCAGGCTGCCATCGACATTGCTCTTACAACACCAAAATCAGGAATAATTGCAAATTTATATGCTATGATGTACCGAGAAGATCTATCAAAATCTTTGACCAATTCAACTCTTCCATTTTTATTTATCTTAGGTAGAAAAGATAATTATATTGATTACAAACAAATGATAAAAAAAATAAAACTCCCTAAAACTTCAGAAATTATCACACTAGAAAACTCAGGGCATATGGGATTTATTGAGGAAAAAGATGCATCAATAACTATGGTAAAACAATTTATTAACACCCTTTAATTATGTTTAAAACAAGCTTTATTTTTTTAGTGATATTTATTTTATTTTCGTGTAATTCCGTTACGAAAGAACAAAAAATCAATATCATCCCAAAACCAACTAAAGTCGAAATAAATAACACTACTTTTACTATAGATAAGAATACAAGCATTGTTTTTCCATACGGTAAAAGCGACTATGAGAATATAGCAAACTACTTAAAAGATCAAATTAAGGTAATTTTAAAGCTTGATCTTAAAGTTACCTCAACAAAGCAAGAAATAAATAACAATACAATCGTACTTGTATTTGAATTAAACGAAGAGCTTGGTAAAGAAGACTATAGCCTTGTGGTTTCATCTGACAAAGTTCAAATAACATCATCGACAGCTAATGGTTCTTTCTATGGAATTCAAACGCTTCTGCAGTTATTTGATGTAAAAAAAATAAATGATAAAATTCTTTTCTCAAAATCAATTCCCGGAGTAAAAATTCATGATACTCCCAGATTTAAATGGCGTGGAATGCATTTGGATGTTTGTCGTCATTTTTACAACAAAGAATTTATAAAGAAATACATCGACCTTTTAGCAATACACAAAATGAACACGTTTCATTGGCATTTAACAGATGATCAAGGCTGGAGAATTGAAATAAAAAAATATCCAAAACTCACAGAGATCGGTTCTGTAAGATCAGAAACAATGATCAATAAAAACTGGGATAAATTTAACGGAAATCCACACGGAGGTTTTTATTCTCAAGAAGACATTCGTGAGATTGTTCGATATGCTTCTGATCGTTTTATAACAATTGTTCCTGAAATTGAAATGCCTGGTCATTCATTAGCAGCATTAGCTGCATATCCAGAATTTGGCTGCACAGGAGGCCCATACGAAGTAGCAAAAACCTGGGGAGTTTTTAATGATGTTTATTGTGCAGGAAACGATCAAACATTCGAGTTTCTCGAAAATATATTGGCTGAAGTTATGGAGTTATTCCCTGGTGAATACATTCATATTGGTGGAGATGAATGTCCAAAGAAGGAATGGAAAAGATGTCCAAAATGTCAACAAAGAATGCACGAAGAAGGTTTAAAAAATGAGTTTGAATTACAATCATATTTTATACAAAGAATAGAAAAATTCTTAATCGCAAACGATAAAAAATTAATCGGCTGGGATGAAATTTTAGAAGGAGGATTAGCTCCAGAAGCAACTGTTATGTCGTGGCGCGGAACCGAAGGTGGAATTGCTGCAGCAAAAATGGGACATAATGTTGTAATGTCACCAAATAACGAGTGTTATTTCGACCATTATCAGGGTAAAAAGGAAAATGAACCATTAGCAATTGGTGGATATACTGATTTAAAAGATGTTTATAATTACGAACCCATTCCAAGTGAACTAAATACAGAAGAAGCAATATATATACTTGGAGCACAAGCAAATATGTGGACTGAATATGTTGCAACAGAAGATCATTTGGAATATATGATTTTGCCTAGAATGTGCGCACTTTCTGAAACCGTGTGGCAAACAGCCGAAAATAAAGATTACAATGATTTCTTAAATCGTTTAAAATATCATTTAATACGATTAGAAAAAAAAGATTACAACTATAGAGCTTTAGATTAAAATTAAAAGAATCTATCCAAAAAGTCTATTGTTGTCATCCCCAACTTGATTGGGGATCTTATTAGTTGTTGTAAACAGTTGATTAAGAGATTCCCTTTTTCAAGGGAATGACAGTTTTATTACTTTTTGGACAGATTCTTTTAATTCAGACCTTATAATAATCAAAAATTAATCAACATTGAGCCACAAGAGTAACCACCTCCAAATACTGTTAAGCCAATTTTACTTGTGGGTTTAATTTTTTCAATATTTTGCGATAAAGCAATTAATGTGCTTGCACATCCTGTATTACCCAGTTCCCTTATATTAGTTAAAATCTTGTCTTTCGAAATCTTTACACTATGAGCAATATGATCTATTATTCTAACATTTGCCTGATGTGGAATAAGGTAATCTAAATCGTTAATTGTAATCTTATTTCTGTCTAAAATAATTTCTAAAGCTTCAATCATGTAATTGCATGCATGTACAAATACATCTTTACCAAATGGCATTAATAATCCACCATTTGTTGGATGTAAATAAATAGCATCTACACTTTTCCCAATATGACCTAATCCTTTGGTATAAATATCCTTTATTTCCGGTTGATTTTCTTTAGATTTATTTTTAGAAATAAAAATTGCTGCTGCTCCATCGCCCCATAAATGGCCACTTTTTTTATCACTTTCGTTACTATATGCCGTATTATGCTCCGAAGCAACTACAAGCGCATACTCCGATTTGCCCGATGCAAAATAACCTTCCACTATTTCAATTGCATTTATTAGCGATGAACAAGCAGATGAAATATATATCGCTTTTGCATCTTCTAGATTAAATTCACGTTGTATATCATGCGCAAGAGTTCCAATGGTATCGTATGGAGTATATGAGGCACCAATAACCAAATCAACTTTTTCTATATCAAATGATATATTTTGGACCGCATCCTTTACCGCTTCAATTCCCATCGAATTAGTGGTTTCCGTTTCCGAAGCTTTTGTTCTTGTTTTTATTCCTGTTCTAGAGAAAATCCATTCGTCCGATAAACCATTTACATCCTTAAAATAGTCGTTCGGAATTAATTGTTTTGGAATATAGTGTCCTATTGAGTCAATAAACATTGTTCTAAATATTACTGTAATCTATTACTAATTAATTTTCTTAGCCAAAATCCCGTTAAAAAAAATATTTACAAAATGATCTAACCGAACTTTACATTCATCATTTAAATTTTTTTTAATAAACTCAATTTCCATACCACGTAATGCAAGTTGAAAATTTTTTACTGTTAATTCTATATCTTCAAGCTTAAAAACATTCGTTTCTTTTCCTTCGCTAATAATACTTGTTAATAACTGTGAGTCGAAATTATCAAAGCTTTTTCTTAGTTTTAAGATAAGCTTATCGTTACTCAAAAAACCCGACTTAAAAGCTTGATGATCATTTGCTATTTTTACTATTGATTTTATTCGTTGGTAAGCATATTGTTTAAGTTTAACATCTGCACTTTGTTCCGACAAAACAACTACCTTCATCGGCTTAATCATGTTTAATGTTTCTTTTTCGAGTACAGCATAGTAAACTTCTTCTTTGCTTTTAAAGTATTGATAAATTGTTCTTCTACCCTTTTTTGCAGCAATAGCAATGTCATTCATCGTAGTTTTATTCACTCCTAAACGGCCAAACACCCTTAAGGCAACCCGTACAATTGTATCTTTTGAATTTTTCATAACCCACACTAAACCTGCACACATTTTGTAATTGTGTGCAATCTATGTGCAATTTTTAAGATGAACAAACAAAACGTAGAAAATTTACGTCGATTTTAACGAAAAATCATAGCAATATTCTAAATTTCAAAACATTACTTGTAAAGTCGATTCGTGTCTTGTAGTTTTAAAAATATTTTTAAATTTGTAAACATACATTTGAATATTTCGTATAAAACCATTAACCTAACCATTATCTGCATATGAAACTAAATCTTAAAATTCGAAGTAAGATTCAAATTTTTATTCTCTTAACTACAATTCTAATTTATGCATTTGCAATTGGATATATAAGCATTAAAACAAAACGAATGGCTTATAAGGATGCTATTACCATTTCGGAAAATTATGTTAAAGCTGCTGCTGATGAAGTAAAAATATATTTGGAAAAATATTACACTACGGTTACCGATTTAAGTTACACTTTTAAAGTATATAAACACATCGATGCAGAAAACAGAAGAAGCGTAATAAGCAATATCATGATTGAATCCTTAAAATCAAATAATGATTTTCTTGCAATTTGGAGTACATGGGAGCCCAATGCAATGGATAGCTTAGATCATATATTTAAAAACAAAACAGGAAGCAGCATAGTAGGAAATTTTGGTCATCTATATTATAAAAATAATGGTGAAATAACATTAGATGAATCAATAGAATCAAATGCGGTTAGCGTGTATTCGGGCGATTACTACCAACTACCCATGAAAACTAGAAACACTGTAATTCTTGAACCATATTATTATTCGTATACAAAAAACAGCGCTAATGAAGTGTTGGAAACCAGTATTGTATCTCCTATTATTGATAACAAGAAATTTCTTGGTGTAATAGGTGCCGATATTAAGCTTGAGCAGTTTCAACAAATTGTAAATAACATAAAACCTTTCGAAAATAGTATTGCATTCTTAATTTCGAATGGTGGTACTTATGTGGCAAATCCAAGTCCTGAATTTATTGGCAAACGCATTCAAGATTTATTTACCGACGAAGATATAGAACACAATGTAACAAAGAACATTAAAGATGGTAAATTTCTGTCTTACGAAGTAGTTGGTCTCGACGGCTCAATGTTTTACGTGGCTTATGCTCCTATCCGAATAGGTAGTACAAACACGCCTTGGGCTATAGGAATTGCAGTGCCAATTGGTAAGGTAATGCAGAAAGCAAATAAAAACTTCCATATTTCAATTATTGTAGGTGTTATAGGATTATTAATTCTTAGCCTTATTATTTACATAATATCAAATAACATTACTGTTCCAATTTTAAAAATAACCTCGTATTTAAAAAATCTTGCAAAAGGTCAGATAGGGAGTGATATGTATGTTCAAATTAATTCGGGCGATGAAATTGAAGTTATGGGTAGTGCTTTAAATAAATCCATAACAGGTCTTATAGAGAAAACAGAATTTGCCCAAGATATTGGAAACGGGAATTATGATACCAATATTAATCTATTAAGCAATAGTGATGTTTTAGGCAAGTCACTTCTTGATATGAGAGATAAACTGAAAGTAGCACAAAAAGATGAAGCAATTAGAAAACATGAAGATGAAAAACGAACATGGGCAAATGAAGGAATAGCCCTATTTGGAGATGTTTTGCGTCAAAGTAACGAAAACCTTAAGGAACTAGCATTTAGCATAGTTATTAATTTAATAAATTACTTAAAGGCAAATCAAGGTGGATTATTCCTTAAAAACGATGACAATAAAAGCCATATTTTCTTTGAGCTTATTGCTACTTATGCTTTCGACAGAAAAAAATACTTACAAAAAACTGTTGAACTAGGTGAGGGTCTTGTGGGAACTTGTGCTATTGAGAAACAAACAATTTATTTAACCGAAATTCCTAATGATTATATAAAAATAACATCAGGTTTAGGAGGAGCAAATCCAAGTTCAATTCTTATTGTTCCGTTAAAAATTGAGGAAGAACTATTGGGAGTTATAGAGATAGCATCATTTAATACTTTCGAAAAACACGAGATTGAATTTGTTGAAAAAGTTGGAGAAAATATTGCTTCAAGCCTGGCTTCAGTAAAAGTAAACGAACACACTTCACTATTACTTGAAAAGACTCAGCAGCAAGCCGAAGAAATGGCAGCTCAAGAAGAAGAGATGCGTCAAAACATGGAAGAGTTACAAGCAACACAAGAAGAGGCTGCCCGAAAAACTTCAGAAATGGAAGGTTTTATTAAAGCCTTAGATTCTACCAGCTTTGTTGCTGAATACGATCTTTTAGGAACAATTATTTATGTTAACGATGCTTATCTAAATTTATTTGGAATAAATAGAAACGAAGCGGTTGGAACACATCATAAGGATAATGTTGATTTTACTGAAGAACAAGAGAAGCAATATCAGAAATTCTGGAGTGATTTAAAAAATGGATCGGTTAAAAAGCAAAAAACAAAAGTTCGAATTAAAAATAAATCCTACTTATTTATGGAATCGTATACACCAATATATAACGAAGATGGTGAAATCTATAAAATCCTTAAAATAGCTAATGACATTTCGGAATATATAGAAAAAGAATAACATAAGCATCAATTAATACGCATAAAAGAAGCCCTTATTATGGCTTCTTTTATTGAAAGGCATTCCGTTATATAATCTGTACTTTAAACAATAGTCAGTTAAAAAACAGCATCTTTTGCATTAAAAAAGGGAGATCGCTAGATCTCCCTTTAAATATCTTGGTTAAATTCTTATTATTGACATTTTAAAACTTGCTTCATTTGATATGTTGCAGTTTCGGCATAATCTCCTTTATTTGCTTTTGAAAAAGCATCACAAGCAGCAGCATTGTCACCTTTTCCAATATACGAATTTCCTAATTCGTAATAAATTTTAGCGTCTTTTGTTGTATCTTCCTCTTTAAATAGTTCAATTGCTTTATTTGCAGCTTCAATTCCAGCATCCCACTTAGATTGCTTATTATAAATAACAGCTAACTGATAATAAACATCTGAATTAACAGTTTGATACTCCATTAAAGTATTAAAATTCTTCTCTGCATCGGCATATTTTTCTGATTTAACAGCTATTGCGCCTGCATTAAAATAATATGTACTTGCCATTTTTTTAGCTGTACCTTCGGTCTTAACATCTTTTTTAGCAACCGATGTAGTGATGGCCTGATCGATAGAAGTTTTAAAATTCACTTCGTCTTTTTGCTCTTTATAAACCTGTGCTTTTCTTACATATGCCATAGGATATTTTGGATTCATCTCAATTGATTTATCCAAAGCTGTTATTGCACCAGCATAATCTTTTATTTTCAATAAATTAGCACCTTTAGCATAATATAACTTAGGAATAATAGATTTTGCCTTCTTACCATTCTTAGCATCATTATATGTTTTTGAATACTCACTAAGTTTTTGAAAAGCAGCTATAGATTCATCATACTTTTTTTGTTTGTATAAACCTATTGAGTATTTATACTGCATATTTGGAATTTGTGTAGCTGCAGTAACAGCATTGTCATTATCTGGATCTTCTATTTCATCGTAAATTTCAATACACTTTTTATACGATACAATTGCACCTAAATAATCTTTGGCTTTTGATTTAGCAACTCCATCTTTCAATGCATCAACAGCATCAGTTGCTGTTTGTGCATTTGCCATAACTGCACAACCCAGTAAAACAATCATTGCAGTTAACTTACTCATTAATTTTAATTTCATGGTTAAAACTTTTTTTAGTTTAGGATTAAATAATTTCGCTTTTTTTTCGGCTCTAAAAATATAAAAACGTAAGTAATAATAAAATTATTTATTAAGTTAATTCATTACATATATCAATTATTAACAATATGTTACGCTTCTTGTTTAAAAAGTCACTTAATTCTCCTTTTTTACTAATTTATAAAAGGTCTGATTTTCGGTAAAAACAATCTCTAATAAATCCAGTACAATAAGATTAATCAAGATTCTTTCTGCTTTAAATTTTGATAATCCTGAGATCTTTTTGTACGTGTTTAATGTAATCTCTCTATGTTGTTCTAAGTATTCAAATAGCACTCGTTCCTCATCATTATATCTAATGAGTACTCCCTTTCCATACTTTTTCTTATTCCATACTTTTAGATATATATTGTTTACGATAAAGTTTTGGTCATTTACCCTAATGTAAACGCGAGAAATACCATCTTTATTTGGTGCAGCAATTAATTGTTTTTCATCTACCTTAGGAATAATAATTTCTAATACTGTTTTACCTTCAATAGTGCATACTTTTGTTTCAAATTTTATGCCAGGCTTACAATACATGTCTGCTGCAGCCTGAACCATATAAAACTCTTCGTCGCTTTTTACTCCGGCAATCGATCCATTATCACGAACACCAACCAGCAGTCTGCCACCATCCGTATTTGCAAACGCCGCTAATGATCGTGCAATTTTCTTCGAATCTGTAATTGAATGTTTAAAATCGAGCGTTTGATGCTCTCCTTGTTTTATTAAATTATAAATATGCTCACTCATCACTAAAACCCCAACTTTTTAG
>Ga0209633_10001853_pt1 | contig 21101 bp, 16 predicted proteins | sample Cruoilmetagenom1_FD_187290 | JGI IMG/M metagenome (GOLD analysis project Ga0209633, IMG submission 187290) | Oil polluted marine microbial communities from Coal Oil Point, Santa Barbara, California, USA - Sample 1 (SPAdes) (version 2) | ecosystem: Environmental > Aquatic > Marine > Oil seeps ... | reverse complement strand
AAGCCTTTAGGAAAACCTCTGGAGTTGGAGTCCTGGCATCCGACAACTTGAGCTTCCTTCTGACCTCATAATTTTCCTTCAGCCAATCTACGCAAACCTTGTCAACCTGTTCCGCTTTCATACCCCCACCTTTAGTTGATGTCTGAACCAGTGTAACCACCTCAATCATAGTCGTATCCGCAAGAAGCTAGTTTCCTTTCTTCTTACATTCACGACAATAACCCTCCAAACATAACTCAATTCTGGTGACGCGAAAGTCATTTTTGCGTTGCACCTCTGCCAGCAACTTACAAATCAGGGGACTCTCAAATTCAATAACCTGCCCACAACCCCGGCATATCAGATGCTGATGTTCTCCCGAATGCTTCATTTCATAGCAACAACAGCGCGTGTGACCAAAATGTCTTTCCTCTATCAGACCTTGTTCCTCAAATAAGCGTAAATTACGGTAAACTGTAGCAAGGCTGATGCCGGCATCCTTCTCGCTGGCTCGGCGATACAGTTCCTTAGCGTCTAGATGCCTTTCAGCCTCTTGCATAACACTCAAGAGAAGCCTTCTCTGTGGTGTAGCTGGCTTGGCTTTCATTCGCTCGTGGACGCGATTGATTTTCATTCTCATCTAACCATACAGCAAGTCCTTTAGTTTTGTCAAGGTGATGTCGTCTCACTAATGCAATATGATCATGTCACCCCCCTCCAGAAATAGTTTAAAAAGGGAGCATCTTCAAAGAAAGCCCTGCGCCTGCGGTGAAATGTCAAGTTTTGGGATTGCACATTAACAACAGAATAAAGGGTGTCTTTAGGCAACAGCTCCCCCTTCTCGTGTAGTAAGCACGAGTTAAGGAGGAGCATAACATAAAAAGATCCCGTCAGCTCTCAGGTGCAGTGCACTGGAGACCGAGATCCGGGTTGCCGATAGCGGTGCTGTTTGGCTGGCCGGGCCGAAGTCAGAGGCCGCTTATCCACCTCCTTAGTCAAGTCTATGGGTGGGGGGACGTAGAGCTGGTTATGTCGCAGCCATAGCATCAACCAATCGCACTAACTTGCGGGCAGTCAGCACCAACGCCCGTCTTTTTGTTTGTGCTTGGTGCTCTCATCATACTTACTGTGGTAATAGCAGCCATACTCGGTATTGTGCATCCTGACCGAGTTGGCTGCCTCAATAAGGTAATAGCGTAGGTAGGCATTACCTGACTTGCCCATAGAGGTTTCCTCAGCCTGGAATGAGCCTGATTCATTGGTACGCCAGAAGAGCCCGGCAAACTTAGCCAAGGATGATTGGTCAGGGAAGCGATGGATATCCTGGATTTCAGCTCACATATCCCTGCCACAAAGACCGGCCCCAAACCCGGTACTGAACTCAAAGGGTGGGGAAACTTCTCGATCTCCCGTTCAAGGGCTTGATCTAACTTCTTGATCTTTCGGGATAGGGTGCGGATGTTTTCCAGAGTAGCCCCCAGTATGAGGTTCAAGGGCTCATTCAAAGTAGGATGAGGGTGGCAGAAATCCTGGGCAGCCTTCTTAACTACAGTCGCTATAGCCTCAGGGCTGGGGAAATGATTCTTGCCTTCCGCAGCTTATGAGCTGGGCCAGTTCCTCCAATGGAGTAGCTACTATCTCATCTACAGTGAGATATTCTGTAAGTGCTGCTCTAGGGAGGCAGCACCGAAGGTATTGGAGAAGGGATCAAGGTTTTGATACTCGCTGATTGCTTCGCCCTGCTCGCAATGACATTACTTGAGGAAGAGAAAGGAGAGAAAGTAGTTTTTCTCCCTGGTAATCTGGTGCATCAGGTGGCAGCGGAAGCGTGTTAGACGCTGCAAAGGCTGATAGAGCTCATAGGGGATGAACGGGGCAGGAAGTCGACCGAAGTGGAGGCACTCGGCAATGGCATAGGCATCATTGACGTCGCTCTTTTGAGTATTTGAGAGGGCCTTTTTGAATCTCTTGATCAAGCGAGGATTGAAGGCATAGACCTTGGGTTGGAAGGAGGAAAGCTCCCGAGAGGAGTTGACGAAGCAAGCAAGGTGCCACCAGTAAAGGTTAGTAGCTTCCAGTCCCACCAGGAGATGATCCAGATGGTAATGCTCCATCAGCTCGAGGATCTTCTTGACCAGTTGCTCAGCACCGGGGAGATTATTGGGCAATAGTGAAGTGATGCTTGACTTCGGTACCATCCTGGAGAAGAGGGTAGCAGGTGTTTTCTGCCTATAGACACATCGATGCCCAGATAAAGAGTTTCCACCATAGACACTCCTTTCTGCCAGGCCTGGGATGGCCCTGGACGCCGGTGTCTCAACAGCCTCGCCTGGTGATTAGAACTTCGTACCCGGGGTAGATGCACAAGCCTTGTGTGCTGCTCACAAAGGCATCCCTGAGTGGTGGAACATCCTGCGGGTAAGAAGTCCACACCGGTGCTGAGGGGGACAGACTTTCAGTAGAAGTCACCAACTAACTCGACGCAATAAGGAGGTGCAAGAGCTGCCCCAAATTAGCCTGGCAAGACTAATTATACCCCAGGGCCATCCCTTTTTGTGAAGGTACTAAAAGTTTTCGAAACATATTATACGAGTCCTAAAGCAGGCATTATCTCAGGAGGGTTATCACACCATGGTTTTAAGCATGACAAGGTACTTATCGAAGTGGATGAGAGCATGCTTGGAGAGGCGTGCCACCATGGAAGTATGGAAGCATTAAGGGGATGCCTGAGAATAGGCTAGACATTCTGTTCATACCTGGTCATCAAGATTTGTTTAACTTGGGATCACTGGAATGAATAGGTGATGAAGATGGGAGAAAGTCCAGTATTATAAGATTGTTTCCTCATGTCGGGCACACCAGCATTGTATATTGACTGCTACGGGTAGGCTAGCCATATGGCAGGGGAAAGCTTCAGCATGAACTGCTAAGGCGGTAACCGTGCCACCATATCCCATTGCCCCGATGCCAAGACGGTTAATTCGCTCCAGGATATCCCTTTCTAATTTGGCAACCTCAGAATCTGGATTTGGCTCTCCCACCTTGCGCAGTAACGCTTTGTTAGCCAGGGTCATGGTCTTACCTGTCGTTCCTCCTACACCCAGGCCGACAATGATGGGAGGACATGGGTTGCTACCAACCTCATCGACGAGGCTTACCGTGAAATCGATGATTCCTTGGCGACCCCTTGCCGGAGATAACACCACCAAGCGGGAGCAGTTTTCAGAGCCACCTCCTTTGGGCAGGATAGAAATTTTTAGCCCATCGCCAGGGACTATCTCAGTGTGAATCATGGCCGGCGTGTTATCTTTGGTATTCATCCGGGCCGAGAATGGTTTGTCTACCATTGATTTGCGTAAGTAACCTTGATCATATCCTTGGCGCACCCCTTCGTTTATGGCTGTATAAAGGTCAGCACCGGTTATGTGGACCTCTTGACCGATCTCCAACCTGACTACTGCCGTGCCAGTATCCTGGCACAGGGGGATTTGTTCCTGGCGGGAGATTTCTACGTTCTCTAGTATTTTATCCAGCACGTCGCGAGCAACCGGAGATTTTTCCTCCTCTCTGGCCTTCCTGATGGCCGAAAGCACGTCGGGAGGGAGATGATGGCAGGAATGTTCAAACATAGCGGCTACAACGTCGGTAATGTCACTGGCTTTGATTTCCCTCATATAATTAGCTCAAAGTCACTCGCGAGGAGCAATGCAGCCTGCATTTATCAAAGCATCATGCTGTTTCCTTCCGCTATTTATCATAGCCTCACTCTTCCTGCGAAGTTCATCGCGACTAACTTTTACCCTGGTAAGGCCTTCTCTCTGAGCTTCCATCCCCACATCTATCGCCTCACAAATGAAGGCTTCTGACTCTTCCATGGTGGGTACGATGCATTCTTCATTTAGGCCGCGCTCTTTAGCATATCTGGCCAGAGACTTGGCGGCAGCGATACACATATCATCGGTTATAGCTCTGGCCTGCGTATCCAGAACGCCGCGGAAGATGGCCGGAAAACCTATAGAATTATTCACTTGATTGGGGAAATCGGATCTACCTGTGGCTACAATTCTGGCCCCTGCCTCCCGGCATTCCCAGGGCCAGATTTCGGGTACAGGATTGGCACAGACAAAGCATATAGCATCATGGGCCATGAGCTTAATTTGTTCAGGTGAAATCACCCCCGGCCCCGACCTGGAATAAGAAATAAGTATATCTGCCCCCTCCAGTGCCGCAGTTAGGTCGCCGGTTTTCCCTTCAGGGTTAGTAATTTGGCAGATTCGCCATTTGTAGGAGAATTCTTCTTCATTTTCCTGTATGTCCTTTCGCCCCTTATGGAGAATGCCTTTACTGTCCACTGCTATGAAGTTCTCAGGCCTGGCCCCATAGATTAAGAGAAGTCTGAGACAGGCAACGTTAGCTGCTCCAAGCCCGTTAAAAACAATCTTTACCTTGCTTAGCTTCTTGCCTACGATGTTTAGGGCATTTATCAATCCGGCCAGCATCACCGTAGCTGTTCCCTGCTGGTCATCGTGCCATACCGGTATTTCTGCCTCTGCCTTTAGCCGATCGAGGATATAAAAGCACTTAGGGCTGGAGATATCTTCCAGGTTAATGCCGGCAAATGACGGCTCGAGCCATTTCACTGCCTGGACGATTTCGTCAGGATCCTTGGTAGCAAGGCAAATGGGAACTGCGTCTACACCACCGAGGTATTTAAATAATAAACACTTCCCTTCCATCACCGGATAGCCTGCCTCAGGTCCGATGTCTCCCAGGCCAAGGACCCGAGTGCAATCAGAGACTACGGCTATAGTATTCCACCGGTTGGTGAGCTCTCCCAATCTCCCTGTATCTGCCTTTATCGCCTGGCAGGGCCCAGCCACTCCGGGAGTGTAATAGATAGCGAAATCATTAACATCGCGGACCTGGCATTTGAGCGCAGTTTGCATTTTACCCCGGTAAAGCGCGTGTAATTTCAGGGCATCTTCGGCTGGCTTGTTAGCCCTCTCTAAGAGATCTTCCTTGGTTATCTTTCGCGCCATAACTTCCTCCCTTGATCTTATACCCATATATCCCTTCTTCTAGCCCACCACTATAACATACCACTATTGAGACTAATTGATATACTCAGCAGTGGATGCCGATGGTTAAGCTCAGGTGATATCTCAGAATGTGAAAGGGTGGTTTGAATCAATAGGATAAGGCGTATTAACATTAAGCTATTGGAGAGTGAATGGGAGGCTATTTAGTTAACACCTTTGGCTGTCAGATGAATAGAGCAGATTCAGAATATATCTCGTCGCTTCTTGCTGGGGCAGGTCTCAGGCGGGTAACTACAGTTGATGAAGCATCCATCATGGTGGTGAATGCCTGTGTGGTGCGTCAGAGCGCTGAGGATAGAGCGGTGAGTAAGGTCAGGTTAGCGGAAGGGCTGAAGCTGAGGAAGCCAGACTTGAAGATTATCCTCACTGGCTGTATGGTGAGTGGGGACAACATGTTGCGGCTTAAAGTTAAATTTCCTTATGTCGACCTGTTCTTGAAGCCCCAGGATTGGGAAGGGTTGAAGCAGTGGATGAGCTCTGAAGGCTTGGAGGCGAGAGAAGCCTTCCCTGTAGCCTCAGTTTCTTCCTTTCTTCCCATAATCTCAGGATGTGATAATTTTTGCTCCTACTGCATCGTTCCTTACCGCCGGGGAAGGGAGAAGAGCGTCCCTGTGGAAGAAGTGTTGGCAAAAGCAAAAGCTTTGGTGGATAAGGGAGCAAAGGAGATAGTTCTTTTGGGGCAGAATGTCAACTCCTACGGTCATGACCTTAACCCTCCCACTGACCTTGCTCATCTTTTGGAGCGCTTATCTAGGATTGATGGGCTTCTGAGGATAAGGTTTTTAACCAATCACCCCAAGGATGTAAGCCCGCATCTGGTAAAGGCAATAGCTGCCCTCCCCAGGATATGCGAATACTTAAGCCTTCCTTTTCAATCAGGGGATGATGAAATCCTGAAACTTATGCGCCGGGGATACACTTCAAGGCAATATTTGGCTCTAGTGGAGAGTATACGCCAAGCTATCCCTGATATTTCCCTTTCCACAGATGTCATTGTAGGCTTCCCCGGGGAAAACAGGTCTGGCTTTTCCCACACGCTGGACCTCATCAAGAAAATAAGGTTCGATACTGTTCATGTGGCCTCCTACTCTCCTAGGGAGGGAACCTGGTCTGCCCGAAATCTCCCCGATGATGTCCAGGAGAAGGGAGAGAGGAGAAGGGAGGTGGAGAAGGTTCAAAAAGGAATCCAGCAGGATATAAACTTATCCCTTTTGGGAAAAGAGATGGAGATTCTGGTTGAAGGCAGGAAGAAGGAAAAGTGGTGGGGAAGGACAAGGGGGGGAAAGCTCACGTTCTTCCCCTCGGATGAGGATGAGGAGGGAAAGTTAGTGGAAGTAAGGGTAACGGCGGCCAGTCCCTGGTCCTTGCAGGGGGAGCGGTGCTGAGTTCGGACGAGGCTAAAGGGAAAGTCCAGTACTTCTTCGATGACAGGTTCTACAAGAAGGTAAAGCTATCCTTTAGCCAGGACAAGCTGGAGGGAGAGATATACTATTTGGAGGGGGAGGTGAAAATACCCCCCCGTGACCCTGTTATGGGTTATCTCTTCCGCCCGCCGGAGAAGTATGCGTTCAAAGTGAGGTTGGATGCTGAGAGAGGGAGGATTATAAGCTGGGAGCTCAGGTGAGGAAATACGATTTCATCATCATTGGAAGCGGGATTGCCGGACTTTATGTTGCCCTTCTGGCTAAAGATGCGGGAAGGGTGCTTATTATAACCAAGGGAAGTATTGATGATTGTAACACCCGCTACGCCCAGGGAGGAATAGCTGCGGCTATAGGCAAGGGTGATTCGCCCGACCTTCACTTCCAGGATACGGTCTTCGCCGGGGCAGGGCTATGCGACCCTGCTGCCGTCAGAATGTTGGTGGAGGAAGCTCCCTACTGTGCAGCTGACCTTATACGGCTAGGAGTCCCTTTTGATACCGTCCATGGTGAGATCGCTTTAGCTCTGGAGGCAGCTCATAGTATCCCTCGCATCTTGCATGCCGGTGGTGATGCCACTGGGGAGTATATTGAGCTTGCCTTGAGCCGACGCGTCCGCGAATCAAAGGCGGAGGTGTTGGAGTACTCCCTGGCCACGAAGCTTGTCGTTGAGGGAGGAAGGATAAGAGGGGTAAGGGCCCTGGATGTGGTGCGAGGAGAGAGCGAAGAATTCTCCTCCCCCCGGGTGATCCTGGCTACTGGTGGTGCGGGCAGGCTGTTCAGATTCACCACCAACTCAGAGGTAGCCACCGGAGATGGAGTGGCTCTGGCGTTTGAAGCAGGAGCAGAAGTATCAGATATGGAATTCTTCCAATTTCACCCCACCGTCCTTCATCTGCCCGGGGTGGAGCCCTTCCTTATCTCTGAAGCAGTGAGGGGAGAAGGAGGAGTGCTGAGAAACATTTGTGGCTTTAGGTTCATGTTCGACTATTCGCCTCAGGGAGAGCTTGCTCCTCGGGATGTGGTTTGCCGCAGCATACTGGAGGAGATGAGGAAGACGAAGAGCGACCATGTCCTTCTGGATGCTACGCTTCTTTCTCCTCATCTCACTACCTCCCGCTTCCCTCACATCTTCCGCTTCTGCCTGGAGCATGGCCTGGACATAACCTCGGAGCCCATTCCGGTTTCTCCGGCCGCTCATTATATGATAGGGGGAGTGAAGACGAATGTTAACGGTGAAGCAAGCATCGATGGCCTGTTTGCCTGTGGAGAAGTGGCCTGCACTTATGTTCATGGGGCGAATAGGTTGGCCTCCAATTCCCTCATGGAGGCCTTAGTATGGGGAAGAAGAATATTTACTTCCACTAAACATAGAGTGGATAAAACTGAGAAGGCTAACTATTTACCTTCGCGCTCCCCATCTTCCGCTCCGCCAGTTAGCCTTTCCTCTCTCCAGGAGCTTATGTGGGAAAAGGTAGGTATTCTTCGCTCAAGGGAAGGGCTGGAGGAGGCGGCCAATGTGTTAGCTGCCTGGGGTGAAGAGATAAAAGATGTCAGCGATAGGTCAGCCTATGAGGTCAAAAACCTTGTACTTGTGGGTCGGCTCATGACTGAGGCTGCTTTACTGCGGCAAGAGAGCCGGGGAGCCCACTGGAGATCCGATTTCCCTCTTCCCTCTCCTGAGTTTGCAAAACATATAGTGCTCAAGAGGAAAGATGAGGATTGATAAAAGAAAAGTAGAAAAGATAGTGGACCTTGCCTTAGAGGAGGACCTGGGGTGGGGAGATGTGACCACTGATACGCTTATCCCTCCTGACCTTGAAGGAGAGGCATTCATCCTTGTTCATGAGAAAGGCATCCTGGCTGGAATAGAGGTAGCCCAGATGGTGTGGTATAGGGTTGACCCAAATCTCAAGTTTGAGGTCAAAGTCCAGGATGGGGGTAAGTTGAAAGCGGGGGATACCATAGCTTGCCTTCAAGGGTGCCTGGCTAGCATTCTCAAGGGGGAAAGGACGGCCCTCAACTTTTTGGGAAGGCTCAGTGGAATTGCTTCAATGACGGCAAGATATGTGGAGGAGATAGACAATTTCGACTGCCGGTTACTCGACACCCGCAAGACCACCCCTGGGCTCAGAGCCCTGGAAAAGTATGCGGTTATGGTGGGGGGTGGGCTAAACCACCGTCTGAATCTGAGTAGTGGTATCTTGATCAAGGATAACCATCTTCGGGTGCTTCGCTCCCAGGATGTGAGCATCACAGAGGCCATCTCCAGAGCAAAGGGAAACTCTCCTGCCTACTTGAAGGTGGAGGTGGAGGTGGAAACAGTGGAGGAAGCGGCGGAGGCGGCAGAAGCGAAGGCAGATATCATTATGCTCGACAACATGAGCCCTGAGGATATAGAAATAGCCGTTAAAAGAATAAATACCAGGTCTCAAGTTGAGGCTTCAGGAGGGATAAACCTCAGCACCGCAAAGCGTATCGCTCAAACTGGTGTGGACTTCATTTCTGTGGGATCCATCACCCACTCCTCAAGGTCTCTCGACCTGAGCCTGGAGATCTGCTGACCTTATCCCCCTATGCGAAACATCTTTGTTCCGCAAACCGGGCAGATTCCCTGGGTGGCGGGTCTCCCGTTCTTCAGGGTTACCTTTTTGGGATCCTTCATTTCTCTTTTACTTCTGCACTTCACACAATAAGCTTCCATTACTCCTCCTTTGCCTTTTAAATTCCCTTCGCAGATTAAACCCCTAGATACGCGTTTGTCAAGAGAGATACCGCATGTCTGGTGAGGCCGGTATAGTATTTTGATCTTCCTCCTTAAAGGCATCTTCAAATTCCGATCCCCCATCTACCTGAGTAGCCCTGATGGGCATGAAAAGTTGGGATCGAACTGATTGGTTTTGCCAGCGCTTTTCCTATACTGAGCGTATTCCAAATTTGTGAGTTCAAAGAAATTCTAAATCCTAATCTCTAATCCCTAAACAATTTCAAATGACCGAAATCAAAAACCAAAAACAAGGAGAGGAAAGAAGGGGAGTTATAAAAATTCACGATTCTCGAGTGCGTCTAGTATAAACAAAGGCGGCATGGCCGTATTGCAGTAACAGGCTAAAATTGGTATGCTTGACATATCTTATTGTAGATGAATAGAATATTAAGCTTGGGGAGGGGGTTATGCATTGTCTAAGGTAATTAGTGGTGACCATGAAAGCTTTGAGAGCTTGCTTAGACGTTTCAACAGGCAAGTTCAGCAGGAAGGAATTCTGGCTGAGGTTCGCCGTGCTGAGTATTACGAGAAACCAAGTGTAAAGAAGAAGAGAAAAGAGGCCATCAAGCGGCGAAAGAGTAGCTGGAAGGGTGGCTGGAAAAGGGCCTAGCCGGTTTGGTATAGTAGTCTTTCCCGGAACATGGAGCGATCGCGACTGCTTTTATGCTTTAGCGCATATCCTGAAGCAGGATGTGCGCTATATCTGGCATAAAGAAACTGACCTTTCGGGCTATAATTGTGTTGTGCTCCCGGGAGGGTTTTCTTATGGAGATTACCTTCGCCCGGGGTCTATTGCCTGCTTCTCCCCCGTGATGAGCGAGGTAAAGAGATTTGCTCGCGAGGGAAGAATGGTTATAGGAATCTGCAATGGATTTCAGATATTATGTGAAGCAGGTATGTTGCCCGGAGTCTTGTTACCTAACTGCCATCTCAGATATTGCTGCCAGTGGGTTTATCTGAAGGCAGAAGGACCCGATTCAGCGTTCACTTCCAGACGCAACGCTAAGGTTTTGCGGATGCCTATATCTCACTATGAAGGAAATTATTATGCCCCCCCGGATATTCTGGAGGAACTGGAGGCTGAACATAGAGTGGCCTTTAGATATTCTACACCGGAGGGCAGGATAGAGAGCGAGGTAAACCCTAATGGCTCTCTCAACAACATCGCCGGGGTCTTAAATAAAAGGAGGAATGTCCTGGGGATGATGCCCCACCCCGAGCGTGCCTGTGAACAACTACTGGGAAGTGCGGACGGCAACCTGGTGTGGCAGTCAATCATGAATGCCATCTAAAGCATGCAGGATACCTTAAAGCAAGCCCTGGATAATGTTGCCTTAAGTTCGGAAGAGTATTTTCTGATCGTAAGCCGTCTGGGCAGGGAGCCCAATGAGGTGGAGCTGGGGGTTTTAGGAACGCTGTGGAGTGAACACTGCGCCTATAAGCACTCCAGGCCCCTTTTAAAGCTCCTGCCCACCACAGGGAAAGGGGTATTGACCAGGACGGGTGAGGAGAATGCAGGGGCAGTGGATATAGGCGACGGGCTTTGTCTGATAATGAAGATAGAATCTCACAATCATCCTTCAGCGGTGGAACCATTCCAGGGTGCTGCCACCGGGGTGGGAGGAATCGTGCGGGATATATTTGCTTTGGGGGGGAGACCTATTGCCCTTCTCAATTCTCTCTACTTTGGCCCACTCGCTGAAAGCCATAACCGCTACCTCTTCGATGGAGTGGTACGCGGTATTGCCAGCTACGGGAACTGTCTGGGAATACCCAATGTGGGAGGGGGGGTATTCTTCTCTTCCTCCTATTCAGATAATCCTCTGATCAATGTTATGTGTGTAGGTATAGCTAACGCGGGGAGTATCACCCGCTCCCGGGGGAAAGCGAGCGATGTCCTGATATTGGCCGGTTCAGCTACCGGAAGGGATGGAATATACGGGGCCTCTGGCTTGGCCTCACGGACCTTTGAATCGGAGGCTGAAATGCGTTCCACCGTCCAGGTGGGGGATCCGTTTATGGAAAAGATTTTGATGGAGGCTTGCCTTAAACTTGTAGAACTGGGCCTGGTTTCTGGAATACAGGACCTGGGGGCAGGGGGAATATCCACTGCTCTCGCAGAGAGCGCTTCTCGGTCAGAATGTGGGGTGATGATAGATATATCCCGAATGAGAAAACGGGAGGAATCCATGAGTCCTTATGAAGTCTTGCTCTCTGAGTCTCAGGAGAGAATGCTCCTTCTAGTTCCTCCCCGAAACGAGGAGAAGGTAAAATCTGTGTTTCAGGATTTCGGTATCCCTGCCTCCTCGGTTGGTTTCTTAACTTCCGACTCAAAATTCAGAGTAAAAGAAGGGGAGAAAGTGGTAGCTGAGGTTCCTGTAGAGCTTCTGGTGAATCCTCCTACTTATGAACTAAAGACCCGGAAAAAGATAGCCCCAGAGAGGATTGACTTTCTTCCCGATATCTCACCCCCTGAGGTGGAGGAGGTGTTCATGAGGGTCCTCTCTTCACCCAACCTGGCTAGCCGAAAATGGGTATTCACCCAATATGATCATCAGGTGGGTGTAAATACGGTCGTCCCTCCCGGAAGTGATGCGTCTTGCCTTCGTATCAAGGGAGGAGACAAAGCTATTGCTCTCACCTGTGATGGAAACGGTAGATACTGTCACCTTGATCCTTACGTTGGAGGAATGATGGCCGTGGCGGAGGCGTGTAGAAATCTGGCCTGTGTAGGGGCAAAGGCCATAGCCGCCACTGACTGTCTGAATCTGGGAAACCCGGAGAGAGAGGAGATCTACTACCAACTTAAGAGCGTTATCCGGGGTATAGGGAGGGCCTGCCGGGTATTGGACATCCCCGTAGTGAGCGGGAATGTAAGCTTATATAACGAGATGAAGGGAAGGGCGATATATCCTACTCCGGTGGTGGGAGTGGTGGGGGTGGCCAGGATAAAAAGCATATGTACTCCTCATTTCAAGTCCGAGGGCGATCAAGTCTACCTTCTGGGGAAGGAGAAAGAAGGGATTGACGGCAGTGAATATCTGGAGCTCAGGTGGGGGAAAGTGGGGGGGAAGGTGTCAATCGATATGGGTACAGAAAAAAAACTTTGCCGACTTCTTCTCCTTCTCATACGGAGGGGGATAATAAAGTCGGCCCATGACGTATCTGAGGGAGGTCTAGTCTGCACTCTCGCTGAGTGCTGCATTTTAGGGGGAATAGGGTTTGAAGGAAAATGGGATATCCAGAGCCGCATCGATAGCTATCTGTTTGGGGAATCCCCATCGAGGGCAGTGGTTTCGCTTTCACCAGATAAAACTTTCGAGCTTGAGAGGATGGCCCAAACCTATAATATTCCCCTTAAGAGGTTGGGGGAGGTGAAGGGAAACAGGTTTATTCTCCCCTTTATCGACCTTCCCTTAGCCAGACTCAGCTCTTCATGGTATGGGGGCCTGGAAAAAGCCCTGAGCGCATCTTAGTACCCCGCATCCTCGGTCGAAGGGAACTTTCTCCCTCCACACAATTTCTCGCGGCAGATAGTCTTGGAAGGCCTTTCTCAGTATCCACTTACCATATAGCTTATTTTCCTCCCTCCTTACTTTATATTGGAGGGGGATGGTTTGGCCAAATCGTACGACTTCAGGGGAAAGAAAGGGTGAACATACTTTGATGCCCAAACCTTCTCCGAGAGCGCGGGGAAAGTCGTTATCCAAAGCGGTGGAGATATCTGGTGCTTCAAGGTCCGGGGCAAAATTTATGAGCGGGGCAAAATTTATGAGCGAGCTATACCCAAAGAAAAGCTCATCTGCCCCATCTCCGGTTAACACTTCTGAAGCAAATGAGGAGGCAACTCGTAAAGCAAGGTAGGTAGAGGCTAAAGTGGTGAGACCGGGGGAGGCAAAGGACGAGCTCTCATACTCACTGACCTTTATCATGGCCTCTCTTAGCTCTTCGCAGTCAAAATAGTGAACTTCATGTTTTAGGCTTAAAAATCTTGCCACCCTCCGGGCATAGCTTAAGTCTTCGCTTTCATCATCGAAGGCAATGGTCAAACCAGTAAGCTCTTCCGCTCCTTTCTTAGCCAGGAGGGCTATGATGCTGGTATCCAGCCCTCCGGAGAGAAGGACAAGGGGAGCTTTTTCTTCCTCTACTGCTTCCTTCAGGAGATTTCTGAGCTTTTGACAGGTCTCAGCTACACTTGGTATAGCCACAGTTTCGACAGATAAAGCAACCTTCCTCAAAGTCAAGAGGGCCTCCGCATTCTGGGCAGCCTCCCATGAATATGGGGCTTTGAAGAGAGCTTTCTTTCTTCCCTACCTCCTCCTCCAGAACACGGGCGATAGCATCAGCGCAGGAGGTAACGGAGTGCCCCTCCTCCCAGCTTACCTGGGGGCAGCGTATTCCCTTAAGCTGTTTTATGATGGAAGGGAGAGAGACCCCTGATCTCAGGTTAAGCGATATAAGCCGAGAGATGGCTTCCAGCTGAGCAGAGGCACATCCTCCCGCCTTCCCCAAAGTGGAGAAAACCTCGCATATCCCTTCCTCATCGTAGTTCACCGTAATGTATATGTAGCCGCATCCGGTGGATACTCTGGATGTTGAGCCCCAGGTCTTGCGGCCTCTCTGGCGGGGAGATAGTTTCTCTTTCTCCACCTTCTCTTGCCGGGCAAGCACCTGTTCCTTTCTGCTTTGATCCCGATAAATGGTAAGCCCTTTACATCCCAGGGAATGGGCCAGCTTTAAACAGGACGAGACATCCTCCACGGTTGCGCTATGGGGAAGGTTTATGGTCTTGGACACCGCGTTTCCGGTATGTTTTTGAAACGCGGCCTGCATGCGAACATGAAACTCCGGCTCTATATCATGGGAGGTAGGAAACAACTTTTGAATATGCGGGGGAATACCTTCCATCTCTCTCACACTTCCTTTATGGACAGCATTGTCCCACAGAGAAGAAGCAATCTCTTCCTCTCTCATAGCCTTCTCGAAGCTGGGGTTTACCTCCAGGAGACTCTCTCCGTCCAGTATATGCCGGGTGTAGGCCAGAGAGAATAGAGGCTCGATCCCGCTGGAGCAGGAGGCAATAATGCTCAGAGTCCCTGTAGGAGCAATGGTAGTTTGAGTGGCATTCCTCACCTTAGGTCCTCCGGGGGTATCGTATATGCTCCCTGGGAAGGCAGGGAAGGGGCCCCGAATCTCCGCCAACTCACAGGAAGCTTTGAAAGCTTCCTGGCTGATAAGTTGCATTAGTTCCTCACCTACCTGGATGGCCTGGGGAGAGTCGTAGGGTATACCCATCAGGATAAGTATATCGGCAAACCCCATTATTCCTAAACCTATCTTGCGGGCAGCCCTGGTTTTCTCCTCTATCTCAGGGAGAGGGAACCGATTTATTTCGATGACATCGTCCAAAAACCTCACCACCACCCTGACCACTTCGGAAAGCCGAGGGTAGTTTATCTCCGCCCTTCCATCCTTTACCTGAACCATCTTGGCCAGATTTATGGATGCCAGGTTGCAGCTTTCAAAGGGAAGCAAAGGTTGCTCGCCACAATTTGACATAATTATTCCATTAGCGATAAATGAATGAGACATAGGCTCAGTGAGATTGTAGACAGGTTCGACACCATTTGGTTCTATTCGAGCTACTTTTTCCTCAAAGTGATGGGAATAATAACCTTTACTGTGTAAAAGCCTTACCTTGTCACTTTGTTTCTGCCCCAAAAAGCCAACTTTCTCCAAAAAGAGAAGAACACTATTTCTGCTTATCTCTAACTCAAAACAAAGCCCATCAGAGAGATACGTCCTTTTTTGACCAGACACTGTAGTATAAGGAAAAATCCACCTTCCTTTTCGACTGCGATTATAGATTGTAGACCTTATGCCTAAATTGAGGAGAAGGATCTGAACATCCTTAAGCAGTTCTCTTGATTTAGAGGTCAACCGGATATAGGAGCTTCTCTTGGGGATAAAGTTTACCGTCCCGCAAGCGGTAAATATTCCCTTTAAGAAGCCAATGGCAGCCTCCCTGGGAGCAGTGAAAATGCTTTCAGGAACGCGTTTTTGCTCTGCTTTTACCGGCCTAACCCCCAGGCGTTCAAAAAATTGCCCCAGGAATTTGCTATGGTAGGATAGATGAAATGTTCCTCTGGCTCTTTCTATCCCTTTTATCTCCCGACCATAGAAGCTATTGACTATCCCTTTAATATAATTCAGTATCTCCCCATCCTCCTTGCCAAAGCAAAAACCCACACGGCAATTTTTGTCTCCCGACCTGACCCAGCCATCCCCTATTAGCCACCCCAGGACTATTCCTAGTTCCTCTGACCACACGGAGGGCAGGTTCAGTTGATAGGTTCTACCATTTCGTCCCAGGAAGGGTTGTAAGTCAAAAGGCAATCTTTTCTCCGAATTCCACTCACCTTCTCCCGATTGGGTTAATAATTTATACTGCCCGGGGGTTAAATTCCTTGCCTCTGCCCACCCCTCTGAGGTCAACAGCCGATGGTCCGGGGTAGTGATGATTTCATATCCTGACCTGGTGGTTATTTTCACCGTTTCTTTTTCACCGGTGTAAAAAGCCCTGGATATAGTGAAAGTAGGAAGAGTGGTGGGGTCATCTTCTATGTGCCCATTGGGCATTACTCTGGGGTCTACGGTGATGCTAATGCCACCTTGAGGATATTTTTCGGCCAGGTCTTTTATCCTGATGAGGCCTGCCTGCGTGGAGATTAAGCTCTCCCCTGTAATACAGGGGTTAGTGCTCTCAATCTTCCCCCGATGAGGAGTAGGATTGTCCCGGTTTATGCGGTCGAGGAACACCATGCCTGGCTCACCCGTCCTCCAGGCATTTTCGGCCATCTTATGGAATACTTCCTGGGCCTTAAGCTTTCCTTCTTCTTCTCCTGTCCGGGGATTTATCAGGGAATATTCCTTATCTTCCTCTACTGCTTCCATGAACTCCTCGGTTATAGCTACGGAGAAGTTGAAGTTTTGAAACGCTCCCTCCTCTTCCTTGGCGGAGATGAACTTCAGAATATCTGGGTGGTGGACATCCAGGATGGCCATGTTGGCCCCCCTCCTCATGCCTCCCTGCTTGATGATATCGGTGGCAGCATCAAACACTTGAATGAAGGATATGGGTCCTGAAGCTACACCTCCCGTGGAGCCTACCAGGTCCCCCTCAGGCCTTATATGAGAAAAAGAAAACCCTGTTCCCCCACCACTCTTGTGGATAAGAGCGGTGTGCTTTACTTCCTCAAAGATGGATTCCATGGAATCCTCCACCGGAAGAACAAAGCAATTATGCACAGCTGCCATATTGGCTACATAAGAGTGGTCATCCTCGACTTCTAGGTTGTATACTAAGCCCTCACGATTAGCCCGCTTTATCGAAACTATAGGAGTTAAAATATACCCATCGAGAAAGATCTCCCCCCCCCATTCTTTCCCATCCTTCCCCAGGGCGGCAAAAATGCCCTGACGGGCAAGCAATTGCCACAGAGCATACATCAAATGTGGATTGGACATTACTGCCCTGACATTATGATTACTGCTATTTAAGAAAGCGGTACTATCCCCACGGAAAATGCCAGCTACTAACCCTCGCTGTTTCTCTATTGGAAGGAGCATTACCCATTGGGGAATATGCTTCCCAGCGAAGCCTGTACCAAACAATCCAGAAAATACCTTAGCCAATGCAATGGAGTGAAAACGAAGGGAGAGCCAATGATAGGAATCAGAGGCTGGTTCGATATGACAAGATGCACCAAACTTTTCCTCATTGAGGGCTAATACATCCTGGCAGTAATTTTGCTCTTCTTCGCTAAAGGTGAAACGGACAACCCTTCCGTCACTTACTGTACCTTCAGAGAGGTAGTAGCCAAACAGTCGGAGTAAACTTTCATCTACCGGGATAAAGCGTTTAATGGGCTTCACCTGGTCAGAGAGTTCCCCACAGCGGTTACGAATCTGAGCATGGGTACTCCCGTCTTTATGAATATATTGGCGAATGTCTTTATTGCAGCGGTAGAGTAATCCATCTTGTTCAATGTAATCTTCTTCCCCCAGCAAAGGGAGCAAGTCGAGATATGGAATATCCTGCACTGCTTTCGGATATGACAAAGCGATGTAATCGCCCGGCAGAAGCTCCCCAATTCTTATCCACTGGAGATGTCCATCCTGCTTTGTATCCTTTCGCAAAGCAAGGACGGGATGGTCTTGGGTAACTGAGAGGGTAATATCAGGAAGCTTATGTAATTTTACCTCGATAAGGTGATCAGATACTCTGGTGAATACTCTTTCCACTTTGCGAAAACGGTGGCGATGGGTAAGGACTTCATCACCCACCTTTATATCGGCAATGGGTTTTACTCCCCCGGCAGTAAGAACAGGTTGATCAGATGAAAAGCAAGCTGAGAGCTGACCCAGCTCTCTGCCCGCATTCATCAGGGTGGGGGAGTTGGGGAGAAACTCCAATCTGCTCATGAGGGAATAGAATTTCTCTGCCCAAATTCCCACTTCTGCTTGCGGGTCAAACACGGACTCAGCAGAAGCCACCGCCTTGGCCACGCGTCGAAACATCTCCTCGGGTGTCTCTGCCACCCTTCCTTGAGCATCCTTTTTAAGGTATCTTTTCTCCAGAACGCGCCGGGCATTGGCGGATAGAATGATGGATGGTTCTTTCTCCATCTTCTCTGGTGGTTTGAGCTTGAAGACGTCTGCTACCTCCGGATGCCCGAGCGAAGCTACCGCTTCCTTGACCTCTTTCTCCACCTGGTCGGTGGGCTTTCTGAGCATGTGTCCAGCGGTAAACTCTTCCATTCCCGGAAGTGGATTTTCGCTTGCCCCTACTCTGCGGATTACTTCCCTTACCAGGCGCTCTACCTCCTCCCGGTCAGATATTCCCACCGATTCAGCGGCGCGGAATATGGAATAAGCTACCTGGTCGGATAATCCTTTCTTCTTGCGTCCTACCGTCACGACCTAAAGGCTCTACATACAGGCACCGGTGTTCTCTATGATCCCAAGAGAGCTAAGTATGTTGAGCAGAAACTGCATACAGAGGTTTATTATTGCGTCCATACTTCTACTCCTTTCTTTATAATCTTACCAACCAAGAAGCTCTCTGTCGACCTCCCCCAAGGGAATTATGGTCGAAATTAAGAGCGCTTCCTTAAATCCAATTTACCCCGAAGGAGAACTTCATATTGGTCCTTATATTGCCAGCCTATGCCGACCACTCTCAGCTCACCCCCGAAATCCGACCCTATTCTATCGATCTCATCGATTGTTTCCCGGAAAAATCTCTGAGAGTCGGCAAAAGGAGTGTGTCCGTAAATCTTTTTGCATTCTGGAGTATCCTTCAAGAGATGTACATCTGTTATATGGACGAAGGTGAAAGCAGATTTGTTCTTTTGTGGCGTTAACATCAAGCCAAAATCGGCAGATCTATCATCAGCTATATGATAGTACCAGGCTGTTGCGGGGGTATATGCGTCGGGGGTGGTTATGAAAACAAACCGGGCTCCCTCTTCCCGGGGAAGTTGGTAACGGCCTGACCCATCTGTGGAGGTGATGCTTATGCCGCTTATGCCGTTGGATACTTGAATGCCTGGCAGGCCAGCTTCGTTTTCCTCCCTTATTCCATCCCCATCAATGTCGTTAAACACTATGCCGGTGATTTGAATTGGCTCGCTGGCCATCGTGGCTGGGGCTAGGAGAAGAAGAAGGGCCAGAAGGGCTATAAACGATACCAGCCTTTGGGATAACCTTTTGATTTTTCCTTCGACCATTACTTTATCACCGTCATACCTAACCGCTATTATTACACGCAAACATATACCTCTTCTAATCTATTTTTTCCAGCACTTGCAGGACAGCTAGATTTCTTCCTCTTGAGGGTTGTGGTGCCCTTAAAGGAATCTTTTGAGATCCTTGTTATGCCGAGGAATAGCTACTCTCTTGACCCTATCCCTCTTTTGAAACTTGCTCTATTCTATCTTACTCAGCATCTCTGCTATCTTATATGCTGTTCCTCCTGTTAGCTCGGCACATTTTTCTATCGTATCCATCCCCTCAGGGCCAGTATAATGAGCTACCACCCCGTTCAGTTCAAACCAATCGACCCCTGTAATTTCGGAACAGACAGTAGTTTTGTATTGAGCCTTAAACCACTGGAATAGTTTCTGAGAGGGCTCTAGGGCTGGTATTGTTCCAAAGAATCCTTCCTCGAGATTGTTGCGCCCTACCTTAGTGCCCAGAATTATAAAGCCTGTCATCAATGCACCGCAGGTCAGTCCGCAGCTACCGCTACCTTGTAAAGCGCCCAGTGTTTTAAACCCAAAGTCATCCTTTAGCCCCAAAACCTCTTGAAAGGCAAGCAATATAGATTGGGAGCAACCGAAGGACTTCTTATACTCGGTGTATGCTAAATCACCAATCCTTTCTCGGTTGGCCCCCAGGCTCAGTATCTCCTTTACTCTCATTCCAAACATCCTGGCAAACTCATCCCTCATATTCAGCCTTCTTCTTTTCCATTTTATACATTTTATCCCGGTGACATTTTATGTAACAGTATCTCCAAAAATAAGACGAAAGAAGGTAGACTAAGGAAGCAGTGGTAGTTTAGAATAAGAACTAAGGGAAGTGTTCGACACTGAGCCTTTCTGTATAGATATAGGGCTTCAGCAATTAGGAGAAGTTAGAGAATGGTCTCAGTGTGATATGGTGGTTGAAGCAAGGGCTAGACCAAAGTTAGGTTTTATCATCAGCCTTTTGGGAGCGATCTTACTTCTCTTCCTGGGATTCCTAGTATTTCTCCTAGAACCAATAGGTATAGTTAATTTAGTATTGGGATGTCTGATCATAGTGGGTGCAATACTAGCCCACTATAGAGGGATGAAATTCTCCGGAGGTATGACCACACTTTTATCTTCAGTAGGAAGCATTCCTTTAATTGTAATTTATTTTGGTGTGGTGCTAGGAATGTTCTCCATTCTTGGTATAGCGGGTGGAGTTTTAATCCTACTGAAAAAGTAGAAAAGGAGGTTGGGAAGTGAAGTTTAAGGCCTTAACTCTTGCTACGATAGCTCTGGTGATAAGTTGTGTTGCTCCCGAGGTTAAGGCTTTATCTGAAACTCCTCAGGTAGAAGCTTTGTCTCCTGAGAGGGGAACAGTAGTATTCATTGCTCAAAGTGAGGAAAACCCTGCCCAAGGTGTGGAGGTGAGGATAGATGGGGAAAGCAAAGGGTTTACGGAGAAGGATGGAAAACTGAAGGTAGAGTGGCTTCTTTTTGGAGACCATTTTTGGGAAGCAATTTACGGAGGAAAGGAGGTCTCCAGAGGGGAATTTGAGATAGAAAAGATAGTGGGCATGGAGATCTTAGATTATTGGTTTGAGAAAGAAGGAAAAAGGGGAACAGAAGTCTATTTAGCTGATGAGGCAACATTTACTACTGCGGTAAAGAATACTGGAACGGCACCAATCGATCAGCTAGTCATGGTGTGGGGAACAAAGGTGAAGGAACCAAAAGTGGAGGTAATAAGACCTCGTGTTCCCCCGTTCTTGGTTAAGCGTCTCTACCAGGTTTTTATCGTCCCGAGGATAGAGGAGAAAGTTGATGCGGAAAGAAAACTGGAGCCAACAGAAAGCATAGAACTGCTAAGTCCAGACGGGAAAAGGAAGATAGTGAAGTCAGGTGAAACATTAGAAGAAATAACACCTATAATGCCTGGAGAGACAATGGTGTATGCTGTGAAGAAAACTATGGCTGAATTCACCAGAGAGGAGATGGAGTCTGTTTTAGAGAGGGGAGTTGCGGGGGTAGAATTTGGCGG
>Ga0209633_10001852_pt1 | contig 21110 bp, 16 predicted proteins | sample Cruoilmetagenom1_FD_187290 | JGI IMG/M metagenome (GOLD analysis project Ga0209633, IMG submission 187290) | Oil polluted marine microbial communities from Coal Oil Point, Santa Barbara, California, USA - Sample 1 (SPAdes) (version 2) | ecosystem: Environmental > Aquatic > Marine > Oil seeps ... | reverse complement strand
CGCAATAAACTCTGCGGTGCAAGTCTTGTTCGTAAAAATATTAGGGAATTGGCAAAACCGTCCCAAACCCTGCTGAAATCTTTGCAGTTTGTAATCAAATAATGTGTCGACGTGAGCGTAAGGATTAGCTACAACGCTTTGAATCGGTGTCCACCTTACTTGCAAGGCGCGCTATAACCATAGATGAAGACTTTTGACTAAAACCATATTGGACCTAAATATGAAAATTCGCCGTTTACTTCTCTCTACAGCCCTGCCCGCTACCGTTCTTGCATTCGCCCTGCCCGCTTTGGCGCAGACCGAAGTCACAAACGAGCGCACTACCAATGTGTCTACATCGACAGAAGGCGCGAATAATACTTCAACCGATGTAACGGTCACATCTTCAGGCACCGTGACCGTGACCACGGGCGCAGGCGTGACACTAGATTCTGACAACGCAGTGGTCAATGATGGGACAATTTCTACAGATGCCGCCAGCAACACAACTGGTATTTTGGTAAGCGGGAGCCGTACAGGTTCCGTGACTAATAATGGCACGATTAGCTTGACTGAAACTCCCACATCTATAATCGCAACCAATGGCGATATAGCCGCAGGTACTGGGCGTGTCGGAATACTGATTTCAGGGGCAAGCCCATTTACTGGCAATATTGAAAATGCCTCTGCTGGCAACATCAATATACGCGGGCAAAACTCTGCGGGTATACGTCTTGAACAAGGCTCCTCAATCACTGGTGATATTATTCAAGGTGGCGGGCTCACTATCTTTGGTAAAGACAATATCGGCGTAGATGTCGCAGGGAATGTAATCGGTAATTTGGCTGTAAATGGTGTAGTTTCCGTTGTGGGTGGAAATGCACAGGCTGTCAATGTCGGTGGCGACATATCAGGGTCTATCACCACAACATCACGGGTAACAACTACTGGATATGTGGGTACAAATGGCGCAGGCATTACATCGAGACCTGCATCCGCAACTCGTGCGATTGTTCTAGCCGATGGGAGCATTCGGCAAGCCGCGTCAGCATACCAAATCAACGGTAATGTAGGCCAAGGCATTCACTTTGCGCAAACCGTAGACGAAACATCGGGCGCAGTAACAGCAATACCAAGTGTGAATATGAGCGGCAGCGCTCCCGCAATTCTCATTGATGGTAATGGGACGCCTATCGCCATTGGCCGCGTTGGACAAATAACAGACCCTAATGACGCTGATTTTGACGCAGAGCTGCAATATGCTTTCGTTAACCAAGGCAATCTAATTACTGACGGATTGTTTGACGATTTGGACGCAACTACATTTTCGCTTTCAGATGCTAGTTTGGAGGACGGCCTCAACAACTCTGGGACTATGAGTGCAAATGTATATAGAAGCGGCGTTGATCCAGCTGCAACAGCTGCGACTCATGATTCCCACGCTCGCGTAATTGTTATTGGCGGCGGCGGTATTGCCCAGCGCATCAATAATTCAGGGAGTATACTCGCGCGCGGTTTTGAAGCAGGTGACACCGCTTTTGCCGACCTTGATAACCCGCAAGCGGCCAATTTACTATTGGTCACGGCTATTGACATTGACGCAGGCGGCTCGCTTAGCTCCATCACGAATTTGGGCACAATCAGTGCCGTTATTACGACCAGGCGCGGTGAAGCTGTTGCCGTACGCGACGCATCAGGAACATTGATAGAGCTCAATAATAGCGGCATATTAAGTACAGCAGGATTATCAATTGACCCAACAGGTGCAAATCAAGAAGATCATGTACTTATCGCGATTGATGTGAGTGCAAATACGACTGGGTTTACACTCAACCAAACCCTCTTTGATGACCCAGATGTCGAAGATGACGCCGCTCCAATTCTTAGGGGCGACGTCCTGCTTGGAAGTGGCGATGACGTCCTCAATATTGCTTCAGGAACTGTTACTGGTGACATCTCATTTGGTAATGGCGCGGATAGGCTTACCCTTGCAGGTAGTTCAACTGTAACAGGCATTATTGACGATACGGACGGTAATTTAGAAATTCTTGTGACCGATAATAGCCGTCTTGCCATCACGGGCCCAGATGACATCAATGTCACGAGCTTCGAAATAGACGGCACATCAACATACAGCCCGTTTATCAACCCAGACAATGGCGATGTTTCTGTTCTAACAGCGTCAGGCGCAGCGACATTCCAAGATGGAGCAGTCATCGACCCAAGATTGTCTACCGTTTTAGATAATCCATCAACATCATTTACCATTGTCAATGCAGGTACACTTGCCGTCAATGGCGACATCAATGCATTGCGCGGTACCAATAGTCCATTTTTATATAATACCAGCTTTGCCCGCGACCCTAACGACCCCAATGCGCTAGTTATGACGCTTGACCTACGTTCAACAACTGAACTTGGACTAGATATTCAGCAAGCCGCAGCTTTCACATCTGCTTTTGAAGCCCTACAAACAACTGATACACTTGGCAACGCTTTCGTAGGCCTCACGGATCAAACTAACTTCAACGCTGCTTATAACCAGCTCTTGCCTGAATTTGCTGCCGCAGCACGTCAATTCGTTTTAGCCAATGTTGATGGTTCCGTCGGTGCGGTGGGCTCACATCTTAATAATGCCCGCAAATCGCAAGATGAGCGCGGCGGACTTTGGATCGAAGAATTCGCTTACTTTGCCGACCGGGAATTAGCTGGTTTATCTGAACAATATCGCGGCTATGGATTTGGGATTACGGGCGGTATCGATACCGCATTTGGGCCATTTCACACCGTTGGTATCAATGCCGGGTTCGGCACAACAGAGATTGAAGACGTGCTTGGCGTTGATGAACCGCTTGATATTTTGTCACTGCAAGGCGGCGTATATGCAGGTTATGAAGCGGGAAATTTCGGTCTAGACCTATATGCTGGCGGCGGTTATGACGATTTCGAATCTAACCGCAAAGTACAAATCGGAAGCTTTAGCGAAACATCACGCGGCAACTGGTCTGCGACACATTACAACGCATCTGCAACAGCTGGTTATGACGTCAATTTCGGCAAGTATTATATGCGCCCTTCTGCGTCCTTTACATACTTAAATATGAGCGAAAAAGAATACACTGAAGAGGGCGCGGCGAGTATCGCCCTTGCTATTGACAAACGCACGTCTAGTATCGGCACAGCCAGCGCTATGCTTGACTTTGGTGCGCGCTTTGAAGGCGCACGCTCTTGGTGGTCACCATCCATTCGCGTTGGATACCGTAACAATGTCATCGACGACCGCGTCGTAACAACGGGTAGATTTGTTGGCGGCACAACGCCGTTTACTATCGAAAATACAGATTTCCCTGGAACAGGCATGGTGCTTGGCGTTACGTTCGCTATGGGCTCCAAATACGCGGCCTTCTCACTTGATTATGACGCGGAGTACAGAGACGGATTTAACCGCCACACTGCCCGCCTCGTCTTGCGGCTACTGTTCTAGCCCTGCAGGTCAGAATATTTACTTTTTCTGTAATTAGCGTAGTTTTTACTAGAGTTTTTAATGCGACTCAGAAAGAGTGCGCGCATGAGCGATAAAGACGACAAAGCTAAACAAAACGAACTGTTTAAAGCCCAAAAGCAAAAAGCGGCTGAAAGTGGTTACTCCGCCAAGGATATTCAGGTTCTTGAAGGGCTTGAGCCTGTGCGCCTGCGTCCCGGCATGTATATTGGCGGCACGGACGCACGCGCCTTACACCATCTTTTCGCCGAAGTTCTCGACAATTCCATGGACGAAGCCGTTGCAGGCCACGCCAGCCGTATCGAGGTAGAACTTGATGTAGACGGATATTTGTCCGTAACCGATAATGGGCGCGGCATTCCCGTTGATCCACACCCGAAGTTTAAAAACAAATCCGCGCTTGAAGTCATTCTGACAGAGCTGCATTCAGGCGGCAAATTTGACAATGGCGCGTACCAAACATCTGGGGGGCTTCATGGTGTTGGCGTGTCGGTAGTTAACGCGCTGTCGGACGACCTTATAGTCGAAGTCGCGCGCGGACGTCAGCTTTATAAGCAAGAATTTTCGCGCGGCAAACCCAAGGGAAAACTAGAAAAACTTGGCCCAACCCCCAATAGGCGCGGCACAAAGGTGCGCTTTCATCCCGATCCAGAAATTTTCGGGGCTAAATTGCATTTCAATCCAGCGCGGTTGTTTCGGATGGCCCGCGCCAAAGCTTATCTACAGCCCGGTGTCGAAATTCGCTGGAAATGCGCGCCTGAGCTGGTGGCCGAACTTGAAACCGTACCAGACGAAGCCGTGTTTCACTTTCCTGGAGGGTTGTCTGATTTTCTAAAAGAAACCGTTGGCGGTAAAGTCACAATCACGCCTGATGTCTTTAGTGGTAAGTCCAAAGAAACCCAAGGCCATGGCCGCGTAGAATGGGCCGTCACATGGACGCCCGAAGGGTTTGGTGAAGGCGATAGTTTCGTGCGTTCATACTGTAACACCATTCCAACGCTAGGCGGCGGCACTCATGAAGCAGGGCTGCGCGCTGCGCTCACCAAAGGCCTGCGCGCTTACGCCGATATTTCTGGCATGTCTAAAAAAGCCTCTGCCATTACACCTGACGATGTGATGGGCTCATCAGGCGCGCTCGTATCTGTATTCCTAAAAAGCCCAGAATTTCAAGGCCAAACAAAAGACCGCCTGTCCAACACCGAAGCTGTGCGCATTGTCGAAAATGCTGTACGTGACCCGTTCGATCATTGGCTGACGGGCTCACCCAAAGAGGCGACAAAACTGCTGGAATGGGTTATAGAAAAAGCGGATGAACGTATGCGCCGCCGCAAGGCTCGGGATGTCTCGCGCAAGGCCGCGACCCGTAAATTACGCCTACCTGGAAAGCTCGCTGACTGCTCCAATAAATCGTCGGCTGACACCGAAATTTTTATCGTTGAGGGTGAAAGCGCGGGCGGCTCTGCCAAGCAAGCGCGCAACCGCAAAACACAGGCTATTCTGCCCCTCAAAGGCAAGATATTAAATGTCGAGTCCGCGAGCCGCGATAAAATATCTAACAACAAAGAAATCAACGACTTATCTACGGCTCTTGGCGTGGGTATTGGTAAGAAATTTAACCCCGATGATCTGCGCTATGAGCGGGTTGTTATCATGACCGATGCTGACGTTGATGGCGCCCATATTGCGGCCTTGCTCATCACATTTTTCTACCGCTATATGCCGAGCCTCATCGACGAAGGTCGCCTGTATATGGCCATGCCGCCTTTGTTTCGAATTACCCAAGGCACCAAGTCCATGTACGCTAATGACGAAGCCCATAAGGACTTGCTTTTGAACACCGAATTCACGGGCCGAGGCAAGATAGAAATTGGGCGTTTTAAAGGCCTTGGCGAAATGATGCCAGCACAGCTAAAAGTTACAACGATGGATCCTAAGACCCGCACCCTCGCGCGCATTACTATTGACCCTGACAACCGGCCAACCACCGAATCTTTGGTCGAAACTCTCATGGGCAAGCGTGCGGAACTGCGATATCAATACATCCAAGACCACGCAAAATTCGTTGAGGATTTGGATATATAATCTAAAATAACAAACCGCTTACACGCCCCTTTTGATCTACCTCCGTGTCACTGCCTTATTTGATTTTGTAGCATATTTAATATTTACAACTTAATTGTTGACTCTCTCTCTCTCTAGTTATGGTTAATACAATCTTAACGACACTGAGCAGGAGGTTATTGTGGACGTATTATCGGAAATAGATATTGAATTGTTGGCTGAAGCAGAAGAGAGTGGAGCATTGCCAACCACTCCGCCACTAGAAACGAACGATGCAAATTTAACAGAATATTTGACGAATCTCATCGCTGTTACCAATGGTCTACAAACATTTGACCCTTTTGACGTTGAATGGCTAAATACTCTGCCTGATGCCATGTCAGAAATTGACCCTACAATATCCGATTGGCTTGCAGATTTTTTGGGTGATGCAGTCGACGATGAAGCCGTTTATAAATCAAAAACTAACTTCGCAGATGATGATGAAGACGAAGACGAAGTTATTACAACTGGACCGAGAATTACAGGTTCAGGCGGCTCAATTGGAGATTATTCTGGCTTCGGGACTACAACTTTGGGAGTCTATGATGGCGATTCAAATCAGGGCGACCCTAACGGACCACCGACAGACCAAGATGAAGATGTAGTGTTTGTGCATGGAACTAAAGTTCAGGCAGATTCAACAAGCACCTTTATTCTTCGGGGTTCTGATGGTTCCTTTTCTTTTCATCATAACGGCGGAGTTTATGAGAGTGAAACCGATTGGCTGGATGCTATATGGGATAGCATTTTACAAACCCTTGAAGATGAAACTGTAATAGTGCCACCGTCCTTTTTTCCATTCATAGACGAATTTGAAGCATTACCACCCGCCGTTCAGCGTGGAATTATTGAATTTTTATGTGGATGTAGCCTACCAACTCCAGGATGAGCTAAGAAAACAAATGCCCGACCTATTTTTTTATGCTAAAGTATAACTCTCGTAACACGAGTAGGGGATAGGTGTTGTTTATCAGTCATTTTCTTATATTGCTTTGCCTGTGCGTAACAATCGTATTTTACATTATTGCATTTATGAAGCACCAAAATAAGTGGCTGTTATTCGTATCCGCCATTATTGTAGTCGCCACAGTGATTCTCGGCACGGTTCTGGTAGCGCCTTCTTTTCTTTACTTGCTGTACGCCATGGCCATTTTAGATTTTCCTCAAGGTTACGGGCTTTTAGCTATACGCGTATTGAAACCAGCTATCGGTGGTTTTTTCGAAGAGTTTTTTAGGTCCTCTTTAGTTGTTATTTTTGGCATAGCAAAATATAAATATATAAAACTGGAGAAAAAAGAGGGGTCTGCTTACCTTAAAATTCTTGACAATCACATTTTAGGGCTAGCATTTCTATACTCTGTTTTTGAAAGCGCTAGAATTGCCCATAGTGCATTGCTTCCAATAGCGCCCGATTTAGTAAAAAATGCCTTTGGTATCACTTCGGGAGGGGCTTACAATCTTGCAGACTTGAGCTTAATTTTTATTCCTGTGTTTTTTGCCGGAGTAGTTCTCAGATACTACCTACATTTAAAACTCCTACAATTTAGTGTTTACAGCCTTGCTGCCAAAAAATACTTTCTTTTCATATTGGCTTTGCTTACCCATTTTTTAGCTAATTTTACACTTCTATACTCTGTACTAAGTTCTCAGGAGGCACTCATAGCCAGAATGGTAATTGTGGAAATAATTTTTATTATCACAATATCATTTTTGTTAGACAAGCTTAAACTACGCGAACAAATTATCGCAAACGAGAATGCTCGCAGCCGCTAAGTTGGACATCTTTTGCAGACTTTGAATGCAAGAGTGGAAAACCTAAGGCTGGACCTAGTGCACCCGCTCATAAGGGTTTGCCACTGCGCGCACAAAGCCTTCTACTGTGGTATCTAGCTTATACCTCACCATATCCTTGCGGCGATAGTCTTTACGCCCCCACATATTGCGCATGAGGCGGCCCATGACAGCCTTTGCGGCCTTTTCGGGGGCGGAAGCATTGGCCCAGCTTGGGCTGCGACCATATTTGCGGCGCAAAATGCCGTTGGCAAACATCCCAGCATTGGTGAAGGCGCTTTTTTTGGTAGAAAACTCCATCACCATAGACACACAATAGCTTACATTCTCAACACGGTGTGGTGAGCGGTGCGGCCAAGCGACCATTTCGCCGCCATGTAGGTCAGCTGGCGAAACAAGCGCCTGCTTATCGAATTCATAATCAAATGGCATGTCTTCGTCGACCTCGCCGAGCACGATACTTTCATATGCGGCATCGGGCATTAGTTCTTGGTTACGCGGATACACCCAGGCTTTTTTATGTCCGCGCACATGCCAAAGATGGGTAATGGTTGGATCCGCGTGATAAGGCGTTGCAGCAGCGGCAGACGAGATTAGTATCCCGCCGCGGCAATTGCGTCTGTCTTTGTTTTTGCCTGTGGCTGCAGCCATTTCATCATGAATTTGGTCGAGCACTTTTTTATACTCTGGCTGACGGTTCATGACTTCGCGTACATTGATCCATACACGGCCAGACGATTTTGCTGCTGCGATCATTGTCGCGCCATCCGCGCCCGTGAAATCCACGGTAACTTGCTGGTCGGGATAGTCTGGATTATCTGGGATATGCTGAAAATCGATTAAATGGTTAGGATGGTTATCAAGCATTTTTGCTAGAGCTTCATCCGTAAATAGACCAGTTTCGTTTAGCCTATGTTTGACAACGATTAGCTCTTTTCCGTATTTTTGGCTATCTTCTTTTGAAAATTCAGTAAGTTTCATATTCACCTCCACAATTATTATTTTGGTACACTAAGACATCGAGGTTAATATCCTTGCAATTGAAGTGCCTTTTTTTCCGCCTGCGCGCAGATGTCGCACGTAATTCATTGCCAAATATTAACAAAGCAGTTGCGACTCACGGCCAAACCAGAGTAAAAACATTCAAATAGTTTTACCGAGGGGGAAATTGTGACCACAAAAAACACATCCATCATCAAGAGCGCTAACGGCGCGGCAATGCCAATTGGGCTTATCCTTGTTTTAGGCTTTGTCTGGGCGACATTTGCGGCGGCACGCGGCGGCGACCCTGTCATGCAACCACACGCCTATATGTTTATGCTATTTCTAGCGATTGGCATTTTCGCGCTGGTTTATGGCATAATGCAAAACAAATTTGTTTACGACCCTTATGAATATGATGATGGCGTCATAAAAGCGGGCGTTATCGCCACGATTTTTTGGGGCATAGCTGGTATGCTTGTCGGCGTCATTATCGCCTCACAGCTTGCATTTCCTAATTTTATGTATTTTGAAAACCTCGGCTGGACAAACTTTGGACGGTTACGCCCTTTACATACCTCTGGCGTTATTTTTGGATTTGGTGGTAATGCACTAATCGCCACATCCTTCTATATGGTGCAGCGCACATGCCGCACGCGCCTTGCAGGCGGTTTATGGCCTTGGTTTGTGTTCTGGGGTTACAATTTATTCCTCGTTATCGCGGGCACTGGTTACCTTATGGGTATCACAGAATCGCGCGAATATGCAGAACCTGAATGGTATGCCGACATCTGGCTCACCATCGTCTGGGTTGCCTATCTAGCCGTCTTTATGATGACCCTCGTGAAGCGTAAAGAAAAGCACATTTATGTGGCTAACTGGTTCTATCTCTCATTCATCGTGACGATTGCTATGCTACATTTGGTCAATAATTTGTCTTTGCCTGTTAATTGGCTTGGTACGAAATCTGTTGCTGGCTTTAGTGGCGTTCAAGATGCGATGACACAGTGGTGGTATGGCCATAATGCGGTTGGGTTCTTCCTAACCACGGGCTTTTTGGGCATGATGTATTACTTCATTCCTAAGCGCGCTAACCGCCCCGTCTATTCGTATCGCTTGTCCATTGTTCACTTCTGGACAGTCATATTTATCTATATCTGGGCTGGCCCTCACCATCTTCACTTTACGGCTCTGCCACAGTGGACACAAACTCTAGGTATGGTGTTCTCCATTATGTTGTGGATGCCATCATGGGGCGGCGCGATTAACGGCTTGATGACTTTATCGGGCGCGTGGGATAAATTGCGTACAGACCCAGTTTTGCGTTTGCTTGTTGTCTCCGTGGCTTTCTACGCCATGGCAACGTTTGAAGGACCGCTCATGTCTATTAGATCTGTAAATGGTCTTTCGCACTATACTGACTGGACTATTGGTCATGTGCATGCTGGCGCTCTTGGCTGGAACGGCATGGTTACATTTGGCGCGCTTTACTGCATGGTGCCGTGGCTATGGAAGAAAAATGGACTGTATTCTGAACGTATGGTTGAATGGCATTTCTGGCTCTCGACCATTGGTATTTTATTCTACATTGCTGCGATGTGGGTATCAGGAATTATGCAAGGCCTAATGTGGCGTGAATACACACCAGAAGGCTTCCTCGCATACTCATTCATTGAGACAGTAAAAGCGATGAAACCTTATTATATGATCCGTACACTTGGCGGTTTCCTGTATCTGTGCGGCATGCTTGTTATGACATTCAACGTTTATATGACAATTAAAGGCAAAGGTAATGCGTATGGTGTTAAAGACGCTACGCCAGACGCTGACCTGCCCGACCCTACGGCAATTCCGGGCTTAGCCCACGCCAAGTTAGAAGCAGGAGAATAATCATGGCTGGTTTACATGACTTTATGGAAGTTCGCTCCTTCGCCCTTCTTGGCGGCATACTTGGAGTAGTCGCCGTTGGCGGATTAGTCGAAATTTCGCCCCTGTTTTACATCGACAGCACCATCGAAGAAGTAGATGGCATGCGCCCCTACTCTCCCCTAGAACTAGCAGGACGTGACATATATGTACGCGAAGGCTGTTATTTGTGTCACTCACAAATGATCCGCCCTCTTCGTGACGAAGTTGAACGTTACGGGCATTATTCACTCGCGGCCGAATCTATGTATGATCATCCATTCCAGTGGGGGTCGAAACGTACAGGCCCAGATTTGGCGCGCCAAGGCGGGAAAAATTCTGACGAATGGCACGTGATGCACCTTAAAGACCCGCGTAAAGCAGTGCCTGCGTCCGTGATGCCACCCTATAAGTTCTTAGCAGATAACAAGCTGGATTATTCTCGCTTTGAGGCAAACATAAGAACCTATCAAATATTGGGCGTGCCTTACTCGGATGAAATGGTCAAAATGACAATTTCAGATATTGAAACGCAGGTTAATCCTGATGCTGATGATGTTGATGGCTTCCTTGCCCGTTACCCAAAGGCCCAAGTGCGTAACTTTGACGGCATGGCGGAAATCACTGAAATGGATGCTTTAATCGCTTATTTGCAGATGCTGGGCACTTTGGTCGACTTTGATCAATACCAAGCCGACTATAGCGAAGGCGCGAAAGAAAATGAGAGATAGTTATGGCGTATGACCAAATTGCTCACGCAGTGAAAATCGGCGGCACAGTATTTTTCTTCATATTTTTAGTGCTTGTGTTAATTTATGCCCTTTGGCCCAAAAATGGCAAAGCCTTCAAAGAAGCTGCTAATCTTGCTCTCAATGAAGATAAACCTAGCCCTGACAATGCACCCAAGACCCCATAAGACGAGGTGAAATTATGAGTAACGAACGCAGAGTTGACGACGTATCTGGAACAGAAACCACTGGTCATGAGTGGGACGGTATTGACGAGCTAGACACCCCTATGCCGCGTTGGTGGCTAGGTATATTCTATATTTCTATTGTAGTGGGCATCATTTATGCGGTTTTCATGCCCGCAATCCCTGCCCTACCAGGTATGCAAGGTTATACCAAAGGCGTTTGGGGCCGCTCTGACCGTGCAATCGTAGCCGAGTCGATGTCAGAGCTGTATGCTGAGCGAGCTATTCATGCAAATCAACTTATCGGTGCTAACCTTACAGAAATTAACGGTGACCCAGATGGCTTGCTTCGCTTTGCCATGGCACAAGGCAAATCTATCTTTGGTGATAACTGTGCGATTTGCCACGGCGAAAACGGTTCAGGTAATGTTGGTTATCCAAGCCTCGCTGATGACGTGTGGCTTTGGGGTGGTTCATACGGTGATATTAAACAGACCATCACATATGGTATTCGCTCCGATCATGACGACGCACGCATTGGATCTATGATGGCATATGGCGTAGATGAAATGTTGACTGACGGGGAGATCGACACATTGGTCAGCTATGTCCTTAGCCTTTCTGATAAAAATGTAAATTCGGCAAGCCTAACGGCTGGCGCAGAATTATTTGCAGATAATTGCACTGCATGCCACGCTGATGACGGTACGGGCACTCGCGAAAATGGCGCGCCAAACCTAACAGACCAAGAATGGTTATATGGCGGCGACGCAGCTACCGTAAAAACAACAATTTTTTATGGCCGCAATGGTTTGATGCCAAATTGGAACGAACGTCTACGGGAAGACCAAATTGCAGCACTGGCCGTATATGTTCACTCACTAGGCGGCGGGGAATAGCCTGACAATTTGCGTTCTCTCCAGCACGGGGAGAACGCAAGGCTTTTTTTTTGCCCCACCTCAAATAATGGAACCGTTCTAATGTCGACACAAAAGACCGAGAATAAGAAACCCGTTGAATCAGCGCCAGGGATTAAACAATCTGAACGCAATGTGTCCGTATTTTCTACTAAATCTGAACTATATAGAAAGCACGAAAAAGTCAGGCCAAAGCGGGTAAAGGGCACATTTAGGCGCTTGAAGTGGATTGCCCTTTTTACCTTACTCGGTATTTATTATCTCGTTCCTTTCATACCGTGGCAGCGCGGGCCTGGCATTCCTAATCAAGCCGTTATGGTCGATTTTGAGCACTCACGCCTATATTTCTTCTTCATAGAGATCTGGCCGCAAGAGATCTATTATCTTACAGGCTTACTTATACTCGCGGCGATTGGGCTATTTTTGGTAACGGCCCTTTTTGGCCGTGTCTGGTGTGGTTATGCGTGCCCGCAAACCGTTTGGACAGATTTATTTGTTGCAGTCGAACGTTTCTTTGAGGGCGACCGTAATGCGCGGATAAAACTAGATAAATCGCCATGGAACGCCAATAAGATTATGAAACGCGTGGCAAAACACGCCACATGGCTTGTAATCGCAGCAGCGACTGGAGGGGCTTGGATATTATACTTCCATGATGCCCGTGCACTGATCGTAGATTTATTCATCGGCAAAGCGCCTATGAGTGCCTATCTATTCTTGGGCATAATGACATTTACGACTTACTCTCTTGCTGGCTTTATGCGCGAGCAGGTCTGTACCTTCATGTGCCCTTGGCCGCGTATTCAAGCGGCTATGCTTGATAATGAAAGCCTGAATGTCGACTACCGCAAAGACAGAGGTGAACCGCGCGGCCCCCACAAGAAGGGCGCAACATGGGAAGGGCGAGGTGACTGTATTGATTGCCGCCAATGTATCGCCGTGTGTCCAACTGGCATCGACATTCGAAACGGCCTTCAATTAGAGTGCATTGGTTGTGCTCTCTGCATTGATGCTTGTGACGCCGTTATGGAAAAAATTGGCCGTCCTAAAGGCCTTATTGCCTATGATACAGATGCTAATATTGAGCGCCGACTTAAAGGTGAAACGCCGCGATTTAGATTCGTGCGCGCACGCACAGTTATATATTCTGCTATCCTCGTCGCAATCGGTAGCCTAATGCTCTACGGTTTGATGAACCGTACGACTTTGGAATTAAATGTACAGCGCGATAGATCTCCAAATTTTGTAACTCTGTCCGATGGTGGAGTCCGCAACGGCTATACACTGAAAATTTTAAATAAAACCGACCAGGACCGTTTTTATACCGTTGAAGCAATAGGCCTTGAAAAAGGCAGTATTGATATTGTCGGCCTACAAAAACAAGACGGGAAGTTCCGCATGTTCGTTGGCGCTGGTAAACCACTTGATTATCGTGTATATGTAAAATTAGATGATGTTTCAGGGCTAGAAACTCGTATTCCATTCACCTTTAGAATTACGGATACGGACGCCGAAACGCAAACTGACAAAACGAAAGAAACGGACACTTTGTTTATTACAGGCAAAGACAATTAACTCCGTTCAAAGGCAAGACATGAGTAAAAATAAGTCAAAATTTACGTTAAATGGGCGTCATATAGTTGTTACGCTATTAGTGTTCTTTGGCGTGATATTTGCTGTCAATGGGCTGTTTTTATATAAGTCTATTTCCAGTTTCCCAGGCGAAGACATCAAACAGTCTTACCGCCAAGGCCTTGCCTATAATGAAACTCTAGAAAGCCGGGCAGCGCAACGCGCATCAGGCTGGAAAGCTGGGCTCGATATTAATGGCGAGATAATCAAGCTATCAATTAAAGATACTGGCGGTGTTCCCGTACGCGGATTATCCGTTACGGGCCAACTTAAACACCCAACCCAAACGGAGCTTGATACACCGCTCACATTTTTGGCGCAGTCTGACGGTTCCTATTGGGCAAACCTAGACTCCAACGTCAAGGGCAAACGGATATTAAACACCAAAGCGGCAACAACGGACGGTTTTGTGTTCGAAACCAAAAACGAGCTATGGCTGAAATAGTATTCGATGACCCTGGCTGTCCTAGCGGCCAATCTACGCCGCAAGACATAGCCCGCCAAGAAACTGGCAATAGATTACATAGGGAGGACTTAACCCCCTATGTGCAAACCCGCGCTAATGGCGATAGCTCTATTGATTTAATGATTAGCGGTGCTCACTGCGCGGGCTGCATGGCTAAAATTGAGCGCGAAACCTCCGCCCTACCTGGCGTGAAAGTTGCGCGTATGAACCTGTCAACTATGCGCTTGAACGTACAGTGGAAAGGCAAGAACACTACCGCAAGCTCGATCGTCGCACGCCTAGAAGAACTTGGGTACGGGGCCAAGCCATTTAATATGGAGCTTGAACCGCTCGAAAACAAAAATGAGCTCAACGGTCTGCTGAAGGCTATGGCAGTGGCTGGCTTTGCGACGGTTAACATTATGCTGTTCTCAGTTGCCGTGTGGGCAGGCGTGGACATGGGCCCAAACACCCATACTTATATGCATTGGGCCTCTGCCGTTATTGCTCTGCCTGCAGTGGCTTATGCAGGCCGTCCGTTTTTTCGCTCCGCATGGAGCGCACTAAAAAACAAAACTACGAATATGGATGTACCGATCTCGCTCGCCGTCTTGCTTGCTTGCACGCTATCAATTTACGAAACCGTTCACGGAAATCCAGACACTTATTTTGACGCAGCTGTTATGCTGCTTTTCTTGCTGCTCATTGGCCGCTATCTAGATGCGCGGCTACGTCTCAAAACTGGCGAGTCTGCGCAAAGGCTAGCAGCTATGCAGGCCAGCACCGCGGCGCTCATCTCGGGAAACGGGGACATTGTCTCTGTGCAAGCGAGCATGATAAAACCTGGCGACACCCTACTAATCGCCGCTGGAGAGCGCGTGCCTGTGGACGTGGAGATCATTTCTGGCACGTCAGAAATCGATGCCTCCATTGCGACAGGTGAGGCCCTCCCAGTCAGTAGTGGCCCTGGTGATAAATTATACTCTGGTATGATAAATCTTAGCGCGCCCCTAACGGCCAAAGCCCTGAGCATTTCAAGCGATAGCTTCCTGTCAGAAATTTCGGAATTGGTCGAGGCGGGCGAGCAAAAAAAGGGCAAGTTCGTGCGCATAGCCGACCGAGCCGCGCGTGCCTACGTCCCTGTGGTGCATACACTTGCAGCTTTGACGTTTATTGGCTGGCTGTTAGTGGGTGCAGAGTTACGCACAGCATCTCTTAACGCGATTGCCGTTCTCATTATTACCTGTCCCTGTGCACTGGGCCTTGCTGTACCTGCCGTGCAAATTGTTGCCTCGGGACGTTTATTTAAAAAAGGCGTGTTGATAAAATCAGGTGACGCCCTTGAACGCCTCGCCAAAGTGGACACGGTCGTTTTTGACAAAACGGGCACACTTACGCTTGGCCGTATGCAGCTGATTGGCAGTGCCGATATTTCGCCGCAAGACCTAGAGAGCGCCGCCATGCTGGCACGCGGCTCTCGCCACCCGATTGCCCGCGCCGTTGCAAATGCTGCTGGCAATGGCCCTATGGCTGACAATATCAAAGAAATTGCCGCCAAGGGCCTTAGCGCCACGATTGAGTGCAAAACCGTAAAATTCGGCTCTGCAGATTTTGTGGGTGTGAAAACGACCAAAAGCAGCCACACCGAAAGCTGGCTTCGTGTTGGCAAAGCTAAACCTGTACGCTTTGCTTTTAAAGACACGCCGCGCCAAGGGGCTAAAGATACTGTCCATGACCTGCTTGAAGGCGGATATGACGTCGAGCTACTAACCGGTGACAAGCGAGCCATGGCCAGTGAAACTGCGCAGGCGCTTGGCATTGAAAAGTGGCAGGCCGAGGTTTCACCCAAAGATAAATTAGCGAGGCTTGAAACACTGGAAAGCGAAGGCCGTTTTACATTGATGATTGGAGACGGCATAAATGACGCGCCTGCCCTTGCTAGCGCCTATGCCTCCGCTTCACCTGCTGGTGCCGCAGATGTCTCGCGCGCGGCGGCCGATATCATTTTACAAGGCGATAAGCTCTCAGGCCTGACCACAGCCGTTAGCGTAGCAAAACAAGCTCAAAGGCGCGTGGTCGAAAACCTAAGCCTTGCCGTCATTTACAATATGATCGCCGTGCCGCTAGCTATATTCGGGTTTGTTAATCCGCTATTTGCCGCATTAGCTATGTCAGGCTCATCAATTATAGTGACCCTAAACGCTTTAAGATTAAATAGGTAGGACAGCGCATGACATCACTTCTCTGGCTTATCCCTATCGCCGTATCGCTTGGCCTTGTTGGGCTGATTGCGTTTTTCTGGTCCGTGCGCTCAGGCCAATACGAAGACCCGCAAGGCAATGCCGCCCGTATCCTTTACTCCGAAGACAAACCTATTGTCGACGACGAAGACGAGTAACTAATACCCGTATTGCTGACGTACTTGCGCGATCAGCAGCGCATATTCACGTATATAAGCTTGCTCATTATCGTCATAATCGTCAAACCAAAGCCTTAGGTTTTTACCTGCCCCTTCATCGCCTTCTGCCGCAACAATCATAGTGGCAACCCCCAGCGCCTGATTTTCCTCTACGCCGTCCCCAAGATAAATCATAAAGCCTATGGAACGTAGGGCGTGGTGGTTGCCGTTCATGGCGGCCTTACTATACCATTCGAAGGCTTTTTCAGGATTTACCTTTGTCCCTTCCCCCAGCGCATGCATAACGGCATAACTGACAATACCTTCCTCATATCCTTGGTGGGCAGATTTTTCGACCCACTGAAAAGCAAGGCTTTCATCCTTCTGTGTACCTTCACCATTTAGATACGCCATACCAAGCCGCCATTGGGCACGCATTTCGCCTTGTTCAGCTGCTCTTTTATACAAAGCAAAGGCCTCTTCTAAATCGGTTTCACCGGCCCAACCATTTTGGTAATAACGAGCAAGTAAAAATTGGCAATAAACCGAAGGAGGGTCTGCATATGCGCATTTTTTGCCATATGACACGGCTTTCTCAAGATCGCGTTCTTGCCCTGCCATTTCGTAAGAATATACTTCAAACAAGCTCTCGTTTATCTGTAGATTTACAACGGGGTCATCACTTTTTTCTTTTTCGAGCTCCAAAAAATAATGCAAGGCTGTTGGGCCGCGTTCCTCATCCCCTATAAACCAGATTGCATAATTTAATTTCGCCACACGAGAGCCAAGAGCAATCCCTTTTTCCAAATAGACTGTTGCTTTGTTCATGTCGGTATTTTCAGTGTTATAGTACAATTCTAGAATAGCGAGTGATGCATAGGCATAGCCATAACCGTTCGCGCCGGCCTTCTCATACCAAGGGCTCGCCAGTGCAATACGTTCATTGACGAGATTGTCAGGCACGTTAAAATCTTTGCCTTCTTTCGTGCCGTCTAGGTCATCCCAAAACAGTCTATAGCCCCACTGGAATTGAGCGGCAGCATCCCCTGCTTTTGCCGCCTCCTCAACCACCTCTCGTGGTTTATTGACATAAGGATTGTCATCATATGATTGAGCGCTAACGGACAACGCCCCCAGAACAAAGTAAAAGAAGGCGGCGAAATAGAGAGAGATTTTATATGTATTCATAACTTTTTTTATATGAAAACTTGAACAAATACAAGATACAAGCACTGCTATCACATCCATCTACTAAATAATTAGTTGACAATGAGAAATGCATTCACTAATTCTCAAAGTTCAACTACTAAGGAATTAGTTATATGGCAAGACCTACAACCAACACCCTGACCAAAGCCGAGCAGCGCATTATGCAAGTGCTTTGGCAAAAAGGCGAAGCGAACGTGCGGGAAATCACCAATGCACTTTCTGACAAATATGGGCTTGCTTATACAACTGTACTAACCACCACCCGTATATTAGTGGACAAAAACTATGTGAAATTTCGCAAGCAAGGACGTTCGCATGTTTACAGCCCCCTTATCAGCAAGCAAGTGGCGCGGACGGGTATGATTAGCTCAGTGCTTGGCGGGCTATTTGAGGGCTCGCCCCGCCTGCTGGCGCAGCACCTTATTGAAACTAACGATCTTAGCGCTCAGGATTTACGCGAACTACGCGCACTTCTGGCGGAAAAATCAGGGGACAAGCATAATGACCAAAATTGATATCTTAAAAATAGTCGGTAGCAACCTTGTTTGGCAAACTTTTCTGATCTGCGCTGTGCTCTATATTGCCCTGCGGCTTATTCCTAAAGACAAAGCGGAACTACGTTACCGGGTTTCTTTATTTAGTTTGTTTGCCTGCATTGGCCTCGCTTTCCTTCCCTTTATGCCAAATATTGCCCCGAAAATTTCCCCTGCCCCTATCACAGCAACGGTGGTTAATACCCAAATGGATGCGCTAAGCACTGCGCCAATACAAACGCCCGTAGCTGCGGACGTCATAGCGCCAACAGTTCAAACGCCCATAGTAGGCAAACACATCTTCACCTCTAGTCTAATTATGTTGTGGCTAGCAGGAAGCGCTTTATTTTTAGCGCGCCTGATGAGCGCTGGGTATACCGCCATGCTTTGGCGAACGCGCGCAACGCCACTAACGGCAAGGCCAGAACTTTCCCTTTCGAAACTGATACGAATATATGAAAGCGCTGATGTTAGTGCGCCAATGGTCTGCGGTTTATTTACGCCCGCTTTGCTGGTTCCTACTGGCTATTTAAGCGGCGCTGACACAGATAGAGTGCGCACTGTTTGCGAGCATGAAATCGCCCATATTGTACGCGGTGATTTGTGGGTAAACTTCGCGCAAAGGCTCGCCCTAGCCATGCTTTGGTGGTGCGCACCACTATACTGGGTAAATTCTAACATCAATATCGAGCGCGAAAAATTGTGTGATGACCGTGCCGCGCAGGTAACCGGCAAAGGTAGAGCTCTCGCCCACGCTCTCGTCGACCTCGCTGAAGCCAAATTGAGGCACCCAACGCCTGTGCTGGCGCTAAGCGCAGTGTCAGGAAAAAACAAAATTTCGGCACGCATTGAACGGCTTTATGACAATAGCAAAAGCGGTTCTATGAGCGCAGGCAGGCTAATTTTATGCGTAGGTCTGCTTCCGCTCGCATTACTAGCTATGGCCATTACAACGCCAAGAATAATAAACGCACCAGCCTTCGCTCATGAACCAGTTGACATCATGTCTACAAACTATGGGCCCCTTAGCTTTGCGCAAGCTCAGCTTTATCATGCCGTACAAACACAAAACCTTAAGGCGGCCAAACAATTAATCGCGGACGGCATTTCACCAAATATCGTATTTCGCGGCGAAGGCACACCTTTGATAGAAGCCGTCAGAAACCGTGACGTGGATATGATAGCATTATTGTTAGGGGCTGGCGCAGACGTAAATTTAACCTCACCAAGCGATGGTAGCCCGCTCATCGCAGCGGCCTCCCTTGGCTATCATGATATGGTCTCCTTGCTCGTAAGTAACGGCGCAGATATTAATCTGTCTTCTCGCGGTGATGGCAACCCACTAATCGCCAGTGCGCTTGCAGGGGAGACCACAACAGCGGCCCTATTGATCTCCCTTGGCGCGAATGTAAATGCGCAAATTCAAGGCGACGAAACGCCGCTGACCAATGCCGCGCAAAGTGGCCATATTTCCATAGTCAAATTACTAGTTGAAAATGGCGCAGATGTGAATTTGGGAATGTGGGCAGATACACAAAATGGACGTAAATGGCGAACACCCCTTGGCGAAGCTAAAATAAACAAGCATGAACATATCGCCTCATATCTAACCGCGCACGGCGCACAATATATTACTAAACCTCTTCCAACGAGCAGCATAAAAATTGTCGAAGGCCGTATGACCAGCCGCTATGGATACTTTCGCAAAGCTCATGGGAAAATACATTTGGGAGTTGATATGGCTGCCAAAATAGGCACGCCAATTTACGCGCCTGCCAAAGCAAAAGTGATCATTGCCACAGACCTTTACCTCGATAATCCAAAATGGGGAAAAGTAGTTGTGATAGAAACTGAAGGCGGCGTTACTACCATATTTGCGCACCTAAATAGTTATGACGTTAATGTTGGTGACAACATCACTGCAGGCATGCAAATCGCGCAAGTCGGTAATACTGGTAAATCAACAGGGCCACATGTTCACATCGCCACAATGATTGATGGCCGCCATGTTGACCCAGCTCATGTTTGGATTGGACTTGATTAGCCTCTATAGTTTTTGTGCGGCAAATATGTGTATAGTATGATTAACAGGTGACAGAGCTCCGCTAGATATTCTATGCTGACCATAAGAATATTTCATGGAGCCCCTTAATGACATCACTATCAAAACTATTCTTGCTGACCGCCTCGATTAGCGCGCTAGGTCTCGCTGCCTGCCAGAAAGCAGATACGCCCAAATCAAATGCGCCAGAAACTGCCAAAGCCAAAAACGTAATCCTGTTTATTGGTGACGGCATGGGGATATCCACCATTACAGCCGCGAGGATTTATGATGGCCAAAGCAAAGGCATGAGCGGCGAAGATAACAAATTATCTTTCGAGGAGTTTCCTAACCTCTCGCTAGTTAAAACCTATAATCTTGATGCACAGGTCCCCGATAGTGCGGGTACGGCTAGCGCTATGAATACGGGTAAAAAAACCGAAATTGGCAAAATCAATGTACAGCCTGGCGGTCATTATGCGGCCTGTGAGACAGGCGAAGGAACGGCCCCTCCCCTAATGGCGGATTTGGCTGAGCGGGCAGGCATGTCAACTGGTGTTGTCTCGACGGCGCGCCTGACCCACGCGACACCTGCTGCCGTATACGGCCACAGCTTTAGCCGTGGCTGGGAGAATGACGCCCATATGGGTAAAGAAGGCATAGAGCATGGCTGCACCGATCTTGCAACGCAGCTCATCAATTATAGTGAAGGTGACGGCATTGAAATTGCTCTTGGCGGCGGTCGCGGCGGTTTTTTGCCA
>Ga0209633_10001851_pt1 | contig 21113 bp, 18 predicted proteins | sample Cruoilmetagenom1_FD_187290 | JGI IMG/M metagenome (GOLD analysis project Ga0209633, IMG submission 187290) | Oil polluted marine microbial communities from Coal Oil Point, Santa Barbara, California, USA - Sample 1 (SPAdes) (version 2) | ecosystem: Environmental > Aquatic > Marine > Oil seeps ... | reverse complement strand
TTTTCCAGAACCCTAATAAAAGGTGATATTTGAAGTATAAAATAAGAAGTAATATCGAGATATTTTGAAGATTTTATTCAAAAAGAGTGCCTTTTATTAGGGTTTCCTTTAGGATTTGATGAATTTTCCCCAATTACTCACTATAATTTCTCAAATTAACTAGTTAGTCCTTCTAAATTATAGTTTCGAATTGAATAAAAATTCATTCAAACTGGAATCAAATATTACGTCGAACTCAGGTTTCAACTTCATTTAAAATAACGGTTTTTTTGTATGATACATTTCATATTTTTGTCCCTATAAATTATTTGTTGTGCGAAAAATATTAGCATATCCATTAACTGCTATCTATACAATTTGCTTTGTTTCAACCTTGGTCATTTTTCACCCAATACAATGGTTTGCATTCAAGGTGTTTGGATATGAGGCACTTAAAAAAACGGTAGATGCTTTACAATTTTGCATTATGCGCTGCCTTAATGTGCTAGGTACAAGAATTTCGTTTTACAATCCTTACAATATTACTACAAACAGACCTTTAATTATAGTGTCTAACCACCAAAGTATGTACGATATTCCACCGATTATGTGGTACCTACGAAAACATCATGTTAAGTTTGTTTCTAAAAAAGAATTAGGAAAAGGAATTCCGAGTGTCTCCTATAATTTAAGACATTGTGGATCAGTTTTAATAGATCGAAAAAATCCAAAACAATCCTTATCTGCCATGATGAAATTTGGAGAATACATTGAAAACACTAAGCGAGCAGCTGTAATTTTCCCAGAAGGCACACGAAGCAAAGATGGCACACCAAAGCCTTTTAGAACCAAAGGATTAGAAATGTTAATTAAGAAAATACCATCAGCACTTATTGTTCCAATAACGGTAAATAATTCTTGGAAAATGTTACGTTATGGGAAATTCCCAATGGGAATAGGAAATCATATTAAATTTACAGTCCATAAGCCCTTAGAAATTATTAACTTTACGGATAAGACCGAATTAATTCAGCAAGTTGAACAAACTATTGTTGATGCTATTGAGAAATAACCATCAAAATTAACCATCAAGATGTCGTTAAAAAATGTAAGATTAGAAGTGATGCAACATCTCGAAAAAGATGTAGAATCTCTTATCGAAAAATATTTAATTCCTATAGACACCATTTGGCAACCTACCGATTTTTTACCAGATTCTACAAAAGATTCTTTTCACGAAGAAGTTAGAGAAATTAGAGAGCTTTCTAAAGAATTACCTTATGATTTTTGGGTGGTTTTAGTTGGTGATATGATTACAGAAGAAGCTTTGCCAAGTTACGAATCTTGGCTTATGGATGTTGAAGGTATAGATCAAGTAGAACGCAACGGTTGGTCTAAATGGATAAGACATTGGACTGGTGAAGAAAACCGTCATGGAGATGTGCTTAACAAGTACCTATATCTATCTGGACGCGTTAATATGAAAGAGATAGAAAAGACCATGCAACATCTTATTGCAGATGGGCATGATATTGGTACAGGTAGAGATCCTTATAAAAACTTTGTTTATACTAGTTTCCAGGAATTAGCTACTTATATTTCGCACAATCGTGTGGCTAAAATTGCCAAGCAAAAAGGCAATAAACAATTGTCCAAAATGTGTAAGATTATTGCAGGAGATGAGATGCGTCACCACCATGCCTATTCAGAATTTGTGGAGCGTATTTTTGCCGTTGACCCAAGTCAGATGATGATGGCTTTTCATGATATGATGAAACGGAAAATTGCTATGCCTGCACATTTTTTAAGAGAATCTGGTGACCAAATTGGCACAGCTTTCGAGGAATTTTCTAATACTGCTCAACGCATTGGTGTATATACGGCTAATGATTATGTAGATATTCTACAAAAACTTATTGACCGTTGGGAGATTGGAAAAATAACTGGTCTAAATGAAGAAGCTGAGAAAGCTAGAGATTATTTAATGAAACTGCCACCTAGAATGTATCGTTTATCTGAACGTATTAAAATACCAGAAAATTCGTTTCAATTTAAATGGGTTGATCCTGCATAATAGTTTAGCATGACAATTTCTAATTCTCAACTCATTGAAGCAACCATCAACTTCGTTAAAACCGAACTTAAAAATGCAGAAGGTGGTCACGATTGGTTTCATATAGAACGTGTTTACAAAAACAGCTTATTAATTGCTAAGCACGAAAAAGTGGATATCACAGTCGTTTCTTTAGCAGCTTTACTTCACGATATTGCAGATTCTAAATTCCACAGTGGAGATGAAACTATTGGGCCAAGAGTTGCAAGCGAATTCCTTTTAAAACATAATGTAGATAGTGAAATTATAGAACATGTGACTCAGATAATTGAAAATATGTCTTTTAAAAATTCATTTGATTTAAACCCATCGTTTACCTCTAAAGAAATGGAAGTTGTGCAAGATGCAGACCGATTAGATGCCATTGGAGCCATTGGAATTGCGCGTTGTTTTAATTATGGTGGCTTTAAAGACAGACCTCTTTATAATCCTGAAATTAAGCCCAACCTCAACATGACCAAAGCAGAATACAAAGCTGCTGAAACTCCTACAATTAATCATTTCTATGAGAAATTGTTGTTGTTGAAAGATCAAATGAATACCAAAACTGGTAAACGGATTGCTTTAGAACGACATAGATATATGGAAGGCTTTTTGAAGCAGTTTTATGCTGAATGGGAAGGAGAAAAATAAAACTCTTAATTCTCCTTAACAACTTCTAACGCAGTTAGTTTATACTCAATTACAGCCATTTCTTCTCCATATTGAATAATTTGGTCAGCAGTTAAATTTTTAGAAGAATTTACAGCATCTAAAATTTCTAGACCTTTTTTAGTATAGTAATCGATTGTAATCTCTATTTTATTTTCCATAGCTCCCTATATTTCATTATTGCACCATTAGCTTTAATTCACTTCTATATTTAGAAGCGCTTTTACCCGTGAATTCTTTAAACAGTTTATTGAAGTGCGAAAAATTATTAAAACCACATTCAAAACTAATGTCTGTAATACTCATTTGGCTTTCAGACAAAAGCTTTGTTGCATGCACCACTCTATATTCGTTAACGAGTTTAGTAAACGTTTTTCCTGTTACTTTTTTAAAGTAGCGACAAAACGCAGGAACCGTCATACTCACCTTGTTAGCAATTTCATCTAAACTAATATGCTGTTGAAAATTTTTATTGATATGTTTAAAAATTACATCAATCTTAGCACTATCTTGTGGCTCAGCTTCAAACATATAACCATCTGCGTTAAGTAATGTATAGTCTTCAGATTTTGCTAAAGTGTGAAGTACCTCTAGCAATATCAATATTTTTTTAAATCCTTCTTTTTCTGCTAATTTTTCAATTTTATAACCTAGTTTTTTCTTCGTCTTTACACCGAATAGAATTCCTTTTTTAGAACGCTCAAATAAAAAATTAATCTTGTCCATTTCTGGAATATTAAAAAAATGATTTCCTAAAAAATCAGGTTTAAACTGTACCACAGTTTCAGAGCCATTAATGGTTAAACGATCTGTAAAGCCATTATGCGGTAAATTAGATCCTAATAACAACAGCTGGCTATTATTAAAATAGGATAAATGATTTCCTATATGCCGTTTTCCTTGACCTTTGTTAACATAAACCAATTCAATTTCTGGATGAAAATGCCAAAACGGCTTTTTCTCTCCCATATAAGCTTCGTGCTTATGTACTCTAAAAGAGCTTCCAAATTCAGGACTTATTTTCTCTAATGTAGGTTTTCTTGTATTCATAACTTTTTCAATACTGCAAAGTTACATCTATTGATTATTAATATCTATATAAAATTACCAGTAATGTGTTCTATTTTAACCTTATATGCATTTATAAACACAAGTAAGGTTAATTTTGTATATAAATATGCCAAGATAGTTGTTTTCTAAGATTGTAATGCACTATACATTTGTACTATTAATCATTAAACCTGATTTATTATGAAAACAGTATTTAAAAACATTTTAGTATTAGCTGTAATGTTCGGAACATTTACAAGCTACGCCAATGACACATTAGAAGTTACATCAACTTTTAACTACGTAAAAAAAGGGAATTACATTTCTGTATCTGATGCTTTTGGAGAAATCATCTACAGCGGAGAAGTAAACTATAGCGGAAACCTAATCACTCTTTATGATTTTACACAATTAAAAAATGGTAAGTACGATGTAGAGGTAACCAATGGTTATAAAATTGAAATTAGCACTATTGAAGTGAAAGATAATATCGTTTCTATAGTAGAGGCAAACAGAAAAACGGTTCACAAACCTGTAGTAAGAAATGAAAACTCTAAGGTTATAATATCCAAATTAGCTTTAGATGGTGAGGATATGAAAGTAGAGCTTTATTTTGAAGGAGACTTAATCTATTCAGAAACTGTAAAAGGCAGCTCCATTTTAAACCGTGTTTACAAACTAGATCAGACACTAAAAGGCGATTATACAGCTATTATTAGATCAAATAAGCGTGTATTTGTTGAAAATTTTAAACTATAGATTGTTGTTAATCTAGGTTTAGTTTATTAGTTAAGAGTGGAGTGGGCTTTAGAGAGCCCACTTTTTTTGTTTAAAATAGTTTCATCTGACCATCTTTGTATGGCTCATGAAGAATTGTATTTAGCTTTGGCATCGCTTTACCTTTAAAGTATTTGAGTCTTGCCAATTTTACTAAATCATTAATTTGCTTTGCTATTTGTCCTTCTCCTTGCATACGTTTTCCGTATCTACTTTCGTTGAGTGTGCCTCCATGGCAATTTTCAATTTGATGTAATACTTTATCTGCGCTGTCTGGTAAGGTTTTTTTAATCCAATCTGTAAAAATTTCACCAATTGCTACATTTAATCTTACTATAGTATGCGCAATACTCAATGCTCCAGCTTCTGAAACGGTTTTTGCTAAAGGCAGAATTTCATGACTATTTATAGACGGAATTATTGGTGCCAACATCACATTAACAGGAATACCATTTTCGCTCAATTCTTTTACTACTTGAAGCCGTTTTTTTATGGTTGCCGTTCTTGGTTCTAAAATTCGTCTGGTGTCTTCTGATAAGGACGTAATGGAAATATTTACTGAGATTAAATTATCCTTAGCTAAAGCTTTTAAAATATCTAAATCTCTTAATATTAATGCGTTTTTGGTAATGATTGACACAGGATGTTGGTACTTTAAAAACACCTGTAAACATTGTCTCGTAATCTCGAATTTTTCCTCAGCTGGTTGGTAGCAATCTGTATTGCCAGACATGACGATAGTGTGTGCTTTCCAACTCTTCTTTTTTAGTAGAACTTCTAATAATTTAGGAGCATCTTTTTTAACTAAAATTTTGCGTTCAAAATCTAAGCCTGCGCTGTAACCCCAAAATTCGTGACTATTACGAGCATAGCAGTAAATACAACCATGTTCGCAACCTTGATACATATTCATAGAATATGCCATACCAACATCTGGACTCGTTACTTTATTGACAATGGTTTTAGGAAACACATTAAGATACTGTGTTTTATTTTTATCCGCTATTTCTCCTTCTTTTTCGCAGAATTCAAGGAAATCATCTCGCATTTCGTAAGACAGTTCAAAAAAACGATTGTGTGTATTTTGTTGGGCACCACGACCCTTGATAATAGATTTAGAGCTCATTAAAAGAAAATTAAAGTGTGAATACTTAAAAAAGTAGGACTTTAAAATTAGCCTTTAATTATTCTAAACATTGTTAATAACAGTTTTGGTTATTCACAAATTTTGTAAGGGAAGTTGTGTTATTTTTATTTGGTAATATATTAATAAGAAACCAAAAATCACTTTCCAGGAAACTCAGCCTTTCGTTTCTCTAAAAAAGCAGTTGTTCCTTCTACAAAATCCTCAGTACCAAAGCATTTTCCAAATTGTTTAATTTCAACTTTGTAACCGTCTTTGCCGTCTTTATAGTTGGCATTAATTGCTTTTATTGCTTTACCTATTGCAACCGATGAATTTCGCATAATTTTACTTGCAATTTTTTCGGCTAGTGGTAATAATTGGTCTGGTTCAACTACATGATTTACTAAACCGTAATTTAAGGCTTGGTTAGCATCAATCATTCCTGCTGTCATAACCATTTCCATTGCTCTACCTTTACCTACTAATTGTGGCAAACGCTGTGTACCACCATAACCAGGAATTACACCAAGAGAGGTTTCTGGTAAGCCCATTTTCGCATTGCTACTTGCTACTCTAAAGTGGCAAGCCATTGCTAATTCTAATCCTCCACCAAGGGCAAAACCGTTAACGGCTGCAATAACTGGTGTTTTTAAATTTTCAACAAAATCGAATAATAATGCCTGACCTTGTGCTGCTAATTTCCCACCATTTTTAATACTAAAATGGGCAAATTCACTAATATCTGCACCTGCAACAAAGGCTTTTTCTCCGCTTCCTGTGATGATGATTACTTTAGTGTTCTCGTCGTTATCAGCAGCATCAAAAGCATCGTGTAATTCTTGAATGGTATCTTTGTTTAGTGCGTTTAGCTTTTTAGGTCTGTTGATTGTGATGGTTGATATTCCGTTTGAGGTTTTGGATAGTATGTTTTCGTAGTTCATTGAAAATTTGTTTCATTCCCTTGAATTCCGATAGCTATCGGAAGGGAATCTCGTTATTTTTATTCCTTTGAAAAAAGGAATCTCATTATTGTTTTTGTTTCCACTTTCGTGGAAATATCTTCGTTTATTCTCTAAAAATTTCTTTGCAAAATTTCTCGCAATCACTAGGGTTTTCGCTTCTTTACTAGGAGATTCCTGCCTGCGCAGGAAATGTGACTGTAAAAATCGTTCCTTTTCCTAATTGAGATGTAAAGGTAATACTTCCGTTATAAGTTTCCACAATGTTTTTTACCATGGCTAAACCTAATCCCATTCCACTGGTTTTAGTGGTAAATTTAGGTTCAAATATTTTAGATTTATTGTCTTCTGCAATTCCAGAGCCATTGTCTTCAATCGTAATATTCACATTATCGTCTTCGTTAAACACCCGAACTTTGATTTCAGGATTGGCAGAATCTTCAGGAATAGCTTGAATCCCATTTTTTACAAGATTGGTTACCACTCTTATCAACTGTGTTCTATCAAACTTTGCAATAATTTCTTCTTCCTCAGAATTGAATTCAATATAATGTTCGTTAAAAATATCGAGCGCTAGCTTTACGATATGCACCACATTAAGAATCTCACTTTTTTGTGCTGGCATTTTAGCAAAATTTGAAAATGCCGAAGCAATAGAACTCATGGTATCAATTTGCTGAATCAAGGTATTGCTATATTCTTCAATTTTTTGATGAATGTTTTCGTCTTCAGGATTAAACTTACGCTGAAAACTCTGAACGGTTAATCGCATTGGAGTTAGTGGGTTTTTAATCTCGTGTGCTACTTGCTTTGCCATTTCGCGCCAAGCTTGCTCACGCTCGTTGGTTGCTAAAACTACTGCACTTGCTTCAAGCTCGTCAATCATGCTATTGTACGAGTTCACTAAATTTTCTATTTCCTCACTCGAGGATTCAATCTGAATTTTCTTATTTCGTTTTTCAAGTCTTATCTCATTCATTTTATCACTTATTGTTTTAAGTGATCTTGTAATGTATTTTGAAATAAAGTATGCAAATACAATTGCTGCAATTATTAAAATTAAATACGCATAACCTAATCGTAGTAAAAATTCATTAAGCTCTCTTTTAAAAAAATCGTCGTTTTCTAAATAGGGCAAATTGAGTATCGCAATATTTTTGAATTTTCCGTCTGTAATATAAGTGTATGATGATTGAAATGTTTGACCGTTTTCTCTGTTTTTTACTACATAACGATGTTCTAAAGTATTGGCTAATTCATTTAATACTTTGGCATCTAAACATTGGTCTGTTGTGTCTTTTTGAATGGTTCTCTTTGAGCTTTTAAGCAACTGACCTTCTATGTCGTAAATGTTAATTTGTAAGGTATGAATAGCATCAATCTCAAAAATTTTATCCTTGAAAATCAAAGGGATGTTTTCAGTATTTACTTCGTAAGTGTTTTCCCTACCATTTAGTACAAAATCTATATGCTCTCTAATAGCTGTTTCTTTACGCTCTAAACGACCTTTATGATAATCTTTTGCCTCTTCGTGGTTTTGATATATGGTAACCGCAGCAATTAAAATTGAAGCCAATAACACTAAAAGTATCATAGCTACAAATATTCTTGCTCTTAAGGACAGACGTTTTATTTTCATACAAATGCCCATGAAAATGGGTGTCTATTAATTCTGAATTCAAAGTTTTAAATATAGCAATAATCAAACCAAAGACACTAGGTGTAAATTCCAAAATTAAAAAACTCAAATTCCAATAGCTACTTTTTGGAATTTAATTATTTAAGCATTTGGATTTTTAGAGCGAATATTTTTATACAACTTGAAGCCCAACATAATCAGAATTCCTAAAACAACAATGCCAATAACTCCATAAATCCAATTGATAGAACTTTTAAGAATCACAAGAAAAACAACAGCAAATAAAATGAATGTTGCTCCTTCATTCCAGATGCGCATAAAATTTGAAGTGACTTTAACCTCATCATTTTGAAGCTGCTTAAAATAAATATGTGTTTTGTAGTGGTAAATAAATAGTAGTAAAACAAATGCTAATTTTACATGCATCCAACTTTGGTCTAACCAACTTGGCATTAAAACTAAAAGCCATATCGCAAAAAGTGTCGCTAAAATTGCTGAAGGCCAACTGATAATAAACCACAATCGTTTTGCCATTAACTTTAATTGTTTGCCTAGTATTTCCTTTTCTGGTGATGGTTTATGAAACGCTTCAATTTGATACACAAACAATCTCGGAATGTAAAACAAACCAGCAAACCAAGTGATAACGAATATGAGGTGTAAGGATTTTATGTAGTTGTAGTATTCCATGTTGAAAAAGTCGTGATTTTATGTGGTTTTGTTATTCAGTTTAATCTTATGAATCGTTAGGGATTTTATATGGACAAAACCAGCACTACAGATGAGTAATTGTGCCTTTAGGTACACCATATATTGTACCTAAAGGCACAATTATAAACGCTATCTATATCCTTTACCGATATTTTGTCCCTAAAGGGACTTTTATCGACTATGCTTCGACCAAAAAAGAACTATACTTTGTTTTTCAAAAACCAAAAACTGTACGCTAAAAGCAATTCAATTTCTAAAAAATTAAAATTACGAATTAAAAACTATTCTATCGCTTCAGATTTTAGATTCAACTTTACTTCACGATGTAAAAAATAAGCTGTTACAATTGTTGAAAGCACATCTGAAATTGGAAATGCCATCCAAACTCCTAAAGCTCCATAATATTTAGGTAAAATAAAAATCAGCGGAATAAAGAAAAACCCTTGACGTGTTAAGGTTAATAATAACGCAGGAATTGCTTTACCAACAGCTTGAAAATAAGCCGCTCCAATCAATTGAATCGCAACAATAGGCGTTGCTGCAAAAACCCAACGCATTGCTGGAGGCGTTTCTTTAAGTACGTCAGCATCTTGTGTAAATAATTTTGTAATCGCTTCAGGAAAAATCATTAAAAACACAAAAATAATAGCAGCCAATAATGCCGCATATTTTATTGCAGTTATAATGGATGCTTTGACGCGTTCGTACTTTTCTGCACCATAATTAAAACCTGCAATAGGCAAAAATCCTTGGGTTATTCCGTAAATAGGAAATAACGCAAACATGAGCATTCGACCAACGATTGCATAAGCCGTAACAGAAGTTTCGCCTCCAAGATCAAATAAAATATTATTCATTAAAAGATAAGTGACACTAACAATAGCTTGTCTGGTTAAAGTAACAAACCCAAGCGAACCAATCTCTTTAACGATAGGTCTGTCTAATCCAAAATGCTTGAAATTAATTTTTAAATCTGAATTTTTAGATAGAAAAAACCACAGTATAAATAAAAAACACAAGACATAAGATATGGTTGTTGCCCAAGCTGCTCCTGCCATTCCCCAATCAAAAACTTTAATGAAAAGAACGTCTAAAAGCAGATTTCCAACCGATGGAAACATCATTGCATACATGGCAAATTTTGGTTTACCTTCTGCTCTAATCACTGTGTTCCCCATCATACAAAGTGCCAAAATTGGAACTCCGTATAATACAATTCTATAATAGGTTTTAGCAAGTTCAAAAATTGAACCTTTTCCACCAAAAGCAGGAACGATATCGTTGATATACAGCAAACCAAAAATCACAAAAACTACAGTTACTAAAACAGTTAGTGTAATCTGATTCCCAAAAGTTTTTAATGCTTTAATTTTATTGTCTGCTCCTAATGCTCTAGAGATAATGGACGAACCTCCAATACCAATCGCCATTCCTAAAGCGGCAATAAAAAACGACACAGGAAGCACCACATTAATCGCAGCAATGGCTGTTGAGCCAATCCAATTACCAACAAAAATAGTATCTACCAAAATATTTAGCGACATAACCAAAATACCAATAGATGCTGGCACAGCCTGTTTTATAAGCAGTTTACCTATTGGTTGTGTTCCTAAATCTGTTGAAGATACATTTGCCATTAAACGGCCAAAGTTTTATCTGTTGCCCATTCTTCTACCATATTGGTAAGCACTTGAGCAAAATCCTCACGCTCGTTTAAGCAAGGGATTACAGTGAATTCCTTTCCACCCATTTCATGGAAAATTTCTTCGCCTTCCATTGCAATTTCTTCCAAAGTTTCTAAACAATCGCTCACAAAAGCAGGTGTCACAATCGCCATTTTTTTAGTGCCTGTTTTGCCCATTCTCTCAATTGTTCTATCTGTATAAGGTTTTAACCATGGATCAAAACCAAGTCTAGATTGAAAAGAGGTTGAATACGTACCGTTTTTTAAACCTAGCTTTTTAGCTACATTTACAGTCGTAATTTCGCATTGGTGACGATAACAAAATTCGTGTTGCTTACTACCCTTTTTAAAACAGCATTTGCCATCCATCTTGCAATTTCCATTAGTAATATCACTTTTACGAATATGCCTTTCTGGAACTCCATGGTAACTAAAGAGAATGTGCTCATAATCCAAACCATCCAAAGTTTCTGCAATGCTTTTTGAGAGTACATTAATATAATCTTCGCGATTGTAAAACGCTGGAGTTCGTGTAATCTTTACTTGTGAAAAATGCTGGACAATCAACTCATCTACCTTAATATCAATGGTTTCAGTTGTTGCCATGGCAAATTGTGGATATAACGGAATTGTCTTTATTTCGGTACAGCCTTTATCTACTAATTCTTGTAAGCCTTTTTTTAGCGTCATGCTTCCATAACGCATTGCTAATGCTACAGGGTATTCAATTTTACTTTGAACTTTTTCCTGTAATCGTTCAGACAATACAATTAAAGGAGAACCGTCTTCCCACCAAATTTTTTGGTAAGCAGCTGCAGACGCTTTTGGTCTGGTATTTAAGATAATACCTTTTACCAAAAGTGTTCTTGCCCAAAGTGGGACATCAATAACACGCTCGTCCATTAAAAATTCGCCTAAATATTTTTTTACATCTTTAGGACTTGGACTATCTGGAGAGCCTAAATTGACTAATAAAATTCCTTTCATGTGTTTATTTATATTGCTTTTTAGGTCACATGCTGTTCGCTATTAATCATCTCGCTAGGTGACAAAACTCTGAACATGCTCGTTTCATGTTGAATTTATTTCAGTATCTCTTAAAAGAGATTTATGGTTTTCTTTTTCAGATGCAAAAATACAACAGTAATTAATAATAGATACTGCAATTTTACGTTCACTCACTGATATGCTATGTTTACTTATTATATCTTGTATATCGCTTTACTATTTAATTATATTTATAGCCTTAACTGATTTCTACATGAAAAAATATATTGTCTCTCTCTTAATGTTAGCCGTATTTACTTATAACTATTCACAAGAGAAAAGTTTGCTTTGGGAAATTTCGGGTAATGGACTCAACAAAAACTCATATCTATATGGTACGATGCATGTGAGTAAAAAAGTAGCTTTTAGACTTGACAATGTGTTTTTTAAAGCATTAAATGCAAGTGAATGTGTAGCCTTAGAATCGGATCCTACAAAATGGTTAGAGCACAGACACAAAGATTTAGAATTACAATTCATTAATACTAATGGTTCTTTTAGTGATAATTATTATTCCAAAATATTAAAATTTAAACCTTTGGAAGACCGCTTGGTTAGAGGAATTATTCGGTTTGACAATAATTTAATCAATGGTTATTTATATAGAAAGAATTCATTTCAAGATAATTTTGAAGAGGAAACTTATTTGGATATGTTTATCTACCAAGCGGGAAAAAAGAATGGAAAACCTATTATTGGTTTAGAGGATATAAAAGAGTCTCGCTTTTTAACGACCAAAGCACGCTATAATGTAAATAAGAAAAAACCAGATGCTTGGTTGAGCAAATTATTAAAAAAAGAGGGTCGTTATTCGCTCTTAGAAGATATTTACAGAGACCGAAATATTGAACTATTAGATTCTATCGGTTCTGCAACAAATACAGAGTTCTATAGAGAACACATGTTGTTTAAGCGAAATCAAAACATGGTAGATGTCTTGGACTCAATAATGCGTACAAAAAGTGTTTTCGCAGGTGTTGGTGCTGCCCATTTAGGAGGCAACAAAGGGATGTTACAAATGTTAAGAGATAAAGGGTACAAACTTAAAGCATTAACAAGCGAACAGACGGATTTTGCAGAACAAGAAAAGAATAAGTTAGAGAAATTATTCAAAAATCCTGAATTAAGCTACCAATCTACTCCAGATGGTTTTATAACGATTAAAAGTTTTGATGAACTTAGAGAGTTTAACTATAATAATCTTAAAAATTACATTGCTCCAGATATGACTAATGGTGCTTATTTAACTGTAAATAGATTGAATAGATTCGACTTTATCCCAAACAAAAAAGAGAAAGTTGATTTAGAAGAAATTGATTATTTATTGTATGAAGATATTCCTGGAGATATTATTAAAAAAGAAGAATTAACCGAGCCTTTTCCCGGAATAAGCATTTTAAACAAAACGAATAAAGGCGATTATCAGAAATATCATATATACAAAACGCCTTTGGAAATCATAGTCATAAAATTTGGCGGAAAATTAGATTTTGTTTTAAAACATGAAGCCGAAATTTTTAATTCCATTAAATTTAAAGAAAAAACTAGTGAGCTAACTTTATTTAATGATCCATTCAATAAATATGAATTTAAATTCCCTAAATACTATATCACTGACAACTTAGAAAAATCAGGTAAAAAATTAATCCAAGGCACAATTGATAGTGATTTTTATTTCTTTCAAGAATATCCAAGCCATGACCTTAATTATATTGAAGATGATGATTTTGAAGCAAAATATATTCATACCAACTTTTACAATGAATTAGAAATTGAAGATTATAAGGGTAAATTTACCACAACTAATTACAGTAGTTATGAATCTTCCGCAGAAACTGACTCTTTAACACACAGAAAAATCTGGCTAAAAACTGTAGTTAAAGATGGAAGTTATTACTCCTTAGGTTATTCTGGTTTTGATGCAGCTAAAGCAGGTACTTATTTTAAATCGTTAACTATTAATCAGCCAAAATATGAGCATTTTAAAACAGTTACGGACTCATCTTTGCTCTTCACTGTTAAATCTACTACTAAATCACCTTTGTCATACAGGAATAATAAAAATAAGCGTTTAAAAACATTCGATAAATTTAGAAAAACAGCAACTTATACTTCAAAATCTAACGAACGTGTTGTTGTAACCAAAACAAAGTATCATGATTTGCAAATGTTTGAAAACATTGATAGCCTGTGGAATGATATTACATACTTTCAAAAAAACATTAATAAGATCGGAAATAAAAAAGCTTTAAAAATCTATGATGAAAAAAAACAGATTGAAAACGGAGCGAATGTTTACAGTTATAATTATCAAGATTCATTAAGCCATAAAAAAATATTGGTAAAGTATATTCAACTAAAAGGAGCTCTTTTTAAATTAGAGACATTAGTAGATAACGTAAGTGATACTTCTACATATGTTTCTACATTTTATGAGAGTTTTAAGCCAATTGATTCTCTGCTAGGTGTTGATGTATTTAAAGATAAAACACCTACTTTTTTTGAAGCACTTAAAACCAACGATAGTATTGTACTAACAGGATATTCTAAAATAAAATTTAAAGAAAAAGACACTAATAAAATCATAGGAGTATTAAGTAGTTTAGATTTCCCTGAGGACAAAGAGAAAATAAAATTACATCTTATTAGTCAGCTCATTAAATTGGATAAAAGCCCTTTGACCATAGACTTTATTGAGGGTCTTTATCTAAGTTCTTATACAGAACCAAAGACGCAAATTAGTATTTTAAATGCGTTGCTTCATTCAAAAGAAAAATCTTCAATCAACTTGTTTTTAGAATTAATAAAAAATGATATTCCTTTAGGAGGAAGGCAATCTAAAATAACATTTTTTAATAAAAATACTAAACCATTAATAATCGCTAAAAAGCTATATCCAGATTTATTACACTATTCTAAAGAAGAATATAAAACACCAATTTATGGTTTACTTACAACACTTTTAGATAGTAGTATAGTAAAACCAAAATTATATAAATCTTACAGGCAAGACATTTTAAGTGATGCCAAAACAGAATTAAAACGCAGTCTTATTAAAAACAATAGTTACACCTCAAAAAAGTATGATTTATTAGATGATTACACCAAGCTTTTATTTCCTTTTAGAAAAGATAAATATACATCTCAGTTTTATGACAAACTTCTATTAAGCAAAAACGTAAAAGGACTTACCACATTATATGTTTTGCTATCTAAAGCAAAAGAACCTATTTCTAACGAATTGAAAAGAGAAACATTATACAATGAAAAAGCACAAGCTACATTGGTCGAAAAGTTAGAAAAACAAGATTTGCTAGATAAAAACATACTCGAAATAATAGATTTAGAGACCTTTGCAAAATCTAAATTACTTGCTAATAGTAGAATCAAAAAAAACGACTCAATTACTTTATATGATAAACGCACAATTGAAACAGACAAAGAGGAATCGATAACGGTTTTTATCTATAAAAGGGTTAGTAAAGCGCATAATAATGAAAGAGCATACCTTCATTTTGTTGCTTTCAAAAATAAAGACTCTGATTTTTATGACACTAAACCCTACTATATATCTAAAAAGAATGGCAGTCGTTTAAACAATATAGCATCTGAAGAGGAAATAATTAAAAAAATAATACCTGTTATTAAGTACAAAACAAGAAAACGCATAACAGGAAGATTTAACAATTTTAGCTTTTAAATTTATATCAGGTAGGTTTTTATCATATATAATATATGCATTTTTTATTCTAATTTTCTGCCTAGTTTAACGGATTCTATATGTCTATTTAAAGGATTTAAATATCTTTACAAGTCTTGACTAAAGTTTATTATGAAAAAAAACCTCTATATATTTCTTCTTTTATTCTCAATAGTTGCTTTCTCACAACAACAATATCAGAGTTTACTCTGGAAAATAACCGGAAACGGGCTAGAAAAACCATCCTATCTCTATGGTACAATGCACGTGAGCAAAAAAGTTGCTTTTCGCTTAGATGATGTATTTTATAAAGCTTTAAACGAAAGTGAGTGTATTGCTTTAGAATCTGACCCAACAACTTGGCCAGGATTTAATTATGAGATGATGCTTAGTCAAATGGCAGCTTACAACAACTATAGCAATGATTTTTACACCAATCTTTTCAAATTAATACATCCTGAAGAAACGACGATTAGAGGATCGGTAAGAATGGATAATAATGCTGTAAATGCGTATTTATACAGAAAAAGTAGTGCCTCAGATAATTTTGAAGAAGAAACGTATTTAGACATGTTTATTTTTCAAGCAGGCAAGAAAAATAATAAAGCCATTTATGCTTTAGAAGATTTAGCAGAATCTAGGTATTTAACAACCAAAGCAGCCTACAATGCTAATAAAAAAGAGTTAGATCCTTGGGTACAAAAACTATATGCTAAAGAGAATGCGTATTTAATTCAGGAGAATTTATATCGCGATAGAAATTTAGATTTATTAGACTCTATTGGTTCTGGTGTAAATACTAAATTTTACAGAGAGAATATGCTCTATATTCGTAATGATAATATGGTCGTTTCTTTAGAAAAACTAATGCCAACCAAGTCTGTTTTTGCAGGTGTTGGTGCAGCACATTTACCAGGCGAACAAGGCATGATTAATATGTTGCGCCAAAGAGGTTATACTGTAAAATCTTTAACTTCTGAGCAAACTGAATACAGTAAAACAGAAAAAGTAAAGCTTGATAGTTTGTTTGTGAATCCTGAATTAAAACCGCAACAGTCTCCGGACGGATTTATGAGTTTAAACACTTACGACACCTTACGCGAGTTTTCTTATGGTGGACAAAAATATTACTTAGATCCAGATATGACTAATGGTGCTTACTTAACCATTAATAGAATTAGCCGTTTCACCTATTTACCAAACGAAAAGGAACACATTACATTAAAAGAAATTGATCATTTATTGTATGAAGATATTCCTGGAGATATTATTAAAAAAGAAGAACTAACGCAACCTTATCCAGGCATAAGCATCGTTAATAAAACGAAGAAAGGAGAATTTCAGAAATACCATATTTACCAGACTCCTTTAGAAATAATTATTATAAAATTTGCAGGTCGAAGTGATTTTGTACTAAAACATGAAGCTGAAATTTTCAACTCTATTACCTTAAAAAGTCCATCAAACACAACACAATTGTTTGTCTCTCCTAATAAAAAATTTCAAATTGATTTTCCAGAATATTATATATCAAGCAACATGCATAATTATGGAAAAAAATTACTAGAAGGCTATAAAAATGACGCTTACTATTTTGTTGAAGAAGCTGTATTAAACGACATTTCTTATATAGAAGAAGATAGTTTTGAAGCTAAATATTTTCATCATGCGTTATACAAAAACTATAAACTTACAGAAGCAAAAGGTGGTTTTAAAGCAGGAGATTATAAAACTTATGAATCTCAAGCTGTTTTAGATTCAACATCTAACAAGAATTTACATCTAAAAACAATTGTAAAAGATGGTAGTTACTATCTGTTAGGTTACGTTGGTAAAAATGAAGCAGATAAAACAACTTTTTTTAAGTCTTTTAAATTTAGTAAAACGAATTATTCAGACTTTGAAAAAGTTGTAGATACGTCTTTACATTTTTCTGTAAGAACAAATGCTAAAGCTCCCACACCAAATCCGTATAGTTATAATTATAACGGAAGTCAAAAACCCAAAGATTATGAGCAAACTATAAAAGAAACCACCTATTCTACGGATGCTAATGAACAAATCACAATCTCAAGAACCAAGTTTCACGATTTGCAAATGTTTCATAATGCAGATAGTCTTTGGAAGAATTTAGAAGAAAAAGTAAACTATAGAGCGCGTTATTATAATGGCGAAAAAGCATTTAAAATTTCAAACCGTTCATCATCTCAAACCGATGATATTTATACCAATAGTTTTAGTTACACAGATTCAACTAGTGCAAAACAAGTATTGGTAAAAAACATTCTGAAAGAAGGTGTGCTTTTTGAATTAAAAACTTTGGTAGATTCTATAAGTGGTCCTTCAAAATTTGTAACGGAATTTTACGGTACATTTACACCAAAAGACACACTTTCAGGTAAAAATGTACTTGAAGATAAAACCAAACCATTTTTTGAAGCCTTACGAGCAAACGACAGTATTGTTTTAGAATCTTATAGTCTTATTAAATTTAAAAAACACAATAGCAAAGAAATTGCTTCCGTTTTAAAGGATTTTGAATTTGATAAAGAACGCTTAAATATAAAATCTCACCTTGTAGAAAAGCTAATTGAAATAGATTTAAAAAACAATTTACCGTTTATAAAACAATTGTATCACGATAGTTATTCCGATCCTCAAATTCAAACAGCCATACTTGAAGGCTTGCTAGATTCTAACAAAAAAGAATCTTATAAAATAGCCTTAGAATTAATGGAGCGCGATTTGCCACTAGCAAATGTTGGCAGTATGTTTTATAATTATTATGGTAAAGATTCATTAGAATTAAAAGCAACGTTGTTTCCCAAAATATTAGAATATACGTCTATAACTGAATATAAACAACCCTTATATAGTTTACTTGCCAGAGTAAAAGATAGCGGATTAGTGAAACTAAAAACCTATAAAAAATATAAGAACCAATTAATTAATGATGCTAAAATTGAGGTAAAGCGAAATTTAGGAAGTTCTAATTATGGTTATAATTCTTATTCTCAAAATTTATCTACTTATATAAGACTAATTTTTCCATATAGAAAGGAGCGTTCTGCTCAAGATTTCTTCGAGAAATTATTGAATGTAGAAGACAAAGTGGCTTTAGTGAAATATTATGTTTTGTTAACTAAGGAAAAAGAAACAATACCTAAAAAACTCACCGAAAAACTGCTAGAAGATGAAGAAAATCAATATTTTCTTTTAGAGAAGTTAGATGAAGAAAAGCTTTTAAATAAATTGAAATCTATTAATATAGATCAGCAACAATTTGCCAAATCAAAGTTACTTTCTAATGCCAATTACGAAAAAGAAAAAGACTCCATCAACTTTCTTTTTAAACGCGATTTTGTGACAGACAAAGGCAAAAATGCAGTGATGTATTTCTTTAAAATAGATAAGGACGACGAGTATTCTGGTAAGTTAGAAACCTTACATTATATCTCTTTTATTAAACCAAAAGACCCAAATCAATTGGTAGTAGATTACTATTCTACATCTGAAAACTATGGCACAACCGTAGATAAAACTAAAGAATTAGAAGAGCAATATACTGAAATCCTCAACTTAGCAATTTATAAGGACAGACAGCGTGTTACACCTAGTGGACGTGATGGGTATTATGATTATTAACGTGTGATTAAAATTATATTCATTAATTTTATACTCAACACACTTAGGTTTTTGGGGAGTTTAACTCCTTTGTTTTTTCTTTTATCAAGGCATAAATTTTCAAGCATAGCCTGAGTTACGGTTGTGAATTTTAACGAAGAGAAAAGGAAAAAGAAAACGTTAAAAATTCGGAAAGCTAAGTGTTGTGAGTATATATAAACAATTCTATTTCAATTAAAGCTATGGTAACAACATTAAAACGAGGTGCATCGAGAAAAAGCATCAAAAGTATTTTAGAAAAATTGGCTAAAGAACTGAAACCAAAAGGCATAGACGCTTATAAATATGCTGGGAAAATTAATTTAAAAAAAGATGCTTTAAGTTTACAAAGAACACTTCGCAATGAGTGGGAATAAACTCTTCTTAGACACTAATATCATTCTATATCTATTAAATGGAGATGAGACTTTAGCAGAATTACTAAACGAGAAACAATTATACATATCTGTAATTACAGAATTAGAATTGTTAGCATTTCAAGGTATCACATCTGAAGAAGAAAAAGTAATTATTGATTTTATAGATCAATGTAAAACGATTACCATAAATAATATTATAAAACAGAAAACTATTAGGATTCGTAAAACTTATAATACAAAACTTCCCGACAGTATTATTATAGCAACTGCTTTATATCTCGATTTACCCTTAATTACTGCGGATTCTGATTTTAAAAAAGTAGAAGAACTTACTTTGATTCATTATGAAAATAGTTAAGTTAATTCTGTTTAAGTTCTAAAAAATACTCTAAATCTAATAACCAAGGAAGTAGAAAAGCAATATACTGAAATCTTAAATCTAGCAATTTATAAGGACAGACAACGTGTAACGCCTAGTGGACGTGATGGGTATTATGATTATTAGAATAAATTAAAGGTTAAAAAATAGCCGTATTTACCTTGTTTAATTAAAATCCATGCAACAAGTCTATTGGATTCATGGTCAAATAATAAAGTGCCTAAAGGATTTTCAGGGTCTTCTTTTCTGAAATAGGCAAAGACATTTAAATCTCTAGCGTACATTTTCCTCCCAGAGATACTTTTCATTGCTTTTTCTTCATCAAACGGTTCATAAATCTTATGGTTTTTATAAAACCTTATTGGTTTTGCCTCTAAGTTTTCTATACCTATGCTATCTATAGTGTTTCTAAATGAATAAAACAAAGTATCAAAAGCCAATAACCGCTTTTCTATTCTTGTTACAAAAGTGTCTTTTAAAACATAATCAAAATTTATGTATTTGTAAAAAAGTATCTCTCTCGATATTTCAGGTTTTTGTTTACCGCTTACATAGTTTGCTTTTTCGTTTTCAGTCCAATCATTAAAACCCTTGTTTTGTCCGAGACAGAATAAAGGAATTGCGATTAGAAATATAATCAATATGTTTTTCGTTATGATTAAGAATTTTAAAATAACCTCAAGCTAAAATTTTAGCTTGAGGTTATTAAGGTTTTAAAAGTAAACTTACTATTCTGTTTTAAATTTAATTATCCTAAAAGAAGTATATACTGAAACTATTAAGTATAAGGTCATTGAAATAATGATTATTAAACTACCAATAAATCTAGAAAGAGGCACCTCATATATTAACCAAATAAATGTTAATATAAATCCAAAAATTATTGAGTAGCTTTTACGAAGAAAAACCAAATAAACACCTAAAAGACATAAAAACAGCATTAAGTAATCCATTACTGACATTGCGTTTTTTGTAAAAACAGAAAATAAATTAACAACAATAATAACTCCATTAAACATCTCTAGTTTTCCAAAAGGAATTATTGCTGCTAAAAAAATTAGCAAACTTACTTTTTTTAGTTTTTCTATATTTTTCATGTTTAATCAAAATTATTTTCAGGAGAATAACTGTAAGCTTCCCCAAAAATAGGACTGTTTAAAAGAGTAAAAATAGTTTTAACTTTAAACAGCAATTATGAGAAAAAGTAAATTTAGTCCGACCCAAATCGCCAAGATTTTAAAAGAGTTTGATTTAG
>Ga0209633_10001849_pt1 | contig 21150 bp, 19 predicted proteins | sample Cruoilmetagenom1_FD_187290 | JGI IMG/M metagenome (GOLD analysis project Ga0209633, IMG submission 187290) | Oil polluted marine microbial communities from Coal Oil Point, Santa Barbara, California, USA - Sample 1 (SPAdes) (version 2) | ecosystem: Environmental > Aquatic > Marine > Oil seeps ... | reverse complement strand
TCGGGGATCTCGATTGCGGTCATGGTCTGGGGTAGCGTTTCCGCCATGCGTCCTCTCAAATGTTTGAAACTTCGGGCAGCGCCGAATGGTGGAAAAACAAGGCGCTGGTCTAGTATCTTAGCCCCCATGACGCAAGATGGGCGACGCGAGACAGCCAACTTGAGACGGCCAATTTAAGACAACCGAAGCAAGCGAACCGAGGGGAGCGGGAACATGGCCTTCGAACTCGACGAACTGGAGCCGCAGAACCAACCGAAGAAGCCGACCGATATCTCCGGCTGGTCGGCTGAAGTTCTGGGTGAGTATATCGAGGCGCTCAAAGCCGAAATCGCCCGCGCCGAAGCCGTGATCGCCGCCCGCAAGGGCCAGATCTCCGACGCCGAGCAGATCTTCAAGAAATAACCGGTAAACGCGCCGCCCTCCCCCGCTTGCACGGGAGAGGGCTGAGCGTTTCGCTTCGCCAGGCTCAGGCCGCGGCCAGGGCCTGATCGAGATCGGCGATGATGTCGTCGATATGCTCGAGGCCGACCGAAAGCCGCACATAGCTGTCGGTGATCCCGGTCGCGTTCTTTTCCTCGTCGGAAAGCTGCGAATGGGTGGTGGTCCAAGGATGGATCGCCAGGCTGCGCGCATCGCCGATATTGGCGACGTGATAGTGCATCTTCAGCGCATCGATGAACTTGGCGCCGGCCGCGGCGCCGCCGTCAATATCGAAACCGACCAGGGCCCCGTAACCGCCCTTGAGATAGGTATCGGCGCGGCGCTTCTGCTCACCTTCCTGCAGACCCGGGAAGTGGACCTTGTTGACCTTCTTGTGATCCTTCAGCCAGTTCGCCACTGCCTCGGCGTTCTGGCAATGCCGCTCCATGCGCAGCGACAAGGTTTCCAGCCCCTGGATGAAGTTGAAGGCGTTCTGCGGGCTGACCGCCGCGCCGATATCGCGCAACAGGTCGACGCGCATGCGCAGGATATAGGCGATCGGACCCAGCGGTTTGACGGCCTCGGTCCAGACCGCGCCGTGATAGCTGGGATCGGGCGTGTTGAGCGCCGGTTGCCGCTCTTTGTGGGCCTCCCAGTCGAACTGACCGCTATCGATGACGGCCCCGCCGATCGAGGTGCCGTGCCCACCGATATACTTGGTCATCGAATAGACGTTGATCGCCGCGCCGTGGTCGAACGGCCGGCAGATGAGCGGCGTCGCGGTGTTGTCCATGATCAGCGGGATACCGAACTCGCGGCCAATCTCGGCGACCTCGGCAATCGGGAAGACGTGCAGCTTGGGGTTCGGCAGCGTCTCGGCGTAATAGGCCCGGGTGCGATCGTCGGTTGCCCGGCGGAAGGCCTCGGGATCGGCCGGATCGACGAAGCGGCACTCGATGCCCTGTTGCTTCAGCGTGTTCGCAAACAGGTTCCAGGTGCCGCCGTAAAGGTCTGTCGAGCTGACAACATTGTCGCCGCTCCAGGCGAGGTTGAAGAGCGAGAAGTGCGACGCCGCCTGCCCAGAGGCGAGCGCCAGCGCCGCCGCGCCGCCATCCATCGCCGTCAGGCGCTGCTCGAGCGCGTCCTGGGTCGGGTTCATGATGCGCGTATAGATGAAGCCCAGCTCTTCGAGCGCGAACAGCCGCGAGGCGTGCCCGGCGTCCTGGAACTGATAGCTGGTGGTCTGGTGAATTGGCACCGCGACCGACCCGGTCGTTGGGTCGGCCCGGTGGCCGGCGTGCAGCAGCAAGGTTTCCGGATGCTTGCTTTCCACAGTCATGTCGTCGTCCTCCGCTCGTTTTTCGTGTCGTCACTGATGATTGAATTCAATTGCCCCGACCGGCATGCCGGTCCGGGCCCCTTATGGACCGATCTTGGTATTGCGTTTTGATATTGAGGCGATGCTGGCCGCCGCCGCCCCCCGACCGTTCCTCTGCCCGCCGAGATACTAGCGTGCTACGCCTCGACATGCACGGACATCCCACACGCGGATGTTCACGAAGCGTGTGCCCGCCGAAACGGAACTCGCCGGGCCAATACGCGCAAGCGCCAACGCCGGCATGGGCGGCAAGGGATCAGAGTACAGCGTGGCGCGCGCGCGCGCCGCGTTCGATGGCGGCGCCGGCGAGGCGGTCGATATTGAGCCGATCGCGCAAAATCTCCAGCAGCCGTGCCTCCTCAGGCTTGACCGCGCCGTCCGCGGCGGCAACATCGCAAGCGATGGCATAGGCGGTTTCGTGCAGTTTGCCAGGGAGTAAGCCCTCGATCACCTGCAGCGCCTTGTCGAGCCCCTCATCGTCATCGAGGATCTCCGCGCAGTCGCCCGCCACCGTGGGCAGCGTGTCGGCGTCATAGTCGCGGAAGATCGGCAGATGGTTCACGACGTCGCCGATGCTCCGAAGCTCGGCGTCGCTCATCGCGCCGTCGGCGGCCGAAACCAGCACCATCGTGTAGATGAGCGCCGTGTGGTGATCGATCATGCAAAATCCCCGGTCATGCGTATGCCCGCCCCGGTTCGGGTCTTTTGACCATGTGGGGCGTTCTAGAACCCGCCGGACTTAGGCGCTGCAGCCGGACCCGTCAAGTCGCTCGCGGCGTTTGGCCGCCGGCAAGAAAATCCCGCACCGCCTCGACCGCCTCCGCCAGCCCGATACGCTCGATCGCCACGCCTTCGGGAAAGGCACTCGCCAGGCGCGAGGGCAGCCGGTTGTCGAGCATCACGAAGACGCCGCGATCGTCGGCGCGGCGCGTCAGGCGGCCGTAAGCCTGTTTCAAGCGAAGACGCACCAACATGTCGTCATAAGTATTGCCGCCGAACGCCGCGCGCCGCGCTTTGTGGAGGATCGTCGGCCGCGGCCAAGGCACGCGGTCGAAGACGATCAGCCGGAGCGAGCGGCCCGGCACATCGACCCCGTCGCGCACGGCGTCGGTGCCAAGCAGACAGGCATCGGTCTCGGCGCGGAAGATGTCGATCAGCGTGGAGACGTCCAGCCCGTCGACATGCTGGGCGTAGAGCGGCAGGCCGGCGGCCTCCAGCGGCCCTGCAAGCGCCTTGTGGACCGCGCGCAGGCGCGAGATCGCGGTGAACAACCCGAGCGCGCCGCCGCCGGCGGCCAGCATGAGTTCGCGGTAGGCGGCGGCGATGCGGTCCATCGTCTCGCGCCCGACATCGTTCACGACGATCACCCGGGTCAGCGCCGGATAATCGAAGGGCGAGGGAACCGCGGCGCGGATCGCCGGCGCCGGCAGATGGCGCGCGCCGGTCATCGTCTCCGCCGCCGCCCAGTCGGCTTCCTCGTCGCCCGAGCCGTCGCGCAAGGTCGCCGAGGTGACGACGATACCGTGGGCCTGGGCGGCCACGATCTCCGTGAAGGGCAGCGTGGGATCGACGAAGTGGCGATGCTGGCCGATATCGGCGTCGCGGCCGGCGATGCGCTCGACCGAGAACCAGTCGACGGCGCCCTCGCCGGCCTGCTTGCTTTCATCGATCTTCGTCAGAGCTTGCAGCATTGTGCGCCAGCCGGCGATCTGCACCTCGGTGCGGCGCTTGAGGCCCCGCGCCATCGCCTCGAGGCGGTTGCGGGTGCCGGTGTCGAGGGCGTCGGCCTCGTCGTCGAGCCGCGCCGCCAGCCGCTCTGCGAGTTTGCCCAGCGGCACCATAAGATCGGCCAGGGCCGCATCGAATACCGCCGCGGTTTCGACCAATCCCTCGACGGCCGGCCGGGTCTCCGTCTCAATACCGTAGGCGCTTTCGGGCCCGCGCGCGCGGGCATAGACTTGGGCGCGCACCAGCGCGAGGTATCGCTCGGCCGTCCCAGCTGGTTGATCGGCGGTAAGCCGCGCGATCCAGCCCTCCCCCGGCAACTCCGCCGCGGCGCTCACCGCAGCATCGATCGCCTCGACGGCGGTCGCGTCACCGGCGGCAAGATCGCCGAGCCGCGCCTGCAGGCCGCGCGCCCGGCTGCGGCCGCCGCGCCCGCGTGCTTCCGCCCCCCGGATCCAGCGCCTGAGATCGGCGGTCTCCTGGCCCGTCAGATGGCCCGAAAAGGCGGCATCGGCCGCGTTGAAGACATGATGGCCCTCGTCGAAGACATAGCGCGTGGGCAGAAACCGGTCGTCGCCGCCGAGGGCCGCCTGGATCATCACCAGCGCGTGGTTGGCGACCACGATCTCGGCCCGGCGGGCCCGCCGGACGCCGTGCTCGATGAAACAGCGCGTGTAGTGCTGGCAGGCCGAATAGATGCATTCGCCGCGCCGGTCGGCGAGCGAGGCCGTGCGGCCGCGGCCGACGAGATCGGCGAGCCAGCCGGAAAAATCGCCGCCGATCAACGCCCCGTCGCGGGTCGCCGCGGCCCAGCGTGCCACCAGGCCGACCGGCACGGCGTCCTGGGCCCGCACCCGCGCGGCGCCCGCCGCTTCCTCGTAGTTCAGCAGACAGAGGTAATTCTCGCGTCCCTTGCGCACCACCGCCTTGCGCGCCTTTTCCGCCGGATCGAGGTAGAGCCGGTCGAGCTCCTGGTCGATCTGGTGCTGAAGGTTGCGCGTGAAGGTGCTGATCCAGACGGCCCCGCCGTTCTTCTCCGCCCAGACGCTCGCCGGTGCGATATAGCCGAGCGTCTTGCCGACCCCGGTGCCGGCATCGGCGAGCACCACATGCGGCACGCCGGCCTGCTCGCGCGGCAGGAAAGCGGCCGAGACCGCCGATGCATAGTCGGCCTGCTGGGGCCGCGCCTCGGACCGGGTGCCCAGGAGCTGCGCCAGGCGAGCCCGGGCCTCGACCGGCTCGACTGGCTTGTTGCCGGGCGACGGCTCGGGCGCGCGTTCGGCCCATTCGGGCAACCCGCGCCAGATCTCGATCCCGGCGCCTTTTTTGGTTCCCAGTTCCGGGCCGACCGCGCGCAGCACCAGCTCGCCCCAGCGCCAGCCGCCCAGCGCCATCGTCTCGGCGATGGCGATCAGCCCCGGATCGCTGCGCGGATCGCTGCGCGCCACCGCGGCCAACAGAGCCTCGGCAACGGCGAGCAGCATCTCGGGCTCGGACGCGTGGTCGGGCGCGGCGGCGAGGTCGAGCGCCCCGATATTCAGAGCGTGGGCGATCCCGCGCGGCGTCGGCACGCAGAACCGCGCCGGGTGCACGAAGGCGTAGAGCTCGAGCACGTCATAGGCGGAAATACCCCGCAGGCCCAGCCGCCGCGCCGCCGCCGGCGCATGACAGATCAGCGGGGCCGCGCCGCCGCGTAGCCGCCGCGCCGCCTCGCCGTGGCTGAAACTCTCGGCCGTTCCATCCGGGTTGCGCCACGCCGCTCCCGCCGGGCCAACGACGAGGGCCGGAAGCGCGCCGAGATCGGGCGCGGGCGGTGCTTTGCGGGCGGGATCCATCTGGCGGCGGAGTATAGGGCCCGTGGGGCCTATCGGCCACGCCGCCGAATCGGTGGGAAATATACCCGACTGGTGGGCCGATACGCGCGAAAATGGGCGGAAAACCGCGGCCCAGAGCGCCGCGCTAAGAACACAGTCGTATGGAAGTATGCCGGGGATGGCGCCGCGCCCCGGACCGTAGAACTTTCACGGGGATTTGCGACGCAGTGGAAATGGTCTATGACGGCGGTCAGCTTGGTGATAGTCGGGGAAGCAGTGCGCGGCAGCAAGCGGCCCGACGAGGTGCAGCTTATCCAGCGTCTCGTGCGGGGCGAACAGGGAGCCTGGGACGGATTCGTCGAACGGTTCTCATCCGTGATCTATGGCGCGGTGGTGAAAACGCTGAGGCGCTCTGGACGCGATCTAGAGGAATCCTCCGATGTGGCGCAGGATGTTTTCGTGCGCCTGTGCAACAAGGATTTCCGCCTGCTGCGCCAGTACGACCCCTCACGTTCGGCGCTGACGACGTGGCTGACGATCATCTCGACCTCGACGACGATCGACCACCTGCGGCGCCAGAAGCCGACGACGGCCCTGGAAGAGGTGTCCGAGGACGTCGGCGCCGTCGAGCAGCAGCTTCGATACAAGGTGCGGATACCGGGCGGGCTGCTTTCGCCGCGCCAGAGCCTGATCTTGAAGCTGCTCTACGACAAGGACATGGACGTGGCCGAGATCGCCGAGGTTCTCGATATCGACCCGCAGACCGTGCGCAGCACGCACCACAAGGCGCTGATCAAGCTGCGCGGGCATTTCAAGAAAAGCGACTTCTAGGCCGCCCGGCCGGGAACGATCGGAACGGCGCGGCGCAGATGCAACGGAAGGATGACTGTTAACCGGGGATTAGGGATGTGCGGGAGTGACGACCCGTACATGTGAGCAAGGACAAGGTTGGGAACGATGACGGACGAACGAAAGACACAGCTTCGCGGCAGGGGGCTCTGGAAGAGCCTTCCCCGCGACCCGGTGGGACAGGCGCGGCCGGGCGCGCCGAGCAAGCCAAGCGATATCGATGGCTGGGACGCCAATCTACTCGCGGCCCATCTCGATGGCAGGCTGAGCGCGCGCGAGCGCGAAGCACTCGAAGCCAAGCTCGACGACAATCCGCTGCTGCTCGAAACGCTTCTCGCGGCCCATGGCGGCGAGCGCGCCGAGGCCGGCCCGCCGCCGGAGCTGATCGATGCCGCCAAGGCGATCGGCCATGGAAGCGGAGACAGCGGCGGCGGCGATCTTCGCATGATGCGCAATCCCGCCAACGAGAATCAGCGCGGGCGGGTCGCCTGGCTCGAATGGGCGGCCGCGGCGGCGGCGATCGTGGTGGTGAGCACAATCGGTTTCCAGCTCGGCAGTGAAAGCGGCCGCGGCGACAAAACGATGGAGGTCGCGGCCAAGAAGAACGATACGCTCGACTTCGACCTCGAGGGCAACTTCTTCTCCACCAGCTTCACGCTCGACGAGGCCGACGATGCGTTCAACGGTGACGGACAATGAGCGGCGCCCCGATCCGCGCCTTCTCGTGGCACGCCTTGCCGTGGGTGTTGTTCACGATTTCACTGGCGCTCAACATCTTCTTCGTCGGCGGGCACTTCTACTCAAAATCGCTAGATGGTCCCGTGGCCGGCCGGCAGGCGGAGGCCACCAAGCCACAGCCCAAACCCACGCGCACCCGCATCAGCGTCGAACAGATCGGTCTCGACGCCGCCCAGCGCGGCCGTTTCCGCGACATGCGCACGCGCATCCAATCGCGCGGCAAGCAGTTTCGCGAGGGCAGCCGCGGTTATGCCGCCCGGCTGTGGGCCGAGCTTGAGAAGGCCAAGCCCAGCAAGCGCGCGATCGACCGCAGCCTGCGCAAAATTGCCGACAACAGCTACGCTTATCAGCGACGCGCCGCCGCCTATGCGGTCGCCTTCATGGCCGGCCTCGATGCCAACCAGAAGGCGCGTTTCCTGCAGCTCGCCAAAAGCCGTGGTTTCCTCGGCGCCGGCCTGCTACGCGACCGCCCGAAGGAACGCAATTAGGGCGGACGGACCGGGCAGATCCTGGAATTAGAACCCCCTCCCGCTCATTCGAGCAGGAGGGGTTTTCTTTTGCGTACAATAAGATCACGGCTGGTCTTCCAGCTGCGGAACAAATCACGCTCGATCTTCGCCGCCTTGAAGAGATAGTCGCGCGAGGCTTCGAATTCGCCGCGCAGCTTCGGCAGATCGACGTCGAACATCTTGCCTTTCCACGTGCGGATCTTGCCGGCAACCAGGACCGTGTCGACCTTGCTGCGCTCCATCAGCGTCACCGCCGCGCCCAGCACATGGTTGAGCGGGCCGGCGTTGATCGCGTTGGCGTCGAACAGAATGATAGTGCCGCGAACCCCGCAAGGATTGCGATGCTCGTCCGGAATGGTCGGCTGCGCTGCAAAACCCCGATCCGCTCCGCCATGGCTAATTCCAGTTAACCAGACGGCCCTTGATGACGGATCTGGATCCGCTATCTGAGCGACGGGAACGAGGGCTTTACCCGTTTCGTATTATTATGATGGGAGGGGGTCGCGCGCCGTCGATCGGCGCCCCCCGCGTTTTGATCGTTCTTCGGCCGTCGCGGAGGCGTCATGTCGCGCAGGCAGGCTTTCATCGCCGTCAATCGCTTCGGGCTCGGCGCCCGGCCGGGCGAGCTCGATCTCGTCGCCCGGGACCCGCAACGCTGGATCGAGCGGCAGATCCGCCGCGGCCAAGCCGTGCCGAGGGAGTTTGCCGAGCTACCCGACGCCGCCGACAGCATCCGCGTCTTCCTGCAATCCCGCCGGCAGGGCGTGCGCGAAATCAAGCGCGTCGCGCGTTCCACGCTCAGGGCACGCTATATCGACGAGGTCAACGCCCGCGCGCGCGCCCATGTGCGCACGAAGGATCCCTTCCACGAGCGCATGGTCGCCTTCTGGTCGAACCACTTCACCGTTTCCGCCAAGCGCTTCTTCGTGGCGCCGCTCGCGGGCCCCTACGAGCGCGAGGCAATCCGCCCGCATGTCTTCGGCAAGTTCGAGGACATGCTGCTCGCCGTGGTGCATCACCCGGCGATGCTGTTCTATCTCGACAATGTGGCCTCGATCGGGCCGGGCTCGCGCGCCGCGCGCTTCTCGCGGCGCGGGCTCAACGAGAACCTCGCGCGCGAGCTCCTCGAGCTGCATACGCTCGGCGTCGACGGCGGCTATGGTCAAGCGGATGTGCGCGCGCTCGCGCGCATCCTCACCGGCTGGTCGGTCGAGGGGCTCGGCCGGCGCCAGCATTTGAGCGGTCGCTACCAATTCCGCTTCTTCGCCCACGAGCCCGGCCCGAAGCTGCTGCTCGGCCGGCGCTACGCCGAAGACGGCGAGGCCGAAGGTATTGCGGCGCTGCGGGCGCTCGCCCGGCATCCCGCGACCGCCCGCTTCATCGCGACCAAGCTCGCGCGTCATTTCATCGCCGACACGCCGCCGCAAGCCGCCATCACCGCGCTCGCGCACAGCTTCACAAAGAGCGGCGGCGATCTGGCAGCGGTCTCGCGCACGCTGGTGCGGCTCAAAGCCGTCTGGAACGAACCGCTGCCCAAGGTGAAGACCCCCTACGAGTACACGATCTCGATCTTTCGGGCGCTTGCCGTCGACCGCACGCCGGGCCGCGGCTACCACCCGGCTTTCTTTCTCTTGGGCCAGATGCCCTTTGCCGCCCCCTCGCCCAAGGGCTGGCCCGATACGGCCGCCGACTGGCTGGCGCCCGAGGCGCTGATGCGCCGCATCGAGTTCGCCCGCACGCTCTCGCGGCGCCTGCCGCGGCGCCTCGATCCGCTGCCGGTGCTGGAAGCCAGCATCGGCCCCGTCGCGACGCGCCGGACCCGGACGGTGATTTCCCGCGCGCCCAGCGCCCGCGAGGCGATGGCGCTGCTCTTCGCCAGCTCCGAGTTCCAGAGGAGATAGGGCAATGATCCCACGACGCGATGTCCTGGCCGGTTTGGCGGCCACCGGCGCGGGCGCGCTTCTGGCGCCCCGCGCCGCCTTTGCCCGCGCCCGCACCGACCGGCGCCTGGTGGTGGTGATCCTGCGCGGCGGGATCGACGGCCTCTCCTTGCTGCCGCCGGTCGACGAGCGCGCTTACTATGACCGGCGCCCGCGCATCGCCATCGCAAAGCCGGGTAGCGGAAACGATGCCGCGATCGCGCTCGGCGGCAGCTTCGGCCTCCATCCGGCGCTGGCGCCGCTCGCCCCGCTCTACCGCGCGGGCCAGCTTCTGCCTGTCGCCGCGGTCGGCCTTCCCATGCGCACGCGCTCGCATTTCGACGCCCAGGACGTGCTGGAGAACGGCACCGAACGGCCGCGCGGGCGCCGCGACGGCTGGCTCAACCGCGCGCTCGTTGCGATCGACGGTGGACAAACCGGGCTCGGCCTTTCGGTCGGGCACGGAATGCCGCTGATGATCCGGGGCGCGGCACCGGTGCGCAGCTGGGAGCCCAAGGTGCTGCCCCAGGCCGATGCCGGCTTCCTCGACCAGCTCGCCATGCTTTATGCGGGCGACCCCATGTTCGCGAAGGCGCTCCGCCAGGCCCGGCGCTCGGCCGCCAGCGTGCCTCCTGCCATGGGCGGTGGCCGTATGGGCGGCCGCCTCATGCGCGGTCGCCGGGCCATTCAGACGCTGGCCCGCGCCACGGGCAAACTGCTGGCGCAAGCCGACGGCCCGCGCATCGCCGTCGTCGAGGCCGGCGGCTGGGATACGCATGTAAACCAGAAGGGCGTGCTGAACCGCCGGCTGCCGCAGCTCGCCACCGGCCTGATTACGCTCAAAGACACGCTGGGCCCTGCCTGGGACAAGACTGCCGTCCTGGTGGTCACCGAGTTCGGCCGCACCGTCGCCGAGAATGGCGGGCGCGGCACCGATCACGGCACGGCGGGCACGGCGCTTTTGTTGGGCGGCGCCGTGAACGGGGGCCGGATCGCCGGACGCTGGCCGGGCTTGTCCGAGCGCGCGCTCTATGAGGGCCGCGACCTCCGCCCGACGACCGATATGCGCAGTCTTTTCAAAGGCGTATTGCGCGATCATCTACGCATCTCGCAGGCGCGGCTTGAGGATACGGTCTTTCCCGCGAGCCGTAGCGCCCAGCCGCTCGGCGGCCTTATCCGCAAGGCGTGATCGTCGCACCAGGCAAGCGACCGGCTGTTGATTCCATTTAGCCCCGCAATGCGTTAGGGTCCGCGCGCCTCCCGCCGACCAGCGACTGGACCAAAAATCCTCATGCCCGCCGAACCTGCCGCACGCCCAGCGGACGACCTTCGCGACCTCGCCATGGCCGCCAAAGCCTGGCCGTTTGATGAGGCGCGGAAACTGCTCGCCCGCATCGGCCGGGGTGCACCGGACAAGGGTGCGCCTGGCAAAGGCCTGCCGGACAAAGGTTACGTACTGTTCGAGACCGGCTATGGCCCCTCGGGCCTGCCCCATATCGGCACCTTCGCCGAGGTCGTGCGCACGACCATGGTGCGCCAGGCCTTCCAGCGGATCTCCGATGCCCCGACCAAGCTTTTTGCCTTCTCCGACGACATGGACGGGCTGCGCAAGGTGCCCGACAACGTGCCCAACCAGGCGCTACTCGCCGAGCATCTCGGCAAGCCGCTCACGGCCGTCCCCGATCCCTTCGAGACCCATGAGAGCTTCGGCGCACATAACAACGACCGCCTGAAGGGTTTTCTCGACAGCTTCGGCTTCGACTACGAGTTCCTGTCCTCCACCGAATGCTACAAGGCCGGCCGCTTCGATGACGCGCTCTTGAAGGTGCTCGAGGTCTACGAGAAGGTCCGCAACGTCATCCTGCCCACGCTGGGCCCCGATCGCCGCAAGACCTATTCGCCCTTCCTGCCGGTCTGCCCCAAGACCGGCCGCGTGCTCCAGGTTCCGGTGACAGGGCACAATCTCGACAAGGGCACGATTACCTACGACGACGAGGACGGCGCTACAGTCGAAGTGCCGGTAACGGGGGGGCATTGCAAACTGCAGTGGAAGGCTGACTGGGCGATGCGTTGGGCCGCCCTCGACGTCGACTACGAGATGTCGGGCAAGGACCTCATCGACAGCGTGCGCCTGTCGGGTCAGATCACCAAGGTCCTGGGCGGGCGCCCGCCGGAGGGCTTCACCTACGAGCTCTTCCTCGACGAGAACGGCGAGAAGATCTCAAAGTCCCGGGGCAATGGGCTCACGGTCGAAGAGTGGTTGTACTGCGGCGCTGCCGAATACCAGCCGTTATTTGGGGATGTGCCACAATCAAGCCTTGCACTGTTTATGTACCAGAACCCACGTCGGGCAAAGCGCCTATATTTTGATGTAATCCCAAAGGCGATTGATGATAACGATCGGTTTTCTGAAAGTTATCAGAAACAGAAATTGGCTGAGCAGCTTGAAAATCCCGTGTGGCATGTACACAATGGTAGTCTACACGAAACAAAGGTAAATATTCGGTTCTCCGAGCTGCTAAGTATTACAGCAGCTAGTCATGCCCATGATGAAAAGATTCTATGGGGATTTGTCCGTCGCAAACTTCATCACAGTTCCAAAACCCCGCCCCCACATTATGCGGAGAGACTTCGATACGCGATCGCTTATTATGAAGGTTTCTTAAGCGGTACTCTCAAATATCGAGATCCTACGCAACATGAACTAGCAGGTATTAGGGATCTAATTAGCGAACTTACTGCCCTATCTCCTGGCTGCAGGGAAAACACAATTCAGAACAAAGTCTATAAAATAGGCAATCGATATTACGCAAAAGACAGACTTCGTGATTGGTTTAGAGCGATTTATGAAATCTTACTTGGCCAAAATAGCGGACCAAAACCCGGTTCATTCTTTAAGTTGCTGGGCGTTGATGAAGCAATCGGACTTTTGGTGCGGGTAGTTAGTGGCCAGAATATCGCCAACCATCGTGCAGGTACAACTGACGATTTGAAATTGGGAATAATAGAAAGGCGGAAGCACGTAAACGAGCGAAAGCATCGCAGAAAAACGCTCGGTTATAGTTTGTCTCGTGCAGCATTTCGTATCTCTGAGGATGGTGAGTTTTCATTGGCTATTGAGCTTTTGCAAGAATCTATTGAGATTGAAGAGAAAAACCCAATATCAATACAGTATGACCATAATGCTCGGTTAGCTGTTTTACGCAGACAATTAGCAGATTATCATTGTAGAGACGGTAATCTGCAGTGCGCAATTGACGAAATATCAAAAAGCATTTTTCTGTGCAGGAACATTATCCGACTGAAAAAGTCAAAAGACCAATTTAGGCTATCATTATCGCTTCTAACTGCGGCCAACATTCACCATCAAAGTGGTGAAATCAACGAGGCTTTGCTGATGTTGGATGAAGCGGACGCTGTCCTTTCTATGCTCGGCCGGCAGAATTATAATCGCGGCGCGCACCAACGAACTTTCGCGGCCAGCTTGCGGCGCAGGATAAACGCAGGGAACTACGGCGGTAAATCACAACCGCCAATAGTTAAGCATCTCTAATAGACCTGGACATTGTCACAATCGTTTCGGGTCCTTCGCGGCGATTTACGGGCTTCCCCAGACCCGCACGCTGATCGACCGGGCGCTTGCCGGGGAGGATCTGGCGGCGGACCGGTAGGCGCCATTTTCATAGCGATTCTGCAGATTCTTGGTGGTTTTAGGGGTTGATTACCCCTGCGACACCTTGCCGCATCCTGGTTTATTGTGCACTGCACAATTAATCCTTGACGCTGATCACGGCTGCGCTATATTTCCATTCATGTTGCAGTGCAGCATAACTTTATAGAACGCTCCGGCACGCCGCGCCGGCCACCAGGAGAGACCAAGGATGAACCAGTTCGTCAACGATGACGCCTTCAAGGCGGGTACCGCCGCGATGGAAAAAGGCTACGAGCAGTTTGTCGAGATGACCAAAAGCCAGGTCGAGAAGATGTTCCCGGCCGCGGCCAAGAATTTCGACGAGCTCGCCGCCTTCAACAAGGCCAGCTACGAGGCCGCCGCGAAGGCCAGCCAGGCCGCCGCCAAGGTGTTCGAGACGCTCGGCAAGACCGTCGCCACCTACAACCAGGAAAACTTCCAGGCTGGCGTCGAGGGCGCCCAGGCGCTGTTCGCCTGCAAGACCTTCCAGGACGTGGTCGAGCTGCAGGGCAAGCAGGCCCAGGCTGGCTTCGACACGGCGCTGGCCCAGACCGCCAAGGTCGGTGAGCTGACCACCAAGGCCGCGAGCGAGGCCCTCGCGCCCGTCAACGCCCAGGTCACCAAGGCTTTCAAGACCTTCACCAAGACGGCCAAGTCCGCTTCGGCGGCCTAAGGACCGAACGAGGTCTGACGACCCAAGAACGACTTGAGTAACCGGCTAAGACGACGCCCGGGAGCCGCGGAGGCTTCCGGGCATTTTGTTGCGCGAATGTCCGGCCCGGATCAATTCCACAATCCGTCACCCCCGCAAAAGCCGGGGTCCAGGGAAGCCGCAAAGACCGGTGCCGGTCATCGCTGGATTCTCGCTTTCGCGGGAATGACGATCGAAATCGTACGCAACCGGTCCGTGCGCGCTAAGCCGGCCGGCCCTGGGTCAGTGCATAGTCCATGTAGAGCGACAGCGCCTTCTTGGCGACCGGGCCGGCCTGGAGGTCGCGGTCCTCGAGCTTGAGGACCGGCGAGACCTTGGCGTAATTGCCCGAGGAGAAAATCTCGTCAGCGTCCATGACCTCGTCGAAGGTCACGTTCTTCTCAACCACCTCATGACCGTCATCACGCAGAAGCTGGATGACGCGCCGCCGGGTCACCCCGTTCAGGAAGGTGCCGTTGAGCTGCGGGGTGAAAACACCGCCATCCTTGACATAGAACAGATTGGCCGTGGCAAATTCGGCGACATTGCCGTTCTGATCGCGCACCACGGCGTTGTCGAAGCCGCGGCTGGCCGCCTCGCGCAGCGCCCGAGCCGAGTTGGGATAAAGACAGCCCGCCTTGGCGTCCGTGGGCGCGGCCTCCGGCGTCGGCCGGCGATAACTGGACAGACAGGCCTTGAAGCCCGGCGCGTCGGGCATCGGCGAGTCGGTCAGCACCAACGTGAAGCGCGTGCTCTCCGGCGTCGGCGCCACGAACCCTTCTTCGGCCCACATCATCGGACGCACGTAAAGCACGGCATCGCCAGGAAACTTCTTGATGCCTTCCCAGGCGATATCGGCGATTTCCTCGGCGGTCACAGGCGGACGCAAATCGAACTTGCGAGCGGAATCGATGCAGCGCTCGCAGTGCATATCCAGATCGGGCGCCAGCCCCTTGATCGCCCGCGCGCCGTCGAACACGGCCGAGGCCAGCCAGGCGGCATGGGTCATCGAGCCCATCAGCGGCACATTGCCCTCTTGCCATTTGCCGTCGAGATAGGTCAGACCGGAACTTGCAAAACTGTCGTGTACGCCCATGGGATCAGGACCTTGCGCATTGTCATGGATATCGGCGGAGCCAGCCGCCATTGCCGCCAGCATACCGGTGTGTCCGGCAATATCCAATACGAGCGGCCGTCCAGGTCGGTCACTGCGCTCATCGGTCACGCTAACGGCGCGCCACGCGTAATTGCCCGCCGCGCCCGATCCAGCGCCGCACAGCGGGCGCGCAGCGCAGCGCGTATGCCAGAAAAACCGGCGCTACTGTTCGGCCCAGACGATCCGGTGCACCGCCGCCACCTCGTCGGCCATCAGCGTTCGATTTTCATCGTCGCCGCAGAGGCGCCCGACCTCAATTTGGTCGGCCGTCCGCCGGACCAGTTCTCCAAAGATGATCTTGGCCGATGCCAGACGCACCAGGATCCGGTCTCCGGCGCGCATGTCGGCATGGGGGGCAGCCACCACCAAGGCCCCCTCGCGCAGCAACGGACGATACTCATCGCCCTCGATGGCAACCGCATAGGCATCGAGGTCGCGCATACCGGGGAACGCCATGTGATCCCAGGTGTTTCCGCGCGGCCCTCCGCTTTCGTCGTAGGCCGAGGCGACCGCAGCCTTCGACGCGGTCGCAACCGGGATCGCGCGCGGGTGCCTTGCAATACCATTTTCTTGCACAAAGCCCACGAAATCGTCGAGCGTTGCATCGACCGCCTCCAGCGCCTTGGCGACGCTTTCGGTACTCGGCCAGCGGCACCGTCCGGAGGCCGTAACCCGCTTGGATTTGTTGAACGTGGTCGGGTCCAGCCCCGCCTTGCGCGCGAGCCCCGATGCTGTGAGTCCGTGCTGGCTGGCCAGCGTGTCGATCGCCCGCCAGATATCAGCGTGTTTCAGCATTCGTAGTTTGTCCCCCCACAGGCCAATGCTTCAAGTCGCATACCCCCATGTGCCTAATTAATAGGCACACGAACAATATGCTGCGCCTTGAAACAGCAATCAAGAAAATACTCCGTAAACTGACTAAATCGAGCACGACAGCAAACGGCAGTATCCCGCAGCGGATCGATCCACTGCATCCTCGTTACGTCGCTGGGCAACTTCTAGATCAGCCGAATCTCGTAAGAAATTTCGAACCGTCGGTGCCGCGCCAAGCGTCCTCGAAACGGGGCACGCACCCCATATCCTCCTGGCATTGGACACACCGGCCGGCCTGCTCCATCATTCGGTGGGCACAGCGCATTACGAACCGGAATCTGTTCGCAACATTGGCGGATCGTGGGAGGGGAAGGCAGTCATGACGCGTGCTGATGGACATGTGCTTCTGGTGGGCAGCCTGGGGCTGCCCGATGCCGAGACGGCCTTTCGTTTGTTGGGCGAGCGTATTGGCGACCGCGCCACGCGCTACCCCGACGGTGAGCCGGGCGAACGTAGCTACTGGATCCGTTGGCAGAATGCGGTCTTCGCCGGCCATCCCGATCTCGAGCTCATCGAGGCGCGCAAGATCGAGGGCTACAAGGACACTAAGACCCGGCCCCTGTACCGCCTGCGCGACGGGGTCGATGCGAATACGTTCACGATCGACCGGCTGGGCTACGCGGACGCGGCGCTGGCCTCATGGGAGGTGTTCGCGCGCCTGCGCGCCGAAGGCGCGGTGCCGGCCGGCACGCGTTTTCAGGTCTGCCTGCCGAGCTGCGCGGCGCTGTTGACCAGCTTCTTTCCGGCCGACCAGGCTGCCCTGATCGAGCCGGCGCTGGAGGATGCGATGAAGCGCGAGGTCGACACGATGGCCGCGGCGATCCCGGCTGGCGACCTCGCCATCCAATGGGATGTCGCTTACGAGATCGTCGCCCATGACGGCGCCCAGCCGCCGCTCCACTATGCCGATGCCCTTGGCGGCAGTGTCGAGCGGCTGGTGCGCCAGATCGGCTGGGTGCCGGCGGGCGCCGAAGCCGGCGTCCATCTCTGCTACGGCGACCCGGGCCACAAGCATATCGTCGAGCCCGCTGATCTTGGCACCTGCGTCGCCTTCGCAAATGGCATTGCCAAGCAGGCCACGCGCAATGTCGACTGGATCCACATGCCGGTGCCGCGCGACCGCAGCGACGATGCGTACTTTGTACCGCTTGACGGCCTCACCCTGCGCCCCGAAACCGAGCTCTATATCGGCTGCATCCACCACACCGACGGCGTCGAAGGCTCGCATGCGCGCCTGGCCACGGCCAAACACCACGCCGAGGGTTTCGGCATAGCCACCGAATGCGGCTTCGGCCGCCGCGAGCCCGATACCATCCCTGCCCTGCTCGATATCCACGCCCAGGTGGCAGGGGGATAGAGCCAGCTCAAGCCGCGACGCGCGGGTCGCCGGCGCCCAGCACCTCGCGGGCGCGGGTACAGATCTCGCCATGGGTGGCGCCGGCCCGCGCGGCCGCGACCACCTGCTCGAAAAGATTGACCGATGGATCGGCGGCGGCCCGCGAGATTCCATCGAGCGCGGCCGTCACCCCGGCCCGATCACGGCTCTTCTTGTAAGTGTCCAGCCGCTCGAGGAAATCGTCGGTTTCGGCGCGTGACAGGCGGCGCAGGGGCGGCGGCCGGTCGGCGGGGTCTTCCTCGGCGACGTATGCGTTGACGCCGACCATGGTCCGGTCCCCGCTCTCGACCTTGTCCTGGAAATTGCGCGCTGATTCGCCGATCATTCGCTGCACCAGCCCGGCGTCGACCGCGGCATACATGCCACCCGCCGCTTCCACGACCGCCATGACGCGGTCGATCTCGGCCTCCATCGCGCTGGTCAGCGTCTCGACATAATAAGAGCCGCCGAGCGGGTCGATCACGTCGGTCAGCCCCGCCTCCTCGCAGAGGATCGCCTGGGTAGCCACGGCGACGCGCGCGGCCTTCTCGGTCGGCGAGCTCAGCGCCTCGTCGAAGCTGTCGGTGTGCAGCGACTGCAGCCCGCCGAGGATGCCGGCCGCGGCCTGGACCGCGACGCGCGCGATGTTGTTGAGCGGCTGCTGGCGCGTCAGATCGACGCCCGAGGTCTGGGCGTGGAAGCGGAAGCGCTGGCAGCGTGGATCGTCGATGCCGAAGCGATCGCGCACGATCCGTCCCCAGATGCGGCGGCCGGCGCGCAGCTTGGCGATCTCCTCGAAGAAACTGATCGAAACATCGAAAAAGAAACTGAAACGCGGCAGCACGTCTTCGAGCTTGAGGCCGGCCGCGCGGCAGTCCTCGGCGTACTGGACGGCAGAGCACAGCGTGAAGGCCATCGCCTCGGCCGGCGTGGCGCCGGCCTGCTGCGTGTGCTGGCCAACCACCGAGAGAGGGTTCCAACGCGGCACCAGGCGCGTCGTGTAGTCGATGAAATCGGTGGTCATGCGGCGCGCACCGGCAAGGCTCAAGCGCAGGAACATGTGGTTGGCGACGTAGTGCGAGAGGTAGTCGCTCTGGTTGCTGGTGCCGGAAACGCGGGTCCAGGGGATGGCCCGCTCTTCGGCGAGCGCGAGCGTCATGGCGGTGAGCGTAAAGGGAGCATTGTCGCCCAGATTGACCGACATCGTTCCGAGATCGACATCGGCCAGGCAGGTCATCAGATCCTCGAGCGTGTTGATCACCACCCCGCAAGTGCCGAGCAGAACCGGGTCGACCTCGTCGGCATCGAGCCCGCGCATGAAGCTGTTACAAGGCGCGACCGAAACCGCTGTGAGCCCTGAATCGAGAAGCGTCCTGAGCCGGGCACGATAATCGTCCGGCAGCCGCATGCCGACAAGCTGGCGGCGCGCCCAGGCGCGGCCGCGATGCATGCTGGCATAGATGCCGCGCGTCCACGGCGCCTCGCCCGGGAAACCGAGATCGTCCATATAGCGCTCGCCGCTCCACTGCACCTCGGTGTAGAGCGGTTCGACCGCGATGCCGGAGCGGTTGCGGATTTCGTCGTCGGGCCCGACTTGCGTATCGTAGTCGGAGCGCCAGCGCGCGCCTGCTTCCTCAAAGCCCGGCAGCGTGAGCTGGACGGGTCGCGCCGGGTTCGATGCATGCGCCATGGCGTTCTCCCTTACATGTGCCGCCTCGGGAGGCCCTTGGGGCGCCTCAGGAGGCTGTAACAGGGTCAAGAGCCGCGCGGCGCGCTGCCTCGATCAGTGCGCGAATGCCCTCCACGATCTCGTCGCCGCCGGAGCCGGGGTGGTAGATCCGCGCCACGCCCGCCTCGCAGAGCAGGCGTTCGTCCTCGTCGGGCACGATGCCGCCGATCACAACCGGAACCTCGCCGAGCCCCGCCGCGCGCAGCGCCTCGATCAGTTGCGGGACCAGCATATGGTCGGTGGCGAGGCTGCTGAGACCGATCAGCTCGATGTCCTCCTCCACGGCCAAAGCCACGACATGGTCGATCACCTGCCAGGGGCCGGTGTAGACCACCTCCATGCCGGCATCGCGTAGATAGGCCGCGACCAGCCGGCTGCCGCGGTCATGGCCGTCGAGGCCGATTTTGGTGATCAGGACTTTTGGCGGCCGCTCCGCTTGCGTCCGCTTGGGCCGGGCTGCAATGGTTGCATTGTGCATGCGCGCCACCTCGCCGGCCTCACGTCACCGGCGCCGAGAAATACCGCGTCGCATCGTTCCCGTCGCTGTCCGTGCCGTGAGACTACCAAACGCCCGTTCGGCTATGCCATGGGCGGAACAGCCGATGTGGCAATTTGCCCCAATGGTGTGCCTGGCCGCTGCGCAACACCTGGGGTCAGCGCAGAATCGATATCCGTAGCGAACGTGCACCCGCCCGCTAGGGAGTCAGCCTAACGACACTTGTCGGTTTGGAAGACCTTTCCGCGGTCCTCGAAATGTATGCGCCGGTTTCTGCCGAGAAAAGCGACAAAATCGGGGCCGCCCTTCACGGTCTTTCCGCTCACCACATATCCATAACGATGCTTTTGCACCCGCCGGACCCGGTAGCGGGTGAACCTGCCGGTCCGCCGCAACCGGAAAGTCCTGGCCTTGCTATCGAATACAGCCACATAGGGGCCCCTGAAGTTCCTGCAGGTCATTGTTATCTGCGCCGCGACGGCGAACTCGGAGACCAGCAGCACGAGCAGCGCGATCGGGACTATCTTCAGCATGGCGCCTCTCAGACGGACCGGCACGAATGGCGCGGCGGCCCGTATCGGTTCGGTGCCATCGAATTTACCCACAATGATGCAAATGCCGCAATCTTCGGCGGCCGCCTGACGCTAATCCTACGGCACGGTGGCGATGATCTTGCCGAAGACGTCGCGCGACTTCAGGCGCTCCAATGCGACCGCGAAGTCGGGCAGCGCGATCTCGGTGTCGATGACCGGCGTGATGCCGGCGGCCATCTTGTCGAGCGCATCGCGGATATTCTGCAGGGTAAAGCCGAACGAGCCGAAGATGCGGAGCTGTTGCTGGAAGATCTGGTAGAGGTTGGTTTCGGCCAGGATGCCGGTCGTCGACCCGCAGGTGACGAGCCGCCCTCCGCGCGAAAGTGAAAGCAGACTGCCGGACCAGGTGGCGGGGCCGACATGCTCGAAGACCACGTCGACGCCCTTCTTGTCGGTTAAGCGCCGGGCGCGGCTCTCGAAGCGCTCTTCGGAATAGTTGATCACATGGTCGGCGCCGAGTGCCCTGGCCTTCTCGACCTTGGCCTCGCTGCCGACGGTGGTGATGACCGTGGCGCCGATGGCCTTGGCCATCTTGATCGCGGTCGAACCGATGCCGCTGCCGCCGGCCTGGACGAGGATGGTCTCGCCGGGCTGGAGCTTGGCGTTGTCGAACAACATGTGTTGGACCGTGGCGAATGTGGTGGTGGCGCAGGCCGCGTGCTTGAGCGCCACCCCCGCCGGCACCTTGATCGCGCGCACTTCCGGCACCGTGACCCATTGCGCGGCGATGCCGTCGACGTGGAAGCCCATGATCCCGGCGATGTCCTCGCAGAGGTTCTGCTGGCCCGCCTGACAGCGCTTGCAGGTGCCGCAGAAGATGCCGGGATAGAGCACCACCGGATCGCCGGGCTTGAGGCCGGTCACGTCGGGGCCGACCGCCTCGACCTCGCCCGAGCCTTCGACCGCGACGGTGATCGGGAAAGGCTGGCGCTGGGCGAAGGCCATGCCGCGGAAGCCGAAGAGATCGATGTGGTTCAGGGTGACGACGCGCATGCGCACGAGCACTTCGTCGCGCTCGGGCGCCGCGGGCTTTGCGATCTCGTCAAGCTGGACCGCGCCCCCTTCCTCCTGGAGGCGCAGCGCCTGCATCGTTTCGGTCATCGCTGGACGCCCAGGCTCGCAGATAACCCGCCATCGACCGCGATATCGGCGCCGGTCACATAGGCGGCATCCGGCGAGAGCAGAAACGAGACC
>Ga0209633_10001847_pt1 | contig 21167 bp, 18 predicted proteins | sample Cruoilmetagenom1_FD_187290 | JGI IMG/M metagenome (GOLD analysis project Ga0209633, IMG submission 187290) | Oil polluted marine microbial communities from Coal Oil Point, Santa Barbara, California, USA - Sample 1 (SPAdes) (version 2) | ecosystem: Environmental > Aquatic > Marine > Oil seeps ... | reverse complement strand
AGATGATTTAACCAAAGATGTTTCGTTGATGGTAACCGATTTTGCTGATGAAGATGAAGTTGAAGAATCAAAAATGTTTTGGGAAAACCAAATAGCCGAACTAAAACATACAATAGGAGCCTAACGACGCAATGATTGTCTTAAAAATAGAAGCCTTGTCTCGATAACTATTGAGATTTCAAGGCTTTTTTTATTGAACTATAATACAAACGCATTTACCTTTTTTGATGATAAATTATAATGGAAATATTGTTTCCAACAAAAGTGACAGGATAAGTATAAATAATAGGGCTTTAAAATATGGAGATGCACTTTTTGAAACAATAAAGATAGCTGATAATAAGGTTATTTTTATTGAAGACCATTATTTTAGATTGATGGCTTCAATGCGTATGTTACGGATGGAAATTCCTATGGAATTAACATTAGAGTTTTTCGAAAATGAAATTTTAAAAACGATAATATCCAACAAGCTAATAGATGCTAGGGTTCGATTTTCGGTATTTAGAAAAGACGGAGGTTTATATTTACCTGATAATAATGGGATAGATTTTTTAATTGAAGCTCATAAACTTATAATATCTTTAAAAGAGGAATATGAAATTGATTTGTTTAAAGATTATTATGTGTATTCGGGTATGCTATCAACATTAAAAACAAATAATAAAATATTAAATATCGTTGCCAGTATTTTTGCAGATGAAAATGGTTTAAATAATTGTATATTATTAAATGAAAAAAAAAATATTACCGAAGCATTGAATGCAAATATATTTTTAGTGAAAGGTAATCAAATAATAACTCCCGCATTATCTGAGGGTTGTTTAAAAGGAATCATACGAAAGAATATTATAGCTATGCTTGATAAAGATTCAAATTATGAAATTTTTGAAAGAGAGGTTTCTCCCTTTGAACTTCAAAAAGTTGATGAAGTTTTTTTAAGCAATTCTATTATAGGAATTCAACCGGTTACCAGATTCAGAAAAAAAATATATAGCACAATTGTATCTACAGATTTACAAAATAAACTCAAAATTTTAGAAAAGTTATCTTAGTTTTAGTTTAAACTAAGGTTTTCGGGAGCATTAGCCCAAATTCGATATTCTCCACCAAATTTCATAAGTTGATCTTTCCAAAAAGATTGATGAGAAATGTCAAAAATATTTTGATAATTATTTTCAATAACAATCCATGAAGTTGTTTCTAATTCATCCTGAAGTTGATCTTTGCTCCATCCCGAATAGCCAAGAAAAAATCGAATATCATCTTCTTTTAGGATTTGATTTTCTAACAGCTCTTGAATTTTTTCAAAATCTCCTCCCCAAAATATACCATTTGTAATTTCAATACTATCTGGTATTAAGTCAGGGACTTTGTGTATAAAGTATAAATTCTCAGTTGAAACAGGACCGCCATTATAAATAATTAGATCTGATTCGATTTCAGGAATCAAATCATTCAGTGTATACTTTGATGGTTTATTTATAATAAAACCAATTGAACCTTCATTGTTATGTTCAGATAAGAGTATAACTGACCTATTAAATGATGTATCATTTAATATAGATGGTTCAGCAACCAATAATCTCCCCTTTGATGGTTTTGTAGTATACATGAATTATTATTACTCAACTAATATAGTACTTTTTATCAAATAAAAAAAGCCCTCGAAATTTCGAAGGCTTCTTTATATTTAAGATATTTCTTAAAATTAGTTTACTGAATTTTTTAATTCAGCACCTGGCTTAAATTTCACTACATTTTTAGCAGCGATTCTAATAGTTTTTCCAGTTTGAGGATTTCTTCCATCTCTTGCAGCTCTTTTAGAAACTGACCAAGATCCAAAACCTACTAAAGAAACTCTTCCACCTTTCTTTAAAGTTTTTTCAACAGACCCCATCATACAATCTAATGCTTTTTTAGCAGCAGCTTTAGAAATTCCTGCGTCAGCAGCCATAGCGTCTACTAATTCTGATTTGTTCATAATACGTAATTTAAATTGGTTAAATATTAATTTATGCTTTGTAAAAAGCTTAACAAATATATATTTTATAGGGTGTTACGCAATATTTACCCGTTAAAAAACGCTATTTTGTTAATAAATTGAAGTCAATTGTTAATAACCACTTTATTTTTACTTAAAATCATGTATAAAGCTGATAAACAAAGGCATTATTGCATTTTTGCGTTCTCTTGAAATTCAAAACCATTTAATAAGTCATTTACCCTCATTTTGCGTTTTCCGGGTAGTTGTATTTCATGAACTAAAATATAACCATCACGAACAGCAATTTTCATTTCTCTTTTGGTAGTAAATATCTTACCTATTGGATAATTGTGCTTTCCCATTTCTTTAGTTGCTATATAAATCTTCACTTCTATAGTTTCCTTTATATTATCAATAATTGCCCATGAAGTAGGATAGGGGCTTAACCCTCTAATTTTATTATAGATATTATCAACAGGTTGATTCCAATCAATTTTACATGTTTCTTTATAGATTTTAGGTGCAGGTTTTTCTTCCTTATCAGGTTGTTTGGTAGTTTTTACCTTTCCTTTTTCGATAAGCTTTACAGTTTTAACTACTAATTGACCACCAACTACCATTAATTTATAATGTAAATCACCGGCGGTATCCATATTATTTATATCAACAGTATCTTGTAAAATTATCTCACCGGTATCAATTTTATCATCTATGAAGAAGGTAGTAACTCCAGTTTTAGTTTCTCCATTAATGATAGCCCAATTAATAGGTGCTGCACCTCTATATTCTGGCAACAGAGATGCATGCAAATTAATAGTTCCTAATGCCGGCATTTGCCATACAGCTTTGGGTAACATTCTAAAGGCTACGACAACTTGTAAATTGGCATTTAATTGGTTTAATTCTTTTAAAAAATCTGTATTTTTTAGATTTGTTGGTTGTAAGATATTTAATTGCTGCTCAATAGCATATTTTTTTACTGCTGACTGATTTAGTTTTCGCCCTCTACCTGATGGTTTATCAGGAGCAGTTATTACACCTACAATATTAAATTCATGTTGTACCAAGTTTTTCAAAACTCCTACAGCAAAATCTGGAGTACCCATAAAAACAATTCGTAAATCAGTCATTCTAAACTTTTTCTAATTTATTTTGCGAAGTTATAGTTATTTTATTGGTATCCAATAATAATTGTATTGTTGTAAGTATAATTGCGTTATCAATATTAAAATGAACTATAATCTCTTTAGCAGATAATGACTGTTTAGAAGAAAATAGGGTTAAGATTTCTTTAGATAATTGTTCGTAATTATTAAAAGTTGATTTTATACAAACATCACAAATACCGCAATCTTTTGTATTTTTTTCATCAAAATAAGATAATAAATAGTTGCTTCGGCAAATAGTATCATTATTTACATAATTTATTACAGCATTGATTTTATCTGACTTTATAGTATTTAGATGATTAATATTTGTTGCGATTTTACGAACAGTAATATCATCTTCTCTTGGTACTAAAAATTGTATTTTACTAGTATTTTTTTTGAAATTGTAATCTGCCAATCCGTCATTTGAAAGTTTTATTAACTCATTTTTTACAGATATGAATGTATTCCCTGATTTTTTTGCCAGCATGGTTTCATTTATTTGAATAGGAGTTTCAAAAACGCCCCCATAACTACGTAAAACAGTTTTAATTATACTGGAATTGTTTTTTTCTGAATAACGTAAAACTTCATCAGGTATTACTGTAAATTTGAGCGTTGATTGTCTATTAAAATTTTCATCAAAAAGTAAGATATCTTCCTTTTCTAGTACCTTAAGCGTATTGTATGTTTGTAAAATATTAAAATTATAATGAGCGCTAAATTCAGCCAAATGAAACTCAAAATAACGTTCAGGTAATTCACCATAGGCAACCTGAAAATACTGGTTTAAAGTTTTATAAATATTTTTTGCAAATTCAATAGATACTTTACTCCTTGAAAACTGCCTCTTTAAATAAGTGATACTATGTTCACTTGCAAAAACATGTGAAAATGCATTGTTATTATTTCTACCAGCTCTACCGGCTTCTTGCATATAATTTTCTAAGCTATTGGGTAGGTCTAAATGAATAATATGTTGCACATTTTTTTTATCAATGCCCATTCCGAAAGCATTGGTTGCAACCATTATAGGTGTTTTTTCTTGCATCCAATTAGAAAAAGAAAGTTGTTTTTCTTCAGGTGTTAAACCGCCATGATAAAAAGTACTTTTAAAATTATTTTTGTTTAAATAATCACTTACATTTTTTACTTTTTTTCTACTATTAGTATATAAAATAGAGGGCAGGGTTGTGTTGCTTAAGATCTGTTTAATATGATAATAGAAATCTTCACTTCTTATAACATTTAAAGCTAAACTTTTTCTAACCAATGATTGCTTGATAATTTTTGCCTCAGGGATATTAAGTTGTTCAATAATGTCCTTTAAAACACTAGAAGTTGCAGTAGCTGTGAGTCCAATTATGGGCGTATTAGGATGTAGTTCATATATAATAGGAATTTTTAGATAGGAAGGTCTAAAATCATGCCCCCATTCAGAAATACAATGTACTTCATCAATAGCAATTAAATTTATATTGAGTTGCTTAATTTTCTCTTGAATGAATTTTGATTGTAATTTTTCTGGTGAGAGGTATAAAAATTTATAATTGCCGAAAAGAAGATTATCAAATTCATTTATAATTTCGTTTTGTTGTAAGGCAGAAGTAATGGCAATTGCTTTTATACCTATTTCTTTAAGAGAATTTACTTGATCATTCATCAAAGCTATTAATGGCGAAATAACTAAACAAACACCCCCTTTCATCATGCCAGGTACTTGATAGCATATTGACTTACCGCCTCCGGTAGGTAAAACAGCGATAACATTTTTAGTATCTAAAACAAGGTCAATAATTTCTTCTTGAGGTTTCTTAAAAGAAGTGTATTTCCAATATTTTTGTAAAACTTCAAGAGCCGCAGCCATTATAGTAGGTTTAATTGTTTTAAAATAAAGTCAACTCTAGCCTTAACTTTTCCAAAAGGGACTTCTATAATTTTATAATCAAGTTCGGCATAAGCAATTTTTAAATGTTCATAAATATTTACAGAGAGCTCATAGCTTTCATACCTTTCATTATCAGTTGTATAAATTTCTTCCCAAGGAGGTAATAAAAAAATACGATCATACCTATATTTTTTGCTTTTTTTAATATATATATCAGGGTATTCAGTATCAAAGTGATTCATATAAGCATGCACGTCAGGAATACCTCTGTCAAAGAAAATAATAGGGGCAGCATGGTTACTCGCATCAATATATTGTTGCTCTCTACCTTCCAATAAAAGTTTGCTAAATAGCAAAGGATCTTCTAAAAAAAGGTGGTCAATTCCTTTTTTTCTAGCCATTAGAGTTACTTGCCTTGAAATTTCTTGAGTACATTTAAAATTTCTATTCTCTAACTCACTTATTAGTGTTGTTTTTCCGGTTCCGGGTCCTCCGGTAATAACAATTCTCTGTTGCATTATTTAGATTTGTACTTACTGTACAACAAAGAACAAAAAATAATTTTAATTAAACCTACATATTGCATTAGAACTTTGTAATGAGAGTTGAAACCGTAATAAAATATGATTATTTCGTAGTTTTAACCAGTATCGCTCCTGTTAAACTTTAGAAAGTAGTCAAAGGGTATAGTTTAGAGCAGTTTTATGGCGTAATAAATTTTCTCATGCTTAATACGGTTTATAGAATGTTTCCACAAAAATTGGTTGATAATTATATGTATTTTTTGTTTGTTATCTAACTGTCAGTTGATTACTTTTGCCTATCAAAATTATCTACAAGAATCTGTATAATCTAAATATTAACTATATTTTTGCTAGCCTTTATTATTATAGTTTATTGTGATAATCTAAGGATATTTTAGAGTTGCAACAAGAGATTGAGGTATTCGAAAAGTAATTATGAAAAAAAAAGAAGAATTTTACAAAAAATTAAAAGTCAGCTTAGAAGACACAACCAAATTTCCTACTAAATATATGTTTAAGTTTATAATACCTACGGATGAAACTAAGGTAAAAGAAATTAAAGAAATATTCAATTATTCTGGAGTGGTTATAAATACAAAACCTTCTAAAACAGGAAAGTATAAAAGCTTAACCATTGTGGTAATAATGAAAAATGCGGATGAAATAATTAAAAAATATAAGGAAGTTGCCCATATAGAAGGTGTAATTTCTTTGTGATTTATTTAACAATGAGATATAAAAATATAAAATACTTTTGAGCGTTCTAAAAATTATAAATTCTTTGATAATTATTACACACAACTACATTCTATAAACAACTTTTTATGCATTTTAAGAACATATTAACATTCGTTTTTTTACTAAGTTTAAGTTTTCTCAATGCGCAACAGCGTAAAGAAATATTATTTACTGTTGTTAATCAACCTGTCTATTCTGACGAATTTATAAAGGTTTTTAATAAAAATAGAGATATTGTCAGTGAAGAGAATAAAAAATCGATTGAAGAGTATTTAGAATTGTATATTAATTATAAACTAAAGTTGAAACAAGCGTATGAATTAAAATACGATACGGTAAGTACTTATAAAAAAGAATTAGCGCAATACAGAGAACAGTTAATTGTCCCGCATTTAACTGATAGTAAAATTACTAATAATTTAGTTAAAGAAGCTTTTGATAGAACTAAAACTGAAGTAAATGCTAGTCATATATTAATTAGACTTCAACCAAAAGCAAAAGCAGCTGATACTTTATTGGCATATCAAAAAATTATAGAAGCAAGAAATAAAATTGTTGAAGGTGCTTCTTTTGAAAGTATTGCTAAACAATATTCACAAGATCCTTCCGCTCAGAAAAACGGTGGTAATTTAGGGTATTTTTCTGCTTTTTCTATGGTTTATCCTTTTGAAAATGCAGTTTATAACACGAAAGCAAATGAGGTTTCATTACCATTTAAAACCCAATTTGGTTATCATATAGTGAAGGTAAATGGTTTTAGAGAATCCAAAGGAGAAGTGGAAGTTGCACATATCATGATAAAAGAAAATCAACAAGATTCTTTATATGCCAAAATTAAGATTAAAGAATTGTTTGCAAAATTGAAACAAGGAGAAAGATTTGAAATGTTGGCACAAAGACATTCAGATGATAGAAATTCAGCCATTAATGGAGGTAAACTTGCAAAGTTCAGTATAACCAAGATGATTAAACCTTTTGCTGATGTAGCTTTCTCAATGGAAAATATTAGTGATATTTCATCACCGTTTAAAACACCGTATGGCTGGCATATTATTAAGTTGATTAAGAAATACCCTGTTGAAAATTTTGATGTAATAAAGGGTGAGTTAACTAAAAGAATTGAAAAAAGTAAGCGGTATAAACTTGCAGGAACATCAATAGTTAATAGACTTATAAAAGAGTATGATATCACAAAAGATGAGAAAATACTTCAATCATATTTTAACAGCGATACAGCTGCTATATCAAACAATGGAAAAACTACTATTTTTTCAATTAATGGAGTTAACACTTCGCTCGGTGATTTGGTATATTATAAAGGTAAAAGGCCTAATAAAAGTACCAAAGATGCTTATACCAATTTCTTTGAAATGAAAGTGTTAGAGTATTTTAAAGGTAATTTAGAGAATACAGATCCTGATTTTGCATTCACTTTGCAAGAATATAAAGATGGATTATTGTTATTTGATTTGTTGCAAGATAAAGTTTGGAAACGTGCTGAAAAAGATACAATAGGTTTAAAAGATTTTTTTGATAAGAATCAACAAAATTATTACTGGAAAAAGCGAGGAGATGTAATTATTGCTTCTTGCTCAAATAAAGAAAAAGCTTCACAGGTAAAAAAATATTTTGAAGAAAATAAAGAAATTGAAAAGATTAAAGAATTGGTTAATGAAGGCGCTACTATTCATGTTTTATTTACGAAAGGAATATTAGAAGAAAATCATAAAAAATTACCTAAAGATTTTGTATTAAATAAGGAAGGGGTTTCAGATGTTATTAAGGATGGTTCAACTAATTTTATGGTTGTAAAAATTCATGAAATAGTTGCACCCGAGCCGATGTTACTCAATGAAGCCAAAGGTAGGGTAATTAATGATTTTCAAGAATATTTAGATAGTCAATGGATTAAAGAACTTAAACAACAGTATCCTGTTAAAGTAAAGAAAAGAACGCTAAAAAAGCTAATAAAACAAAACAAAAATTAAGTTGCAAAAACAGTTATTGTACATATTGCTAATTGTTGTAGCAACATCATGTGTTGATCATGATAAAAATAAAACGCCTATTGCAAAAGTGTACAATAATTATCTATATGAAGAGGATGTCAATGCTATTTTGCCAAAAAGATATACAAAGGAAGATAGCCTATTGCTTGTTAGTAGTTATATAAATAAATGGGCAAAAGAACAGCTATTATTTAAAAAGGCTAAAATTAATTTAGCTAAGAAAGAAGAAGAAAGTGTAAATATATTAGTTGAACAATATAGGCGAGACTTATTGATTAATAAATATAAAGAAGCAATTGTTAAACAAGAATTAGATACACTAGTAACACAAATAAATATTGATAGTTTTTATAAAGAGAATAAAGAGATATTTAGATTGAATGAAGAGCTAGTGAAGTTCAGATATATTTCTTTTGGAATTGATATTTTAAACCCTCAAGAATTCATTTCATTATTTAAATCTGATAATGATGAGTCTGATAATAAAATTATGGAGCAAAAACTCCAACTTAAATCGTTTAGTCTAAATGACACTATTTGGGTTAAATATGATGATGTGATTAGAAAAACACCATTCATTAAAAATTATGATAAGTATAAGTTTTTAAAGAAAAACAAATTTATTCAAAAAGAAGATTCAGCGGGAGTATATCTAATTAAAGTTAAAGGTGTATTATTGCGCAATCAAATAGCTCCTGTTAGTTATGCATTGCCAACTATTAAACAAATGATATTGCATAAAAGGAAATTAGAGTTATTAAGAAAAATTGAAGAAACATTAACAGAAGATGCAATTAAAGATAAAGAATTTGAAATTTATTAAAATGTTGAAAAAATATATAACACTATCGATTTTATTAGTTGCTTTTGTGATAAATGCACAAGAAGAAACTCAATTAGATACGATAAGTACTCAAGGTAGAATTAAATTAGATGGAGTTGCAACTGTAATTGGGAAGAATATTGTTCTTGATTCTGAAATTGCTGCTTATAAATTAGAACTTGAACAACAAAGTGAAGGAAAAGTAGACGTTTCTGATTGCGATATGTTAGAACAAATTATGAATAGAAAGTTATTATCACACCATGCAGTTGTTGATAGTATAGTCGTAACAGAATCTGAAGTTAATAGTCAAGTAGAAAGAAAAATTGCTTACTTTTTACAGCAGTTAGGTTCAGAGGAAAAAGTATATCAATACTACGGATTTAATGATATGGCTGATTTGAGAAAAGAATTTATTGAAGTAGAAAAAGAAGCTTCTTTAATTCAAAAAATGCAACAGAAATTAACCGATGATGTTGATGTTACTCCCGAAGAAGTTAGAAGTTATTATAAGAGTCTTGAAAAAGAAAACAATATCCCTGAAATTGGAGCGGAAATTGAATTAGCACAAATTGTGTTACATATAAATCCTTCTGATGCGGAAGAAGAAAGAGTTCTAAACAGGCTTAATGAAATAAAAAAGGAAGTAGAAGATGGGCAGAGTTTTAGAATGAAAGCCATTTTGTATTCTAATGACCCAGGTGTTACACAGAATAGTGGTTTATATACAATAACCAGAGAAAGTGGTTTTGTTAAGGAATTTAAACAAGCAGCCTTTAGTTTAAATGAAGGCGAAATGTCTGAACCTTTTAAGTCTGATTTTGGATATCACATCCTTATGGTCGAAAAAGTTAAAGGTAAACAACGTGATGTAAGACACCTTTTGATGCAGCCAGAAATCACAGATGAACAGCAGCAACAGGTAAAAGATTCTATAGCCAAGATTAAAAAAGATGTTTTAACTCTGAAACTTACCTTTGAAGACGCTGTAGAAAAATATTCAGAAGATAAAGAAACTAAATCAAATAATGGATTACTTATTAACCCTTTAAGTAGTGATACTAAATTTGATTTAACTAGAATGGACCCAGCATTATACGCAAGAATTAGTATATTAAATGAAGGCGAAATTTCTGAAATATTTTATGATGAAACTCGTGAAGGAGAGAAAATGTATAAAATGATTTTAATGAAATCTAAAACTACTGCCCATATAGCTGATCTGTCTAAAGATTATGTTAAAATACAAAATTTGGCATTACAGAAAAAACGAGAAGAGGCTATTGCAAAATGGACAAAAGAAAAGATTGACGACACATATATTAAAATCAATAAAGATTATAAAAAGTGTGAGTTTAAAAACAATTGGAAAAAAAAATAATTCACAATATTTAGTAAATCAGAAAACCATTACTCAATAATTATTTAACTAATAACAAATATGTCTGACGTTATAGCGGTTGAAAATTTAGTAAAAAAATATAAAATCCTTAAGCAAGAAGTTGGCAAGATAATAATTGGTCAAAATGAAGCGATAGATCATGTTTTATTGTCACTTTTATGCGGAGGTCATTCTCTGTTGATTGGTGTTCCTGGACTGGCCAAAACTTTATTAGTTAATACAATATCTCAAACATTAGGTTTAAATTTTAAACGTATCCAATTTACACCAGATTTAATGCCTTCAGATATTATTGGAAGTGAAATTTTAAATGAGAATAGACATTTTAAATTTATAAAAGGCCCTATATTCTCTAATATCCTCTTAGCAGATGAAATTAATAGAACGCCACCAAAAACACAAGCAGCTTTATTAGAAGCAATGCAAGAAAAATCGGTTACAGTAGCAGGTCATCAGTATAAAATAGAACCACCATTTTTTGTGCTAGCAACTCAGAATCCTATTGAACAAGAAGGTACTTATCCTTTACCTGAAGCACAATTAGATAGATTTATGTTTTCTGTTTATTTAGATTACCCTTCTTTTGATGAAGAGATTGAGGTTGTGAAAAGCACTACTACTGATGAAACAAAACAGGTAAATTCAATTTTTTCTGCAGATGAAATAATGAATTTACAACATCTTATAAGACGTATTCCGGTAGCTGATAATGTGGTAGAATATGCAGTTGCTTTGGTTGCAAAGACTAGGCCTAATTCTTCAAGAGCTGCACAAATTGTAAATGATTATATTGATTGGGGCGCAGGTCCTAGAGCTTCTCAAAATTTAATTTTGGCAGCTAAAGGTAATGCCGCCATTAAGGGCAAATTTTCTCCTGATATTGAAGATGTTCAAGCTGTAGCTTATGCCATTCTACGTCATAGAATTGTAAAAAATTACAAAGCTGAAGCGGAAGGAATTACCGAAGAAAAGATCATAAAGGAATTACTCTAGACTAAAAATAGAATTAATATAAGTTGTTAGTATCTATTACCAGTCTAACTTATATTAATTCTGAGTAAATTTTTATAATTGAATTGCACTCCAACTCCCATTTGATGAAGTTGAATGAGTGTAATTGCCTTGAATATTCATTCCAGATATTATACCTGTGTAAATATAAGTTGAATTTGCAGGGTCAGAACCTTCCCATATATAAGTAAGTTCATTTCCGTTTACCGACCAATTACCATAAGTAATAAAACATCCGGGGCATTGTCCAGGTAGATCCATTTCATCAAATTTTGTCGTATGATCATCTAATAAGTCTACTTGTGAGTATATTTCAAAATTATTTTGATAAACAGTTGTAAATTTCCATGAAGTATTATCTAAAGTAAGCGTGCTAAAAGATTGTTCTTCACTATATGCTGTACCCGTATTATTAGTCGCAAAAATTCTAAAATAATAAGTAGTATTAACCATAAGGTCAGAAATAACGCTACTAAAAACATCATCACTTTCAGTAATTTTATTATCGTTTATAGTTGGATTTGGATTTTTGCTCCAACAAACTCCTTTAGAAGATATTTCACTACCCCCATCTGAAATTACTTTTCCACTTATCTTTACTGTTGTGTATGTTACTTCAGCATTGGCATTTGTTGTCTCATTAGCAACTGACGGAGAAGATAATTCGATATCATCATTACTGGTACAATTACTTATTAAAAATAATAATGAAATAATAATAACTGTTTTAAAAAATGGGTTTTTCATGTATGGTAGTTTTAAATTAATCTAACTTGAATAGCTTGTTAACTCTTTGTTTTTTCTAACTTATTTTTTGATTAAAAAGTTCGTTTTTGCTTAACATCAATGATATATTAACGCATCGCATACATGTATATTATTTGAATACAATTTATTTTCTTTATTTAAATGATGCTTTGTTAGATGTAATTAGTTTTGTGCATTAAAATTCCACATTATAATTATTAGGTTTTTAATTGTTAAGTTGAAAAATATATGTAAATTTGCACTCCTTTTACGAGCACAGATTTTGAAAAGGATTTATTAAAAAATAATTTTGTTTAACACTTTTATTGGTATTATCGTTAATAATCTGAATAACAATAAAATACAAATATTATTAGACATATGTCTAAACTACAAGAAAAAATAGATTTATACACTAGCGAAGTTGAAAAATTAAGTTTAAAAGTTAATACTGATTTATTAGCAAGTGTTACAAAAGGATTAGGGCCATCAATTTACAGAGCAGATGCAGAGAAAGTTTCCAGTTCAGACTCAAAAGAATTAGAAACTGTAAAAAAGAATTTCCTGATTAAGAAAATGGGTCTAGAAGACACTCCAAAATTAGATGAGGCTATAGCTGCCGCAATTGAAGCAATTGGATCTTCGAACAGAAATAAATATAGAGCTATTTTCTATACTTTATTAGTACAAGAATTAGGGTTAGAATCAAAATATGCTACTGAAGTCGTTGAAGGTGCTAAGGAGGAAAAGCCTAAAAAAGAATCTAAAAAAGCTGAAAAGAAAGAAGAAGTAAAGGAAGAAAAACCTAAAGCCGCAACTAAAAAAGTTGAAAAGAAAGAAGAAACAAAAGAAGAAGTTGAGGTAACAGCAATAGCTGAAGAAAAATCAAAAGAGACTTCACAAAATACACAAGAATTTTTAGATAATTTTGATTGGCATAAATACGAAGAAGGTATTGAGGCTGTTGACGAAAAACAATTAGCAGCATTTGATAAGGCCTTAGAGGGTATTGAAGGTCTAGTTGAAGAACGTCAAGTAATTGATGGTACAGTTGTAAGAATGACTGAACGTGAGGCTATTATTGATATCAATTCTAAATCTGAAGGTGTTATTTCATTAAATGAATTTAGATATAATCCCGATTTAGCAGTAGGCGATACTGTTGAAGTTTTAGTAGATAAGCGTGAGGACATTACAGGTCAATTAGTATTATCTCACAGAAAGGCTAGAGTAATTAAAGCTTGGGAAAGAGTTAATACAGCACATGAAACTCAAGAAGTAGTAAATGGTTTTATCAAATGTAGAACTAAAGGAGGTATGATCGTTGATGTTTTCGGAATCGAAGCGTTCTTACCAGGTTCACAAATCGACGTAAAACCAATTAGAGATTACGATCAATATGTTGAGAAAACAATGGAATTCAAAGTGGTTAAAATTAATCATGAATTTAAGAACATTGTAGTCTCTCATAAAGCACTTATTGAAGCTGATTTAGCTGAACAAAAGAAAGAAATTATTGGTCAACTTGAAAAAGGTCAAGTATTAGAAGGTGTAGTTAAAAACATTACTTCTTATGGTGTATTTGTTGATCTTGGAGGTGTTGACGGATTAGTTCATATTACTGATTTATCTTGGAGTAGAATTAATCACCCAAGTGAAATTGTAGAATTAGACCAAAAACTAAATGTAGTTATCCTTGATTTTGATGATAATAAGTCAAGAATTCAATTAGGATTAAAGCAATTAGAAAAACATCCTTGGGAAGCTTTAGATGCTGAACTTAAAGTAGGTGATAAAGTAAAAGGTAAAGTAGCTATTATCGCTGATTATGGCGCATTTATTGAAGTGAGTAAAGGTGTTGAAGGATTAATCCATGTTTCTGAAATGTCTTGGTCAACACATTTACGATCGGCTCAAGATTTTGTAAAAGTTGGTGATGAAATTGAAGCAGTAATCTTAACATTAGACCGTGAAGACCGTAAAATGTCGTTAGGTATAAAACAACTACATCCAGATCCTTGGACAGATATTACTAAAAAGTACCCTGTTGGATCTAAACATGAAGGTATTGTAAGAAATTACACGAATTTTGGTGTGTTTGTTGAATTAGAGGAAGGTATTGACGGATTAGTGTATATCTCTGACCTTTCTTGGACTACTAAAGTTAAACATCCATCAGATTTTGTAAAAGTTGGTGATAAATTAGAAGTACAAGTATTAGAGTTAGACGTAGAAGGTAGAAAATTAAATCTAGGACACAAGCAAACGCAAGATAATCCTTGGGATGCTTTTGAAGATAAATTTACAATTGATTCTGTACATAATGGAATAGTCACTCAAGTAACTGATAAAGGTGCTATTGTAACTTTTGGAGATGATGATGTTGAAGCTTTTGTGCCAGCACGTTATATGGAAAAAGAAGATGGTAGTAAACTTGAAAAAGGAGATACCGTTGACTTTAAAGTATTAGAGTTTAATAAAGATTATAGAAGGTTAGTAATTTCTCATACCTCTATATTCAAAGCTCAAGAAAAGAAAGCTGTCAAAGCAACTAAAAAGAGAATGGAAGATAATAAAGAGAAATCTACATTAGGTGACCTCTCTGTTTTAGCTGATTTGAAAAATAAAATGGATGCTGAGAAGAAATAATCCCGCTGTATAGTGAGAATCATTCATTAAATTTTAAAACCGCTGAATTTTCAGCGGTTTTTTTGTTTTCATTTTTAACTAATAAAAGTATCTTTGTATTAAATAAAAAATTGTGACTTTAATAAAATCTATCTCAGGAATTCGTGGAACAATTGGTGGAAGTGTCAATGATAATTTAACCCCGGTTGATGCCGTAAAATTTGCAGCAGCCTATGGTAGCTGGTTAATAAAAAGAAATGCTAATAGAGATAAACTTACGGTTGTTCTTGGCAGAGATGCTAGAATATCAGGTAAAATGATTAGCAGTTTAGTAGCTAACACATTAGTTGGCTTAGGTATAGATGTAAAAGATCTGGGGCTTTCAACAACTCCAACCGTTGAAATTGCGGTGCCTATTGAAAAAGCTGATGGCGGTATTATTTTAACTGCATCTCATAATCCAAAACAATGGAATGCATTAAAGCTGTTAAATGAAAAAGGAGAGTTCTTAAATGGTCAAGATGGTGAGGAGATTTTGAAATTAGCTGAAAATGATGGATATACTTTTGCAGAGGTAGATGAATTAGGAGTTTATACCAAAGAAAAAGGCTATATGAACAAACATATAGATGAAGTATTGAAATTAGAGTTGGTTGATGTAGATGCCATTAAAAATGCAAATTTTAAGGTTGTTGTTGATGCTGTTAATTCAACAGGCGGTATTGTGATACCAGATTTATTAAATAGGTTAGGAGTAGAGTGCATTAAATTGTATTGTGAACCAAATGGAAACTTCCCACATAATCCTGAGCCTTTAGCAGCACATTTAACAGATATTTCTGAGTTGGTAATTAAAGAAAAAGCCGATTTAGGAGTAGTAGTTGATCCAGATGTTGATCGACTTGCATTAGTATGTGAAGACGGTTCTATGTTTGGCGAAGAATATACTTTAGTAGCTTGTGCTGATTATGTATTGGGTCAAACAAAAGGGAATACAGTTTCAAATTTATCATCTTCAAGAGCATTACGTGATGTTACCGAAAAGCATGGCGGTAATTATCAAGCCAGTGCCGTTGGTGAAGTAAATGTTGTACGATTAATGAAAGATACTAATGCAGTCATTGGAGGTGAAGGTAATGGCGGAATTATTTACCCAGCTTCGCACTACGGTAGAGATTCTTTGGTTGGTGTAGCTCTTTTCTTATCGCATTTAGCAAAATCTAAAATTAGCTGTAAAGCATTACGTGAAAGCTATCCTAGTTATTTTATGAGTAAAAATAAAATTCAATTGACTCCAACATTAGATGTTGATGAAATTTTAAAAACCATCACAGAAAAGTATAAAAATGAAGACGTAAGTATTATTGATGGTGTGAAAATCGATTTTGAAAATGAGTGGGTTCATTTGCGAAAATCTAATACAGAACCTATTATTAGAGTATATACTGAGAGTACTTCACAGAATAATGCCGATGAATTGGCAAAAAGAATAATGAATGAAATAGCAACTATAGCCGGAATTTGATATGGAAAGGTCTTCTTTAGAAAACTACTTTAATGAATTTAGAAAACATATCATTGGTGTAGATCAATCATTTGAATCTCCTTATGGAGAAAAAAAGATAATTTATACTGATTGGACTGCCAGTGGAAGACTATACAGACCTATTGAAGAAAAATTAATCAACCAGTTTGGACCCTTTGTTGCCAATACACATACTGAAACATCTATTACCGGTTCGGCAATGACACAGGCATATCACAAAGCTCGTGATATCATTAAAAAGCATGTTAATGCTAATGAAAATGACTGTTTGATTACGGAAGGGACAGGAATGACAGGTGTCATTAATAAGTTCCAACGTATTTTAGGCCTAAAAATGCCGGAAAGTATGAGGGAATACACTAAAATTCCTGATGACTTAAAACCTATCGTTTTTATTACACATATGGAGCATCATTCTAATCACACTTCATGGTTAGAAACCATTGCAGATGTTGAAGTAATTCCATGTGAAGAAACGGGATTGGTGTGTTTTAAAAGTTTTAAAAAATTGCTTGATCAATATAAGCATAGAAAAGTAAAGATTGCTTCTGTTACTGCTTGTTCAAATGTAACAGGCATAAGAACAGACTATCATAGAGTGGCAAAAATGGTTCATAGTTATAATGGATTTTGCTTTGTTGATTTTGCTTGTTCAGCACCTTATGTGGCCATTGATATGCATCCAAAGGATAAAGATGCCCATTTAGATGCCATATTCTTTTCACCGCATAAATTCTTAGGAGGTCCTGGAACCTCCGGGGTGTTAATTTTTTGCGATAAATTATATCATAATACTGTTCCTGATAATCCTGGTGGTGGTACCGTTACCTATACCAATCCTTGGGGAGACCATCGCTATATTGAAGATATAGAATTGCGCGAAGATGGAGGAACACCTGGTTTTTTACAAACTATTAAAATAGCCTTAGCAATTCAGTTAAAGGAAGAAATGAGTTCTGAAAAGATATTAGCTCGTGAACATGAGATCAATACTTATATTTTTTCTCAGTTAAAAGGGATTGAGAATTTGCATTTATTGGCTGAAGAACATGAAGATAGAATTGGTATCTTCTCATTTTATATCGACGAGTTACATTATAATTTAGGGGTTAAATTATTGAATGATAAGTTTGGGGTACAAACCCGTGGTGGATGTTCTTGTGCGGGAACTTACGGACATTTTTTATTGCATATTGATAACATGATCTCGGAAGAATACCGGCATAGAATCATAGATGAAGGTTGTTTGATAGAAAAACCGGGTTGGATTCGAATGTCAATTCATCCAACAATAACAGATAAAGAAGTAGCTTATGTTTGTAATAGTATTAAAAGTTTGGCTACAAATTTTAAAAAATGGGCAGAAGATTATGAATATAATGCAGTTTCAAATGAATTTGAATATAAACACGACCATCAAATAGAAAAGAAAATGGTCGAAAAGTGGTTCGCTAAATAATTATGTCATTGCGAGTGAAACGGAGTGAAGCGTGGCAATCTGTCTATTATATGTAAGCCCGTTATATTATAAAAAAGTATTTTTTAATACTGCCTACTGCCTACTGTGCTTTATCTTTATGTTTAAATCGTTTATGTGTCCAAAAATAATATTCAGGAGCCTTATAAATTGATTTTTCAAGTTCTCTAAGATAGTTATCGGTAATATCATAGTCTTTAAAATCATTTGGATTTTCTGTTAAGACCTTAAACGTAGTTTCATAAAAACCTCGTTTTACTTTTTGAGTACTGAAATTAACTACGGTCAAATTATTTTTTTTCGCTATTAATTCTGAACCCGTTATAATTGGGACATGAACACCTAAAAACGTTGACCAATGGTGTGTTTTATTTATTTTGGGAGATTGGTCGCTTAAAAACCCATAAATAGATAATATATTGTTTTTAGTATTTTCTTCAATAGTCTTGAAAATTTCTATGGTTGGTACTATTGATGTATTATATCGTCCTCTATTTTCACGAATTTTTTTATCAAAGAATGGATTTTTCAATTTTTTAATAACTGCATAGCCATTATATTTCATATAAAGATTAAGACAGAATATCCATTCCCAATTCCCATAATGTGATCCTAATAATAAGATGCTTTTATTCTTTTTCTCAAGACTCTGTATGGTTTCAATATTTGTAAATTTATAACGTTTTAGCATTTCTTTTTCCGAAATAGTAAAAGCTTTTATCATCTCTATAAAAATATCGACAAAGTGTCTATAGAATTTTTTAGTGATGCCTCTAATTTCACCATCAGATTTCTCAGGAAATACAAGTTTCAAGTTAGATTTTACAGTTTTTCTTCTATATCCAATAAAATAATATATAAGATAATAAAAACAATCAGAGATAAAATATAAGACCCTAAATGGCAGTATAGAAAATAGCCAAATAAACGGATATACCAATATAAAGGTTACAAATTGCATTAAAAAAATTTTGACAAATATCGGTATATAATTTTATCTTTGAGAAAATATTTATACTAAATGGATAAAGCCGTAATCGCAATTATAATAGTAAATGTTTTAGTGTCCTTAAAAGGGTTTTCTGATCGATTATTTCTAGAACGTTATAAGTTTCAAATTGGACCAATTTTACAAGGCGAGAAATTACGAATGCTAACTTCAGGGTTCTTACATGTAGACCAAGCTCATTTGTTTTTTAATATGTTGACCTTATATTTTTTTGCAGATGGAGTTATAAATGAGATAGGAGTGATGAAGTTTCTAATAATCTATATTGGCAGTTTACTAGCAGGAAGTACATTGGCTTTAAGTTTTCATAAAAAAGAACCTTATTACAGTGCAGTTGGTGCGTCTGGAGCAGTAATGGGTATCTTATATGCAGCAATTATGTTAGATCCAGATATGAGTTTATACATGTTTTTTATCCCTATACCGATTCCGGGTTATATTTTTGGTGTAGGTTATTTATTATATTCTATGTACGGTATGAAAGCTCAGTTGGGTAATATAGGGCACAGTGCGCATCTCGGTGGAGCAGTAGGTGGTTTTGTGTTGACTCTGGCTATATATCCACAAATTATTTCAGAAAACATGTTTATAGTTAGCATTCTTGCTGTGCCTATTGTATTAATGTTTTTGTTTAAGGATAAATTAGAACGTAGGTAATACTAAATAAACGTCAAAATACTTGTTGAAATTCGCTTCTTTTTCCTTTCTACTTCACAAGAAAATTAAACTATAATCTAGGCTATACTTAAATTTTATAGTTCATATAAATAAAAAATAATTCAAATTTTCTAACAATCATTTTAAAATTCATTTAGCATAATTAAAAAAGCCCTACTCATAGCTAAGTAGGGCTTTTTTCATAAAAGGATAAATTACTTTCCCTTTCTCTATATTATTTTCTTCTTGAAGATTTACCCCTAGAAGAAGTTGTACTTCTCTTTGTTACTGCAGTATTATTTCTTGATGAACTGCGCTGTGTAACACTTCTTTGAGGCGTTCTTGTATTATGAGTTGAACGCTTTTGTATTGTTCTCTTTTGTTGAACATTCCTTGTTGGTTTATTGTTACGCTCAACACTTCTTCTTTGACTCGTATTAGCAGGTTTACTAATATTTTGAGCAATTCTTCTGCTAGTACTAGGCTTTCTATTCTCAGTCGATTGAACAGTTCTTTGTGAACTTGATCTTCTGGTTGAATTTGTATTAGAACGTCTTTCAACCGTACTATTATTTTCAGCTGATCTTCTTTGAGATTGCCCACTACGCTGTGTATTTTGCCTTCTAGTACTAGCAGTATTTCTAGTAACACTGCTATTAGAGTTAGAACGTCTTACTTGTCCGTTACCTTGACTTTGTCTTCTTGTACTTACACTATTATCAGAGCGTCTAGTTTGCGTACCTTGTCGTCTTGTTGATGTATTTCTTGCAGCACTTCTACTCACAGAAGAACGTCTAGAATATTGCCTACTAGAATTAGAACTTGCTACTCTTGAATCGATACTTCTAAAAGATCTGTTAGATCTATAGTTTCTATTCTTATAGTAATTATTTCTATAATTATAATAGTTGTAACGCGTAGGACTGTAATATCTTCTATATGGGTTATAACTTACAATACAATCAGTATAATAAGGTCTTACAAAATAATTGTGATATGGATGAAATACATAATTTCTGTTATATCTATTGATAAATCCGCTATAATGTGAATAGTGTCCATAATTATTATAATACACATGTAATCCACCAACGCGAGCTAATCTATTTCTATTATAACGAATGCGAACATCTCCAGCTTGACTGATACGTCCATAATAATCATAATAAATTTGTACATCTTCAATTTGAATAATAGCACCATACTCATCATATTGAACATAAGCATCATAATCATATCCTGAATTATAAGATATACTTACACCGCCAACATTTAAGCCTGCATGTACACCATTTCTGGGATTGATATAAAAATCAAATTCACCATTTTGGAATATTGAAAATGAAATTCCTCTTTCCACAAAAGTGAATGTTTCACCATAATTACTATAACCATATATAGTAGTACTAATATCACTTTTAGTACTTGCAAAAGTTACAGAAGTAAGGCTTAGTGAAATGATTGTTACGAATAATGCTATTGTTTTGTTCATAATAAATGTGTTAAGTTATATTTAAAATTGCGTTTTGGTTAACACGATTACTAGTACATTTACAAACAGCGTGCCAAAAAA
>Ga0209633_10001846_pt1 | contig 21184 bp, 19 predicted proteins | sample Cruoilmetagenom1_FD_187290 | JGI IMG/M metagenome (GOLD analysis project Ga0209633, IMG submission 187290) | Oil polluted marine microbial communities from Coal Oil Point, Santa Barbara, California, USA - Sample 1 (SPAdes) (version 2) | ecosystem: Environmental > Aquatic > Marine > Oil seeps ... | reverse complement strand
TCTTTATACCAGAACTTAACATTTTCAAACCTTACTTCACCTTTAAAGTACGCCTGATCCAGGGCACCAGATTTTTCCTTAATATCCGATGGAGTGTCCAGAAGATCAAAAACACGTTCTGCTCCGGCAATCGACTGCTGCATTCCACTAAACACTCTTGCAAGATCCTGAATAGGCCAGAGCATAAATGTTATAAAACCAATAAATGCTCTGAGTCCCCCAATGGTAAGTTCTCCCAGTTGTATCTGCCATCCTCCAAACCATAAAATAGCTCCTAAAGCAAGGGTAATTATCAGTTGTACTGCAGGTAGAAACAGCGAAGATAACCATGCAGCCCTGAATGATGTTCGGTACATTTCTCCTGTAAGACCTCCAAAATCTCTAAGATTCATTTTTTCTCTTGTTAGGGCTTTTACAATCTTAACACCTGTAAAGCTTTCATTATAAGCAGCAGTAATTTTTGAATTCATCTTACGGGCTTTTCGATATTCTCCCAAAATATGGGTTTTAAATTTTACTGCAGTAAAAACCAGTAATGGTAGTATTATTGCTATAATCAATGCCAGTTGAACATTGATCATTGTCATAAAAACCAGAGCTATTGTAATATTGAAAAAAGCCCAGATAGTATCAAGTAACATCCATGTTGCAAGATCTGCCATTTTTTCAGTATCTGATGTAATTCGGGATAGTAACCAACCGGTAGCTGATTTGTCAAAAAATGAAAAAGATAGTTCCTGTATATGGTTAAATAGTTTTTCCCTTAGATCATACTGTATCCACTCTCCCAGACGTCCTGCACAGTATATAAATATAAAAAAACTTATACTGTTTACCAGATATACAATTCCATAAAGTTTGCAGTAGTATATTACTTTCTCCAGATTTTCAGATAAAATTCCGTCATCAATAATTAATTTTGTGATATATGTTCCAAGGCTATCCAAAAAAGCTGTGAACATAATTGTCAGTGTAAATCCTGCAAATAATTTCCAGTGAGGCCTGGTTAGTTTTAATATTCTTATAATAGTTCCTGTTTTTTTTTCTTTCATAATATTCTTCCTGACTGTTCTTCTTTTAGGTTTGCTTCAGCCAATTCCTGCTGCAGATCATCTTCAATTTCAGTCTGTAGAGTAAAAACCTGCTTATAAAAACCATCTGTTTCCACTAAATCCTGGTGTGCTCCTTCCTGTACAATTTTACCTTTTTTTAACACAAGAATTCTGTCTGCCATTTTTAATGTCTGTATTCGGTGAGCAATTATAAAATTTGTCCGCCCTTTCATAAGTTTTTCAAGTGCAGTTTTTATTTTTTCCTCTGTGCCTGCATCAACTGCGGATGTTGAGTCATCCAGAATTAAAATTGCCGGATCTTTAAGAATTGTTCTTGCAATAGTAATTCTTTGTTTTTGTCCGCCGGACAGACTTACTCCTTTTTCTCCTACTTTTGTTTCGTAGCCTTCAGGAAAGTCTATTATTGAGTCATGAATGGCAGCCGCTTTTGCTGCTGAAATAATCTCATCCATGGATACTTCTCTATCCAGGCTGTAGCTTATATTTTCTTTTATGGTAGTAGAAAATAGAAATGGCTCCTGTTCCACTATTCCAATATTTTTTCTTAAAAAATGGCGGCTGTAATTATTTAATGGTCTGCCGTCCAGGAATATTTCTCCTTCATCATATTCATAATTCCGGGGTAGGAGATTAACCAAAGTTGTTTTCCCTGATCCTGTGGCTCCTACAAGTGCTATTTTTTCTCCTTCTCTGCATTTTAAAGAGATATTATTAAGTACCGGGACATCTTTATTGTAGGAAAAAGATAAGTTTTGAATTTCAATATTACCTTTTAATTTTTCGTTTCCATCTATTCCACCTGTATGAAGATCTTCTTTTTCAGTATTCATAATTTCACTTATTCTATTAAAAGAAACAAAGCTTTTTGACAATTCTGTAATAGTTCTTCCAAGTTCCTGAAGGGGCCATATTAGGGCATTTACCATTGTAGAGAAGGCTACAAAAGTTCCAGGTGTCATGGTTTTATTAATAACCATAAATGCACCAATAAGAATTGTAAGAACAAATTGCATGCCACAAATTGTATGAGCCACAGGCCAGTAAAGGGCATGGCGAAAAAGAAGTGTCATTCCCTTCTGACGCTGAGTGCTATTTGTTTTAATAAACTTATCCTTTTCCCAGTCCTGTCGTGCAAAGGCCCTGACTACTCTTATACCAGAAAGATTTTCTTGAATTATAGCTGTCATTTTCCCCTGGTGATTCTGGAAATCATCATAAGCTCTAAATATTTGTTTAAAGAAAAAGATAGATAAAAAGGCTATAAGTGGAACAGCAATAATTGAAAGTAGTGCAAGTTTAGCATTCAGAAATAGCAGGATAAAAAAGTTTATTAAAAACAGTAATCCTATTCTGATAATCCCTGGAACCTGTTCTGCAAAAAAACGACGTACTGCATCTACGTCTGAAGTTGCTCGTTGTACCAGTTCTCCTGTCTGGGCATTGTCGTGGTATTTAAATGAGAGATGTTGAATATGATCATACATCTGATTGCGAATATCTTTAGCTACAGTTTCTGATACCTTTGATTTCCCCCGGCCTTCCAGAAAGCTGAATACAGCCCTAAAGATAGATAATCCTCCAAACAATAAAGTAAAGAGTATGACTATTTTCATTCCACGGTTTTCCAGAAATACCTTGTCTATAATATGCCGGATTACAAGATTACCTGCAGATTCAGCTGCTACCTCACCGGCAATAGCTGCCAGAGCTCCCATATAAACCCATTTTGATTTACCAATTAGTAGAAGAAGTTGTTTAATTTTTTTAGTATATTTTTTCAAAGCATCCGGCCTCCTGTATCCGGTTTGCTATGGGTGATTTCCGCGGGTACATAAAAAAACCGCGGAACCTGAAAGGTGTCCGCGGTGGATTAACTAATTTTTAGTTTTAGCCTATTTATAGGCTCCACTTAAAAAATCCCCGGACACAAGATTCCCGTTAAGGGCAACAGCAGGTGCAAAATATGCTTGTATACTGATTCTCATGTACGTCTCCTTTTATTTGTTCAATTGAGTATTACTATAGAGAAGGGAAAAATAACTGTCAAGAACCTTTTTTTATAATTTTGATTAGTTTATTACATTTCCAATAATAGTTTGAAGTGGGGGAAAGGGGGACGGAGGAATACGAAAAAAATTTTCATTTTTAGAAGTAAAATAAGATTTTTGCCTATACTACTAGATATGAGAAAACCAAGATATTTGCAAATAGGCGCAGATTACCATGTAACTGCAATAATAAATCGTGGAGAGTTTGCTCTCGAATGTAAAGTAATAAAGGATATGTTTCTTCAAATAGTAAAAAGAGCAAAAATGAAGTATTCTTTTAAGCTTAAAAATTTTGTCCTCATGGATAATCACATCCATTTGCTAATTAGACCAGGAAAAAATGAAAATTTATCAAAAATTATGCAATGGATACTTGGTGTTTTTGCAAAAAAATATAATAAATATTTTAATTTAAAAGGACATGTCTGGTATGACCGCTTTAATAGCAAAATAATAGAAAATTTCCAGCAGTTATTAGCTACTTTCAAATATATCTGTAATAATCCAGTAAAAGCAGAAATGATAGAAAATTCTGAAGAATATCTATATGGTGCCTTATGGTTTATCCGGCATAAACTGTTTGATATAGTTGAACCTCCGGATCTATCTATAAAAATGGTGTTAACAGATTTGTAAGTAGACACTTAAAATCTGGAGAATAAATTTTCTACCGGTTATGGATAAAATCCCCCTAAACCATCATAAGTCCCGAAGAACCTAGTTTACAATACAACCGTTGCTACTCTTTATGTGTTCTAAGGAGTTAAATTAGCAACCAGAGGTTTGGTATTTCTAAAAGAGGCAGTTGAATCCCAGGATTCCTGGGTGAGTAGTTCAGGGTGCTTAGCTTTGCAGGGACAACATCCCTTCCAGACAACGAAGTTGTGAATAACCTCTTGTTTTTCATGTAAAAAGAATCTTTCAGATATTTATAGATAGTACTTTCTTATATAAACTGGGGACGGAGGAATAATAATTACAGAAGCTCACCTTTATAATAACAGAGCAGTATGGCTGGCAGGTTTTGACTTTATAATCCCCGGAATATCTCTTTTTGTAAGTGTTCAAGAATTTGGAAGTTATGTAGTTAATTTTGATAGTTCTAATCCTGTGGATATGGATTTGGGTATGAGTTATATGGCTAATGCCATTACAAATACTGTAGTTACCGCTGTTGAAGGTACTTTTTACCAGGATAAAATGAAAATAAGACTTGCAGGGCTGTATCTGTTTGAAGCAAATGGATACATGATACTTCCAATGTATACCTGGAGCATAGAGGATGATCTGGAACTTTCTATATCCGGTCAAATATTTGGTGGTGATGATGAAGGTCCCAATCCATATTATGCATGGCGGAATAATAATAGCATTAGTTTAAATTTGAGGTATATTTTTTAGGAAAGATCAGTGAAATCTTTCATCTATATTTTTAGATGATAACATTTATGGCTGTGTATTTATTGTATATGATAAAAGAAGACCGGAGATCGCATTTATTCTCTTTATAATCTAAAACAGTAAATTGATGGGGGAGAACTGAAGGAAACTTTGAACCTAGTGTTTTCTGAAAAATGATATCTAAAAATGAGTAATTTCGAACAGTACAAATATAGTTAAAAAATTGTCTTGTTTTCTAACATATAGTGACAAAGTTTATTGCAAGGGTAGTTGCCGCTACACTTCGAACTGTTAAAGGTAAGAATAGGCTTTTAGAATTTACTGTTTTGTAGTTGGTGGGCTGGTTCATTAATCGAAAATATACCTAAAAAAAGAATATAATATGATATAATATTAAAGATAAGTAGTTCTGTCAGAGGTAATAGGACTGTATCAAAATCCTCTATGGGAAACTCGGGTTGGACTAGATAATTAATTGGGGGACATGAATGTCACGTAATAATATAAAAATAGTTTTACTTATAACTATACTTATAATCTTGATTTCAGCAGAAGTACCAGCACAAAACTATTCATGGGAATATGTTCATGAACTATTAAGCACTATAAATGATAAAGACAATTTTGAAAACAAATGCTATATGCTACTTCAAGAGTGTATAGTAGGAAATAATACAGATTTAGTTATAAAAATATTTGAAGAATTTAAACCTGATATAAACAAAACAAGTACACCATATGATGGTGGAAATAGGAGTCATTTATTTTCTGCGGTTAAGACAAATAATACCAGACTTACAGATTACTTACTTGATCATGGAGCCGATATAAATGCAGGATCAAGTAGTATTGGTTTTTATCCAGTCATTTTTATTGCTGTAGAAAATAATGATATTCAACTTGTAAGACATCTAATAAAGAAAGGTGCTGATGCTACTACTTTATTTGGGTGGTGGATTCCTAAAGATTTACTTGAATTTGCAGATGAGAAATTGAGAAAAAATTCAGAGTTAGTTCAATTTCTACAGGAATATACAAATGCAGGAACGAGGGATATAGTTTATAATCACAAATTGCGCTGTTATAGTACTGTAAACAGACTCCGAATTCGTTCAACCCCGGCTATTTCTGGTGAAATACTAGGTCATCTGAACATTCCTGACAAAAATCACCAAAAAGATCCATTGATCATAGAGAGAAAAGCTGGAAAAGTCGATATTGATGGGTTATCTGATTATTGGTATAAGATAACAACTATAGATGGAATTGAAGGTTGGGTTTTTGGTGGTTATCTGAAACTTGTTCCAAGGGAGTCCGGTGGTCCCATGTAGCTATTTTTTTAGCAATGTCTATGTAATGACAAAATTCAAATAAGCTTGTATCTTCAGATAATTCAATAAATTTCTTGAATTCTTATGTTTAAATCAAATTAAAGCGAGTCTTAGAAATTTCTATTTAAGAAACTCATTCCAAATAGCTAATTTTTGACAGTGTGCAGATATTCTATAGCAATTGACTGAACTCTTAATATCGATTTTTAAAAATTATTTAGAATAGACAAAATGTAGGGTAACCCCTACCTTTTCCCAGATTACCTCTGCCTGGTGGTATTAAATTTATAAATAAAATCTCAAAAATTTCTGAAGCAAAAAAGCCTTTTACCCTCTACTAAGAGCTATGAGGTAACAAAAAATGAAAGAAAAAGAAGCATATGTAAAAGCAACATCTGATATTTTTATAAAATACCTGTTTGGAATGGATACAAAAGAAAGTGATCAACTTGTTATATCCTTTATTAATGCAGTTTTAACAGATTCAGATTTTCCTACAATTACAAAAGTTATCCAAAAGAACCCATTTAACTACCAGGAATTTGCTGATGATAAACTTTCTGTACTGGATATAGAGGTTGAAGATGAAAATCATAAACTATATAACATCGAAGTACAGTCATCTGGTAACACACATTTTCGAAACAGATCTTTGTACTACTGGGCAAAACTATATACATCTCAGAGTAAAGAAGGTGACCCCTATTATAATTTACTTCCTGCAATTGGAATAAACATTCTCGATTTTACACTTTTCTCGGAATTATCTGGTTACCATAACTTTTTTGTTATAGCAGAGGGGAGAGAACGGGAATATACTTACAGATCAGCTTATTATTCATTTTCTTGAAATACCAAAGATAAAAGATACAAAAATGAGTAGTAAAATGATCAGCTGGTTGTTATATTTAAAAGCAGAGGGACAGGATAAAAATATGTTAAAAATATTGCTGGAAAACGATGAAGACCTAAAATCAGCACATGAAATGTACAAAGCTTTTAATAGTAATGACAAATTACGAAGTTATGCACTTTCCAGGGAAAAAGCTGAAAATGATAGAAAACACTTTCTTTATATGGCAACAAAACAAGGATTAGAGGAAGGACTTGAAAAGGGACTTAAAGAAGGACGTGAAGAGGGAAGAGAAGAAGGATCACTTAAAGAGAAACATAATGTTCTTATACGCCAAATTGAAATAAAATACGGTCTTTCTGATGATGAAAGGAAACACATCTTTTCTGTAACTGACTTTAATAAACTGGATGCTGCACTGGACGGAGTGGTACTTGCTCAGGACAAAGAAAATATTCTGAAATTTCTGTAGATTTTGTTGATGAACTAATAAACAAAACGAAAGCCTCTAAAAGCTTATATAGATAATAGTTAAATAATTTAGTATGCTGGCTATATGGAAGGGTTAAGACTTATAGTTAATGATCTGTTACTTTATACCTCAACTGCTTTGGTATTCTCCATAACCTGCCTCTGCATTCTTTTGCAGGTTAAAGCGAAAGACAGATTTTCAAGAGATTTCCTGACAATCCTGGTACCCCTCTCTCTTCAGATGGGGATAAATTCTTTTGTTACTTATATAAACAGGGTGTTACCTTCCAGGATTTTAACTGGTTCCAATTATGAAATGTTTGCTCTCGTAATAACTCTATCATCCATCCTTCTTACATCATACTTATTGTTTAGTTTAAGTCATTATCTTGTACATCTTTTACCTGTGGAAGGAAAAGAAAAAAATATTGGCTCCCGTATAATAAATATAATCTCAATAATTTTTTTTATGTGTAGTTTGTTTTTTATTATTGCTCCAAGTGGTGGAGACTGGGTTTCTACAATGAATATTACTCTGGACTATCATTTTTCCAGTGGAAGTTTTATCTATTTTATACACGGACTGGTAACACTTTTTTATATTAAAAAAGCAAAGGGAAGAGAGGAGGAGGGCCTGTTAAAAGGGATAGCAATGACCTTTATTCCCATGCTTGTTCTGTTTCCTATTGATATGATATTTTTCAAACACAGTTCATTTAAACTAAGCTATATTTGTTTTTCAATTTTTACAGTTAATACTTATAATTTTATTAGCCGCTATTATTTTAGACAGTATGAACCTGTCCCGGAGAACCTTCATATAAAAAGTAATTTCTTTTTAGAAAATAATCTTTCCGAAAGAGAGGAAGAGGTTAGCCGCTTACTTATAAAGGGCGAAACTAATAGTGATATTGGAGAGAAACTTTTTATTTCTGTAAACACTGTGAAATCCCATATAAAAAGTATCTACAGAAAACTGGAAGTGTCAAATCGAATTCAGTTAATTCATCTTATAAATAAAAATGGTGATACCTCCAGATAGATTGAATCCCTCTAATTTCCATGTATTTCGATAAGATTTCAATATATGAGTTTGTCAATTAGTTGAAATTTTAGCGAAATAATGATAATATTATGATAAGAAATGGAGGAAGAGTATGCCGCAGATAAGGCCTGTTTCAGATTTACGTAATAATTTTGCAGATATTTCAAAAATAGTACATGAGACAGCAGAGCCGGTTTTTTTAACAAAAAATGGTTATGGTGATATGGTAGTAATGAGTATTGAAGCTTATGAAGAAAAAAAATTTGAAAGTGAAATATATTTTAAACTTAAGGAAGCTGAACTAGAGGCAAAATCAACAAGTAAAAGATATTCTCACGATGAAGTTTTTTCAGATTTAAGGTCAGTTTTATCATCTAAGATGAATAAATAAAATGTATGAGCTTAAATATCTTACTTTAGCAATTAATGATTTACATGGAATTGTGGATTATATTACAAATATATTAAAAGCTCCTAAGTATGCAATGGATTTACTCGATGATCTTGAATCATCTATATTCAGACTAAAGGAATTCCCTTATTCATGTAAAGTATATCAATCTGTAGAACCTCTGGAAACTGAATACAGGATGTTTCCAGTAAAAAATTATATGGTGTTCTATGTAGTAACTGACAATATAGTGGAAATACACAGAATTGTTTATGCCAGAATGGATCTTGAAAAACTTATTGTAGAAGTATAAATGATATTCTGTTTGTTTTAAAATTTATTATTCATCCTTGACTCTCCCCTTAGAGGAGGCTTGATATTAACAGAAGTTATAGAGGAGATAAAATAATATGAAACACGAATGGAGAAAAAAAGAAAAGGATATTTATATTCCGAAAAATAAACCTGAACTTATATCAATACCCACATATAAGTATTTTATGATTGAAGGTAATGGCAACCCTAATGATGATTTTTTTGCTGAATATATAGGGGTTCTTTACTCTCTGTCCTATGCTGTGCGCATGTCTCCAAAGTCCGGAATACCCCCGAAAAATTATTTTGAATATACAGTTTACCCTTTGGAAGGAGTGTGGGATATCTCTGAAGAAGCCAAAAAAAATTACACTGGTAAGTTGGATAAAGATTCTCTGATATTTAATCTAATGATCAGACAACCTGATTTTGTTTCAGAGGGATTTGCACTTGAGACAATAGAAAGAACAAAAAAGAAAAAGTTTCATGTACTGCTTGATAATGTAAAATTTGGAGAAATAGAAGATGGAGAATGTGTTCAAATGATGCATTTGGGGAGTTATGATAATGAACCAGACAGTTTTAAACAGATGGAACAGTATTGTATTGCTAACAATCTAAAAAGAAAATCAAAGCAGCATAGGGAGATCTACCTGTCTGATGTTAGAAAAGTGATTCCTGAAAAATTGAAAACGGTTCTGCGTTTTAAGGTTAAAAAGGAATAAGATTTTATATTAATTACTTCTAAATATCTTAATTGAATTTAGTACAGTTATCAAAGCAACCCCGACATCTGCAATAACAGCTTCCCAAAGGGTAGCATATCCAAAAGCACCAGCTGTCATTATTGCAATTTTTACAGTCATAATAAAAATTATATTTTCAAGAACAACTCTGTGGGTTTTATTTGCAATTTTTAGAAGAATTGGTAGTCTCCCCAGGTTGCTACCCAGGAATATAATATCTGCCATCTCAACAGATAGAGCTGCACCGGTACTTCCTATTGCAATACCAATATCTGAAGCTGCCAGTAGGGGTGCATCATTAATACCATCACCTAAAGCAGTAACTGTATTATTTGAGGTCACAAAACTTTTCATTTTTTCAATTTTTTGCTCAGGAATTAAAGAACTGTAGTATACAGAAATTTCAAGCTCTTTTGCAGCTGCAGCTACATTTTCTTCAGAATCTCCGGAGAGAATAACTGTTTTTAATCCTTTTTTACTTAGATATTGCATTGTTTCAGGAGCATCCTGTTTTAAGTTGTCCTGTATAGAAATTGTACCTGCAATTTTTTCATTAATAATAACAAAAAGATTAACTCCTGGTCCAATGGTTTTAATATAAGTAGGTTCTACATTATAATTTTCAAAAATACGTCTATTCCCTACAGCTATTTGGTAAGTGTCAACTATTCCGGTAATTCCTGTTCCTGCTATCTCTTTTATATTTTCTGCTGTAATTCCATCTGTATCAATATCTATAAATGCATGTGCTATCGGATGGGTGGAATAATTTTCCAATTCTGCTACAAGTTTTAATAAATATTTTTCATCAATACCTTTTTCAATATCCGGGTGTAATATAACTTTGCTTATAGCGAATTTACCTTCTGTAATAGTTCCGGTTTTATCAAAAATAAAGGTATTTGATTTTCTTATCTGCTCCAGATAAGAAGAACCCTTAATTAGAATACCCATATTTGCCGCTTTACCAATTCCTGCGAAATAGGAAAGAGGAACAGAAAGAACAAGAGCGCAGGGACAGGATATTACTAGAAATATAAGTCCATTATAAAAGTAATCAGTATAAGTGCTGTTAAAATATGTAAAACCAACCAGCTTTAGAATGATAGGTATGGTAATTACAAGCAGAGCAAGGGCAACAACAACAGGCGTATAGACTCTGGAGAACTTTGTTATAAATTTTTCAGTTTCAGATTTATTGGAAACAGCATCAGAAATCAGTTTTGCTATTTTGGTTGTTGTGGAGTCTTCATAATCTACCTGTGCTTTTATAGTAACAGCGGAACTAAGTGATATTGATCCAGAAATAACCTTGTCCCCCACTTCAAGGAACACAGGATTTGCCTCTCCTGTAATAGATGACATATCAAAATTGGATGACCCTTCTGTAATTATTCCATCAATTGGTGATATCTCTCCGGTTTTTATTAGTATCAGGTCATCTTTCAATATACTTTCCGGTAATATTTCAACTGGTGTATCATTGATAATTTTATAAGCTTTCTTCGGTTGAAGACTTGCAAGATTGCTTATTTCTCTATTTGATTTCTGTACTGCCAGATTTTCAAACGCTTCTCCAAGACTGTAAAATAACATAACTCCTGCTGCTTCTTCATAAGCTCCAATGGCAATAGCTCCGGCTGTTGCAATAAACATCAGGAAATTTTCATCAAAGAAATCCCTTTTTTTGAAATTTTGGAAAAAAGCACGAATAACATTTTTACCGGTTACAATGTAAACCCCAAGATAAAATATTATATACAGTAGGGATAATCTTTCATTTATATAGGTTCTGCTAAGAATCATGGAAGCGGTAAAAATTGCAGTTATCCATAAAAGATATTTAGGGAATTGTATATTTTCATTCTGCTTAGTTTCTGTAAAAGTTACATCCGGTTCATGCTTTTTAACAACAACATTAACCTGTTCTGTGATATTACAATCTGAAATAATTGTTGCAGTGTGATTTATAACATTTACACTGGCATCTTTTACAAAATCCAGCTCTTTTAGATCATCTTCTATTTTAGCTGCACAGGATGCACAAGTTAAATTATTTGTATGTAGTGTATATGTATTTGCCATAGAAGTTCCTTCAGAGCTCCATAATATGTTCAAGGGAGTAGTTGAGTATTGTTTCTATGTGTTCATCATCCAGGGTATAGTAAGTATATTTACCGGATTTACTTCCCTTAATAAGTTTCATTATTCTGAGTTTTGTAAGCTGGTGGCTAATAGCACTTTGGGAAATACCAGTTAGATTACAGATTTCTGTAACAGTTTTCTGCCCTTCAAGAAGGTTCATTAGTATTTTTAACCTGGTTGAGTCAGAAAAAGCAGAGAAAAAATCTGCCAGCTCAAAATAATTTTCATCTTTGATATCATGTTTGTTCAATTTTTCTACTCCATAAAACTGTATACATATGAATATATGTTCATGTGTTCATTTTGTCAATAGGTTTATTTTGATATTTTGTAGTGAAGAAATCTCTTAAATACTATAATATAATTATCATAGTAGCTATATTGATTATCATACCATGTGGTAGTATATTGTATACAGGAGTAACACTATGAAAGTAGTTTCTGTCATGAAGGTAAGAAAAAGTCTTGGGGAAATACTGAATGAGGTCAATTTAAAATCTGAAACTTTTATTCTTGAGCGTGCAGGTAAACCAATTGCCAGACTTGGCCCTTTAAGGGATGAGGGTTATACAAATTCAATGAATCTTAGGATCAAATCTCTTCAGGATTTAAAGAGACTAAATCCAAAAACAGACCGTGGTAAAAATCCAGATAACTGGCTTGATAAAGAACGTGGTAATTGGAATTAGAATATGAAGATATTTATTGATACGGCTCCACTTATATACCTTATTGAAGGGGAAGATAATTTCGCATCCAGTGTGGAAAAACAGCTGAGACAATGGATTAAAGCTGAAGAAAATTTATCTACTTCTACACTAACCCTCCTGGAACTATTAGTGGTTCCTATGAAGCAGAAAAATAAGCCTTTGGTTCAGAAATACAGAGCTTTACTTCAGGATATTCTGTCAGAACCTTTAATCCCGCTGTCTGAAGCTATTTCAGAAATGGCTGCACAGATACGGGGAGCAACCGGGTTTAAAACTCCGGATTCTATCCAATTGGCCACTGCTTTATATGCAGGGGCAGATATATTTTATACTAATGATAAAAGGTTGAGTAAGTTTGCTGATATTAAGATTTTAACTATTGAAGAAGGATAAAATCACCCCATGCCCTTAGATTATTTTGACTTAAAAAACATGCGTAAAACCCACCCTGCCTGGCGTCTTATGACAGCAGAAAACGGACCTCTTTCAGCAGGGTTTCTTGATTCTGTTTTTAGGGAAAAAAATATCCGAAGTATTGAAGAATCTGAACTTACCATGAGGTTGGAAGACTATCTCTATTACTTACAGGAAGCCGGGGCAGAACAGGAGTTTTCCAGGAATGCCGGAGGCTATCTCGATGACTGGGCTCATAACGATCGGGCATGGCTCCGCAAATTTTATCCCCAGGGCTTTGATACACCTCATTATGATCTTACCCCTCCTGCAGAAAAGGCCCTTCAGTGGATGGACAGTTTGTTTGAGAAGAGTTTTATAGGAACCGAAAGTAGACTTTTTGCAAGCTTTGATCTTTTAAGGCAAATTATTCATGGAGTGGAAGAAGACAAAAACAAAAGAATAAGCGATCTTAAACAGCAGAGAAAAGAGATAAACAGGCAGATTAAAGCAATAGAAAGTGGCTATATTCCCATGCTGGATTCCAGAGAAATCCGTGAACGCTATATTCAGTTCAGTAAAACAGCCAGGGAGCTTCTTGGGGATTTCAGGATGGTTGAACATAATTTCAGAGAACTTGACCGTTCTGTCCGGGAAGAGATTGCTGCCTGGACAGGAGAAAAAGGAGATCTTCTTGAAACCATATTTGGGGAGCATGATGAAATTACCCAGTCGGAACAGGGCTTGAGTTTTCGGGCATTTTGGGATTTTTTGATGTCTCCCGGAAGTCAGGATGAGTTTACATTACTTCTGGATAAGGTTTTTGAACGGGAAGAACTAAAAGATTTAACAGATGATATCCGTCTAAAACGTATCCATTTTGACTGGATTAACGCAGGGGAGCAGACTCAGAGAATGGTTGCCAGGCTTTCAAAACAGCTTAGAAGATTTCTGGATGATCGTTCTTTTTATGAAAACAAGAGAATAGTGAAAATTCTGGACAACATAGATAAAATGGCTCTTAAAGTTCGGGGTAATTCCCCTTTGGATCAGTATTTTATGAAAATTGACGGCACCCGTCCATCATTTCAGCTTCCTATGGAACGTCCTCTTTTTTCTCCTCCCCTAAAAATTAATCTTAATTCCATAATTCTCGATGGAGATGGTGAGTCCCTTGATACATCTGTTCTGTACAACCAGGTAGTTGTGGATAAGCTAAAGCTGAAACAGAATATTGCCAAAGTTCTTGAACTTCAGCAACAGGTAAGTCTTGGGGGATTAATTGAAAATTATCCTCTTGAAGAGGGTCTTGCAGAGCTTATAACATATTTTACAATAGCAGAAGAAAACAGATATGCCTTTATTGATGAAAATGAATTAGAGACAGTTTTATGGATAGATAATGATGGAATTAATAGAACTGCAACAATGCCTAAAATAATGTTTCAAAAAAAAGCTAAAATACAACCAGAGGTTGAATAATAATGACTGAAAACAGTGATCGGTTACCTGTAATTTTGATTGCACTTCTAAAGGGAGTGGTTTACAGAGAAGATAATATAAAAAAATGGCAGAATCTTATTGATCATCAGGGGCCGGTTAGAGATTATCTTTCTGTAATAGGTCTGGAACTAATGTTTTTTGAGGATGAAGGCTTTGCTTTTCTTAAAAACAGGGAAAGAAATGATGAAGATAATGAAATCCCCCAGTTAATTGTACGCCGTCAGCTGTCATATCCTGTAAGTCTGTTATTGGCTCAGCTTAGGCGTAAACTTGCAGAACACGATGCTTCAAGTGGAGAAGAGCGGCTTATTATTGATAAGCAGGAAATAATTGATTTGATGGGAACATTTTTTGTTGCCGGAACTAATGAGGTTCAGTTTATCCGTAAGTTGGATGGAGCCCTTCAGAAGGTCTATGAATTAGGATTTATCCGGTTTTTGGGTGATAAAAAAGAAAAAATTGAGGTTAAAAGAATAATCAAAGCCTTTGTAGACGCCCAGTGGCTGCAGGAGTTTGATACACGAATAGAAGAATATCTTGAATATGGAAAAGGTAATCAAGTTTCAGGAGAGACTGCAGATGAGTGATCCCGATACATTATTAGAATTCTCAAGCGATGATGCTCTGGCTGGTTTTAGGTTAAAACGTCTGGAAGTTTATAACTGGGGTACTTTTCATAACAGAATTTGGGAACTTTCTCTTAACGGCCTGAACGGACTTTTAACCGGAGATATTGGTTCCGGAAAATCTACCCTTGTAGATGCAGTAACTACCCTCCTTGTTCCTGCAAACAAGGTTTTGTACAACAAAGCTGCCGGTGCTGAATATAAAGAGCGAAGCCTCCGATCTTATGTTCAGGGTTACTTTAAGTCTGAGAGGAGCGATGGAGGATATTCGGCAAAACCTGTAGCTCTCAGGGACAGGAACTCTTATTCTGTTATTCTTGGTACTTTTTATAATGAAGGTTATGGACATTACGTTACCCTGGCACAGGTTTTCTGGCAAAAGGAAACTACAGGACAGCCCTCCAGGTTTTACATAGTTGCCGACAGGGAGTTGTCAATAAAAGATCATTTTTCCAATTTTGGTTCGGATATTTCGCGGCTTAAAAAGGAACTCAAAACTCTTGAACATGTTGAGTTTCCTTTTGACACCTTTCCTCCCTATGGTGCTGCTTTTCGTCGCCGGTTTGGTTTACAGAGTGATCAGGCTTTGGAATTATTTCATCAAACAGTATCTCTTAAATCAGTTGGTAATTTGACTGGTTTTGTACGGGAACATATGCTCGAGGCCTTTGATACAGCTCCACGTATCGAAGAGTTAATTAACCATTTTGAAGATCTAAATCGATCCCATGAAGCAATTTTAAAAGCAAAAAATCAGATTGAAAGATTAACACCCCTGTCTGAAAAGATAGCAAAACTCGATTCTATTGAAAAAGACCGGGTTAATATGCGCTTCTGCCGGGATGGTCTTAGCCCGTGGTTTGCATCTGAGAAAGCTTCTCTTTTAATAGATAGGATTGAAAAACAGGATGTGGTAATAAGTAAAAGAAAGATAAAAGAAGAAGGCCTGGTGTCCAACAGGGAGTCTTTGCAAAAGGAACGGGATGGATTGAGGCTGGCTATTGCCGAAAACGGCGGGGACCGGTTGGAATCTCTTAAAAGTGAGAAAAAAACAACAGAAGCAGAGAAAGAAAAGAGGCTTTTAAAATTTGAGGATTATCAGAGTTTATGTAAATCCCTTGAGCTTCCACAAATAAAAGATGGGGAAGGTTTTATAGATAACCGCAGCAATGCAAAGATCCAGCTTGAGAGTGTTCAGGAAAAATCTACAGAACTCCAGAATCGGAGAACAGAACAGGAAGTTACCATTAAAGGTTTAAAGGATGAGCATCGCTTAATTTCTGATGAAGTGGAATCTCTAAAACAAAGACGGAGTAATATCAGTCTTAAACAAATACGTATTCGGGATAATCTATGTGATGCTCTGGTGCTGTCTCCTGATAAGCTTCCCTTTGCCGGTGAGCTTATTATGATTAAGGAAGAGGATACCAGATGGGAAGGGGCTGCAGAAAGAGTTCTTCATAACTTTGCCCTTTCTCTTCTTGTCCCAGCTTCTTATTACAAGGAGGTTAGCGAGTGGGTTGATAAAACACATCTGCGTGGACGCCTTGTATATTATAAAGTTACCGAAGGCAAGGTTAGTTTTATACACAATCCTGATAATAGTGCTCTCCCTTCAAAGCTTCGGGTAAAGCCTGATTCTTCTTTCCGTGACTGGATGGAAGATCAATTGCACAGGCGGTTTGATTATACCTGCTGTGAAAATCTTGATGAGTTTAGAAAGGCGAAGAAGGGTCTTACCTCATCGGGACAAATCAAAGGGTCCCTTTCCCGGCATGAAAAAGATGACCGCCATGATATTAACGACCGAAGTCGTTATGTTCTTGGTTGGTCAAACCGGGAAAAAATTCAGACCCTGCTTATAAGGAAGAAAGAACTTGAATCTGCCATGGCAGATATAGCCGGCATTATTAATAACATTTATAAAGACCTTAAAAACATAGAAAATGAAAGGGATCAGTTTAATAAAATTGATTTTTATAATGATTATGAGGAAATAAACTGGTATCCTGCTGCCAAACGTATAGAACATTTAAAGGGGGAGATTGCAGAACTTGAGAAATCCTCTGACAAACTTAAATCCCTGAATGATAGCCTTTATCGTCTGGAGTCGGAATTAAAGTTAATTGAAGCTGATCTTGAAAAGGTACAGACTGAAATAGCTACACTTATTGAGCGTAATCGTGCAGCAAGGGAACAACTGAATGATGAAGAGGAAATTATTACCAATTCCGGTTTAAATATAGATGAGCTTGGTATTGCTGTTAAGCCTCTTGTTTATGAAGCTTTAGATGGACTACATTTAACTGTTGAAAATTGTGACAAGAATCAACAGAAGGTTCGGGAATGGCTTCAGAAAAAAATAGACTCTCTGGATAAACGGGCAAAAATTTTGTCTGAAAGTGTTGTGAGAATTATGGCCGATTTCCGGAAAGATTATCCCGTAGAGACCAGGGAATTTGACGCAACCCTTGAGTCGGGACCAGATTTCCTTACCTTCCTTAATCAGCTGAAAGCAGATGATCTTCCAAAATATGAAGAGCGCTTCAAAAGACAGTTAAATGAAAATACAATACGGGGTATTGCTGGGTTTCAGGCTCAGCTTAACAAGGAATTCCGGCAGATTGAAGAAAGAGTAACCCATATAAATAAGTCTATGGCAGCTATTGAGTATAATAAAGACAGATATATTAAACTGGAAACCCTTCCCTCCAATGACTCGGATATTCGGGGGTTCCGTCAGGAGTTAAAGTCCTGTACAGAGGGGAGTTTTGCCAGTACTAATAATGAACAGTATACAGAAGAAAAATTTTTACAGGTTAAAACTATAGTAAATAGATTTAAAGGCCGTGAAGGAACTTCAGATCTTGATAAAAAATGGACCCAAAAGGTGACAGATGTTAGAAACTGGTTTTCTTTTGCTGCCTCCGAGCGCTGGATTGAAGATGACAGTGAATATGAGCATTATACTGATTCCGGAGGGAAATCCGGCGGTCAGAAGGAGAAGCTTGCCTATACTGTTCTTGCAGCAAGCCTTGCATATCAGTTTGGTCTTGAATGGGGCAAGGTTCATTCCCGTAGTTTCCGCTTTGTAGTAATAGATGAGGCTTTTAGCAAAGCTTCTGAAGAGTCTGCAAGATATGGTTTGGAGTTGTTTAAACAGCTTAATCTACAATTGCTAATTATTACTCCACTTACGCATATTCATATTATTGAGCCTTATGTTTCAACTGTTGGTTTTGTACACAACGAAGAGGGGAAAAACTCTCTTATACGGTCTATAACAATAGAAGAGTATAAAGTAGAAAAAGAGCAGTCTGTTAAGGCAGAGATACATTGAGTTTTGGAAGTATAAAACAAATTAAATTACGATTATCCAGGCAGTGGGAGAAGGGGCGGTTTTTAAAAGCTTTTGCCCTGGGTGAAAAACTTTTTCCTCTTGAAGTAGCAATCAAGGGGCCAACATCTGCTGAAATGGTTAACGATTTCGATTCTGTCAGAGCCTGGATTCAGAATATTAAGACTGGGTGTGAAAAAAACAGGCTGCAGCTTGTATGGAAAGAGATCAATCACCGGCAGCTTGGTCGTAATTCAATACCTGTAAAGATTGTTTTTTATGATATTACTGAACTTGCCGGATTTCTTGGTATAAAATCAGAACTTAAGGTTTTTGAAGATGGATTAGCTGTGCTTGGCAACACTTTTCCTGATCTTATTGTCTGGTCTGCAAAATATCCTTTTGAGCTGATAAAAAATTATTCAGATATTAATAGACTAATTTCTATTGTTAGGTGGAGGTTGGAGAACCCTCATCCAGGGATATACCTCCGACAGCTTTCCCTGCCTGAGGTTGATACCAAGTTTATTGAGGCTCATAAAAAGGTTATTAGCCAGTGGCTGGATATTCTTCTTAACACAGATCAAATTTGTGAGCAGTTTACTGGTATAGGAAAGTTTGAAGTACGCTATGGTTTTTTGTCCCGGCCTATAACAGTCCGGTTCAGGATTCCTGATCCAAATTTGAAAATTGGTAATTTTTCTGATTTAACAGTCAGGGCGGATGAATTTGCCGCATTAACTCTACCTGTCAAACGTGTTTTTATAATAGAAAATGATATTACAGCTCTTGCATTTCCTCCTGTAAAAGATGCTATGGTAATTTTTGGAAGGGGCTATAATTTTGATCATTTGATTCAGGCATCATGGCTTAATAAAAAGGAACTTTGGTATTGGGGAGATATAGATACCCATGGGTTTGCAATTTTAAATCAGTTTAGAACAAGTTTCCCCTCGGTTAATTCCTTTCTTATGGACAGGGAGACTCTAATGAATCACAAGATTCACTGGGGTTTTGAGAAATTTCCAACAGCTGCTGATCTATCGAAACTAACCAGTGAAGAGGCTTCTCTTTATTATGAGCTTAGGCATAATAAGATAAGGAATGGTCTAAGACTTGAGCAGGAGTTTATTGATTTTTCCCGGGTATTGGATGTTGTTAGTTCAATATTGAATTTAACCTGAAAAATATTAATAATTGGGTGGAATATGAACAAAAACGGTGTAGTAGTACTATTTATAGTGTTTTTTATATTTTCAATTATACCTGGATGTAGTTCGGTAGAAACGATTTCACAATCTTTACTACCTTTTCCCCGTCTTGGAATGTGGTGGCCGAATCCATGGGAACAAGCACTTGAGGATATCGCCCGTTATGATTTTGTCATTCTATTTCCTTATATGGAAGAATTTATTGATCCAATAAAGAAGATAGATCCTGATATTCTTATTCTTACTTCTACTAATGCCTGTGAACTTGGTTTTAATATTGATGATAATACAGAGGATAATGATGAGATCCTAAAAATACCTCCTGAATGGTTTCTTACCCAGGTGGGAACAATTCTGACTCGTAATGTTAATTCATCAACAACAACTTTTCATGTTGAAAAGACAACGGTGACGGATGGTGAAGAAACTTTTAAATTATTTATTCCTGGTGATACAGTATTAATAGAAGGTGAATCTGTTTTGGTAAAATCAGTGGATGAAGTTTCCAACACACTCATAGTCCAGCGTGGATTTGTCCGTCCTTCTTCTGCTCATTCATCTGGAACTCGTATTGCCGCTCACATAATATTCTGGCCCAATGCCTGGCTGCTTAATTTAAGTACTATGTCTCCAAAAGCTATTATAAATCCAGAGATTGGTGAGGAGAGATGGGATGAATACAATGCACGTGTTGCTGCTGAATTATTATCTAACCCAAATTGGGATGGCATTCTCCTGGATAGAACCGACCCGGATCAAAGCTGGCTTGTTGAGGGTTCTACAGCCAGAACTATTGATCCTGATCAGTCAAATACCCTTCTTACAGATTATTCTGAATTTGATCGGACGTGGAATGAAGGGCTCCGTATTTATGAAAGTAAACTGCGTAATATGGTTGGGGAAGATAAGATTATCTTTGTTAACTGGGGTCTGGACAACTATAATTTAATAAATGGAAATAACTATGAAGGATTCCCTCTTGATAACAGTGATTCGTACAATGATACATGGCATCAAACTGTATTTGGTACAATCCCGAAAGTTGGTAGTTATAGGGAATGGATGGTCAAGGGGCAATCACCTAATCTTACAATGATTGAAACCTATGAAGATGATAGTGGCCCTGAGGCTACTTCAGATGGAAGTTATAGTAATCCAAATGATGACCCCCGGTTTGTCCCAAATTATCAAAAAATGAGATTCGGGCTGGCAACAGCTCTGCTTAATGATGGCTATTTTAGTTATGAGATAAATACTAATGGTCATGGACATCTAGGTTTACTATGGTTTGATGAGTATGATAATGCAGGTCAGGGAAATGGATATCTGGGTTTCCCTCTCGATTCTGCATATAAAGCTGTTGATATTCACTTAGGTAAAAATATTCTTTCCGGTGGTGATTTTGAGGGTGAAGCAGATTTAGGGAAATGGGTTTCCTGGTATGAGTACGATAATCATGCAGCATTTTTGTTGGATAGAAGAGAATCTATTTCCAATAATACTTCTGTTCGTATAGAAATTTTAGAAACACTGGGAGTAGATTGGGAAATTTCACTAAGCTATGACCAATTGGATGTAAGTTTGG
>Ga0209633_10001845_pt1 | contig 21187 bp, 20 predicted proteins | sample Cruoilmetagenom1_FD_187290 | JGI IMG/M metagenome (GOLD analysis project Ga0209633, IMG submission 187290) | Oil polluted marine microbial communities from Coal Oil Point, Santa Barbara, California, USA - Sample 1 (SPAdes) (version 2) | ecosystem: Environmental > Aquatic > Marine > Oil seeps ... | reverse complement strand
CGTGTAATCCTGTTCAGTCTCAGCGCGTTGAATGGCGATCTCGGCCATGTAATTTCGCAAGATATATTTAGGGTTGGTTTGTAGCAGGGTCTTTGTTCGTTGCTGATCATTCTCGGGCTCGGCTAACAGGCGTTGGCGATAGTTTTGAGCCCAGAGATCGAACCGTTCACGTTGGATAAAGAGATTACGTATGGGCGCGTTGTTATCAGCGGTGTCCGTCGAAAAGCGGCTGAGTTGACGGAAAAGTAATGTGTAATCGACATGATCGTCTGCCATCAGGGACAACAAGTCCTGGAGTATTGTTTGGTCATCGGCATGCTCGGTCGTGAAGCCGAGTTTGGAGCGCATGAGCTTTGCATACTGGGCGACATAGAGTGGCTGGTAGGTCTCGAGTGCTGATTTCGCGTATGCAACAGCGGTTTCCGGGTTCTCATCCAGCGTGGGGAGCAGGGCTTGTGCCAGGCAGCTCAGGTTGAACAAACCAATGTTGGGCTGTTGGTCAAAGGCATAGCGACCCTGGTAATCGGAATGATTACAAACGTAGCCTGGCTGGTAGGCATCGAGAAATCCAAATGGTCCGTAGTCCATTGTCAGCCCCAGTATTGACATATTGTCGGTGTTCATAACCCCGTGGGCGAAACCGACAGATTGCCATTGCGCCATTAATCGGGCCGTGCGCTGGATGACTTCCTTGAGTAATGACAGTGCCGGATTATCAGTTTCGATGAACGCTGGAAAATGCTGTTCGAGTACATAATGGAGTAAATCACCCAGGTCTTCGTGGCGATTGCTGTAATAAAAATATTCAAAACTACCAAAGCGCACATGAGAGGGTGCCGTACGCAGTAGCAGGGCGCCTTTTTCGATTTGTTCGCGATAAACCTCTTCGTCACTGCCCAGCATACACAAGGCGCGCGTGGTTGGGATCCCCAGGCCGTGCATGGCTTCGCTACACAAGTATTCGCGTATGGTTGAACGTAAAACTGCGCGTCCGTCACCATCGCGTGAATAGGGAGTGGGGCCACCGCCTTTTATTTGCAAATCCCATTTGCCGTGCAGGGGGGTTTCGATTTCCCCCAGCAGGATGGCGCGTCCGTCGCCCAGTCGGGGTACGAAAGAACCGAATTGATGTCCCGCATAGCATTGCGCAATAGGCTGCATATCCTGTAGTAGTGTTTGTCCGGATAAAAACTCAAGTGCTGCGGGTTGATGTAATTCATCGGGATCAATGCCCAGTATCTCAGCCATGGCCAAGTTGGCGCTGATAAGATGTGTATTGCGCAACGGAGTGGGTTTGACATGACTGAAAAAAATGTCAGGCAGACGTGCATAGGTATTATTAAACTTGAGATGTTCGATTTTCTTCATTTGTGAGACAATTCACTACTGGCCAGGGTTAAGAGAATGGATGAATGATTCAACAGGCAAAGTTCAATATCGGGCAAATAGTGCTCCACAAAAAATTTGCTTATCGAGGCGTTATCTTCGAAGTGGATCCCGTCTTTTCAATGACAGAAGAGTGGTATCAGCAAGTTGCCATATCACGCCCGCCCAAAGACAGGCCCTGGTACCATGTCCTGGTCGAGAACGCGCAGCATTCAACCTATGTGGCTGAACGTCATCTGATCATAGCAGAGGACCTGTCCGCCATACAGCACCCGTCCATCGATGAGTATTTTAGCTCATATCGTCGTGGCGTGTATATTCCCTTGCGGACATCTGTACAGTAATGCCATGTTAAGCTTTAAAGACCTTTCATTACGCCGCGGTATTCGTGAACTTCTGCATGATGTCAATGCTATTTTCCATATGGGGCAAAGAGTCGGAGTGACGGGTGCCAATGGTGTTGGTAAATCCAGTCTTTTTGCATTGATTCGTCAGGAACTTCAGCCCGATAACGGCGATATTTTTTTAGCGCCATCCACGGTCATTGCCCACGTTGCCCAGGAAACCCCTGCTGTCGATAAGCCAGCGCTCGAGTACGTGAAGGATGGGGACAGTGAATTACGCCTATTGGAAAAGCGTATCGCTGAAGCTGAACAAGCAGGTGATGGAAACCGGCAAGCACAATGGCTGACCGAGATGGAAGCCATTGATGGTTATACTGCCAGTAGTCGGGCTGCACGATTGATGCACGGGCTTGGTTTTACAGCAGGGCAGGAACAACTGCCAGTCAGTCAATTTTCAGGTGGATGGCGTATGCGCCTTAACCTGGCGCAGGCGTTGATGTGTCGCTCGGATTTATTACTCCTGGATGAGCCCACTAACCACCTTGATCTGGAAGCAGTGATCTGGCTGGAGGACTGGTTACGTGGTTATGCGGGTATGTTGATGCTGATATCCCATGACCGTGATTTTCTCGATCGTGTAGTCACCCATATAGCCCATATCGAACAGGGCGGGATGACCGTTTACACCGGTAATTACTCTGATTTCGAGCTCAGGCGTGCAGAGGCCCTGGCGCATCAACAGGCGCAGTATCTCAAGCAACAGCGTGAAATCACTCACATGCAGGACTTTGTCGATCGTTTTCGCGCAAAGGCCTCCAAGGCACGCCAGGCGCAAAGCCGTCTCAAGGCGCTGGAAAAAATGACCGTGATCAGTCAGGCGCATGTGGATTCTCCCTTTGAATTTGAATTCAGTCCTTGCGATAACCTGCCCAATCCCCTGTTGCGATTGGAGGATGTATCTGTGGGTTATCCGGGTGTCACTGTGCTGAATACTGTTAATATGAATATCGTTGAGGGAGACCGCATCGGCCTCCTTGGCCATAACGGTGCAGGTAAATCGACCCTGATTAAATTGCTGGCAGGGGAATTGTCGCCGCAGACAGGCATGCGTCAACCCGCCAAAGGTATTAATGTCGGTTATTTTGCCCAGCATCAGCTGGAGCAACTGGATAAGAAAGCCAGTCCTCTATTACATTTTCAACGACTCGACCCCAAGGCAAAAGAACAGCAGTTGCGCGATTACCTGGGTGGTTTTGCCTTTCAGGGGGATATGGTCACCGCCGCTGTTGAACCTTTTTCCGGTGGAGAGAAGGCTCGGTTGGTGCTGGCCCTGCTGGTCTATCAGCGACCCAACGTACTACTGCTGGATGAGCCTACCAACCACCTCGACCTGGAAATGCGCCTCGCCCTGACCACGGCACTGCAAACTTTTAATGGCGCCCTCATTGTCGTATCACATGATCGCCACCTGCTGCGTACAGTGACGGATACCTTGTTGCTGGTATCGAATGGATGTGTGCAAAATTTTGATGGTGACCTGGACGATTACAGGCAGTGGGTCAGAGAGGCACTCAAAAAAGACAATGCGACCATGGATGAAGCGATCAAGTCATCAGAGCCCAATAAAAAACAACAGCGCCAGGATGCGGCCAATAAGCGTCAGTTATTGAAACCTCTCGTCAATAAAATCAACAAATACGAGAAACAAATGGAGGCTTGCAACCAGGAGAAAGCACAATTGCATGAGCAGTTGTCTGATACCAGCCTGTATGAGGAAGAGAATAAGAATGAGTTGAAGGATGTACTTGAACGACAGGCGCAGGTGCAACGTACCTTACAAGGTATAGAGGAAGAATGGCTTCAGGCCCATGAGGAAATGGAAGCATTGCAGTAGGTGCGGTGTTTAAAGTATAAACTGGCGCCAGGCCGAGTTTATTTAGAGTCGCTCAAGTCATCTGGGGTCACACACTCCACCTGTCTTTATTTGTGTATCCCGTACACAAGCAGGATTTTGCGCGTACTCATATGCAAGTGACGACATTGATGAATGCTATACCTGTGGGAAGCGGGATTGATGGCAATATCAATGACAGGGTGTTTAAGAAAATATTGGATCGAAACCCTGGCATATCGTTCCCGGAAACGGGGAACTGGATTAGTAGACACCCACCCTTAATCATTATTCACAAAAAATGATAAATATAATTGAAAATCATGGACAATAATTGTTTTTCATGAAATGATGCCAGTATGAATAGTGTAATCATAATTCATATATATGGCAGAATATAATCAAAATTCACGAACTGTGACAACTTTTCACGCGTTTCCTGCGTTGGATGAAGGATCAACACTTGCGGGATATGCGGCACTGATCACAGGACATGGTCTGTCTGTACCTACGCCTGATCACCTATGTGCTATAGGGGCAAAGCATAAGAGGTACGATATAGGACGATGGCATATTTTTACGCCAAGGCACAGGCCTGATGATAGTCTGCATGGCCACCTGATATTTGCACTCAAGTATGAAGGTATTGATCTGGCCGTACTCAAAGCCTTGTTTATCGCTATCGAGCCGAAAGTTATTATAGACATAGTTCGCTCAGAACCAACGGGTGCTTATAGTCGAAGAATTTGGTTTTTGTACGAGTGGCTATGCTGTGAAGAACTGGATATCAAGGATGCAACACAGGGTAACTTTGTAGCACTCATCAATGACATTCTTCAATATCCTGGTGCAGCTCGTGACTCAAAACGCCATCGTGTCCGCAATAATTTGCCGGGTACGCATGAATTCTGTCCATTGATCAGGAGAACAGAAAAGCTTGATCGTTTTATTGACATGAATTTGTCACAGGTTGCTATCGACCACATTGGTAAAACACACGCAGACCTATTGAGCAGAGCAGCGGCTTTTCTTTTGCTAAAAGATTCCAAAGCATCCTACACCATAGAAGGGGAGACACCACCCTATAGCCGTATTGAGCGATGGGGAAAGATCATCGGTGAGGCAGGACAACGCAAGATAAACATTGAAGAACTAGAGGATCTTCAAAAAGTGGTTATTGCTGATCATCGGTTTGTCATACCTGGATGTCGAGCTGAAGGTGGTTTTGTCGGTGATCATGACCGCGCGACCGGCATGCCGATGCCCGTTCATATCTCAGCACGCGCAGAGGATTTACATAGCCTTCTGTGCGGCTTGATTGAAACATACCAACTCCTTAGTGAGAGTGACTACGACGCGGTGCTTATGGCTGCGTTGATTGCTTTTGGCTTTGTATTTATCCATCCGTTTGAAGACGGTAACGGTCGTATCCATCGCTACCTGTTTCATCATGTCTTGGCAGAAAAGGGATTTGTTTCCAAGGGCTTGGTTTTCCCTGTGTCTGCCGTTATTTTGGATCGTATTGATGATTACAGAAAAACGCTGGAGCATTACTCGAAACCCAGGCTTGATCTGATTGAGTGGCGGCCAACTGATGAAAATAATGTTGAAGTTTTGAATGAGACTATCGATCTGTATCGCTATTTTGATGCAACCAGGCAGGCGGAGTTTTTCTTTGAATGTGTCGAAGAAACCGTTAATAAAGTTCTGCCCGAAGAGGTAAGTTACTTAACAAAGTATGATTTACTAAATAGTTTCATTAAAAACTATATTGATATGCCAGATAAGTTGGTTGATTTGCTCATACGCTTTCTCAATCAGAATAATGGCAAGCTGTCAGGGCGTGGGCGTGATAAGGAATTTAATCAACTCACCGAAGATGAGGTGCAGACTATTGAGCGTAAATACGATGATATTTTTCATAGTGAAACATGAACAGCATTTTAAAGTAATCCTGATTGCTTAACCCGGGTTCTCAATGTTTCCAGAACAGGAATATTATTAGGGTGCGAGAATGTGAATCAGGATTGATACGTGCCGCTCGTTGCCATTTTATAATAAACTCCTGAGTCATGGGCGGCGTTGCATTGGCTTTGCATCGTCACGTTTTGTTATTAAATTCCGCAGAGATGACGACAGTCCCCAATCTTTGTTCGGTCTCTACTCTGCGATGGGCTTCGGCCGCTTGCTCGAACGCATAGATTTTATCGACAGTAGATTTAATTTTACCCGCCTCAATCATATCCTTGAGTGTAACGAGTTCTTCCTCCGTTTCGCCTGCAAAAACAAAGATCGCTTTCTTATCCGTAAACATGGATGTCAGGACGGATCTCAGCATGTCGGCGATACGCGGATTAGCCATCACATAGCGTCCCCCGGGCTTAAGGGCTTTTATACAGGCAGAATAGGAACTTTTGGCCACCATGCTAAAGATCACATCATAGGTCTGGCCGCTTTTTGTGAAGTCTTCTTTGCTATAGTCGACGAAATGATCGGCTCCTATCTGGCGTAGCATGGTCTCCTTAATGGTGCTGTCAACTGCCGTTACCTCAGCTCCCATTGCTTTGGCAATCTGTACTCCAAAAGTGCCGATGCTACCACCCGCACCATTAACCAAAACTTTTTCCCCTTCTTGGATATTCGCTTTTCGCATAAAGTGAAGTGCATTCAAGCCACCCAGCGGTACTGCTGCCGCCTCTTCAAAGCTTAAATTATGAGGTTTCGGTACAAGCGTATAATTTGCTGGCAGGCACAGATATTCGCCATATGCGCCCAACCGCAGCCTGGTTGTCCCGAAAATCTGATCTCCCTTCTTGAACTTCGAAACATCTTTGCCGACGGATTTCACTTCCCCTGCAAAATATCCTCCCAATACTTGTTTCTTTGGCTTTGTGAGTCCCAGGGCAAAGCGCAAAGGCAGCCAAAACCACTTCACCTGGAAATTAAAACTTCGCATTTCACAGTCTGCCTTCGTTACCTCTGCTGCATGAATTTTTACCAGAATTTCATCGTCCTCGGGTGCCGGTTTTTCAATCTCTTTGACTTGAAGAACATCCGGCGAGCCATATCTTTCGTATACAATCGCTTTCATGTGACTCCTTGTGGATTAGTTTGATTACTGCAAGTTTCAGTATAGTTCACACTCTGATGGGAATATAAACAACATTTTTCAGCTATCAGCGATTCAGTGGCGATGCCTTAAAGTGAGGGTGAGGTGTGGTGGCGAACGCTTCCCGGGGGCACGCCAAATACCCGCTTGAATGCCCTGCAAAAGGCGGCCTCAGATTGATAACCAAGACGATCGGCGAGAACCGAGAGAGAAACAGATGTTTCTTGAAGTTGCGCGCGAGCCAGTTGCATGCGCCACTGGGTAAGGTAGCGCATAGCCGATTCGCCGACCAGGTGGGTAAAGCGGGCCGAAAAACCAGAGCGCGACATGCCGACCTCTTTAGCCAGCAAGGCCACTGTCCAATCTTTTTCGGGTTGGCGGTGAATCGTAGCAAGTGCCCTTCCTACCTGGCCGTCGCGTAGGGCGGCAAGCCAACCCCGTTCCGCTTCAGGTGCTGAGTCGATCCAGGAACGGATGGCCTGAATGATGAGGATATCTGCCAAATGTGTGATGACTGTCTCGCCACCCGGTCGTAGTTCTTTAGCTTCGCGGGCGATAAAGCGAAGTGTACTTTGTAGCCAGCTACCCTCATCATCAGCCCAGGTGTCAATCTGTAGCACTCTGGGTAGTAGTGCGATGAGTTGTTGTCCCGCTACATGATCAAAGCGCACAACACCGCAAGTGACATGGGTTAATTCACCAGCGCCGCCATAGCGCATGATTTCATAACGATCGCTGACCTTCTCGACGGGTATCTCGAACAGTGGCTCGGCCTCGGCAGTTGGGCTGCTGCGAATACAGTGGCCGGTGCCGTGGGGAACGAGCGCCAGGCTGCCTTGTTGCAACAAGCGGGGTTCGTCGCCTTCAACATCGAGCCAGCAGTGCCCGGCCGTGACGATATGAAACATCATGCATCCTTCAAACGCAGGCAGATCGATGCCCCAGGGTGCTGTTAGCTCTGATCTGCAGTAAAAGGTGCCCGTTAGTCGGAGCAAATGCAGGGCCTCACCGAGCGGGTCGGTAAAGGGCGGGATCTCAGTGTTGGTGCGTGTCATGGTTTGAATTCTGGCACATGACTCGGTCAGGAGTCTAGTCTGTTTGGACGAAAAGCAAAGATAAATAGAGCTACAGTGATTGTTAATCCGGCGGGTGTCGTCCATATTTGACTTCAAGACGTACTGATCGTTTGTTCGAACCCACGATAATCCAACGCAGGAAATAGACATCATGAAAAAATCACCCATTCTCATTATCGGTAAAAACGGTAAAACAGGCGCACGGGTCAACGAGCGCTTGCAGGCACTGGGCTATGCGACACGCCCTGTTTCCAGGTCAACAACGCCATCATTTGACTGGGAAAATCCTGCCACATGGCAGTCTGCAGTCAAGGGCGCCAGCGCTGCCTATGTCACCTATCAGCCGGATCTTGCGGTACCCAATGCAGAAGCCGCTATTAAAGAGTTTGTGCGTGTAGCCGGCGAAAATGGATTGAAACACATCGTTCTCCTGTCGGGCCGAGGAGAGGAAGGTGCGCAACGGGCAGAGGAGGTAGTTAAAGACAGCGGTATTTCATGGAATATTGTCAGAGCCAGCTGGTTTTGCCAGAATTTCAGTGAAAGTTTTATGTTGGAAGGCATTTTGTCCGGCGAATTAGTTTTACCGGCAGGAGACACTGTAGAGCCATTTGTAGACGCGGACGACATCGCCGACGTGGTGGTAGCCACTTTAACCGAACCTGGCCACCGTAACAGAGTGTACGAAGTCACCGGCCCACGTGCACTGACCTTTGCTCAATGTATTCAAGAGATTTCTGATGCACTGGGTCGGTCTATAAAATATACCCATATTCCAGTCGACGACTACATCAATGCTTTACGTGAGCAGGGTGCGCCAGGTGATTTGCAGTGGTTATTGCGTGAGTTGTTTACTGTTGTATTTGACGGCAGAAACTGCCATGTAATGTCTGGTGTTGAAGAGGCTCTAGGCCGCTCGCCTACAGACTTCAAGGTCTATGTGCAGAAGACGATTGAATCTGGTGTATGGGCAGCCGAAATGCACAAGGAATCTGCGTGATGTCTGCATCCATAGGTACTGTTCTTTTGTGGACCGCTGCACTCAGCAGCGGTCTCATCGCCGGGGTTTATTTTGCCTTTTCAGTATTTATCATGCAGGCATTCGGCAAAATCGATGCGGTTCAATCGATCGCCGCAATGAACTCAATCAATCAAACGATACTGCGTTCATTGTTTATGCCGCTTTTTTTTGTTTCATCGATGATTTCACTGCTTCTCATTATTTTTGCATTTGCCCATTTGGGTGAAGCAGGTGCTGAATTGACCTTGATCGCGGGGGCAGTCTATTTCGTTGGTATGTTTGTCTGCACCATTTTATTCAACGTGCCTCTTAACAATTCGCTCGCGAAACAAGGTTCAGCTAGTGTCAACACAGACCAGGTTTGGTCGCATTATCTTAAAACCTGGACATACTGGAACCATCTTCGCACAGTTAGCTCGCTGGTGACTTTCATACTCTGTATCGGGTTGTTATCCAATCATTAAATATGAATAGCCATACTAATGTGTTTCCATTTTACTTTATATAAATGTCCGCGTTGGGCCGCCAAACGACCATTGAGCACAGGTTGATTTAAAAACTATTGACACGATCAAATATTTATATAACCATATCGTTATGGAACAGACTAGTTATATTAAAATGCCATCAAATCTCGACGCCATCTTTGCGGCCCTCGCAGACCCGACGCGTCGGGCAATACTCTCGCGACTTGCCGATGGTGAGGCCTCCGTCAGTGAGATCGCTGCCCCATTTAAAATGAGCCAACCTGCGGTATCAAGGCATTTGAAGGTACTGGAACGCGCCGGACTGATCGAGCGGGATATTGACGAACAACGCCGTCCCGCCAGATTGAAAGCCCAAGAAATGGCTGTTGCGGTCGACTGGCTGAATGAATTTAAAGCTTTCTGGGGGACGAGCTTTGACCAACTCGATAATGTCCTCTTCACTATGAAACAAGCCGAAGGAAAGGAAGCAGATCATGAGTGAATTACCGGAGTATAAATTAGACCGCATTTTTGACGCACCGCGCGAACTGGTTTGGCGCGCCTGGACTGATCCTGAACTCTTGCACCGCTGGTATGGGCCTGGTGCAGAAACGATCATTCACAAATTTGATTTGAAACCCGGTGGTATGTGGCTCAACGAGATGAAGTGGGGTGACAATTCTCATTTTCAAAAAGTCATTTTTCAGGAAGTGACGCCACCTTCTATGATGGTTTGGCAGCATTACTCTTCTACGGATTCTAACTGGAACAGCACCCCCAACCCCATGATGGAGGATTGGCCTCACCTGTTACTGACGACAGTAATATTTGAAGACATGGGTGACAAGACCAATGTGCGTCTGAGTCAGATACCCTTAGAGGCAACAGATGCTGAGATTGCCTGTTTTGCCAGGGTTATGTCCAATATGGATAAGGGCTGGGGTTCCGGTTACGCCATTATGGATGAGCTGTTTGTGGAGTTACAGTCAAAAGGGGGGGTGTGATGAGTACAAAAAATATTGTGGGTGTTCACTGGAGTTTCTGGGTAATCGGCGTTATCACGCTAATCTGGAATATTATGGGTAGCATCAATTTCTTCGTGCAGATGAATGCAGATGCGCTCGCCTCATTTCCCGAGACGCACCGCGCGATTATAGAAGGCCGACCTGCATGGGCCACCGGAGGTTTTGCATTGGCTGTTTTCGCCGGGGCGCTGGGTTGTGTTCTGCTTCTGCTCAGGAAATCGGCTGCGTACTATTTATTTATCGCATCACTACTTGGCGTGGTAGTAACAATGACGCATGCCTTTGGCATTGCCAATTCGACAATCACTTTCAGTCCTTTCGAGTTCTTGATGATGATTATGATGCCACTGGTGGTGGCGACATTTTTGCTCTGGTATTCGAGGAGGGCAGACCGAAAGGGTTGGATCAGCTAGGCACAACTGCCAGGAAATTAATGACGGCTACCCGTTAGTTTGAGGTGCCTTGTTGCCAGGTAATATTGCAACAAGGTTTTTTCTTGTCAGATTATCCTGGAGTGTTACTTTTTTACAATACTGATTAATTCCGGCGCGGGTTTATTGGTGTCGAGGGGTGTTTTAATCGATACAGAAAAGGCATCATTAAAAAGCATTTGAGCCCATGCCTTTACGGCTTCGGATTCTTCTTTGCCGCCAGGGTGGCCGGTATAGGCGAGGATGGTGATGATGCCGTTAGAGGCGAGTATTTGAGTCGCCGAGTTTAAAGCCGCCAGGGTAGTGGTGGACTGTGTCGTGCGGCTTTTGTCGCCACCAGGCAAATAACCCAGGTTGAACATAATGGCTTTTACCGCGCCAGCACACACCTCTTCAGGCAAGACGACAGGCATGGTTTCATGGCCAGCATGAATTAAACAGACTCTTTGTGCCAGTGCTTGTCCAAGGCGTTGGTAACAGTTATCCAGTGCGCTCTGTTGTATATCAAAGCCATAGACTTTGCCGTTTTGACCGACTGTCTGCGCAAGAAACAGGGTGTCATGACCATTGCCCACCGTGGCATCAATGGCCGTGTCACCATCCGTCAAGTGCATGCCGACGAGTTGTTGGGCAAGTTGTACCAGTGACATGTTAGTGTCCTTTCCAGTATCGCCTGATATCGGCTTCATTCATGTCGAAGGCTTGCGAACCCAGTTGCGCAGAAAATTGCTGGCTATAATACGGTATCATCAGCGAGCCTTTGGAGCCAAAGCCATTAAATATGCCCAGGCGCGGGTGCTTCGGGTGCATGCCGATAAAGGGGCGGGTGTCGCGGGTAGCAGGGCGGATGCCTGCATCGTGTTGTAATATTTCCAACTGATTGTCCTGTTTGAGTAATCGGCGCAGTACATCAATGAGTTGTTGTTTGACTGTCTCGTCCGGGACTTCATCAAGATTATCCCATTGGTAGGACGCGCCGAACTTATAGTGCCCATTCGTCAGCGGCAGTAACCAGTGGCCGGCATTGACGGTTTCATTTATTTTATAATCCACGATACCCAGGGTCAGAATTTCACCCTTGGCGGGTTTAAAGGGAAGCCAGTCAAACCACGGGTTATTGATCGCCTTATAACCCTCGCAAAAAATGACTTGTCTGGCTGGGTGGTTTTTTACACAAGCGCCATGATCATCAAACGTGATGTCCGTATAGTCGACGTCTGTGTAATGGATGGCGTCTCGTTGTTTTAAAAACGCATCAAGGCTGTCCAGGAGTGAGACGGTATCCAGGTAGCCCGTCTGTTTTTGCCTGAATCCGCCTAGCGGCATGTTGATCGAAGGGTATTCATCCGGTTGAATTAAATCGCCGAGGTAAGCTTCATAGTCACTATCCTGGCTGCGTTTTTCCCAGGCCTGCCTGTTGTCATGTGTGTTGAATACCCTGAGCATGTCTTTTTCATGAAAAAATCTTCTTCCGAAATGCCTTTCCAGGTGACGGTATAGCTGTATTGCCCGTGGGAGAAAAATATCGACCTGGGGAGATTTTACCAATCGTTTTCCGGTCACAGGGTTAACAAGTCCGGCGGCCATGCGTGAGGCCGAGTGGGTAGCGCCATCGGAGAAGACGAGAACACGATAACCTTGTTGGATCAGTTGCCAGGCCAGTAAGCTGCCCGCGAGGCCCTGACCGATGATCAGGACATCCCATGGCGAGTCGTTCATCGTATGTTTCAGCTGTAGCGTTCTTGCAGGTACTGGATGATCTGGCTGGATTCATACATCCAGGTGGCATTGCCGCTTTCATCGGTAATCTTCAGGCAAGGGACTTTAAGCTGTCCGCCTTCTTCGAGTAATTGTTGGCGATGTTGCTGATTATGTTGCGCGTCATGCCGCTCTATATTCAGGGACAGGCGTTTCATGCTGCGTCGGGTCTTGATGCAGAAGGGACAGGTTTTGAATTCATAAAGGGCCAGTTGGCGACTGTCTTCATCAATCTTTTTTTGCTGCTCGCCCGGGCGTTTGATGCCGCGTGGGGTTGTTATCCAGTCGCCGAATAGTATAACCGGACCGAGAATTGCTCGAATCGACTTGAAAAATAGACGAAAAAACCACTTCATAAGTTAACCTATAATTAAAAGTCTAGAATAGACGGGCTTATATTAACATTTTTTTGCAGTTTAGACATATTGCCCCGCGCACCAGCCCGATGCCCAGGCCCATTGAAAATTATAGCCACCCAGCCAACCAGTGACATCGACGACCTCGCCAATAAAGTACAGGCCGGGGACCTTAAGGCATTGCATGGTTTTTGAGGACAGGGCATCGCAGTCGACGCCACCCAGGGTGACTTCGGCGGTGCGATAGCCCTCGGTGCCGTTTGGTTTTATGGTCCAGGAATGTAATAGTCGTGATATATGTGGAAGCTGCTGATGAGCGATCCCTTGCAGCGGTAGATCCGTCATCGCATCATCGAACAGGCTGCTGATGAGTCTTTTGGGCAAGTATTTTGCCAGGAAAGTACGTAGTTTAATTTGTGGTTGCAGTACTTGCGCCTGTTTGAGTTCATCGATGATATTGATATCCGGTAATAAGTCTATAATGATCGCTTCTCCGGCATGCCAGTAAGATGAAATCTGTAGTATCGCAGGCCCACTTAGCCCTCGATGAGTGAATAAAATGTTTTCACGAAAGGATTGATGATGACATCTTACAAGTGCATCCACGGCAATGCCTGATAAGGGTGCAAATTTTTCCTTGTCTTTGCTATGTAGTGTGAGCGGAACCAGTCCTGCGCTGACGGGCCAGACCTTCAAACCAAATTGCTCGGCCAGTTGGTAGCCAAAAGGGCTGGCGCCCATTGTCGGGATGGACAGACCGCCCGTGGCGATGACCAGGGACTGGCAATGGAAATCACTGACGCTGCTTTTTATCTTGACGTGATGGTCGGCCAGTTTTTCAACCTTTTCAATGTGGGTGTTCAAATGAATATCAACACCCGCCAGTTCACATTCCTTCAAGAGCATGTTGAGGATATCTTTTGCGCTGTTATTGCAGAACAGTTGTCCATGTTCGCGTTCGTGGTATTCGATATGGTGACGATGGACCCAGTCGAGGAAATCCCATTGGGTGAAGCGGCTAAGGGCTGACTTACAAAAATGGGGGTTATGTGAGAGATAGTTTTCGGCCTCCACATTGTAATTGGTGAAGTTACACTTGCCGCCACCTGACATGAGGATTTTTTTGCCGGCCTTGTTGCTATGATCAAGCACGACAACCCGGCGCTTGCGTTTGCCCGCTTCAATGGCGCACATCAGGCCCGAAGCGCTGGCGCCAATGATGATGACATCGGTTTTTATCATGGGTAAGCCTTATGCATGGATTGTTTGCAAGATCATACCTCAATGGCCTACATTAGACACAGATCCACTGTTTTTTATAAGAGGTGATCGGCATGTCGGTATCACTATACGACTCATACTGTCTGCCTCAAAAGGAGAAATGGAAATGATTAGCGAGTTAGAACAAATCAGTATGTTCAAAGGCCTGAGTTTTGATCAATTGGAAAAAATTTCAACATTCTGCGAGATTCAGCAATATTATGAGGGCGATATCCTGATCAAGGAGGGCGGGGATATCAGTGAGGACATGTTTATTTTACTGACAGGAACGGTAGAGATCGTTTCCAGCAATTCCGTAGCAACCAGTAGTGAGGTAGTGTTATCCCGCGAGGACAAGGAGATCTTTGGTGAAATCGGCTGGCTGGGCAAAACCAGGCGTACAGCCGGTGTTCGCTGTAATACCGAAGTGGAGGCCATTCGCATTGATGGTGCAAGGCTGATGGCGTATCTCGAGGAAGAACCAACAGCGGGGTTTCAGGTAATGCGACAAATTGCTACCCTGTTGGCTAAACGCATGGAGGAGAGTAATCGTTTGCTCAAACAGCTCCTGTGGAATAGAGATATCTAGAAAGGGTTATTGATGAAATCAGGCAAGTATTCCTGCTTACAAACAACGACGTTGGTCCATTATTTGTTATTGACGGTACTTTCTGTGCTGAGTGCAGCTGCATTGGCTGAGCGTCAAGGTGATCGTGGCATCGGTTTTTATTTCGACCAGGATTTGTTACTACCCTATGTCAATCAAGATCGCGACTATACCATGGGGCTGGCCATGGAGTTTTTCTGGGAGAAAGAGGATGGCATCTATCCACTGGATGGGTTCGTTGGACGGATAGGACGATGGATGGGGTTGGGTGGAGGAGACGATAATATTGTTACTAGCTTTATCCTGGGCTCGGTTAATTTTACCCCAGACGATTTGTCTAACCCGCAACCTATCTTAAGCGAGAGACCTTATGCCTCACTGTTATATCTGGGTAATAAGCGCGTGCGGGCCAGTAAAACCAGTGCGGTGGCGGCTGAGGCACTAGTGGGATTGCTAGGCAGTGATGTCGCCGCTAAAACCCAGAATACCTTGCATGGGTGGTATCGCTCTGTGGCGAATACCGCTGAGCCGGTCGATCCGCAGGGCTGGGATAACCAGGTCTCTGATGGTGGTGAACCGACTATACGCTTGCGTTTTTCTCATTCGCGCCTGCGAGCAGAGGAGTCTGGTCAGTGGGATCTGGCCACAACCTGGGCACTTTCTCTGGGCTATCAGACCAATGCCAGCCTTGGTGTGTCAGCGAGACTGGGGCAGTTGGGGAGTTCATTCTGGAGTATTCCATTCGACCCGGTAAACCGTGGCAGCTTTCTACCTTCCTTATCGTCCAGTGAATGGTACGTCTGGGGTGCTTACCGGGCCAGGCTGGTCGCCTATGATGCCTTGTTGCAGGGACAGTTCAGGGATAGCAGGGTAAAATTTGCGGAAACACAGATAGAACGCCTGGTGCACGAAGGTGCAGTGGGCGCAACAGTCTCTCTTGGCAAGACACAGCTGACTTTTGCCATGAATGCCAAATCTGCCGAACTAAAAAATGCAGAGAGGCGACGTCACTTCTGGGGCAGTTTTAATATCATACATCACTTTTGATCTTATGATATTGACGCTTCCAATTTCGCAGGGATAACGGCATGTTTGCACTTTTTCGAGATTGGTGGGATCGGCGAATAATACAAAAATCTGAAATTCCCGAAGCCTTATGGCGCGACACTTTTTTACGGCTGCCTATCCTGGATAGATTGAGCGATAATGAAAAGGACAGGCTTAGGCAGATCGCCATTTTATTGCTTCACCAGAAATCATTGACAGGCGTACAGGGGCTGCATCTGACAGATGATATGAAACTCCTGATCGTACTCCAGGCAAGCCTGCCTGTGCTTAATCTGGGGACCGAATGGTATTGTGGTTGGGTCTCTATTATTGTTTATCCTGACAGTTTTATCCCGCAAAGAACGATAACAGACGAAGCCGGTGTGGTGCATCAGAATCGCACGGTCCTGAGCGGTGAGTCGTGGCAGCGTGGGCCGGTGATTCTTGCCTGGGATGAGGTAGAGCCTGCGGGGATTGAGGATGGTAGCAATCTGGTGATTCACGAGTTTGTTCACAAGTTGGATATGCTTAATGGGGTTGCCAATGGTTTTCCTCCTTTGCACGCCGGGATGGATCGTCAATCCTGGTCGCAAACTTTCGCAGCGGCCTACCAGGATTTGAATGACAGGATTAACGTGGGAAAAACTACAGTGATTGATAACTATGCAGCCACTTCACCGGCAGAATTTTTTGCTGTATTGAGCGAGGTGTTTTTCGAAAAGCCGGATCAACTCTTGTCGGAGTATCCGGATGTATATCAACACATGATTGAATTTTTTCGCCAGGACCCATTGCAGATAGATAATTAAGCAGCGGGACTTGTGATGCATGGGTTTAATTTTTCATGACCTAAATCCATCTTCGTCATCTTTTCTTTCTTTGTTACATTTTACTCTGTTTTTTTATTATTTGATTTTACCTCCATAGCGTCAATTTTGTCCTGCATTTTGCGGGTGCTTTCCATCTCCTGTTGGAGCAAATGCTGGATTTGAGCAAGGAGAAATTCGTTTTCATCTTCAACGGATGCCAGTTTGGCTAATAGCTCATTATCGTCTTCTTTATCAGAAGAATGAGTGTTGTTTTTTAGCGCTTCAATCTCGGCTTCTTTGAATCTTAGGTTGGTTTCCATGGTGCTGATTTGTTCCTGCATTGTCTGAGTGGCTTCCAACTCCTGGTGGAGTAAATGCTGTATTTGAGACATCAGGAATTCGTTTTCTTCTTCAATCGATGCCAGTTTGGTTGACAGCTCGTTATCGTCAGCTTTGTCAGAAGAAGGGGTGTCGCTGTTTTTTAACGCTTCAATCTCGACCTCTTTGAATCTTAGGTTAGTTTCCATGGTGCTGATTTGTTCCTGCATAGTATGGGTGGCTTCCAACTCCTGCTGGAGTAAATGCTGTATTTGAGACATCAGGAATTCATTTTCTTCTTCAATCGATACCAGTTTGGCTGACAGCTCGTTATCGTCAGCTTTGTCAGAAGAAGGAGTGTCGCTGTTTTTTAGTGCTTCAAGCTCGGCCTCCTTGAATCTCAGGTCGGTCTCCATGAGCGTGATTTTTTCCTGCACACTTGTCGTATTTTCGTGCTCCTGGTTTTGAAGTTGGTGAATCTGGGATTTCAGCAGATCATTTTCTTCCTGTGTTTGTCTGAGTAATTCGACTGTATCATCAGTTATTGCGGACGCTTTATCGTCATCTTGAGGCGTTGCCTCGTCTAGTACTGTCTTGAGAGACTTATTGGCCAAATCGAGTTTTTTGTTCAGGCCGATATTATCAATGCTGAGTTTGTCGATCATTTCTTCGAGTTGTGTATTTTCTTCAGAGGATGGCATCTCGCTGATCTTGTGTTTCAGGGCATCGATAGTATCGAATGATTCCTTGAGCTTGGCATGTGTTTGCAAAAACAGATCCTTGAAGCTCTCGAGATTTTTTATGCGTGCGAGATAAATGGCTTCGTGGTCGACAGGTTCTGCTGCATCATTCTCTGTAGCATGGTGATCGCTGGCATAAGCCCTGTTGATGAGTTCCCGGTAATCAGTATTGTCAGTGTTGGTTTGAATCGACTCTATGATCTGTTTTTCTTTTCTCAACAGCTCAAGACGGGTTGATAACGCGGTTTTATATGTCTGCTCGTTCTCGCCATCGACTTCTTCCAGTTTGTCGGTGGTACGATTGATCTCGTCTTTAAGGTGGGTGAGGAATGGGACGATTTTTTCAGTGTTTTCAACGTTTGACTGACCCTGTTTGTTGGTAGCGGAGGAGGCTGATTTAAGTTTGCGGAAGCGTAAAAAAAGAGCTATCAGGAGTATCAGCAGGATGATTATAATCTCAATAAGCGTAATACTGAGTGTCGTAAGAAAGGTTGCTGACATTCACTGCCCCTGGTCCAATGGTTACGAGAAAAGTATAGCTGATATATAATTGATATGTTAAGCTTTTTTCAATATTTAAAGTTTAATATTATTCTTCGTTTCCTGTCGTTATAAATTATTATTGGATGATGGATAAGAACTGGTTTTGATGAGATGAATGGAGAGTCTTGTCGCCGGGGTATATGGGTTATGCAATTTCATGAGCTTATCGTCTTTCTTCTGTTTATAGTCATCATCTGGTATTGGCTGGATGGTATGCGTGCAAAAGAGGTCGCTCGAAATGCAGGTAGTCAGGCCTGTGATCAGGATGGGGTTTCATTTCTCGATGATTCAGTTGTTCTGGAAAAGGTGAGTCTACGTCGAAACACTCACGGTAATATGACGATCTTTCGCCAGTATCAATTTGAATTTAGCAGTGATGGTAGCTGTCGATATAAAGGTAATATCGAGATGTTGAGTAAACAGGTCATGCATTTGTCTCTGGAAGTTCATCGAGTCCCACCAGGTTTTTGAGCGGAAGCCGTATATAGGGCGCTTTATCGTTAATGAAGAAGGGATAGTAAAATAGAACCGTCAGGCAAAACAATGTTGCTAGTAGACAGGGTTGAACCCATTAATGCTCATCAGCAACAAAGGGTTATCGAAACGACTCATCATTTTATTGCTATGGCGGCAGAAATAATGTCGTGCAAACTCATTCACATACCCGTTGAGTTTGACCTTAAAGGGCGTGCCGCAGGTATGTATTGCCTCAGGTCCAGGCGGCGCTGGATTCGCTATAATCCGCATATATTCGCGAAGTATTTTAACGATAATCTTGCTCAAACTATCCCGCATGAGGTAGCTCATTATGCTATTGAGCGGGTATATGGGCATCGTCATGTGAGGCCGCACGGTAAGGAATGGCGCGGATTAATGCAAGCAATGGGTATTGCCAATGCAAGTCGTACCTGCGACTACGATCTGGCGGGTATACCACTGCGACAACAAAGCCTTCACCCTTATACTTGCGCTTGTTCCAGTTATCAGTTAACTCGTCGGCGCCACAATAAAATTAACCGTGATGGCGCGCGATACTATTGTCGCCAATGTCAGCAATTGCTAATGCCGCAATCGTAAGTCGTATTGCGGGTTATGAATACGTGCTCATTATGTTTGCGCCGCCGTACAATACCTTGGGGCACTTTTGATAGGGATGGATAAATCAGGTACCATTTAGTCGTACGATCTTAAACAGTTTGCAGTTGTGTTCTGGTAAGTATAATTACGGAATTTAACACTATAGATTGGGGAGCAGATGAACGTTTGGCGTAAATTTTTTCCTTTTCTGGGTTGGATAGGTGAGCTCAGATCGACTGAAGTATTGCGCGCCGACATTTTGGCCGGAGTAACCGTCGCCCTGGTGCTCATTCCTCAATCCATGGCCTATGCCCAGCTGGCAGGCCTGCCAGCCTATTATGGTCTCTATATATCATTTATGCCTGTCATGATCGCCGCCTTATGGGGTTCGTCCAGGCAATTGGCAACAGGACCTGTCGCCGTGGTGTCGATCATGACGGCAACGGCACTGGCGCCGATGCTGGGTGGTACCGCTGAATCTCACCCTGAACTGGCAGAGCAATATATTCCTCTGGCCATGTTTATGGCTTTGTTGGTGGGATTGTTTCAATTAGGTCTCGGTATTTTTCGTCTGGGTGTTGTTGTTAATTTTCTCTCTCATCCCGTGATCGTCGGGTTCACTAATGCCGCAGCCCTGGTGATTGGTTTGTCTCAGCTATCTAAAATATTCGGTGTTGCCATGCCTGGCGAGCCGGGTGACCATTTTCTCACGGTCAAAATCTGGGGTGTGTTCATGCAGTGGGCGAGCACCCATGTGCCGAGTGTGATTATGGGTGTCTCTGCCTTTGTACTGATGTGGCTGATGAAGGTTTATACCCCCAAATTACCTGGTGTGTTGATTGCTGTTGTGGTGGCGACGCTAGTCAGTTATCTATTCGGATATGAGGGCATGGATGGCCAGGTTGTCGGCCAAATACCTGAAGGATTACCCGGATTTCAAGTGCCTGCATTCAGTCTTTCCCTGTTAGCAGAAATGTTGCCTGCTGCTATCGTGATTTCCCTGGTGGGTTTTATGGAAGCCATTTCCATCTCCAAGGCCATGGCGGCCAGAACCAAGGATCATATTGACGCTAATCAGGAACTGATCGGTCAGGGGCTTGGTAATATTGTTGGAAGTTTTACCCAGGCCTATCCTGCCAGTGGTTCTTTTTCCCGTTCTGCCGTTAACCTGAATGCGGGGGCCAGGACCGGGTTCTCGTCAGTTATTACGGCTGCTGTCGTGGTCATCACCCTATTATTCCTGACCCCTTTGCTGTATCACTTACCTCAGGCAGTGCTAGCTGCAGTCATTATGATGGCTGTTTTTGGCCTGATTAATTTCAAGGCAGTGAAGCATGCCTGGGAGGCGAACAAACATGATGGCATTGCCTCTGTGGTGACTTTTGTCGCCACCCTGGGTTTTGCGCCGCATCTGGACAAAGGCATCATCATCGGCGCCAGCCTTGCTATCGGTCTGTACCTGTTTCGTACCATGACACCACGTATTGCCTTCCTGGGCCGTTACAGTGATGGCACATTACGGGATGTTATAGTTCATACCGATCTTCCTGTTGACGAGAAAGTCGTTGCCATGCGTTTCGATGGTTCATTGTATTTTGCCAATGTGTCTCATTTCGAGGAGGCAATACTGCGTGCGGTCGCGGACAACCCGGATGTAAAGTTCATTCTGGTGGTCGGTGATGGTATGAATCAATTGGATGCATCCGGTGTGGAGATCCTGCGTCAACTGGTCTTACGTTTGAAGGAAAATGACGTAACCCTGGTGTTTAGTGGTCTGAAGCGTCAAATCCTGCAAATTATGCAACGTACCAGGCTGATGGAGCTCATTGGCGAGGAGAATGCACACCCAACGGCTGACCTGGCCCTGGAGTCGATTTATCAAAGGCTCGACTTTGGCTCCGGGGAGCAATTGTACTGTCCGTTAT